>Ga0187783_10003992_pt1 | contig 10917 bp, 7 predicted proteins | sample 1015_SJ02_MP02_2_FD_132471 | JGI IMG/M metagenome (GOLD analysis project Ga0187783, IMG submission 132471) | Tropical peat soil microbial communities from peatlands in Department of Meta, Colombia - 1015_SJ02_MP02_20_MG | ecosystem: Environmental > Terrestrial > Soil > Wetlands > Peat | place...
CGCGGGCGATTCGGCGTGCGCCCCGTTAGACGGCGTCGCCGGCGCGGCCGGTGCCGGCCCCGTACTGCCACCGGCTCGCTCTTCAAGCGCGCGCAGCCGATCGGAAAACGCTCGCAGTGAAAGTTCGTCGCCCGGGAGGATGATCCGCGCCAACGTCAACTCGAGATCGATGCGCGGTTGCGTGGAGTATCGCGTCTGCGACGAGGCTTCGGAAAGATGCCGCAGCGCGGTCAGGATCTTCGCCCGCCCCAAGCGTGCGGACCGCGCGGCGATCGCCGCGGCCTCATCGGGCGGCGCTTCCTCGGCGAGCAGATCCGGCGTGACGAGCGCGACGAGCGCGAGGCGGAACCAGCGCAAGCACTCTTTGATGAGCCACGCTGGGTCGACGCCGTCTTGCACGGCTTTGGCCACCACGCGCAATCCCGCGCCGGCGTCGGCGTCCGCGATCGCATCGGCGATCGCTTCGACGACTTCGCGATGCGTCGACCCGAACGCTTCGTCGAGCACGGCCTGGTCGATCGGTCGGCCGTCCGAAAACCCGCGCGCTTGTTCGAGCAGCACGAGCGCGTCGCGGAGCGCGCCGTCGGCGAGATAAGCGATCCGCGAAATCGCCTCAGGTTTGACGGCGATCTTCTCGCTGGCGGCGACCGCGGCGATGCGCTTGGCGATGTCGGCGGGCTGCACGCGGCGGAATTCGTAGCGCTGGCAGCGCGAGAGGATGGTCGCCGGCACGCGGTGCGGCTCGGTGGTGGCCAGCACGAAGACCACCCATTCCGGCGGCTCTTCCAACGTCTTGAGCAGGGCGTTGAACGCCTCGGTCGTCAGCATGTGGACTTCGTCGATGATATAGACTTTATAGCGGAACTGGGAGGGAGCGAACTTCACCCGCTCGCGCAGCTCGCGGATCTCGTTCACGCCGCGATTGCTCGCGGCGTCGATCTCGATGACGTCGAACGCGGTGCCGGCGGCGATCGAGGTGCACGCCTCGCAGATGCCGCACGGGTTTGGGCCGACGCCGTTGACGAGACAACACAGGCATTTGGCGAAGATGCGCGCCGCCGAAGTCTTGCCGGTGCCGCGCGGACCGGCGAAAAGATAGGCGTGCGCCACTCTGCCGGTCTCCACCGCCGCCTCGAGGCCCGTCACCACCGCGTCCTGGCCGACCAGCTCGGAAAAACCGGCAGGACGGTACTTGCGATAGAGGGCGAGCGCACCTTGGGACGACGGTTTCGGCACGCGCGCGCCTTCTCGCGGTGTTTTCGGCATTCCTAGACGTGCTCGCGGCAGGAGCGCGCGGCGCGAGAACGTAGGTTTAAGGCGGTCAACGTCAGGGAAGTAAACAGTTGCCGGCGCACATCGCCGCACGCCGCGGTCTCCAGAGTATACGGAGACCGGGCCTCGTCATCTTCCAGGGGTAAGGAAGGCCAGACTCAGTCATGTCAGTCGACATCGACCTCAACGAAGCGCTGCGGCGCCATTTCGGCTACGAGCGCTTCTATCCGGGGCAGGAAGAGGTCATCCACCGCGTGATGGACGGCAAGGATACGCTCGCGATCCTCGCCACCGGCGCGGGCAAATCGCTCTGTTATCAGTTGCCGGCGCTGCTCTTGCCGGGCACGACCGTCGTCGTATCGCCGCTGATCGCGCTGATGAAAGATCAGCTCGACATGCTCGCCGAAGCGGGCATCAGCAACACGATCGCGCTGAACAGCACGCTCACCGACGAGCAAGAGGTCGAGCATCTCGAGCAGGTCGCGCGCGGCCATCTCAAGCTGATCTACGTGACCCCGGAGCGTCTTGAAGACGAGAGTTTCGTCGACGTCCTCAAGCGCCTGCACATCCCGCTCTTCGTCGTCGACGAGGCGCACTGCATCTCGCAGTGGGGCCACGATTTCCGGCCGGCCTACCTCAATCTCGGCCGCGTCATCGCGGCGTTGCGCCATCCGACGGTGCTGGCCCTCACCGCCACCGCCACGCCCGCGGTGCGCGAAGATATCGTGACGCAGCTCGGCATCCCGCACACGAAGCCGATCGTGCGCGGATTCGACCGCCCGAATCTCGTCTACGAAGTGCTGCGCGCCGGCAGCGACGACGAGAAGCTCCGCGTCTTGCGCAAAAAGGTCGAGGGTTCGCTGGCGGGCCAGCTAGGCATCGTCTACACCGCGACGATCAAGAACACGTACACGGTGTCCGACTATCTGCGCACGCACTGCGGCATCGACGCCGAAGTGTACCACAGCAAGCTGCAGAAAGCCGACCGCGACCGCGTCCACGACCGCTTCATGAGCGAAGAAGTCAAGATCGTCGTGGCGACCAACGCGTTCGGCTTGGGCATCGACAAGGCCAACATCCGGTTCGTGATCCACTACGATCTGCCCGGCAGCGTCGAGGCGTACACGCAAGAAGCCGGACGCGCCGGCCGCGATGGTCTGGAATCGCTCTGCCTGCTGCTCTACCGCCAGAGCGACACGCGCGTGCAGAACTATTTCCTCACCGGCAAATATCCGGACGTCGAAGAAGTGCAGAAGGTCTTCGGCACGCTGCAATACTTCGAGCGCCAGCAGAACGGCGTGTCGCTTTCGGATCTGCGCAAGATCTCGCTGCTGCCGCTGACCAAGCTCAAAGTGATCCTAGCGCTTTTGAAGAAGGGCGGCTTCATCCACAACGTCACGAAGGCCACCTACGGGCTCGCGCCGCGCCTCAAGACGCAGCCCGACCTGCAGCTGAATCTCGCGAGCTACGAGACCAAGCGCTCGTACGACCAGAGCAAGCTCGCGATGATGCTGCAATACTGCGAGACGCGTAGCTGCCGTCGCAAGTTCATCCTCAACTACTTCGGCGAGGACTACGACTACCCGAACTGCGGCGCGTGCGACAACTGCCGCAGCGGCCTCACGGCGGCGCAGGCCGCGACGCCGAGCGCGATCGCGGCGGAAGACGGGGACGAGTCGGGCGCCTTCCGCATCGGCGACGCCGTGTTCCACCGCAAGTTCGGTCAAGGCACCGTGGAGCGGGTCGAGCGGGATCTCGTGACCGTGCTCTTCCCGAGCCATGGCTACAAGACGCTGCTGTCCAACGCGGTAAGCCGTGAGGAACAACAGATAGCGTAGTGGCGGGACCGTCGCGACGCGGCACGCACCTCATCCGGGCGGCGATTGGATCGGCCGCCGGCTTGTGGCTCGCGCTGGCGGCGGCCGCGACGCAGGCGTTCGATCCCGCCCGGGCCGCCGGCGATCCGCCGGCGGCGCCCGCGCCAAGTCCATCCGCATCGATCTCGCCCCAACCCATCGGCCTGCCGCTGCCGCCTGAAACCTCGCCGGCGCCGACATTCGAGCCGTCGCCCAGCCCGAGTCCGACTCCCGCGCCGGTCGCATTCGCCGCATCGGCCATTGCGGTGCCTCTCGGCCACGCCGAGAGCGTGCCCGTGCTCTCACCGGCCAGCGGCATCCTCGCTCTCTCAGGCTTCGACCCCGCCGTGGCGACCGTGGTGTTCGACGGCGTCGACCGGACGATCGACGTCACCGGTCTGCACGCAGGCGTGACGACGATCGTGGCCACCGATCTCTACGGTCAGGCCGCCAACCTCACCGTGACGGTCGAGCCCTATGCCGGCAAGGCCTACGATACGGCGGCCGTGACGATCACCGGCGATCCGGCCGGCGCGCAGTTCGTCGCCGAACAGGCTGCGCATGCGGCGAACCTCGTGGCCTATCCGGTGCCCGGCGCCACGGTGATCGCGTCGGCTGCCGACGTGGCGGACGCACGCGAGCTGCCTGCCGACGACATCGAGGTCGTGCACGTGCCCGTCTCGATCGAGGGACCGGACCTCTACCCGTATCACCAATCGGTCACGGTGATGGTGCGCAATCTCGCACAGCCGCAGATCGCGCCGAAATACGTGCTGGTGTCCGACTTCCCGGAGACGATCACGCAAGACGGCACCCTTTTCTATGCCGACGTGAACCCTGACGCGCCCGTGCGGCTCCTCTACTACCACTTCGCGCCGGACGGCGCTCCGCTGCGGCGCGTGCTCGTCAAAGTGCAGAACAACGGCGTCGCGTCGAGCTTCCTGCAGTTGACCGCCGGCATCGGAGGGCCGGATCAGAACGTGCTCCTGGTGGGGCACGAATCGACGAAACGTTTCTTGGTGGAAGAAGCGGCGGGCGAAGGCCAGATCTTCGAAGTGCCGCCGGATGCCACGATCAATCTCGTCGACCAGCTGCTGCCTGCGTCGGAGCTCGTGAGCGGGCTCATGCAGGTGCGCGTCGTGGACGGCGACGGCGTGCGCCTCGCAGTGGTGGTCCAAGACGCGCTCGACTCGCCGGTCGAGCCGATCTCCGACACGCTGCTGTCGAGCGCCGTCGAGCACGCCCGCGGCATCTATCAGGTGCCGGACTTCGACTACGATGAGGACTACATCGTGGGCGCGCCGCCCACCGTGCTCGATATCGGCAAACTGCCGTTGCCGAACCTCGTGCAAGGCGACGTGCTCGGCGGCGACTACGGCGTGAAGCAGTCCGCCACGGTGACGCTCGAGAACGGCGGTGACGCGGACGCAAGCGTCGGGATGTGGCTCGAACCACGCGGCGGCCGCGCGACCGCCACGTTTCTCATCGACGGGTCGCTCACCGAAGTGCGCGCGACGGATCCGGGAGACTACGCGCTCGTGAGGAGCTTCGACGTGCCGGCGCGCGGCTATCGACGGATCGAGCTGGTGACGATGCCCGAAGGCGGCTCGTCGTATCCGGTCAACGTGCTCTTCTCGTCGACCCATCCCTGAAGCGCTCGATGGTCGAGCGATAGACCGCGACGGTCTTCTCGGCGACCGAACTCCAATCGAAGCTCTGGGCGCGCGATCGACCGGCGGCGACCCGCTCCCGCACTTCGGCGCCGCCCTGGACCGCCTCGGCGAACGCCGTCGCGAACGCTGCGTCGTCGCCGGGAGCGCAATAGCGCACGCACGAGCCGAGCACTTCTTCGGTCACCGGAATCCGCGCGGCCACCACCGGCAGGCCGCACGCGAGCGCCTGCAGGCCGGGCAGACCAAAGCCTTCGTCACGAGACGGGAACGCGAGCAGCGTCGCACGCGCGTAGAGATCGAGGAGCGTCGCGCGATCGACCCAGCCGAGCAGGCTCAATCGATCGCTCGCGCCGGCGCGATCCGCCGCACGGCGTACGACATCCGCGTACGGCGTGAGCGGTCCTGCGGCGACGAGCCGCAGGCTATCAAGGCGTGCGACCGCGCGCATCGCCGTCGCGAGGTCCTTGCGTTCCTCGACGGTGCCCACCGCCAGCACGAATGGATCCGCATCCGGTTTGCGCTCGATCGAGAAGAACGAAGGATCCACGCCGGCGCCGGCCACCGAGATGGCGCGCGGGTCGAGGCCGAGCGCTTCCGCGAGGCCGGCACGCGCGCTCTCGGTGTCGGCGATCAGCGCGTCGGCACGTTTCGCGAGCTTTGCTGCGATCCGGCCGAAGTACCAGTGGACGTAGAACCGGCTTCGATTGACGCCGTTCAGCCAGACCAAGTCGTGCAACGTGAGTACGACCGGTCGTGGCGCCGCGAACGGAAGCGTGCCTCCCGTGAAATGCACGACGTCCGCACGCGCGCGCGCCGCAAGCCTAGCGGCCCGCACTTGATCCCAGTAGACCCGGCGATCGAAGCGCCAGATATCGAGGCGCGGATCGGCGACCTCGACGAGGTCGACGTCGTCGCGCTGACGCAGCGCGGCGGCGAGACCGGCGGCATAGGTGCCCAGGCCCGTCGGCGTGCCGTGCGCGAACTGCGTCTCGAGCGCGACGCGGATCCGGTTCAAGGGCCGGCGGAACCGGCAGAGCCGAGCCTTGCCAAGCCTCGTTCGGCGTCCGTCTCGCGCGGGTGCAGGTCGAGCACGCGCTCGAAAGCCGCGCGCGCTCCTCGCCGGTCGCCCCACTGGAGGTCGGCGAAGCCGAGCGACAGCAGATAGCCTTCGTTGAACGGCGCAAGCGCGGCTGCGCGGCGATACGCGTCGATGGCGGCGTGGCCGTACCGCTTGGCCCGCGCCGGCGTCGCCGCGGCCGCACGGGCGTTCAACCCACCGAGTTCGGCGTACGATGCGGCGAGATCCGCTTGGACGAGCATGCCGGTTCCGAGCGTCTGCGTCAGGTCGGCCTCGAGCGCGATCGCTTCATCGAAATGGTGCAGCGCCGCGAGCCGCTCGGCTGCCGCTGCGACGCGGTCGACCGCGTGGGCGGCGAGGTAGTCGTCGACGGCGGCTTGCGGCCGGCCCAGTCTGCTTTGCGCATCGCCTTCTTCTGCCACGCACGGGCTGCCGCAATCGGCTGCGAGCAAATCGGCGAGCGCCGATCCGGGATCCCGATCGAGCTCCGCACGGCCGCGGTCTTCCAGCAGCACGTGCCAGCTCGGCTCGAGGGCCAGCCCGCGGTCGAACGACAAACGCGCCGCGTCGAGATCGCCGCGAGCGTACGCGAGATTGCCGACGTCGTCGAACCACCACGCGCGCAAAGGCCGTGCGCCGAACGCCACGATAGCCGCGGCGAGCGCAAGCACCGCCACCCACCGGAACACACCGGACACTTAGGGGCCGGGCACTGCCCGACCCCTTATGCTTTACGTCCGGCGCGCGGCCTTAGAACTTGACCGAGAAGTAGAGGTTCTGGCGGTTCTGCGTCCAGTCGTACGTCGGCAAGTTGTCATCGTGATATTGGTACGTGCTGAACGAGAGGTTCACCGACGCGTTGGTATTCGGGATGTTGTAGAGCACGCCGCCCGTGAGCGACAGCTTGCGCTCGCTGATGCTCTGCGTCAGCGTGTTGAGCGCTTCGCCCGTGTAGCGCTGATCGATGTAGTCGAGGTTGGCGGTCAGCGCCGCGGTGACCGGCAGCGCGACCTGCGCGCGGCCGAGCGTGTGCACGACGTTCACGTAGTTCGGATAGAAGAGCACTTGCGCGCCCGAGCCGGTGAGCTCCGCGCTCGCGATGGGATTGTAGGCCGTCACGCCGAGCGCCGGATCCGCGGCGTAGACGAACGGCGTCTTGTCGTCGCGATAGAGCCGCTCGAACAGCCCGTTGAGCGTGACGGTCGCCTTGCGATCCCACATCGGAATGCCGAGCGTGAGTCCGCCGCCCAGCTGATCGTACGTCGCGCGCACGTTCGAGACGAACTGCGGGCCGAAGATGTCGACCGCGAGCGAGTCAGGTTGGATCTCACGCAGCGCCTGTCCGCCGAGGTTGAGCTTCGCGTCCACGCCGCCGAGCGCCAGCGGGAAGTTCAGCTGCACGGACTCGCCGCTCGTGTTCGGCGCGAACGTGCTATAGAAGTACGGACCCGCCGCCTTGAACTGGTTGAAGAGCGGGAAGGCGAACGTGCCGTATGGGAAATTCGTATTGGTCGCGAGGAACGGACCGGGGTAGCCCGCGCCCGCCGCGAGCCGGTCGACCTGCTGCGTCAGCGCCGCATCGTTACCGATGCCGTATGGGCCCGGCACGTACGGGAAGTTGTAGAAGCTGAAGATCGCCGGCGCCTGCGCGGAATATTGGAACGGCGCGCCGTCGAGATAGTTCGGGCCGACGTTCTGGAAGACGATCGTCTGGTCGCCGCCGAGGATGCGGAACTTCAGGCCGATGACGCCGGCCGTGTCGCTCTGCGCCGGCACGTGCTGGTAGTCGGCGCTATACTTGCTCGTCGCGACTTCCGTGAACAGCGCGGGCGTCTTCACGGGGCCGATCGCGTAGGCGAGCGGGAGCACCGCGTCCAGACCGAACACCGTATCGCTCACGAGCGCGACGTATGGCGAGCCGGGATAGGACGCGTTGAGGATGCTGTCCGACGGCACGTCGAAGATGCGGTTCACCGTCAATCCCACCTGGCCGGCGCCGTTGCCGATGCCCGGGATGCGGTAGACGACGCGGCCGCCGGCGTCGTAGCGCTGCGGCAGCGTGTTGTTGCTGACCGAGTAGCCCTGATAGGTGAACGCGACCTGCGAGCCCGCGGGCAGCGGCGCGGTGAAGATGATCTCGTTCGTCGTCTGCACGAATGTGAAGCCCGGCTGGCCGAGGCCAGGGCCGGTATACGTGCAGCCGGTCGGGCAGCCCGGACCGAGCAGATACGAGATGAAGATCGTGCCCGGCTGGGCCAGCGCGCTTAGGTAGACGTTGGTGATGATCGTCGTGCTCGCGCCGCCGTTCGGGAACGTGTCCGTCGTCAGGCTCGAGCTATAGGTGTTGGTCGACTGCTGCGGATAGTACGGGCCGAGATACGAGTTCGAGATGTTGATGCCCGTGTTCGGACCGAAGCCGCCGGTGTTGATCTGCACCGGGTCGATGCGGAATCCGTACGCTTGGAAGTCGACCCAATTGAAGGCGGTGCCCCCGAAGTCGACGCCCATCGGGAACGGCTGATACGGATCTTTGAAAGCCGTGCTGAGGTTGTTCGGCGGCGTATAGGCAAGGCCGGTCAGCGAGCTGTCGAGGTTCGTCAGCTGGCCCGCTTTGAACGCGAAGCCCTTGAGGTCGGTGATGTCGGGCACCGTCACGTCGATGGTCGGATTGATGCCGATGCCGGTCTGCTGCTGGCGCACGCCGCCGTACGAGAAGTCGACGATGTGGATCGGCAGCGACACGACGACGTCCGGTGTCACGGAGTATTGCGGCGTGATATCCCACTGCTCGCGCGGCAGGTAGACCGCGGGCCCGTTGTTGCCGTAGTACGGATCGTTCGACGCGTCGGTTTCGATGAACGCGTCGGTGAACTTGAAAACCGGATCCTTGTAGGCCAGCGTGACGCCGTCGACGAGCGTCGGCGTCTGCGTGCGCTCGCGCTCGGAGAACTGGTTCTGCACGAGCCCGTGCACGTTGAAGCGCTGCGCGAACTGCGTCGAGCGGTCGAGCGCGGCAAGCTTGTCTTCGACGCTCGAGACCCGGATGCCGAGCGCGTCGAGCTCGTCCTTATAGGCATCCATGAGCTTCTGCAGCTTGTCGAGGTCCGACGCGCTCGCGCCGTTCGCCTCGACGTAGGCCACCGCGCGCGCGATGATCGCCGCCATCTCGTAGCGCGTCATGTTGCGGTTGCCGTCGAACTTGCCGTTCGGATAGCCGACGACGATGCCGTCGGCGGCGAGAGTCTGGATGTAGTCGAGCGCCCAGTGATCGCTTGGAACGTCCGCGAACGGGGTGGCAGTCGCTGCGATCGGTCGCGCCGCGATGACGAGCGCGATGATGAGCCCGCAAGCCGCGAGACGAGCCATCCTCTTCAAAGCGGTCCTCCTTGGACGCGAGGCGCTGCACGTGGACAACTGCGACGGCGGGGCATCAGTGTCATACGTTTCCTGAGGTCCGCGCACATGTCCCGAGATGTCCACCAGCCGATGCAAAGCTAGCCTTCCGCCCGGTGAACGCGTGGCGGTCCTTTGCCCGGTCTCCGGACCTTTCCTCCCCTTCGGTACAGCCCGAAAACGCCGCGGCGCAGAGCCTGGTTAAGGTTCGGTGAACGCGGTTCGCGTCGCCAAGAATCGCTCGGCGATGAGCAGCGCGGCATAGCCGTCCAGCGGTTCGCTCGGCACGAGCAGCCCGCGCGGGATCAGACGCGCGAATCCGCGCGGCGGATGGTCTTCGTAGTATCGGGCGCGGGCCGCATACGTCGTGTTGGTCTCGTCCACGACATGGAGCGGGATCGACGGCCACCGCGAACGGCAGAGTTTCAACAGCGGGTCGCTCGTCGTCGCGTGGCCGATGCAAAATGCCGCGACGTCGCCCGCTCCGACGACGCGCTCGATCGACGCCTCGATCGCGCCGGTAGGGACGACGGCCAGACTCTCGCGATCGCCGTTCTCGAAGACCACGGCCATGCCGCACTTCATTCGGCCGGGATCGATCGCGACGAGGCGCCCGCCGCGGGCGCCTTCAGCGCCCGGAGACAGGGGACACCACGATCTTCGTCTCGAGCGGTCCCTCGGCGTAGATGTCGGCGGGTGCCACGGCGGTGATCACGGCAGGACCGCCGATGGACGTGAGCTGCGTGAGGCTCGCCGCCGACTCTTCCTCGGTCGTCGCGACGTTGTCGGCGATCATGTAGGGCATGCCGTGGTCCTGCGCGTTCTGCTTGATGATGGTGCCCAATCGGAACAGCGCCGCCTGGTCGAGGTCGGCTTGGCTGCCGTTGCCCACGACCACCGAACCCATCAGCTCGCCCTTCCTATAGATGAGCGTGTCTTTATAGACCGCGAACGAGATGCTCATCGCCGTGCCGCGGAAGATGTTCTGGCCGGCGACGGGCACGACGATCGCCGACGTCGGGTCGAGCGCCTTGATGCCGGACGCCGCGACCTCGATCGACGACTGCACGCTCGGGCTCAACGGGTTCCGCGGATACGGTTTGACGTCGGGCACGTTGCGATAAAGATTCGCGACGTCGACGAACAGCAGCGAGAGCACGCGCTCGATGTCCTCGTCGCTGGAGCGCGAGCTGACGATCACGGGTTGGGTCAGCGGCTGGTTCGCGCTCCACACGACCGGATCTTGGATGAAGCGGTCGCGCTCGCGCGTGAGCGCGTCGATCTGATCGTTGAGCTTGTTGAGCGAGAAGACCGCCTGGCGCGCCGAGATCGAGAGCACGAGCGCGATGACCAGCACGCCGAGCGCGATGAGCATCCCGAATCCCACGGCGAAGATCGTGCTCGTGTATTTCGGCCGCAAGCCGAAGAGCGTCATGCGCCGGCGCCCCACGAGATGGCCGACACGATCGCCGACGAACGCGATGACGCCGGCGGCGATCACGATGGCGAGAATCGTGAAGAACGCGCCCCAATTGAAGCCCGACGAGGCGAGGTCGGCGTTCATCGCGGCCTCACACGCGTGCCGCCTCGCGCAGCAGCCACAGGCCGGCGCCGAGGAAGACGACGTTGGGCAGCCACGCCATCA
>Ga0187783_10003993_pt1 | contig 10916 bp, 8 predicted proteins | sample 1015_SJ02_MP02_2_FD_132471 | JGI IMG/M metagenome (GOLD analysis project Ga0187783, IMG submission 132471) | Tropical peat soil microbial communities from peatlands in Department of Meta, Colombia - 1015_SJ02_MP02_20_MG | ecosystem: Environmental > Terrestrial > Soil > Wetlands > Peat | place...
ACGTCCAGACCAGATCGCTGCCCGCTTCCCGCACAGCGTCGACGACCAGCACCGCGCCAGCCCGCAGCCACTCGCACTGCTCGGCCCGATCACCCGGCAGCTTGCCGTCCGGTACCTCGCGGAACGGAATGAACGCCTCAGACCTCGTACGCGTGATCTCGGCCGCCCACCGGTGCGCCCTGCCCACGTGCGTGACAAGCTGACGCAGTGTCCATTCCGGGCAGGTGGGGATCGGCAGGCTCTGATCGTGCTCAGCCAAGATCTCCGCCAGCCCTGCCGTGCTTGCCTCGATCTCCGCGACGTAGCGCTCGGCATTCAGCTGCGGCATGGCGTTCCTTCCTGCAGACCTGCGACGGCTAGCCTAGCCACGCCCTGACTGTAAGCCTGTCCAGGCGGCAGCGCGGCCGCGGACTCTCGCGGTTAAGGCCCGGCACTAGCGTCAGGACGGCTCCGGCACCCCTATGGCGATGCGAACACGACAATGCGTACGGTCGCCGGCTCCGCGCCGTTGAGAGCCGGTTCCCCGGCCCTCCGAAGCGGCCGGAGACTGCCAACCGGATGTTGCCTCTGATCTGATATGACCTACTTTACTGGCGCAGTGCACTCATTCGGAGGGTGCGGTATTCGGCAGTCGAGTCCAGGTCGCGGACCGGCCTGTCCCGTCCGCCCGCACCTTGCCTTCTCGCCTTAGCTGCTCCAGGACCAGCCGGATGGTCTGGTCACTAACGCCCGGCAGTGCCGTCCTAATGTCGGCTAGGCGGAATGTGGCGGGCGCGTGGCGCAGAACATGCTCGTGGACGCGCTGCTGCTTGGTGCCGGGCACGCGGGCAGCAGCCGCGCGATCAGCGAAGACGGCGTAGGCACCCGCGATTACGCTCGCGAAGTAACTAAGCCACGGCCACGGCTCGGCGACGCCCTCGTGCCAGCCGTGCGTGGACTCCAGCAATGCCTGGTAGTAGGTGTCCGCTGATCTGGCGATCGCCTGCTCGAGGCTCACATAGCGGCCAACCGTGTAGCCGTGCTCGCTGAGCATGGCGTTGGTGAGCAGCCGAGCCACGCGCCCGTTGCCGTCCTCGAAGGGGTGGATGACGAGAAGATCTATGGTGAGCAACCCGCACAAGAGCACGGGGTGGTGCTTGCCCGCCGCGACCGCATCCTGGTGCCGCTTGATCAGCTCATCGATGGCGAACGGGGTGCTCGCGGCGGATACCGGCTTGAATCGGACGGTGGTAGAGCCATCGGGCAAGCGGTCCACGACCAGATTGTCGTGTGTCTTGAACGCTCCGCCTGGGATCGCGGTGTGTGCGAACAGCAGCCGGTGCAGGTGCAGGATCAGGCCAGCGTTGAGCGGGCGCCAGTCCTCCCGGAACAGGTAATCCTGGGCATCCCGGTAGCCTGCCAGCTCCTGCTCGCGGCGGTTGCGCAGCGTTGTCGCCCGCCGGTTGATGATCCGCTGGGCACGATCGCCGTCCGGCACGATGACGCCCTCGATGGCAGAGGAGGCGGTGATGCTCACGACGCGGGCGCGGTCGGCGAGTTCGGTAAGCAGCCCTGGCATCTGGTCGTGGTAGAGCGCCTCCGAGCCCCGCCCGATATCGATAGCGCTGAGCCGGGCGACAACCTGAGCTGGCACTAGGCCGATGAGCGCGTCAAGGTCAGCAAAGCCCCGCAACGAATCCCCAATCAACCCACTAAACTAGCTAATCGTAACGAGATTTAGCACGTTTAGCGAGTTCATTTAGCGGGTTTCGGGCTGTTCATCGCTCGCAGGTCGTCCGCTCCGCGCCGCCAAGCCAGCTCTTTGCATCTGGTGCAACGAGCGACGACTGCAGAGGACTCAGGCGGGGCGCAACCTGTGCGGCCGGACCCCGCCTGAGCTGGAAAACTCCGTCGAACGATGCCCGTTTTAGCTGCAACCGCTCGTCGAACCGCAGCCCTCGCAGACGTAGCAGCTGCCTGCCGGGCGCATCTTGGTGCCGCATGTCAAGCACAGCGGCGCGTCTGCGACGCGTCCCTGCTGCGACTCGATGAGCTCGGTCGAACTCTGCGGCACCGATGCCGCGGCAGCGGGCCGCGCCGCCTCCGGCCCGGCCGCCTCCGGCTCGGCGTGCTGGACCTTCTCCACTGGCACCGACTGCGCTAGCTCCTCCGGGTCCAGGTCGTCCGCGCTGGCCGCTGGGTCCTCGCCATTCAACTGCGCGGTGCGCTCAGCGGTGGTCAGGATGCCGAGCTCAGACCGCTGCTCGAATGGCAGGTGGTCCAGTGCGAGCCGACGGAAGATGTAATCCATGACCGAGCTGGCCATCCGGATGTCAGGGTCGTCGGTGATCCCGGCCGGCTCGAACCGCATGTTGGTGAACTTGGCGGCGTAGGACTCCAGCGGGATGCCGTACTGCAGCCCGACGGAGATCGCCACCGAGAACGCGTCCATCACGCCCGCAAGGGTCGAGCCCTGCTTCCCGAGCTTGAGGAAGACCTCCCCTACGCCATCGTCGGGATACGTCGAAGCCGTCATGTAGCCCTGGCACCGGCAACCGAGAACCTCGTCACGGTCGCGGCGCGGCGCTTCGGCAGCCTCCGGCGCACGGGCCGGACCTCGTGTGGCGTGGTCGCTTCGGCAGCTTCCGCGGTCTTCTTCCTGGCCGCCGAGAGCGGCTGGCCCACCTTGCAATTGTCGCGGTAGATCGCCAGCGCCTTCAGGCCCAGCCGCCAGCCCTCGAAGTAGATCTGCTCGATGTCCTCGATCGTCGCCGATTCAGGCAGATTGACTGTCTTCGAGATCGCGCCGCTCAGCGCCGGCTGCACAGCAGCCATCATCCGCACATGGCCCATCGGGCTGATCGCCCGCTCGCCCATCGCGCAGTCGAACACGTTGTAATGCTCGGGCCGCAGGCCGGGAGCGTCGACGACGTGACCGTGCTCAGCGATGTACTCGATGATTGCCTCGGCCTGCTCTGGCTGGTAGCCCAGGTTCTTCAGCGCTCGCGGCACCGTCTGGTTGACGATCTGCATGGAACCGCCGCCGACAAGCTTCTTGAACTTGACCAAGGCCAGGTCTGGCTCAACGCCCGTGGTGTCGCAGTCCATCATGAGCCCGATGGTTCCGGTAGGTGCCAGCAGCGAAGCCTGAGCATTCCGGTACCCGTTCGCCTCACCCAGCGCCAGGCACTGCTGCCAGGCCCTGTTGGCCGCGGCAAGCACGGGCGTGTCGAGCCTGCCGAGCGGGCGGATCGACGCACTGGCAGCGGCGTGCTTGCCGATGACGCGCTTGTGCGCTGCGGCGTTGCGCGCGTAGCCGTCGTACGGCCCGACCACTTCTGCGAGCTCCGCCGAGCGCCGGTACGCGGTACCGGTCATCAGCGACGTGATCGCAGCTGCAATCGCGCGTCCGTCCGCAGAGTCGTACGCGTGCCCGGTGGCCATCAGCAGCGCCCCGAGGTTGGCGTACCCGATGCCCAGCTGCCGGTACGCCCGGGTGGTCTCGGTGATCTTCTGAGTCGGGAAGTCGGCGAAGCAGATCGAGATATCCATGGCCGTGATGATCAGCTCGGTGAGCCGCTCGAACTTCTCCGCGTCGAAGGTGTCGTCAGCCCGCAGGAACTTGAGCAGGTTGATGCTGGCAAGGTTGCAGGACGAATTATCCAAATGCACATATTCCGAACACGGGTTACTTGCAGTAATTCGTCCAGATTCCGGGCAGGTGTGCCAGTCGTTGATGGTGTCGTCGTACTGAATGCCAGGGTCGGCGCACTCCCAGGCGGCCTTGGCCATCTTGGCGAACAGTGTTTTGGCGTCAACCGTCTGCAGCGGCTCGCCCGTCGTGCGGGCCGCCAGCTCGAACGAGCCGCCGCTCTCCACCTCGCGCATGAACTGGTCGGAGACCCTGACCGAGTTGTTGGCGTTCTGGTACTGGACGCTGGTGATGTCCTTGCCGCCCAGGTCCATGTCGAAGCCGCCGTCGCGGAGCACCCGGATCTTCTCTTCCTCGCGCGCCTTGGTCTCGATGAACTCCTCGACATCCGGGTGGTCGACGTCCAGGACCACCATCTTGGCCGCGCGCCGGGTGGCCCCGCCGGACTTGATCGTCCCGGCTGACGCGTCCGCGCCGCGCATGAAGGAAACGGGGCCGCTGGCAGTGCCGCCGGACGACAGTAGTTCCTTGCTCGATCGGATCCGCGACAGATTGACCCCAGCCCCGGACCCGCCTTTGAAGATCAGGCCCTCTTCGCGGTACCACTCCAGGATCGAGTCCATGGTGTCGTCGACCGCGAGGATGAAGCAGTTATGCACCCGCAGGCCGCCGGACAAGTACTCGCCGCTCTCGGTCTGGATGTCGTAGACCTCCATCGGCCCGAGGCGCTCGATCTTGCTGATGTCCAGCAGCGCGCGGTCCGACCCGCCGACTTCTGGGTGCACATACAGCAGGTGGTCGCCAGGCCGCAGGAACCCGGCCACGGTGAACTCTCCGGACTCCAGGTCGCATGCCCGCCACACCAGGTGATCCGCGGTGGCCTCGAGTGCGTCACCGGCCGTCGTGTGCAGCCGCAGTACTTCCTTCACCCCGTTGGCCTTCGTCGCCAAGATCCTCGTCGTGCCGTGCGCGTCGTACACCTTTGTGCCCACTGCGTTTGACTCGACCAGGTGGCCGATCGGAACCTGCCCAGCTGGCGTGCTGACCAGAGCGTGATACGGCTGGCACGCAGACACTTGCTGGGGCGAGGAGGTGCCGACGTTGAACCAGACCGGTGAGTTGAAGCTGAACACCTGATGCACGAGCGCGTACTTCAGCTCATGCTCGAAGATCTCAGCGTCTTGCTCAGTGGCGAAGTAACCATGCTCCCGGCCGGCCGCGCCGTACGTCTCGACCACCCGGTCGACAAGCTGCTTGAGGCTCCACTCGCGCTGCGGGGTGCCCAGCGCGCCGCGGAAGTACTTGGTGGTGACGGTATTCGCAGCGTTGACCGACCAGAAATCCGGGAACTCGACACCGTGCTGCTCGAAATTGACCGAGCCGTCGCGCCAGTTCGTCATGACGACGTCACGGCGCTCCCAGGTGACCTCGTCATAGGGATGGACGCCGTCGCTGGTGTAGATGCGGCGCAACGTGAGGCCCTTGGCGTGCTGGCTGCCGCCTTGCGCTGCTGCGCCGCTGGCCATCTCGGTCATGTCCGTTCCCCCTCCGCGGATCCACCTGGACCCGATAGCGGGCCTGGCTCGGCCCTTCCAGTGAATTTGATCTCCCTGCCTGCTAGCTCGCGGGTGCTGGCCCATGCTGCCCGGCGACCTGGGCACCAGCCGATGGCACCCGCCCGCGCTCAGATTCCGGGCGCGGTCTCGCCTCATCGGCGAGGAACGGCGCGTCCTCGGGGTGCCAGTCACCCATGTGCTCGGCACGCAGTGCCGCTATCTCGTCCTCGAAGTCAGTTAGCGACTCGAAACCCCGGTAAACCGAGGCGAACCGCAGGTAAGCCACCTCATCGAGGTCGCGGAGCGGGCCGAGGATCGCCAGGCCCACCTCATGTGACGGCACCTCGCCCGAACCCCTGCTCCTGATCACGTCTTCCACCTGCTGAGCCAGCAGCGCGAGCTGATCCTCGCTGACCGGCCTGCCCTGGCAGGCGCGCCGGACGCCGCGCACGATCTTGTCCCGGTTGAAGGGCTCGGTGACGCCGCTGCGCTTGGCCACGGTGAGGATGACCGTCTCCTGCGTGGTGAACCGGCGGCCGCAGGCAGGACAGGCCCGACGGCGGCGGATCGCGGCGCCATCATCACTGGTCCGGCTGTCGATGACCCTGCTGTCTTGATGCCTGCAGTAAGGGCAGTACATGCGACTCACCTCCCCCGGCAGCCTGGAACTCGCCTGTCGTAAAGCACAAGCTATAGGAAAATTACAAGCATGCAACTACTACATATTGTGGTCCGTCGGCGCCTGGATTGCAAACTGCCTGGTCCGCGGCCAGAACCGCTGGTAGACGACGCGCGAGCCGCGCCAGCGGGCTAGCTAATTCCCTCCGCAAGCCGGCGTGTCGCGTCAAGGCGAGGAGGTGATTCATCACAAACCGGGCGCATGCAGTGGCAGTCACCTCGGCACCCAGAGCAGTTGCCCGGCGCGGACATTGGTGCCCGGCAGCGCGTTGGCCGAGATGATCTGCTCGATCACGATGCGGGTGTCGGCGGACGGCTCAGCCGCCGCGGCGATCGACCAGAGAGTCTGACCGGGCTGTACGACCACCTCGCGCATGCCGCGATAACCAGCCCCCGGCTGCCCGTGGTTCGTCGCCTGCGCGCGTCCGGACGCGACCAGCGTGAGCAGCAGGGCCGCCGCCGTCACTACCACCACAATCAGCCCGCTGACCACCACCCGGCCCCGCCTGGTCAGGCGGATCGGCGACCGCGCACTGCCCAGGCTCGTCTTCGAACCGCCATTCATCGAACTAGAGCGCGGCACGATTGCCGTAACGGTGCCGTAGGCATGCTTTCTTGCGCTAAGCCCGGCAGTGGGCCGAAGCTGTCTCAGGACCGGTGCAGCGGCAGTAGCGGCCGCGTCCGGCACCTGTGCCGCGGTGTCGGCTGGCGCCTCGACCACGCGCAATACGCTCATCACAGCCTCCATCTCACGAATGACAGTTCGATCGCACTTCTGTTCTATCGCATCTTAGTTCGATCGAACGAAGATCCGGTACCGTTCTATCGCAGGGGTCCGACATTTTTGAACTCGCGTCGAACAGATGTTTGAGATCCTCGGTCGAAACCGTTAGCGTCTGGTTCGACGACATACCACCCGAGCCGGAGGCCCGAAGATGAGCGATGCGACCAGCGATGGCGGGGCGCGCGAGGCCTCGACCAGCGAAGCCGACCTGACCCACTTCGATACGGGTGCGGAACCGACCGCAAGACCGCGCGGAAAGCCGGGCCGCAGACCCAAGGGCAGCGTGCCCGCTATCGTCGCCGACCTGCCCGACAAGCCCGACCCCGCCCATGTGCTGACCTGGCGGCAGCGCAAGGTGCTCCAGGTGATCCGTGAGTCAGTGCAGCGGCGCGGATATCCGCCGTCGATGCGCGAGATTGGCGAGGCAGTCGGCCTGACCAGCACGTCCAGCGTCTCGTACCAGCTGTCGACGCTGCAGAGCAAGGGATACCTGCGCCGGGATGCGGGCCGGCCCCGCACCGTCGAGGTGCGGCTGCCTGGCCACCCGGCGGTCCGGCCTGAGCCTGATGTTGACGACGACTCCGCCATGGACATCGCGTCGCAGGAGGCGGCTTACGTGCCGCTCGTCGGCCGCATCGCGGCAGGCGGGCCGATCCTTGCCGAGGAATCGATCGAAGACATCTTCCCGCTGCCCAGGCAGATCGTAGGCGAGGGCAACCTCTTCCTGCTCAAGGTTGTCGGTGACTCGATGATCAACGCGGCAATCGCGGACGCCGACTGGGTGGTCGTGCGCCAGCAGCCCGTAGCGGAGAACGGCGACATCGTCGCGGCCATGCTGGACGGCGAGGCGACCGTCAAGACCTTCAAGCGCTCGGCAGATCACGTCTGGCTGATGCCGCACAACCCGGCCTACACGCCAATCCCAGGGGACGAGGCCGAGATACTCGGCAAGGTGGTGGCCGTGCTGCGGCGGGTCTAGCGCGCCGCTCAGCAGGGTCTGCCTGACCGCGCATTTGTGATAAGTTGCCGGCACGCTTCACCGTTGGCCTGATGTCGGCCACGACTGCGAAGGTGACTGAGTTGAGGATGGACAGGCGATATTGGCGGCTCGGTGCTCCCGTGCCATCTGCGCTGTCCACCTACGCCTGACATCGCACGGGATACCGGGCCCTGCAGCAGCTCCGGTTCCGTCAGCCATCCAGTCGGCCAAGGCCAGCGAATCGACGCAACGACTGTGCGAGCTGACTTCGCCACAACCGTAACGACGGGTGCATGTCAGCCATGGACGAGATCCTCAGACCGTTTCCTACCCTTCAGCGCACGGCCGCTGACGTCATCACCGTCGGTGATCTGCGGGCCAAGCTTGCCTTGGGCCGGCCCCTTCGGATCAAGTACGGCGTCGACGTTACGGGCCCGTTCCTGCATATAGGTCACGCCGTCAACCTGTGGGCGATGCGGGAAATGCAGGAGTCCGGGCACAAGGTCGTGCTCCTGATCGGCGACTTCACGACCAGGATCGGCGACCCGACGGGACAGTCGGCGACCAGGCGGGTGATCCCCGCCGAGCAGATCGACGCGGACGCCGACGCGTTCATAGCGCAAGCCAGCCGGGTGCTGCTGACCGACCCCGCCGTGTTTGAGGTAAGGCGGAATTCGCAGTGGTGGGCGCCGATGCCGCTGGAGCGGTTCGTTGGCCTGCTGTCGCAGGTCACCCACGCCAGGCTGATTCAGCGCGACATGTTCCGGGCCAGGATCGCGCACGGCGCGGAGATCCACATGCATGAGCTGCTGTACCCGATCTTGCAGGGATATGACTCGTACGAGCTCCGCTCTGACCTGACCATCGTCGGCACCGACCAGCACTTCAATGAGCTGATGGGCAGGTTCCTCCAGGAGCGCCTGGGCGGCTCGCCGCAGGTCGTCATCACCACGGAACTGACGCCCGGCATCGACGGCCGGGCCAAGCAGAGCAAGAGCCTGGGCAACTTCATCGCACTCAGCGACACCGCGCGCGACATGTTCGGCAAGGCCATGAAGCTGCCCGATCACCTAGTCACCCTCTACCTGCGGCACTACACGATGGTTCCGCTGGCAGATATCGCCGCCATGGACGCGGCCATGGCGGCCGGCGAACTGAATCCCATGGCGGCCAAGCGCGCGCTCGCGCGGGCACTGGTGCAGCGGTACTACTCAGCCGCCGTTGCGGCGCACGAGGAGGAGTGGTTCAGCAGCGTCTTCTCCGGACGCGGGGTGCCGGACGACGTGCCGACGATCGCGGTCACCGATTCCACCAGCACGCTGCTGGAGCTGCTCAGGCACTGCCTGCCGGGTGAGTCCAGCACCGAGCTGCGCCGGCTGATCGCGGCCGGCAGCGTCCGGCTGGACGGCAGGCACAAACTGACCGATCCCGAGCAAAGGCATCCGATTTCCAGCGGCGACGTCATCCGGGTCGGCACGAGGCGCTGGTTCCGCATCGTGTTCGCCAGCTAGGAAACGGGGCCGTTCCGGTTCGCGGCCTCCGTCCAGTTGCCGAACGACCCGGCTGCCGTACGACCTGGCGGCCGCACGTCAGGGCCTGCGCGACGGCAGTTAACCTGGTAGCCGGGGGCTTGTGAGTGATGGCAGCGGGAGGCCTGATGCCGCGGAGGATCGGGGGCTGGCTGGCCATCGGCTGCGCGGCTGCTGTCCTGGCCTGGGCTTGCTGGCCAGGTGCGCCTGGCGACCCGGCGACGCTGATCAGCCGGATCGATGTCATCGCGACAGTGCTGATCCTGGCCGGGATGCCGTGGCTCGTGCGCCGACGGTTCGGCCCGATGAGCCAGGGCTGGCTTCCGCTTGCGGTGCGGCTATCTGGCTATGCGGCGGTGTTCGGGCTCGTGCTCGTCAAGGCGCGGGTGGAAAGCTTCGAGTTCGCCGGCCGATCAGGCCGCCTGGCGCTCGACGGCCTGTGGCTCGGCGAGGTCGTCTTCGTGCTGCTGCTGGCGGCCTATATAGCCGGGCTCCTAGCCGTTACCGCGCGGCGTCCGCCGGCCAGCCCGGCGGCCCTGGCGATCGGCACCGGGGCGGGCATCGTGCTCGGCCTGACGATCTACGTGATGCGGCCGCTTGCTGGTCCGCTGCATACCGGCAGCGGCTGGCTGACAGGGTTCTATGTAGCAGCGCGGCTGCTGGCGGTGCCGTTGGTGTGCGCCACGTTGATGGCGGCCGGGCTGGCGGCCGCACGGCGCACATCACGCCGGGACAGCCGCCGGCCGCTCGCCGATTCTCGGGCCAGGCAAGGCGTGGCCGCCGGATTGTGCGCGGGCGCGGCTGCCGCGCTGCTCGTCTCAGTGCTTGGCCTCAGTACTATCGCCCTCGTGCCGCACCTGGCCCGGCTCTTCCAGTGGACACTGCCGAGCCAGCAACCTGGCAGTGTCTACGCATTCGAGGCGAGCTTCAGTGACGCCGCCGCCGGGTACCTGCTGGTCCTGATTTTCTTCCCGCTGTGCGGCGCCGGCCTGGGTGCGTGGGGCGGCCTGTACGGGTCCGAGCACCCTGACCACGGCCCAGGCGGAGGTGGCGGCGGCGGCCCCGATGACCCCAAGCCCAGGCCTACCCCGCCCACGGGGGGCCGTAAGCTCGACGCGGCCAGGCTGGCAACCGTGGACTTGAGGCGGGCATTCGAGCTGCCGCCGCGCGATCGCGCGGCTGGCCCGCCCGAAGCTCAGCCAGCGCCCGACCGCCGGGAACGCGCGCCGACCAGGGTCGGCTGAATCGCGCTGCCCAGGCCGACCGGCCCGACCCGAGTCAGGCCGAAACGATGTTGACGAGCTTCGGCGCCCGGACGATGACTGTCCGGACGCTACGCCCCGCCATCGCCCGGTTGACACCGGCGGCGGCCAACGCTAGCTCGCGCAGCTCGTCCGCTCCGACCGAGGCCGGGACCTCCAGCCTGTCCCGCACCTTGCCGTCGACCTGGATCACGCAGGTAGCGAAGTCCTGGATCAGCAGCGCCGGGTCGGCGGCCGGCCAGCCGGCCCGAGCCACCGACGGCTCATGACCCAGCGTCTCCCAGCACTCTTCCGCGGTGTACGGCGCGAACAGCGACAGCAGCACGGTCAGGGTCTCGGCCGCCTCCCGCACCGACGCGTCGGCGGCGCCAGGCCCGGAGTCGATTGTCCGGCGTGCGGCGCTGACCAGCTCCATCAGCCGGGCGACCGCGACGTTCAGCCTCCTCGACTCCACAAGCCTGGTGACCTCCTCGATGGTCCGGTGCGTCACCCTGCGC
>Ga0187783_10003994_pt1 | contig 10916 bp, 14 predicted proteins | sample 1015_SJ02_MP02_2_FD_132471 | JGI IMG/M metagenome (GOLD analysis project Ga0187783, IMG submission 132471) | Tropical peat soil microbial communities from peatlands in Department of Meta, Colombia - 1015_SJ02_MP02_20_MG | ecosystem: Environmental > Terrestrial > Soil > Wetlands > Peat | place...
CTGGGGATTGCACGATTACGACGGGTATGTGTCGCCCACCTCTCCCTTCAGGCTAGGCAGCGCTCGTAAAACCGGCACGCCTTTAACCAGACTGGCGCATCCTCTCGATGATGACGTCAGGCAGACCGCGCAACGCATCATTGGCTGCACGGCTCAGTGTCTCGAGGGAGCGAAGCGTGCCGAGAATCTCCTCGTTGCGCCCAGTTACCCTCACGCCAAGAAGATCGAGCGCGACGCCGACGCCATGTGCAATTTGGCCGATCGCCAATGACTCGTCGGGCGCGTATGGCTCGCCGCTTTCCTTCGGGCCGAGGACGAGCGCTCCGACAAGGTGGCCGCGCGCTAGCATCGGATAGGCGAACTCTCCCACAAGGGCGGTGTCTACGAGGTGGAGGTCGACAACCTCGTGCGATGCGCGCAGCGCGACGAGTGCGGAATCGTTCTCGTTCACGGCACCGTAATGGCCCGCAGCGTCGTACAGCGCGAACGTTGCCGAGGACGCGCCGGCGTGCCGCTGAAGCGTCTCGGTAGCACGGTTGATGAGCACGTCCGCGTCCGTGATGAACGCGGCCTCTTGCGCGAAGCGCTTCATCGCGCGCTCGTCCTCGTGACGTTTGCGGAAGAAGACGCTGTCGACGAAACGGTCGACTCGGGTATGAATCTGGTGCAACGAGAGTCCGAGCGCAAGGGCAATTGCCGCGCTTACGGCAACGTTTGCGACGCGGCCCGCGGAATGAAGCCATCCTCCCAGGGCCCATTCGGCCAGCGTGAACAGGCCAACGACCACCAGCGAGACACCGGTGAATACTGCTGCGCGATTGAGTACGAATCCGACGTCCAGCAGCCGCCGGCTTAGCAACGCGTACGTCAGACCAAGGGGAGCAGCGACCCAACTGACGTTAAGGATCCAATAATAAATGACGACGTTCGTCGTGAAATACGACTGAACGGTCGCGATGCCAAAAAGGTAGAGAACCGCCAGCGATCCCGTCGCCCACGCGATGCGGGTACGCTCCGCTCCGCTCGACGCCCGCACTGCAACGACTGCGCAGAGCAGAGCGATCGCCGGCGGCCCAACCACCGCGGAAAATAGCAGCGCCGGTCGCGTTGCGAGCCACGCGTGGATGTCGAACGCACCCAACCACAAGCCTGCGATTCCCAGCGCACCGCCCGGGCCCGGGCCTCCTTGTGCGGCACCGGTCCAAATCAATGCCGATAACGCGGCGAGAACGTATGCGAGCGCGGCGAGCGTTCTTCGCGCGCGCGAAACGGGCTGCCCGAACAGCAGCGCGTATGCCGCAAGCAGAGCGACGCCCGCCATGAACACAAACTGCGCGACGATGTTGATCACAACGTCCGCTGCCGGCCACGGAGTGAGCCATCCGTTGATCGGGAAAAGGTTCTCTCCTAAATTGATCAGGATGAGCGTGAGCGAAAGCATTCGAACTTCGGCGCTGTCGGGGCGACGCCACATTAGGAGAGCCGCGATCGAGAGGCTTAGCGCGGAGCCCAGCCAGAAGGCCCAGTCAAACTCCCATTGCGACGACGCCCAGAATGGGATTTGCGTGTATGGCGTAGGTGTGAGGGTCAGCCATCGAACCACTCCGTTTCGCACGATCGCGAACCGAACGGGTTGCCCAGCAAGCAATTCGTTGCGCTCACCATATCTTGCCGCGGGCGCGACCAACCGCAGGTCAATCGCATCGCCCGTGCGTATCCCGCCGCGGGCCGCGGGCGTGTCGCGGACGACTGTCTCGAAGCGGTCGAGGAACGGCGCCGCAGTTACTGGGCCAAACGGTTCGCCGCCGAAAACATCGCCGTAAAGGTAATACGTCGCCCATGCGCTTTCGGCTACGGCGAGCAGTCCCATAAGGCACAGCGCAAAGCAGGCTGCTTGCCAGATACGCGCCCCGTTCGGCACAACGGTTACTCTTGAGCGAACCAGGGTATGCGACCTTCACCCCGGGTAAGCGGCCTTCACGATGAGGAGTCGCGCGACGTAGCGGCTTCGGGTACGATGGCGCGAGGATATGCGCCGTGCGCTAGAAAGCAAGGTCGCTATGCTTTTATCGCTGCTGCGCTACCCCGTGCTCACGACGGTAGCTTTACTAACCTGCTCCAACATTTTTATGACCATCGCCTGGTACGGCCACCTGAAGTTCACCAAGAGCCCGCTGATCGTGGTCATTCTCGCTAGCTGGGGCGTTGCGCTCTTGGAGTATTGCTTCCAGGTGCCCGCAAACCGACTCGGCTACTCGGCTCTTACGCTGACTCAGCTCAAGATCACGCAAGAGGTAATAACCTTGGTCGTCTTCACTGGTTTCGCGTTTTTTGCCTTTGATCAGACGCTCAAATGGAACTACCTGGTCAGCTTCCTATTTATCATTGGTGCGGTCTATTTTGCCTTCAAAGGGTAGCGGATGCACCGGCAGAAGTTGAGCGATGCATGAAAGCATCGGTGGTGACCGCGTACGGCGGTCCGGAAGTGATGAGATATCGAGACATGCCGGATCCCAAGCCGGGCCCGGGCGATGTCCTCGTCCAGGCGGCCGGCATCGGCATCAACCCGGAAGACATGCTCGAGCGCAACGGCGATCTCAAGGATCATTGGCAGTTGCAGTTTCCTGCAATCATCGGATTGGACGTGTCGGGCACCGTAGTCGCAACAGGCAACGGCGTGAGCGATCTCAGGGTCGGCGAACGCGTCTGCGGGTGGTCGTACCACACGTACGCGGAACTGGTCGCCGACAGAGCGGTTTTCTTCGCCAAAGTGCCGGCGACGATGGATCTGGTTGACGCGGCCGCGATCCCACTCGTGGGCGTCACGGGCAGCCAACTGATCTCCGTCGCAAGTGGATTGCAGCCCGGTCAGACGGTGCTCGTCTCCGGCGCGGCCGGGGCGGTCGGTCGTTGCGCCGTCTACAGGGCGAAGGTCTTGGGCGCTCGAGTAATCGCGGGCGTGCTGCGTTCTCAGCTCGACCAGGCGGAGAGCATCGGCGCGGACGAAACGATCGCGCTCGACGACCCGGCATCGTTCGCGGCGATTCCGCGGGTCGACGTCGTTGCGAACACGCTTCGCGGCAAGCCGGCCAGCGATCTTCTCGCGAAGGTCAAGGACGGCGGGACCTTCGCGTCGGTGACGGGAGAGCCCGACGGCGCCGGCGGGTACCCGAACGTGCGCGTCGTTCCGTTCGTTTCAAGTAAAGACCGAGCGGGCATCGCCTTTATCGCCGAGGCCGTAAATGCCGGCAAGATGACCATACCGATCGGCCGTCGCGAGCTGCTTAAGGACGCAGGCGCGGCGCAGGCGGAATTCACCAAGGGCGGCATCGGGAAAGTGCTGCTAACTCCGTAAGAGCGTTGGCGCAGCGAATACAACGGCATCAAGGAACGCGCAGAAGTGGAGAAATGGCAGTGAGCACAAAGAAAGACCGGCGCACGACCGTCATCGAGAGTCCCCCGCTCCTCAAACCAAACGCGCCACTTCCGGCGGAGGGGTTCGTGGTTGCGACGCTACTCATCGTGAAGGACGTCGCCCACTCGCGAAAATTCTACCAGCACGTCTTCGAAGCCAAAGTAATCGAGGAGGACGACCCGGCCGTGCTTCGTCTGTCCAACACGTGGCTGCTCATCAATGGCGGCGGCGGTCCGACGGACGACAAGCCAACCGTGACGGCGGCTCCGCCCGCAGATCTCGATCGCCTTAGCATCGCCATGAACCTTCGGGTCGCCGACATTCGAGCTTGTTATGAGCTTTGGCGGTCGCGCGGCGCGAAATTCCTCACCGAACCAAAAGTCCACGAGGACGAAATCCGCTGCTACATTCGCGATCCCGACGGTTATCTGATTGAAGTGGGACAAAGTACGTAGCTGCAACGGGCGTTGCCGCGGAGCAAATACGCGCAACCAATCATTTGCTTAGACGACGGAGGAGTATCATGAAGCACCAGGTCGACGGTATTAATACGGAAGTCAGACCCTCGGGCACCGGTTGCAAGGAATGCCTGGAAGAGCGCGGGTGGTGGCTGCACTTGCGCCGCTGCGCGGAGTGCGGACACATCGGATGCTGCGATAGTTCGCCAAAGCAACACGCCACGGCGCATTTTCATGCAACGGGTCACCCGGTCATTGCCAGCTTCGAACCCGGAGAAGCCTGGTTCTACGATTATAAGACCGAGAAATTCTTGGATGGGCCCGCCTTGGCCGCTCCGCGCTGGCATCCTGAAGGTCAGGCGGTGCCCGGCCCTGAGGGCAGCGTCCCAACGGATTGGAAAACGTTGTTGAACTAGCCCCCGAGTCAGTGCCGAGATCAGAGCTCTGAAAACGCGGCTCGATCGTCGGCTTCGAGTATATCGAGAATCTTCGAGAGCTGAGGCCGAGTCGCGAGCACTGGATGGCGTTCGCGCAGCAGCTCCTGGTCGGCGGCGGACATGCGCTCTGCGACGAATGTTTCTAACTTCGCGTTGAGCTCGGCGGCCGCATCGAGGTTTATCCGTTGGCGCAGCCACGCGACAATTGCACTTTCGTCCGCAGCATTTGCGACCGCTTCACGCAGTTCGTTCATATTCAGCCCCAACCGTCGCACTACGTAGGCGCTGAACCCCGTTTCGTGGTTCAGGTACGCTCCGAGATGCCCGCCGGGCAGCTCCGCGCGCAACTTGTCGATCGTCCGCGGCAAGAAGTAAACCCCTAATATGGTCTCGCGCGGCGGGCGCGGTGGCCGTGAGCGGAGATCGAGCGGCTTCATGGCGCATCGAGTTCGTAGCGATCGACATCCTGTTTGAAGCTCATAACGGTTGGCACCGTGCGATAGCGCTTCACGAAGTGGAAACCAGCTTTTGCCACCGCACGAATGGGCGCCGGGTTGTGCGAATACGGTTCGCAGACGAGTCGTTTAAAACCAAAACGGGCCACGTAATAGGCTGCCGAGAGTCGAACAAACTGCGCGCCGAGACCCGCGCCACGCATTTGCGCCTTCCACAGGTGGAGGTGGAAGTGGGCATCCTTCCCTGGTTCGATTTCGTTGATGCTGGAATGGCCCACGGGTTCGCCATCAGAGGTCCACGCGAGGTAGAAGCGATCGCGCTGCGTGTCGGCCTTTTGGTGATCCCTCAGCAAGTCTTGGAGCCACTTTTCTCGGCTGGGCATTTTGCGTATATCGACGCCCATACCCGCCAAAAACGACGGCTCGGAACCGAGGAAGTAGTCAACCATCGCCGTGTAGTCGCTTTCATCGAACGGGCGAACGGCGAGGGATGACATTGTTGTGAATTACGGGACAGGCTGCGCTATGTCATTCAACCTGCGGTGAAACGCGATCATGTGCTCCGCGATATAGTCCAAGTTATCTTCGACTGCAAAATGTCCCGAATTCAGGCGGTGCATCTCTGCAGTTGGCAGGTCGTTGAGGTACGCGTCGCCGCCCTCTTTGGTAAAGAAGATGTCGTCCTGGCCCCAGAAGATGATTGTTTTAGGCCGATGCGTGCGCAAGAACTCCTGCCACTTCGGGTAGTTGTGCGGGTTGGTGCGGTAGTCGTAAAACAGGTCCAACTGCACGCGCGCTGCGTGTGGCCGCTCGAGATAGTGCGAGTCGACGACCCAATTATCGGGCGAAATCCTTTCCGGTTTAGGATGACCGTGGAGGTAGATCGCCTTTATCGTATCCGGTTGGAGAAACGCCTCGAGCGGCTTTTCAGTCTCGGGCGTCTTATTAACCCAGTACGCTCCACGAAGACCGTCCCACGCCTTTGTAAAGCCGATTTCATAGGCGTTGCTGTTCTGGATGATGAGCCACTCGAGCCACGACGGATTGCGCTCAGCAATCCGGAAGCCGACCGGTCCACCGTAGTCTTGAACGTACATGCCGAACCGCGTGAAGCCGACCTTTTTCAAAAATGCTTCGATGGTTTTTGACGTCGCGTCGAACGTGTAGGCGAACTTCGCTGGATCGGGCATGTCCGAATTCCCGAATCCGGGATAGTCCGGCGCCACGATATGAAAGCGCTTTTCCAGGGCCGGCATCAAGTTACGATATTGATGCGACGAGGCCGGGAAGCCGTGGAGCAGCACCAGCTTTGGAGCGCCCGGTTCGCCGGTTTCGCGGTAGAAAATGCTAAGCCCGTCGATTTCAATCGTCTTGTACAGCATACGAGCTGTCCTACTGCGGCGGGAGGTCCGGTTGAGCTACAACCGGGCAATCGATGATCGCGCCTGTCGGACGCAAGCCCCCAACGTACGGATTTCCGGGGCCCGGCGGATTAATGTACGCGCTGGTCAGGTAGCCCTCAGCGATCAGCTGCTTCTGCTCCGCCATGGAATGGATGCGGTGGACCTTGCCCTCCTGGATCGCTTTTGCCGTCCACTGGCTGACGTGCGCGTCCCAGAGCGGGCTGTAGTTGTTGGTCGCGTCCTCGTTGTCGGGCGGGATCGGAAACACGTTGATTGGATCGATGCCATTGTGCAGTGCCGTCGAGAAGCCTTGGTCCTCGCCGGATCCCTCGACGGTCGTGCCGTTGAGCACCGGCGAGAACCCGAGCAGCGCAGAGTTTTCGGACAGGAGCGACTCGCCGAATGCCGGGACCTTGGCTAACCTCGGCGCGTACACGCCCTTCTCGAGAACCGCGGCGATCGATGCGGACGCGTCGGTTACAAGGTGATAATAGTATTGCCGGCCGCCCTGAACACCGTCCAGGATCGACAGCGTGACGGTGCGCTTCGCAAGATCCAACGATTTCACGCGCTTGTGAGAGCCCGTCGGATTGTGCACCTGCTGTGCATTCAAGACGAGCCCGCTCGGCAGCACAACGACCGGTGACCACTTCGCGTCACCGATTCCGCCTGGATTGGCAACTTTCGGCGGAAAATATGTCGGCGGGGGCCCGGCTACAACCTTGAATACCGGCGAGAAATCGACATTTCCGGGGAAGTGCATGATGCCGTTGACGAGCGTCACGCTCTGGGCTCCCGCCGTTCCAACCGCCTTAGCTAACTTTGGTGCAAAATTAATGCCCATTTGCTTGGCGACGTCGAAGTCCGAAGCTTCGGTGATGATGTAGTAGACCGTTTTGCCGTCACCTTGGACGCCTCGAAAAATCGGCAAGGTTACCGATGCTTTGCGATAAGTGAAGTCGATCGCCAGCGCGCTCTTGATATATACGTGATCGCTGGGTTTGTACGCGACCGCGTTTTCCGGAGTGTAGGCCGGCCGATGGGCCTCGGCAGCTTCCGTTGCAAGCAGTGCGCCGGCTTCAGCCGTCATCGCGCTACCTGCCTGCGCGTGAGTGGAGCCCGCCGCCACTATACTCAGTGCCGTCATCGCAGAAATGCTCAGCAGCCGACGCGGCCACGAGAACTTATTGACCATCTGATCCTCCAAAAACATCGGAAAGAAATGCCGTCGCTGAGGATATCATGAGCGCGAGCACGTGTCTGCCGAGTTTCTGTCGGCAGACGAACACACTATTCGAGGTTACACTTGCGAGATGTGACTCGCAGCCTCGCCGCTATTGTCATCGTGTTCGTGGCATTGCGCCTGGTGGTCCACTATCTCGATCCACGGCAAATGGATCTGATGGGATCGCTTCCACCTCATCGGCAAAGCGATCGCGAGGAAGAGAGCGGCCTTGCACCTGAATAGGGCAGGAACGGACCTCCATACGTATTACCTCTGGGTGTGGAGGCCATGCGTGGACGCCAAGATCCGAAGAGACGCGCTTCGCAACTTTCTTAAGGACTGCCGAGCGCGCCTGACGCCCGACGACGTCGGGCTGCTCTCGGGCAGGCGCCGTCGCGTTCCAGGGCTAAGGCGGGAAGAAGTTGCCGAACTTGCAGGCATCAGTTTAGCGTGGTATACGCAGCTTGAAACCGCTCGGGATATTCGCGTGTCGCCGCGGCTGCTGGACCGGCTGGCGACGGTGCTCCGCTTAAGCGACGACGAGAAGGTCGAACTCTTCTCACTGGCGATCGACGAGCTGCCCAGGATTCCACGAGCGACGCCCACTTCGGTAGGGGCAATCGGGCGTGAGTACTTTGAGCTCACCCGGTTCGTCCGTCGTTCGCGCGCGGCTTCTACCGCGGCGGAACTGGCAAACCTAACGACGGACCTGATGTTCGATCTCGAGAATTCGATGGATACTGCTTACTTTATCTCGGCGGATCTTGTCGCCCGCTCATTTCTATTCTTGGCTCAACGCCACGCGCCTCGATCTCAAGCCATTCCGGATGTTACGTACGATTTTTCGTCGGTGCACGATTCCAAAGAAGTACTCGTTGACGGTGGATTGGCCGCCGAGACGGACGTTGCCGAAAAGCGTCACGTTATCTTTGCGCCCCGAGCGAGGCAGACCGGCGCGGGGCGCTTCATCAGTAAGGGTTTGCACACACCCGTGCTTGACGGCGCGATCGGCTATTTTCAGCTCAACGGAGAGCCATTCTCGGAACGCGACCCCGAACTGCTCTCCTTGATCGTTGAGATCGTCTACCTTGCGCTGGCCTCCCGTTTCTGACATGTCAACCCAAGTGCCAATGGGATGGCTGCAGCGGTAAGTTTTTGAGACCATTGCCGCAGAGTGGCTAGATTGCTGGCCGAGGCCAAGCTCGACTTCAATCCGGATCATCACCTCATCGGCCCAACTCCCGATGAGATCATTCTCCATTACACGGTTGCGTCGGGAACGTTTCGTGGACCGCGCATTGAGCTCCGCGCCATTGCAAACTCCGGCGAGGAGTGGGATACCGTACGCGCCGACGGCGTCGTCGCATTCGAGTCGAAGCAAGTCTTACATAGCGCGAGTGGCGATCTGGTCTGCGCCAGCCTGACGGGCTTGTACGACGTTGGCGACGACGGGTACGTCGACGCCTTGGACGACCTCCTGCGGTCGAGGGTGCCGGCGGAGTTCGTCGTCCGGTTTTACACGGCTGCGAAAGAATATCGATGGCTGAACCGGGCGCTCTTCGTTGGCCGTGGAGAGCGCGATTTTTCATCGGACACGCTTGGACTGCAAATCTTCGCTCTCGAATAGCCACTATGGTGGGACTTGGTAGGATAAGTTCTAGGCTGGTAACGTTTGAGCTAGCGCGTTATCTTGGGATATGCTCGCTTTAGGAGAACCGAGGTAATCATGGGGGTCAACCAATCGAAAGATCCAGGGCCTGCTTCGCGGTGCCTGCCGTCTACACAGCTAAAGACGCTGCTGAAGCATTTTCGCGTAAGAATCGATCCAAAGGCGAAGGTCTTGGGCCCTCGCGCGCGCCCGCCGTGGCGACAAGGTCGGCCCGTGACGCAGGAGGAACTGGCCGAGTGCCTCGGCGTGAGTCGCTGTTGGTACGGCATGATCGAATCCGAGAGGCCGGCTCGCGCCTCTATCGTTCTCCTGGATCGTCTCGCCACGATCCTCATGCTCTCAGCGCGGGAACGAGCGATGCTCTTCGCATTGGCGCTTCCCGAGCTCGACTTTAGCGCTGCGGAAAGCCGCAATCAAATCGTGGCCTGAGGATTATGAAGCCGCTAATTGTTTTCGACGTAAACGAAACGCTACTCGATCTCGAAACGATGACCCCAATCTTCGAGCGGATATTTGGCGATAAGCAAGCCATGCGGTTGTGGTTTGCCGACCTCATCCTGTACTCGGAAGCGCTGACGCTGGCAAACGTTTACGCGCCCTTTACCGACATTGGCGCGGCAGTCATGCAGATGCTCGCAAGCACGCGCGGCATTACGATTTCCGCGGACCAGAAACAGGAGCTCACCGATCGGTTTGCAACGATGCCTCCCCATCCGGAGGTTCCTGGGGCCCTTCGCCGGCTGCATGATGCCGGTTTTCGGCTCTTCACGCTTACGGATAATTTACTCGAAATCCAGACCCGCCAGTTGGAACACGGCGGCGTCGTGGACTACTTCGAACGGCGATTTAGCGTCGATCAGGTGGTTCGGCGGCACAAGCCTGCGCCGGAGGCATACGCCTACGTGGAAGCCCAACTGGGAGTCGCGCCATCCGATCTAATGCTTATCGCTTCCCACACGTGGGACACCATCGGCGCCCTGGCAGCAGGGTGGCAGGCGGCGCTGATCAGGCGTCCCGGCAACGATCTGCTCAGCGTCGGCCCGCAACCTGCTTTGATCGGGGAAGATCTTAGCCAGATCGCCGAGCAGCTCATTGGAAGATACACCATCGCCAATTCATGAAAATCGTCAGATCGGAGCTCTGAATTATATGGTTGCCTGGGACCGCGTTACTCGGGATCATGTGCGGCACGCGATACGGGAATACGACCGGCTGGGACCGGATCGGTTCTTTTCGGCACATGGTTTTGCGCCAACCACGACCTACGAACTGGTCTTGGACAAACGCCGTTACCCGCCGAAGGCGATCTTGGGCGCCGCTTACGAATTCGCTACGGGCGCGAAGCTTGCCTGAGCTGACTTCGAGGGAGGGAAGACCGGTGCGGTGAGGGTGCTCGAAAAGCTCGGATTCACAATCGAGACGAAGACCTAAAGGCTTTGGCTACAGCAGCGCGACTATTGAAAAGTTATCTACGAGCAGAAAGACCACCAGCCGCGCAGGCCGGAGAGATGGAGCACCGATCGCCCAAAGTGCACGGTTAGGTTCGGCTCCTGCCGCTTGAGCTTCAGCACCAGTGTGCAGACCTGGAGACTTCCGGCGCCGCTAAAGCTGAGCGTGGTTTCTCCAAGCGCGCAGCTGCCGGCTCCATGGGCCGTGCTGCTAGAAACCGTCGCACTGAGCGCCGTGCACAACTTGCGTGGCAGCGATCCGCTGAGCTCGACGCCTTCGACATCTTTGAAGATCCCATTGTCCTTGACCGACGTCTTGCCGATCTTGGCGACGTAGCGGTCCAGCGAAGCCGCACGCGTCGTCGAACCGGGTGAAGGCGGATACTGAGGATACCACTGTGCGAGA
>Ga0187783_10003995_pt1 | contig 10914 bp, 11 predicted proteins | sample 1015_SJ02_MP02_2_FD_132471 | JGI IMG/M metagenome (GOLD analysis project Ga0187783, IMG submission 132471) | Tropical peat soil microbial communities from peatlands in Department of Meta, Colombia - 1015_SJ02_MP02_20_MG | ecosystem: Environmental > Terrestrial > Soil > Wetlands > Peat | place...
ACTCGTTGCCGCCGCACGCCAGTTCCGGCGAAGTAACCGATCGCCGCTCGGAAGTGCTGCCGGGATATTGGGCCGTGACGGAAGAGACGCAGCAGTATCGAGGCTTATACGGACCCTTCGCGGCGGCCGGAACGGTCGAACTCTCCTTTTCAAACTTTCGCCGTTTCCCCGACCTGCAGAGCGCGCTTCGTTCGTTGTAGAGGGCGAGCCATAAGCGTCCGACGAACTCAATGTGCGTCGATGACCGCTCAACCGCACGAACCGATCACGCACGCCGACTTCCCGGCATGGGAGCTCGCGCAACAGAGCAAACACGAATTCGTAAACGGCCATGTCTACGGCTTTGCCGGCGGTACGGTCGAGCATAACACGTTACAAATTGCCTTGGCGTCGGCGATATTCGCTCACCTCCGAGGGGGCCCGTGCCGGACCTTTGGCGCCGGCATGCTCATCGAGATGACGTCGAGCACACGCTATGCCGACGTAGTAGTAACGTGCGACCAGCGCGACCAGAGTCCGGGGGCGGCGGTCATTCGCTTTCCGAACGTCATCGTAGAAGTGCTGTCGGAATCAACCGCGGGACAAGACCTCGGAACAAAGCTGCGAGAATATCAAGGCATCGAGACTCTGCAGGAATACATAGTCGTGGACTCGCGCAAGCGCTGGGTGCAAGCGATTCGGCGCCGCGGGCGCGACTGGATCATCACGGTAGTATCGCCGGAAGAGAATCCGCAATTGCCGGTTACGTTTGAGTCGATCGACTTAACGCTGGAACTCGACGAATTCTATGCACTTGCCGGAATCGATCGCTGAAGGCTCGCGCGCTGAATCTTCGTCGCGCCGCGGCCGCTAGCCGCCAAGGGCTGGGACGCTAATCAAACGAAAGAACGGGCGTCCTCCATGGCCGGCGCTCGAGACTCCGGTCAATGCGGCAAAAGGCTTTACGCTGCCAGCAGAAAACCGTGAGGACCGGAGGAGAGAAGATGCCTGATTTCTTGAAGACCCTGTTCGTGAACCCGCCGACCTTCGAAGGCTACGATGGCGGCGCGGGTTCGCGCTATCAGTGTCGCCGCGAAGTTCGCTCCTTTTGGTATCCCACTTGGCTCGCGCAGCCCGCTGCGATGGTACCGGGCAGCAAGCTCATCGATGCGCCGCCGGATGGTCTAACCGTCGACCAAGTCGCACCGCTGGCGAAAGAGTACGACCGAATCGTCATCCACACGAGCGCGCCTTCGTTCAACAACGACGCCCGCTTTGCCCGCCGCTTGAAGGAGGAAAACCCTAAGGCCGTCGTCGGCATGGTCGGCGCCCACGTTAGCGTGTTGCCGGAGCCATCGTTGAAAGGTGCACCGGCGGTCGATTGGGTGAGCGTCGGGGAGTTCGATTACACTTGCGTCGACGTTGCAATGGGCAAACCGCTAAGCGAGATCGACGGCCTCGCTTACCGGCAAAACGGAGATATCGTGCGCACGCAAGAGCGTCCGATCATCATGGATATGGACGCTTTCCCCTCCGTGCTCGATGTGTACCGGCGCGATCTGACGATTCCAAACTATTTCAACGGATATCTGCAGCACCCGTATCTCTCGCTCTACACCGGGCGCGGCTGCAAGTCGCGGTGCACCTTCTGCCTTTGGCCCCAGACAATCGGCGGGCACCTGTACCGGGTTCGCGGCGCCGAAAGCGTCGAAGCCGAGATGGCGCGAGCCAAGGCGCTCTTTCCCGAGGTTCGCGAGTTCTTCTTCGATGACGATACGCTGACCGACAACATCCCGCGCGTCGAAGAGATCGCCCGTCGCCTCGGTAAAATCGGCATCACCTGGTCGTGTAACGCCAAGCCCAACGTGCCGCGCGCCACGCTCGAAATTCTCAAGGCCAACGGCTTGCGCCTATTGCTCGTCGGGTACGAATCGGGGAATCAGCAAGTGCTCAACAACATGAAGAAAGGCACGCGCCTCGACATCATCCGGCGCTTTTCGAAAGACTGCCGCAAGCTCGGAATTAAAGTGCATGGGACCTTCATTCTCGGCATGCCCGGCGAAACGCCGGAGACGATCCATGAGACGATCGACTTCGCCTGCGAGATGGATCCGGAAACGATTCAGGTTTCGCTCGCCGCGCCGTATCCGGGCACCTATCTCTACAAACAAGCGCAAGAGAATGGCTGGCTCGAGCTCGATGAAGGTTTGGTCGACAGTCACGGCGTGCAGCATGCCGCGCTCAACTATCCGGGCTTGACCTCGACGATGATGTTCCAATCGGTCGACGAGTTCTACCGGCGCTTCTATTTTCGACCGCGAAAGATGTTCTCGCTGCTCGGCGGCATGATCGGCGATCGCCAGGTGATGAAGCGGCGCTTACGCGAGGGCGTAGAGTTTTTCCACTTCCTGCGCGAACGCCGGCGCGAGCAACTACTTCAACAACAGCAATGAGAGGCTGTACGGCGGCAGCGTGAGCGGTACCGAATCCCCGACGTATCCTAGGCTGTGCCACACCGGACCGACCCACTTGTTATTCTTCGACTGATCGTACTGGGCCGCGCCGTAAACCTCGAGCGTACCGGTGAAGCCTCTTATCGACGAGCCTTCGACTTGCGCCTTCGCGCCGATCGACGATAGCGTGTTGTTAAAGATCGCGAACGCATAGCCGGTACCTTGCGCGAAACCGTAGGCGCGTATCGTGTGCCCGAGCGAGGAAGGCACCGTGACGCTGCGTACTTGCGAGCCCGCCGGAATCTCGTTCGCCATCATTGCCATAACGCGCGCGGTCGGAAACGGCGTGCCGCCGGGAATCTTCGGTGTATTCGCGCAGCCTTCGCCGGCGTTCGGCAGTCCGTCTGAGAAGAGCGCCTCGGTTCCGAAATGCTGAAAGCCATAGAGCTTCTTTGAGTAATCGCCGTTCTCGTCGCAGCTGCCGTAAGCGAGCCAGAAGGTTGCCCTCGGAACTCCCGCATTCTCCAGCGTGCCCAGCATCTGGCCGACGAAAAGGCCGTTGACGATCGAAACCGACTGCTTGCCCTCGTTCCCGGCGTCGTTGTTGTACTCGCCAAGATAGATCGGCACGTCCTTGGAGAGCCCGGCAGCGGTCATCTCCGCGCGCAAGCCGGTGAGGTGGTGGGCGAAATTCTCAATCGCCGGCCCGAGAAGAAACTGGTCGTTGTCGACGTTATATTCGGGATAGTAATGCAGCTCGACGAAATCGAACGGCTGCGCCTCGCGCAGCACGACGTCGTTCCAAGCCGTATCGTCGGGGAGATTCACGACAACGCCGATCTGCGCTTCAGGGTCGGCTTTCTTGACTTGCGGATAGTAGCCGTGGCGCACCCAATACGAATAGGTAGTCGGATCGTGCGGATGTTTGTGGAGATCGTACTCCCACGAGCCGTACACTTCATTGCCGACCGTCCAATATGAAACGTGATATCCATGACTGAGCGAATACGCGGCCCAGGCGGCTGCTTCGCTGGGCTGACCGCCGCCGTCGCAGGCACGATTGCTTCCGTAGTTGAGCGTGATCGCGATATCGATCTTCAGTGGAGCCGCGACACGGCTCATCAGGTGATCGAAGGTCGCCGGCGGCGTAATGTAGCCTTGATCGTCGCAGACCGAGCCGCCGTTTTCCCAGTGATAAGCATCGGATTCCGAACCGCCAGGCCAGCGCACCAGATGAATGCCCGTCGCTTTGAGCGACGGATTGACGAAACTATTGAGGAAGTCGTACCAAGTATCGAGCGAAGCCCCGTAAACATCCCCCGAAACAACCGGCCCGGTCGATTTCGCGTTGAGCTCGATCGTTGCAACGTTCTTGTCATCCTGAGGAGCGCGCGCAGCACTGTCATCCCGAGCGGAGTCGAGGGACGCCGGCGGCACCGTTGGAATGCTGCGATTGCCGCCGCAGCCGGTCGACAACCAACCGAGAAGAATGGCCGCAAGAATCGAGTTGCGCATCGTGTCGCCTCCTTGGGTAAAGTATAGCGAAATGATTGACCGAACGTACGTTCGCATGATAGAGTCGAATCTGTGAAGGTAAGGAGCGCGCGGTGAGCTGGCTGTCGCGTCTGCGCTCCTCGCTCGGACGCGCGCGGGAGAGCTTAGCGGCCGTAACTGGGCTCGGCCGTCCGGAACGCCCTCTCACGCCGGAGTTCTGGGACGAGCTCGAGGAGCGGCTCATATTAGCTGATTTCGGTGTACCGGCGACCCAGAAAATCGTTACGGGTTTGCAGACCGTGGCGCGACAAGAGGAGTGGAAGACCGCCGATCGGCCGATCGCGCGCTTTCGCGCGGACGTGGAGCGTTTCCTCACGCTTCCCGGCGCCGAACTTCGTCTTACGCAAAAACCTGCCGTCATGCTCGTCGTCGGCGTCAACGGCAGTGGCAAGACCACCACGGTAGGCAAGCTCGCAACGCGTCTGCGCGCCGAGGGTAAGCGCGTGCTGCTGATCGCGGCCGATACCTTCCGCGCGGCTGCTGCCGAGCAGCTCGCGGTGTGGGCCGAACGCAGCGGGAGCGCGCTCATTCGCGGTGCCGAGGGCGCAGATCCGGCATCGGTGGTCTTCGACGGCCTCCGTGCCGCGAAGGCGCGTGGCGCCGATGTCGTGTTCGTCGACAGCGCGGGGCGTCTCCAGACGAAGACGAACCTCATGGAGGAGCTCAAGAAGATACGGCGCGTCGTCGAGCGCGAGCTTGGAGAGCCGCCCGCGGAAACGCTGCTCGTCATCGACGCTACGAATGGCCAGAACGCGATCTCGCAGGCGAAGCTCTTTCACGCCGCAACGCAACTCACCGGAATCGTCATAACGAAGCTCGACTCGACCGCGAGAGGGGGCGTGCTCGTCGCAATCGTCGACGAACTCGAAGTTCCGATCAAGTTTGCCGGTCTCGGAGAGAGGCCGGAGGATCTGCACCCGTTCGTACCGGCTGAATTCATCGACGCGCTTTTTGAAGAGAACAATGCCAGGCACTTGGCACCCGCCCATGAGAGCGTGATATAAGCCACGAAAGGAATAATATGGCTGCAGAAGACGAACGGCAACTCGCCCTCACCAACGCGCTCGCGCAGATCGAGCGCCAGTTTGGTAAGGGTTCCATCATGCGCATGGGCGATTTCCAGGAACGGATGGCATTTGAAATCATCCCAAGCGGTTCGATTGCGCTCGACTTGGCGCTAGGCGTCGGGGGCTTTCCGCGCGGGAGAATCGTTGAGATCTATGGTCCGGAATCGAGCGGTAAGACGACCCTCGCCCTCCATGCGATTGCCGAGGCTCAAAAACCCGGAGGCACCGCGGCTTTCATCGACGTAGAGCATGCGCTCGACCCCAATTACGCGGCTGCGCTCGGAGTAGATCTCGATAACTTGCTCGTCTCTCAACCCGATACCGGCGAGCAGGCGCTCGAAATCGCCGAGATGCTGACCCGCAGCAACGCTGTCGACGTTGTCGTCGTCGATTCAGTCGCCGCGCTCGTCACGCGCGCCGAGCTCGAAGGCGATATGGGCGATGCGCATGTCGGTTTGCAGGCACGCTTGATGTCGCAGGCGCTGCGCAAGCTCACCGCAGCGATCTCCCGCAGCAAGACGGTCATGATCTTCATCAACCAGCTGCGTGAAAAAGTCGGCGTGATGTTTGGAAATCCGGAGACGACGTCGGGTGGCCGCGCGCTGAAGTTTTACGCATCGGTGCGACTCGATGTGCGCAAGCTCGAGACGATCAAAGTGGGGCAGGACGTCGTCGGCACGCGCACCCGAGTGAAGGTGGTGAAAAACAAGGTCGCTCCCCCCTTCCGGCAGGCGGAGTTCGACATCACCTACGGCCATGGAATCTCGAAGATGGGATCGATTCTCGACGTCGCGCTCGATCAGAATATCGTCGGAAAGAGCGGCTCGTGGTACACGTACGGCGAGCAGCGCATCGGCCAAGGGCGCGAGAACGCAAAGGCGTTCCTCGAGGAGCACACCGAGCTAGCCGACGAGATCGAGGCCAAGATTCGAGAGGTGCTCGCTAATGCGGCCTCGAGCAACGGCAAAGCCCCAGCCCCTTCACCCGTGTCATCCTGAGCGGAGCGACCTCCCTCGCCTGTCATCCCTCGACTCCGCTCGGGATGACAAACTGGACGACATGAGCGCTTACTCCACAGCGTTAGCGTTTCTGGCGCGGCAGCGTTGCACCGAAGCCCGGCTTTGGCAGCATCTCGAGCGCAAAGGTTTCGACGACGAAGCCGCGCGGGCGACAGTCGAACGCTGCAAACGTGACGGCTTTCTCGACGATCGGCTTTACGCGCGTCTCTATGTGGAGAAGAAACGCAAACCCGTCGGCAACGAGCGCCTTGTCGGTGAGCTGGTGCGCAAAGGCGTCGACGGTGAGGCGGCGGCGGCGGCGGTCGCTGCCCTAGACGCCGACGAGAGCTCGCGCTGCAATGCGGCCTTCGAACGATTACTGGATAAGAGCCCGGCGATCGAGTATCCCTCAGCCGCGCGCCGGCTCGAACGCCTCGGCTTCCCGGCGGCCACGATCTATCGCATCCTGCGCGAACACGCCGCGCATTTTGGCCCGCTCGCAGAGATGGACTGCGCGCCCCACTAGCGACCGGCACTGGCCTGTCCCAATTTCGCCCGTCCACGGGCACTCGTTCTGCTATGTCGAGGCATACGGTTCTTATCGCCGAGGACGATCGCGCAATACGCGAGCTGTTGACGCACCATCTGGAACAGGAAGGCTTCGCGGCTGTTGGAGTCGGTGATGGGCACGCCGCGCTGCGCCACGCGCGCGGCGCAGCCGACCTCCTCGTTCTGGACCTTGGGCTCCCCGGCATCGACGGCTTCGACATCGTTCGAACGCTGCGCCGAGAAGAACGCGCTATCCCAATCGTCTTGCTTACGGCGCGCGCCGAGGAGATCGACCGGATTCTCGGTCTAGAGCTTGGCGCCGACGACTACATCTGCAAGCCCTTCTCTCCCCGTGAGGTCGTCGCGCGCATTAAAGCAATCCTGCGCCGGAACGGGCACGCCGTTGCGCAGTCCGGGCCCGTTCTTCGCTTCGGGCGCCTCGAGATCGACGCGGGCGCACGGGAGGCACGCGTCGACGGCATCGATGTCAAGCTCAAGCCCCGGGAATTTACGCTCCTGATGGAGCTGGCGGGCAATGCCGGCGTCGCTCTATCCCGCGATTGGCTTTTGCAGCGCGTTTGGGGCTTCGATTTCAACGGCGACGAGCGAACGATCGACGTTCACGTGCACCGCCTGCGCGCAAAGATCGAAGAGCCTTGGCAGTTGCCACCACTGTTGCGTACCGTCCATGGATTCGGCTACAAGTTCGCGCGCAGCTGAGTCAGCGGCAAGCCTCGACGATCTCGCGCACAGGATCGCGCAGTTGCTGGCCGACCAGCGGCGGACCATTCTAGCCACGGTCGGTCACGAGCTGCGCACGCCGCTTACCTCGATACGAGGTTATCTCGAAACGGTGTTAGAGGACGATCTCGATCCGGCGACGGCCCGGCGATTTCTGGAAACTGCACGCCGCGAGGCCTTGCGCCTCGGCCGGCTCGTCGATGGGATGATGGGGGTTTCGCTTCTCGACCTTTCGACCGGCGCCGATCGCTCCGTTTGCAACGTCGTAGAGCAGATTCGAGCAACCCTCGATATGCTTTCCCCGACGGCCGCTGCGCGACAGGTAACGATTCGGACGAGCTTCCCGCACGCGGCTCACGCGAACGTGGACGGCGATGCCTGCGTTCACGCGGTCGCGAACCTGATCGAAAACGCGATAAAGCACGGCGAAGAGCACGGCACGGTCGAAATCTCTTGCCGGCGCGCGGACGGATACGTTTGGATTGCAGTCGAGGACGACGGAAGCGGGATTCCGCCGGGAGCTCGCGAGGCGATCTTCGGTATCGGCGTGCGCGGCGCAGCAACTCGACGAAAGGGCAGCGGCATTGGCCTTGCGGTGGTGAAAGCGATCGCCGAGCGCGCCGGCGGCGACGTTTGGGTCGAGACCTCGAACCTAGGCGGCGCGCGTTTCGTCCTACGGCTTCCAGAGGGATAACCTGGGGCGCGCGTCGTAGATAACAGCCCGTGGCTATGCCCCGGGTCCCCTTCGCGCATGCGAGTGAAGCCGAGCTAGCACGGCTTTTCGATTTTTATCGGGTACTTTGGCAGTACGAACCCCGCAGCTTCCCGATCGCGTGGAACGAACAAGGGCGCCCGGTCGAGTTTTTCACGCCCGACTTTTATCTTCCCGAGTACGACCTCTACATCGAGGTCACCGTCGCCAAACCGATTCGGAATTCGCGAAAAAATCGCAAGCTCCGATTGCTGCGCTCGCACCATCCGCGAGTCAACGTAAAGCTTTTTACACGCCGCGACGTCGAGCGCGTCTTCTCGCGCTTCAAGCAGGCTTCGTGATCGGCGATCCGCTCTTCGATTCCGAATCGATCGCGGATCGCGTGGCCGCCATCGGGGCGGCGATATCGCGAGATTATGCGGGTAAGATGCCGCTGATGATCGGCCTGCTCACCGCCGCCGCAACTTTTCTGGCCGACCTGGCGCGAGCCGTCACGATTCCCTGTCATCTCGACTTTATAGCGGTAAATAGATATGGCGACGGCGACGGGATCGTCTTGGAAAAGGACGTCGAGATACCGATTGAGGGACGCCACGTTATCCTCGTCGACGACACCGTTGACACCGGCTTGACGTTGCAATACGTCGTCAAGAGGCTGCTCGAGCGGCGGCCCGCTTCGCTGGCCGTTTGCACGCTCTTGGACCGGCCGCACAGGAGAATCGTTGACATAGAAATCAAGTACAGGGCGTTCGAGGTCCCCGACGTATTCGTCGTGGGCTATGGCCTCGATTACCTAGGACGCTATCGGGAGTTGCCGGCTTTGTACGCACACGGAACGTGGCCCATTTAGTGGGCCGACATCTGGCCACGAGCGCGCTGCTTGCGGTTTTCCTGGCCGCGACGCTGCCTGCGCCGATCCCCGCCTCCGCCCTCGAACTGCGGTCGATCGAGCAAGCGGCGGCCGATTATCGCAATCCCAACGAGCACCTAGAAGCGATGTTTCGATCGGCCCTGCTCGATACGAGCCGGCTTGCGCAATACGCGCCCGACGGCACCGCTTATATCATGACCGGCGATATTCCAGCCGAGTGGCTGCGCGACGCGAGCGCCCAAGCTCGGCCCTACCTTTTCTTTGCAAAAGACGATCCCGACGTGCGCGCCGTGCTGCGCGCCATCATCGCGCGCATGGTAAAGTACCTTCAGATCGATCCGTACGCGAACGCTTATACGTTAGACTACCGTGTATGGGAACAGAAGTTCGAGCTGGATTCGCTCGCCTACCCCACGGCGTTGGCTTGGAGTTATTGGAAAACCACCGGCGATGCGTCGATCTTTAACGGCGACTTTTCCGCGATGCTCGATAACGTGCTCACGACGATGGAACGCGAACAAAATCATCCGCGCGATTCCCGGTACACGCACAAGGAGCTGCCTAACAACGGCGTGGGAAACCCCGTCGGCTACACCGGGATGATCTGGACGGGGTTCCGTCCCTCTGACGACGCGTGCGAATATAACTTTTTGATCCCCTCGGAGATGTTTGCGGTCGTTGCGCTCGGCGACATGTCCGAGATCGAGCTGAACGTCTATCACAACGTCGTCAAGGCGCGCGAGGCTAAAGCCTTACGAGATGAAGTGCAGCGCGGAATCCAGACCTACGGCTTGGTGCTCGTACCGAAGTACGGTTACATCTACGCTTACGAAGTCGACGGCCTTGGCCACGCGATTCTGACCGACGACGCTAACATCCCCAGTTTGCTGGCGGCGCCGTACTTCGGCTACACGACGCCGAACGACCGCTACTATCAGAACACGCGCCGTTTCTTGCTTTCGCAGGACAACCCGTCGTTTTATCAGGGGCGCGTGGCCCGCGGCATCGGCAGCTATCACACGCCCGATCACTGGGTTTGGCCGCTTGCGCTCATCGTCGAGGGCATGACGGCGACGACCGGCGCCGAGAAACAGGACGTTCTCGGTCAGCTCTTAGCGAGCGATCCGGGCGACCATCTCCTGCACGAGTCGTTCAACCCGGATAATCCGCAGCAATACACGCGACCCAACTTCGGCTGGCCCAACGCGCTCTTCTCCGAGTTCGTGATGACGCAGTTCGAAGGCGTCGCCGAAATCCCAATGGGCGATACCAGCGACCTCGAATTCAACACGGAGTAGCGCTAAGGAATTGGGTGTCATCCTGAGCCGCGCCCGTAGGGCGCGTGTCGAAGGACGCGCGCAGTGCCTCACCCGCTTGTCATCCTGAGGAGCGAGCGCATTGGGTGTCATCCTGAGCCGCGCCCGAAGGGCGCGTGTCGAAGGACGCGCAGTGCCTCACCCGCTTGTCATCCTGAGGAGCGAGCCCTTCGACTCCGCTCAGGACAGGCTCCGCGCGCGTCTCGAAGGACGACGAAGCCGCGGGCCCAGGCGGCTTTCTAGATCTGGCCCTCATAAGGAGCGAGTACGTCTAAGGCGAACTGCCCAAGTGCACGGGAGAGCGCCTGACAGGTCGTTCAGACCTTCGCTTTCGGACGCTTGCACTGCAACTGCAAAGAGAGGTGGCAATCATGTGCATTTCAGACCTGAGGTACGTAGTCGCTCCAGGTATCGCAACCTTGCTGCTTACAAGTTGCAGCGGCGCAGCCTTGTCTTCAACGTCGCCTTTCGGCTTACCACAGAGCAAAACTCAAAGTGAGCAGTTCGGTTCGTGCCCGTGCCTTTACGTAGCCGACTGGGGTACCGACAGTGTAGCTGTGTACCCGCTTAGCGCGAACCCGAAGCAGCCGCCCACGCAAGACATCACCGGCTCGAACACCGGGCTGTCGAGCCCAAACGCTATCGCCGTTGACCGGCGCGCTAACATCTACGTG
>Ga0187783_10003996_pt1 | contig 10914 bp, 11 predicted proteins | sample 1015_SJ02_MP02_2_FD_132471 | JGI IMG/M metagenome (GOLD analysis project Ga0187783, IMG submission 132471) | Tropical peat soil microbial communities from peatlands in Department of Meta, Colombia - 1015_SJ02_MP02_20_MG | ecosystem: Environmental > Terrestrial > Soil > Wetlands > Peat | place...
AAGTAGAAGCCAGACTGGGGCTCGGCTGAGCCTGCGAACTCTTGCTACGGCGTTTCGAATCACTGCAGGTCACCGTGGAAAGGCGGCTCCAATTTGAGGCGCACGCACCGTTAGTTGTGCTTCCGTGCCAACCTAAACTTCGACAATCGAGCTTCAAGACTCCGCTGCTTGGCGGTGGTGGCCTGGCTCGCTGCGGTGGGTGGGAGGGAATGCAGCGCCTTCTCCTCATTCTCCACCGCGCGATCGAAATCTCCTGCTTCAAAATAGGCTCGCGCCAAAAGATCGAGGTAATCGCTGTCGCTCCCCCCTGACTTCTCGAGCGCTCTCTTAGCGTATTCGACAGCGGTCTGCGGTTGGCGAAGTCCGGCTGGCTCGCAACCTAGGAAACCTTGGGCATAATCGAACAGTTCTTCCGGCGTTGCGTCCTCCCGGGCTGCCAGTTCCTTCGCGATGCTCAGACCGCGAGAGGTCATTTCATGCGCCTCCGCCGGCTTTCCTGTCTCCGCCAAGGCTTGGCCCAAAACAATGAGCATCTCCGATAATCGACCTTTCGTAAGTACATTGTTCGGTTCCGAGGCGGAAAGCCGCTCGAGCATCTCGAGTGACTGACGATAGTTGGCGATGGCTCCGGCTCGATCGTTCATCTTGTAGAGCAGGTCCCCGACATAGCGATGCGAGACCACGTAACTCATCTTGGCCTGGGCGTTGTTCGGGTCCGTGCGCATGCGCGCTTCAGTTAAAGCCGATACTTTCTGATAATTCTCGAGCGCCGCGCGGTTGTTGCCGAGAGATTCCTCGATCGCCCCAACTTTTTGATAAGCCAGTCCTAACCTTCGCTGGTCCTCCGCATGGTTTGGATCGGCGGCAGACAGTTCTTCGAATGTGGCAAGTGAACTCTGGTAATGCTTCATGGCGCTCTTGAGGTCGCTGCCTTGCTCGAGATCACCGATCCGAATTTCGACGATAGCGGCGCCGCGTCGGGCGCGTACATTTTTTGCGTCCGTGATCAGGATCGACCGATACAGGTCCAGAGCTTTTCGATAGCTGGCGAGGGATCCGGCCTGGTCACCCAGATTGGGAATTCCGCTGTGACCCTGGAGGTCTCCGAGCACCTGATAGGAGTTCGCCAAGCGGAACCGCAGTTCTTGGTCGGCCGGGCGGGCATTCGCCAGCGAGGCGAGAATTTCTGTGGCCTGGCGAAGATCTGCGAAGGCCTCCGTTGGTTTTCCCAGCGTCGGTAGGACTTCGCCGAGCGACTGGTAGCTCCGCGCCAGATACTCGCTCGATATTCTGTCTTCCGGATGGGCCCGGGTCAGGGCTTGGCTGATGGCAAGCGCTTTCTGATAGCTCTCCACCGCCCCTTGCGTATCGCCAAGATTCGCCTCGTAAGGATTGCCTTGAACATCGCCTACTTTCAGGTACGCTTCCGCTAATTCGCGCTGCAATCCGGGATCGGACCGGGCCTGCTGCGCCAACTTATTGAGATATTCGAGCGCTCGTTCGACCAACAATTGCCGAGCCGGGGTTGAGCCGGGAAGATTCTGGATGGCAGTGTCAAATTCAAAAAGGAATGAAGTGGTGAGCTTGCGCACATCGTTGAACTGACGTTCCGCCTCAGCTCGCTCCGATCGCGCCACCCGTGCCTGCCAGGTGGTGGCCAGAACTCCGGCCACCAAGAAAACCAGCACCAGCCCCGCTGCCGCGACCCCCGCCTTATGCCGGCGAACGAACTTTCCCGCGCGGTAGCGGGTGCTGTCGCGCTGGGCCGTGACCGGCAACCCTTCGGACTGGCGGCGGAGATCCTCGGAAAGCTGCTCGGCCGAGGGGTACCGACGCTGCGGCTCCTTGCGCAACGCCTTCATGACGATCATGTCAAGATCGCCGCTGAGCTGGCGCTTGAGTTTATCGACGACCGTGGACCGCTGTTCCGCGATCGCGGCCGAGGACAAGGTTGGGGCCGACTCGCTGCCGCTTGCGAGTGGCTTGGGGCGGCCAATGGCGGCGCTGGGCCGTTCTGGCTCCTGTTCGGAAACGGCTCGCAGAATCTCCTCGAAGGCATCGGTTTTCGGCCGGTATGGCCGCCGTGAGGTCAGCAATTCGTAAAGAATTACGCCCAAGGAGTAGACGTCACTGGCCGTGGTGACTGCCTCCCCGCGGATTTGCTCGGGGCTCGCATACCAGGGGGTCATGAGCCGAAATTCCATCCGGGTTGCATCGAGAGGATGGCTGAGGAACTCGGGTTTCAGCAGCTTGGCAATGCCGAAATCCAGAAGTTTCGGCATGCCATCGGCAGTCACCAGGATGTTACTCGGCTTCAAATCACGATGAACCACCAGGTTCTGATGAACGTAATGGACCGCCAGGCAGACCTGGCGGAAAAGAGCGATTCGTTCGGAGATCGACAACCGTCGGCTATTCGAGTATTCGTCGATCGGCGTACCCTCAACAAAATCCATTACGAAATAGGGCAAGCCGTCGTCGGTGGTGCCGCCATCGAGCAACCTGGCAATGTTGGGGTGGTCAAGCGCCGCCAATATTCTTCTCTCGTGGCGGAAACGATCGAGAATCTCTTGGGTGTCAATGCCGGCTTGCACCAGCTTGATCGCGACCCGCTTATTGAAGGTGTCATCGGCGCGCACCGCAAGATAAACGTCGCCCATGCCGCCCGACCCAATGCGGTGCAGAATGCGATAGGGGCCGATCCTCCGTCCGTCCCATCTCGTGATGGGCGTTCTGATCGGGGTAGCCTGGCCGTTCGATGCGGTCGAATCGGATTCGTGGGCGGCGATCAAAGCTTCCACTTCTTGAAACAGGGAGTCATTGCCACGGCAGGCATTCCGGAGAAATTCACGGCGTGCTTTGGGTTCAAGATCGAGAGCGGATGCAAAGAGCTGCTTCATCTGCTCCCACTTTTCCGGGTTCACAAGTCTCTGCTCTTTTCGATCTCATGGGAGAGCCACGCTTTCGCCATTCTCCAATCCCGTTTTACCGTGGCCAGGGAGATTCCCAGAAACTCCGCAGCTTCCTCGACGCTCAAGCCGGCAAAGACCCGCAGCTCGACGATCTGTGCCTGTCGGGGATCGACCCGGGCGAGGCAGCCGAGGCTTTCGTCCAAAACCAGCATCTTGCCGGGCACCTCCCGCGCGATGACAAACGCATCATCCAGGGGAACCTTCGTCACCCCACGGCCGCGCTTTTCCGCCAAATGACTGCGCGCATGGTCCACCAGGATGCGTCGCATCAGTTGCGCTGTAATCGCAAAGAAATGACCCTTGTCCTTCCATTCGATATCCCTCTGCGCGATCAGACGCAGGTAGGCTTCGTGGACCAAAGCCGTAGGCTGCAGTGTGTGATCGTTGCGTTCCTGTCGCAGATAGGAGTTCGCCAGACGCCGAAGCTCATCGTATACAAGGGGAATCAGCGCTTCCCGCGCTTTGACGTCTCCTCGACTCCAGTCGGCGAGTAGCTCTGTGACCTGGTTGGATGATGCCGACAAGGTAGGCTCCGTCTGGGCTAAGTTCCAGCCGAGTCGGTGGATACGATATCTCCTAAGAAATCGAAAGTCAACGACTTGGAGATCCCAGTAGCCGCATCACGTGGCACTGATCGGGCAGGCTTCGGACCCCACCGAAAGCGCCTAATTCGTCGAGAGCTTGAGACAGGTCGCCCGCTGCTTGAGAGAGAGAGAAAAGTTCCAATCGATTGATCCCTGCCGCGCGAAGTCTGCGCGTATTGAGATGAGAGGCAATAAGGCAATCTCAAAATTCCGAACCGGACTTCGAAAGGAGAATCATGTGATGACAGGCAATCGAACATCGAGCATCTTGGGGTCGCTGCTTCTGAGCGTGGCGATGGTCACGTTCGTCGCAAGTGGGGCTGTGGCGCAAAGCAAGCTGCAAATGCCTAAGGTCCAAATGCCGAAGGCGCCAATGCCGAAAGGGCAAATACCCCCACAGGCGCTCATGCCCTCAACTGGTTTCAATCCGTATGCTTGGATGACCCACCTCGACCAAGTGGACCGTCAACAGGTACAGCAAATGTATAACCTCTGTATTCATCACCCCGGTGCGTGCCGTGGGTTGGCCACACCCGAGTCCCTGAGTAACGCCATTCAGGGCGTCCAGCAGCAGTCTTTGAGCAATGCCGCGCACACCCAACAGAACATGCAGAAGACGTGGAATTCTGTCTCCAACACGAACTGTGCAGTGACGGGTGGCGTAGTCCGCTGGAATCGTGACACCGAGCAGAACGAATGTTATCGCTGATGGAGGTCTGGGCGAAGCGCCTCAAGCGTGGCTCGGCCAACAACGGGGCTCCCTGGCGCCCCGTTGTCCTGGGGTTGGTACCGGGCAAAGGTAGGTAACCCGGGAACCGCGCGCAATAGAGATCCCTGCGGGTTACGCAGCCAGGGTGGCCAGGGTTTCCGCCAGAACCAGCGTGCCTCGGGCGATGTCTTCTGGGGATGCATATTCGTCGGGCCGATGGCTGTAGCCGTTGCGGCAAGGAATGAACAACATCGCAACCGGCGCGATGCGTGAGATAAAAAGCGAGTCATGGTAGGCACGACTTGTCATGGGAAGAAAACGGAACTGGTGCTTCTTGCATGCTTCGCCGAGGGCTCGGATGATCCCAGGACCGCAATCAGCAGGGGCGTCGGCGTTCAGCAGTTCGCTATGTATGGCCACGTGCCGCTTCCCTGCTATCCCGCGAGCGGCCTCCTCCACCGCCCGCATCACCCCGTCGCGCCGCGAAAGGCTCGTATCCCGAATGTCCACGCCGAGGCGCACCCGTGCGGGGATGCTGTTGATCGCTCCCGGAAAGACGTCGCAGATTCCAACCGTCGCCACGCTGTCGATTGCGCCGCTCATTTGCGCCGCAGTTTCGATCGCCAGGATCAACTCCGCCGCCGCGCACAGCGCGTCCCGCCGATCCGGCATCAGCACGGCACCGGCGTGTCCGCCGGCTCCCTCGACGATCATGCGCAAACTTGCCGGAGCCGCAATCTTTTCAACCACTCCCAGCGGCACCCGTTCGCGTTCGAGCACCGGGCCCTGCTCAATATGCAACTCCACGAACGCTTTGTAATAACCGCCAGGCAGCTGAACCTCTCTCAACTCCCCAGCCATTCCGGCCTGCCGACGGACATCTTCGAGCGAAGCGCCGGAGTCATCCCTCATGGTTCTGGCAGCATCGGCGGTTAGAGTGCCCGACAGCAGCCGGCTGCCCAGACAGCCGATTCCAAAACGCGTGGGTTCTTCCGAGGTAAAGACCAACAACTCAATCGAGTGCTTCGGACGAAATCCAGCCTGCCGCAGAGCTCGAATCGCCTCAAGCCCACCCAGCACCCCCACCACCCCATCGTACTTTCCCGCGTTCGGAATCGCGTCGATGTGCGATCCCGTTCCGACCACCGGCGCTGACGGATCGGAGCCAGTCCAGCGAGCAAAACCGTTGCCAATTGCGTCCTGCCGCACCACCAATCCGGCGTCCTGGCAACGCGCCTTCATCCATGCCCGCGCCTTCATGTCGGTAGGGGTAAATACAATGCGGGTCACTGCCGGGGCTTCGGCGTCCGACAGCGCCGCCAGCTCTTCGATCTCGGAAAGCAGGCGTCGCTGATCGATGGCGAGCTTCATGGTTCAGTAGCGGGCAGGGGATGCCGGTTCCAGTTTTTGTAGATGAGATACTTCGCGGGTGCTTTTCCAATCGCGCCGAACCATTGCGGGCACCAGGGTGCCATCCAGATGAAGTCGCCAGCGGTCACAGGATACCAGCGGTCGCCCAGGCGATAGATCCCTCCCCCCTCGAGCATGATGAGTCCATGTTCCATGACATGGATTTCTACCGCGCTTAATGCGGCGCCCGGCTGATACACCATGGTGTTTACGGCGAAATCAAAGCTCGTCTCATCGGGCAGCAGGCACTTCACCTGCAAATCGCAATCGTCGTTGAGCGCATGCGATCGAATTTGATCTTCGCTCGAAACGATCGGCCAAGGCGGTTTGGCCGACTTTAACGGCTGGTAAGCCTTTTCGATCACCGCCAGGCGGGCATTTCTCGCGGCCGTCACTCGATGCCAGACGCCCTGGGGAAGGTAGGCATAGCCGCGCGCACCCAGTTCGCTTCGCTTTCCATCCAGTTCCAGAGTGACCGTGCCCTCGATCACGTAAGCGAAGCGTTGGGCCGCGGTGCTCCCCAGTTCCCCACCCGCCTGGAATTCGGCCGTGTACTCGGTGAACGCCGCGCCGAGGGCGGGTGCGGCGTGCACCACCGCGGTGCATCCCTTCATGCCGGGAAGCAGGGTCCGCACAAAGGTTTCTGGCGTCGAAAGCAGATGGTTGTGATGATGGGAGCTTCGCGTTTGTCCGAGATTATGCACCGGGCATCCTCGCCTGAAAGATAGTCGACAACGCCAATTGGTCGAGCAAGTACAGCCCGCACTCGATCGCCTTCGCGATGTCCTCAACCGCGACCGACTCCTCCGGGGCGTGACTAATCCCGCCTGGAGTTCGCAAAAAAATCATGGCCACCGGGATCTTTTCGGCTAGAACCATGGCATCATGGCCGGCACCACTGACCATGCGATGCGGCTTCGAACCTGTCCTTCCGATCGCCTCTTCGATCTGACGGCTGAGAAATGGATCCATGGCCACCGCCGGCTGGTTCAGCCGAGTCTTCCAGTGTGCCGAAAGCTTGCGGCGCAAGGCAATCTGCTCTGCCTGATCGGTACAATTCTGAATCGCACGCAACCGAACCTCGTCGGCAGCGTGACGCACATCCAGACTCAGGCTCGTTTTCCCAGCGATTACATTGGCCACACCCGGTTCGGCCCGGACCGAGCCCACGGTTGCCACCAACCCGGGAACCGCTTGCCCAATGCCTTCGACCGCGTTAATCCACTCCGCCGCAGCCGCGATCGCATCCGAGCGCAACTCCATGGGCGTGGTTCCTGCGTGATTGGCACGCCCCACAAAGGTAACTTCCATCCGACTCTGACCCGCGATGGTGTCAACCACCGCCAACGGTAGTCCTAGCTTCTCGAGTACCGGCCCTTGCTCGATGTGAAACTCAACGTACCCGTGGACGTTATCTTCGACCGCTGCCTGCCCGATCTCCGCCGGGTTCAGTCCAAACTCCTCAATTGCCTTCCGCACCGACACACCTTCGACGTCGACCACGCCCAACAAGTCCTCATCGAGGCGTCCCACCAGCGTGCGGCTGCCGATGAAGGGCGTCCCAAAACGGACTCCCTCCTCATCGGAAAATCCGACGACCTCAACGGCGTAAGGAAGCTTTCTTCCACCCAGTCCTGCGAGGAGAGCGACGGCCAGCACGACGCCAAGAACGCCGTCGTAGGGCCCGGCGTTCGGAACCGTGTCGAGATGAGAGCCGACCAGTAATCGTGGCCCGGACGCTTCGAGCGCGGGATACAACCCCCGAAGGTTCCCTGCCGCATCGATTCGTACTTGGGCTCCAAGCGGTTCCAGCCAACGCGTGATCTCCTGATGAACGCGGTGCATGGGGGGCGATAAAAATGTCCGCCGGGTGCCGTTCGAGTCTTCGGAAAAGGAGGCCAGTCGACGGCAGCGGGCGATTACTTCCTGCGCGAGATGTGCGATCGAAGCCGTTTTCGGTCCTTGACTCTGAGTCTCAGCGGACATATTCGTGGTTTCAGCCGGAGCTAAGCTTCGCGAATCAGTTTTGCCGCCATCCAGCCGACGACGACGAGCACGACCAGCACCTGCCAGCCATAGCGATTCCCGTAGGTCGCCACCGGGTAGTGATTGCTCAGCATCAGAAAAACAACCGGAACCGCCAAGAACGTGTTGTGTTTCGAGCGCAGCTTGGCCTGCGCGCCGAGTGCCGGGTCAAACTCCGCGCCGGCTACGGCCGCTGCCAGCATCTTGCGTTGCGCGGGCAGGATGCGGAGCCAGACATTGGCAGTCATGATCGTCCCGAAGATCGCTCCCATATGGATGTAGGCAGCGCGCCGGCTAAACACATGCATCAGTCCCCAGGAAATCGCGGCCGTCATGGCGAAAGCAAAGAGGGCGAATGCGGCCTGCGACTCCCCCAGAGGAGAAAGGGCTGCTCGGTCGTAAATCAGCCAGCCCGCCACCAGCGCCCCCAAGCCGACGGCGATGCCCGCTGCCTTGGGAATGTCCATCACATCGGGATCAATGAGGCCGCTGCCGAGGTAATAAACGAGAACCAGCAGGACCATACCACCGAGCCACGTCATCAGTGCTTCCCAGCGAAACCAGGACACTCGCTCGGCGCTCACGCCCAGCGATTTCTGCCTTTCGACCGTGTAAAAGCCTCCGCTGTGGACCATCCACACCACCGGGGGCTCTCGGTTCCGAGCAGCATTCGCTCGCTTGCCAAATTGGCCGTCGAGCCACGTGAAGTAGTAGGTCTGGCCCACCCACATGATCCCGGCGAACACGTGGAACCATCGCACGCTGAGGTTCAACCATTCCCGGACGGAAGAACTCACCCGATCCCCCGATAAGTCGTATACCCATTTGGGCTCAGCAGCAGCGGCATATGCAACTGCGATTCCTCGGAGCGTACCTGGAAGGTTATTTCGACGACCGGATACCGTCCTTCGATCTTCAGTTTGCCGAAATAACTCGCCGTATCGAACACCAGGCGGTAGAGACCCGGTGGCAATTCATCGCCAGGCAGCATCAGTGCGCAGCGGCCGTCCCGGTCCGTGCGCGCCGCGTTCAGGAGTCGCCAACTCCCCGGCGACGCTTGCGTTTCCAAGCGCACCGGCACGTCGGCTGCCGGCTGGCCGCGAGAAATATCCAAGATGTGTGTCGAAATGCGGCTCATAGAGAAAGCCATTTCCTCAACCTGATATCTGTGATCTTCCGCTGTTCCTCTGCCGCTTCGTGCAACTCGGTTAGGTCGTCATTCCGCAAGCGCCGGCGGAGAATCTCCAGGATTTCCGAGGCCGATTTCCCGGTAGCACATACGATAAACACCCGGCCAAACCTTGCTTCGTATTCTTGATTGGCTTCCCGCAAGGCCCGCTCGAGCGTCTCCCGGCCGCCGCAGCGTCTCGCTGCTCTTCCGCCGACCAAGCTCTCGATTGCGCCGAGGCGGCCGCGGGCGATTTCCTCTCGCCAATCCGCGGGTGCTTCGAAAACGCCTCCATCCAATCCTCCGTTCCCAAGTGACTCCAAATCTCGTCGGAGGCTACCCGCAACGGAGCCTCGGTCGGGAACGGTCTGCGCAAAGCCAGCTCGCGTGCCCAGGCGGACGAACCGCAACAAGCCTGAAGCTCTTGCGCGGCTTCGTCCGCGGGAAGCTGATTCCAGCGCACGAGCACCGCGCTCTGTGGGCTCCCTTGATCCCCGCGCAATCGGTACAGGAATTCCGCGACCAGGTTCCCCACCACGGCTGAGCGATAGGCGGCCTTCGATCGAATGTCGTCAATCGGACGAATCTCGCGCGCAGCGGCCTCGCGGGCGTGAGACACCAGGGCGGCGTCGTTCACTTGTCCCCGCACGCTTCGTTCCGTCTCTCGCAATCGCAGCGGTACGGGGGCGACACTGCCGACGGCAATGCGAACATCCTCGACCACACCGCCTGCCATGCGCCCTAACCCGGCCATCGCAACCTTGGCAATCGCTTGTGCGCTGCGCGCACCCACCTTGCGCGCATACGAAAAATATCCTCGAAATCGCCTGGCCAAGCAGACCGCCCGAATCAGTTCACCGGGCGCAAGCAGTGTGGTCTTGTAGCCCGAGTGGAAATCGACGTAGCGGACACGCCGCTCTCCGCCCGCCGAAACCAAAGCCAGCTCTGCCTCATAAACCAGCAATGCCGGCAGGGAATCTGCGGCCGGTGAGGCATTGACAATGTTCCCGCCCAGCGTGCCGCGATTCTGGTTTGCGATTCCTCCCGTCCAGCGCGCCGCGCTTACCAGCAGCGGAAACTCGCGCGCTACCACCTCGTGCTCGCGCAAATCCGTGTAGGTGCACCCCGCACCGATGCTCAGTTCACCAGGGAAAACCTCGAAGCGACGCAGTTCGGGAAGATTCCACAGGCTTACCAGCTTTCGCGCCACTAATTTTCCGGCAGCATATTGCACCATGATGTCGGTTCCGCCCGCGATCGGCAGCCACTCGCCCGGCTGCGTTGCCAGCAGCGACACAACCGCCTGCAAACTCCCGGGCGCCACCAGTTCGTAATCGGCCGGATCCGACCTCATTCCGTCTGCCCCCGAGCGGCTGCCGCCGCGACGGCTTCACAAATCTGCGTATACCCCGTACATCGGCAAAGGTTGCCCGCCAATCCTTCCTTGATTTCCGGCAGGGTGGGCCGCGGGTTTTTTTTCAAGAGATGATAAGCCGCCATGATCATCCCCGGCGTGCAGATGCCACACTGCGCGCCTCCACACTCGAGAAATGCCTGCTGTAATGGGTGCAAACGTGACTGTGGCGCGAGCCCTTCGATGGTAACGACATGCGCTCCCTGCGCCTGTAAGACCGGCACCAAGCAGCTGGTCACCAGTTCTCCATTGATCAGCACCGAACAGGAGCCACACTCGCCTTCCCCGCAGCCTTCTTTGGTACCGGTCAGTCCCAGCTGCCGTCGCAAGACATCAAGCAACCGCTCCATGGGATAGACACGTAGCGTCTGAGACTTGCCGTTTACCGTAAGCGAGACTTCACATTCGAAGCCAGCGGTGCTCATCGCAGTCCGGGTGCCGCGCCCCCTTCGCTCTCAGTCTGGGCACATGGGGCTACTGCCTCGAAGATATCTTCCGGAAGCAGGGGAATCGAATGGAAGTTTATGCCGAGCGCGTCCACAACGGCATTCACGACGGCCGGCGCCGGCCCATCGATCGGCAGCTCGCCGATCCCCTTTGCGCCAAACGCACCGTGGACGTTTCCCAGCTCC
>Ga0187783_10003997_pt1 | contig 10914 bp, 11 predicted proteins | sample 1015_SJ02_MP02_2_FD_132471 | JGI IMG/M metagenome (GOLD analysis project Ga0187783, IMG submission 132471) | Tropical peat soil microbial communities from peatlands in Department of Meta, Colombia - 1015_SJ02_MP02_20_MG | ecosystem: Environmental > Terrestrial > Soil > Wetlands > Peat | place...
ACTGGGGATTCTGCAGACGGACACCCACCGGCTTGATGCCTAGCGCCGCGATCTTGCGCAGCGTTACCTCGATCTCCGGGACGATGAAGTTGAGGTGGTGGAAGCCCGGCCCCCGGTCGGCCAGAAATCGCTCGAGAAAGGCAGCGTCGGCGCCTCCCGTCGGTGTCAGCAACTCCACCTTCGGGCCCGCGGAGAATTGCAGCTGGCCCCACCAGAAACCCCGAGAGTGCCCCCCGTAGGCCCAGGCTCCGCCTAGCACGCCCCCGAATAGATCCCAGCCATCGGCCAGCGTGCCGGTACCCACCGCGACATGATCGAGCACAGCCACCCGTCGCGGAGCGCGCGCGTTGTCCGGCACCCAGATCCTCCCTGACGATGAGCCCCGAACTGCGGCGGCGCTGAACCAGGTCTGGTGCAGCGTACCGGGCGGCTCGTCATCAGCTCAGGCCGACGCCGACCGCAGCTCAGCCCCGGAGCAGGTCTGCGGCGGCCGGCAGCCGGGGACGAGAGCTGTCGACGAGCAGCGGAGCACCAAGCTCGGCCCCGAGGGCGCCAGGCTTCTGATCGTCAGCGGGCTCCAGCGCGTCGAGGAGCACGCGCACAAACGCGTCGGGCCGGTCCACTTGCAGGTAGTGATTCGCGTCCGGGACGAAGTACAGCCGATTGCGACCCGGCTTCAGCATCAGGTACTCGTTCCACACGTAGCTGGCCACGCGTGGCGGTGAGACGGCGTCATAGAGGCCCCAGATCACCGTCACGGGGAACGAGGTCCTGGCGAGCTCAGTCAGCCAGGCCTCCTCGTCTTTGGATCGCTCGACCAGGTACTGGATCGTGTCGTGCAGCACTGCGATGCCGTTGTCATGATCGAAAATGGCGGACAGAGCCTCGACTTCAGGATCACCAGCCTTGCGCGCCGGTGTGAACGTGCTGGCACCCAGGCCGGCTGCCAGCTGTGCAGGAGTCAGGGAGTTCTTCATCGTGGCCCACGACTTCGCATCGAGCATCTGCCGCTGCGCTCCGGTCAGGTTCGACAACGGCAGGAAGACATTGCCGTTCGACAGGACCAGGTGCTCGAGTCGCATCGCCGGCCGGCCGTCAGCGCGGCTGGCGACATACCGCAGCGCCACGCTGTCGCCGCGGTCGTGCCCGACCACGACGCCGGTCTCGGCGCCGAGCACCTCCGAAACGTAGAACTCGATCAGCTCCGTGTCTCGCGCGAGGCTGTAACCCCACCCAGGTGGCTTGTCCGAGAACCCGTAACCGGGGAAATCCAGTGCACAGACGCGGAATCTGGCGCTGAGCTGGTCGGCGATCGCGGACCAGTCGATGCTGCTGGTGGGCCAGCCATGGATGAGCAGCAGCACCGGAGCGTCGGGGTCGCCGAGCTCGACGTGGAATATCTGCACCGGAGCGGCGTCTTCGTGCGCAGGCCGCCAGGAAAAATAGCGACCACGACTTCGCCACTCATCAGCCTTCGCCATGGTCATGACTGCGTCCTCCTGCATGCCGCTCGCGGGCAGCTGAAAACTCCCCCGAATAGGGTCACATCCGGTTCTTGCCCACGCTGGTCGGCCCTCTACCTCAGAATCCGGCGGCCAGCTGCCGCCGCCCTGACAGGCGACCATAGACGGGCGCGCTCGGCCGGGCATAGATCCCAGAGCGCCTGCGTGGGTGGAAGTTTGCTGCTGCTATAGCGACATAAAAGTGACACCCACGAGCACCCGCCCGTAGCCGATCTCAGGAGGTCCGATGTCCGAGAGTCCTTCGACCCGATACGTCATGCCGACCACGCCCATGGGCCGGCAGCTGGGCCGTTTGTCTAACGACCTCGTCGCCGCGCTGACCCGTCGCGGAATCAGCATCAAAGGCAGCCGCGTGCTGTCCGTCAAGGGCCGCACGAGCGGCGAGTGGCGCAGCACGCCGGTGAACCCGCTGCCCTACGAGGGCAACACGTACCTGGTCTCGCCGCGGGGCCAGACGCAATGGGTCCGCAACATGCGCGCCGCGGGAGGCGGCGAGCTCCGGGTCGGTCGGCGAGTGGAGTCGTTCACCGCCACTGAACTGCCGGACCAGCAGAAGCCGCCCGTACTGCGCGAGTACCTGCGGCGCTGGAAGTTTGAGGTCGGGATGTTCTTCGAGGGTGTCGGCCCGGACGCGCCGGACTCCAAGCTGCTGGAAATCGCGCCTGGCTACCCCGTCTTCCAGATCACCACGCACGCGCAGTAAGCAGCGACCGTGGCGATGGACCTCAGCTATCCAAGCGGGAACGACGCAAGGGTCTCCCAGCGCCCGCCAGGCGACGACTCGGCCATCAGGGTCACCGCCGACGCCCTCGCCGTCACTGGCAGAGCCGGAATGATCTGCTGTTCGGCGCGCAGCAACTCATCGGCCGGGCGGCCCAGGCCAATCGTCAGGTGCGGCACGACGTCAGTGAACTGACCGCCGAACGGCGGGAAGTCGGGAAACTCGGCAAACACCCGGTCGGTCAGCTCCCGGAACGGCGCCGGATCTGCCGGCCCGAGCCAGAGCGTCGTCGTCCCGAACCAGCCGGTCCGGTCGAGCCGGAAATCGAACGGCGAGACGGCGGCGAACACGCGGACCAGCCGATCACGTTCCGCATCGCCCAGCCGCGCCGCCGGCAGGAATGGCGCCAGGATCGTGATGTGCGCCGGGATGCCAAGACTGGCGTTGGCGTCGAGCTCAGCGCGGTAACGCCCGACGGCGGGCTCGGCCGCCGGAACCTCGACGATCAGTGCGGTCTCGGTGCCGGGCGTCGCCATCGGGCGAGTGTATCGGGGCCGCGCGGCCGCGAACGGCGACTCGGCGAGCAGTAGATCTGCATGTTGCAGAAGGCGACGGGCAAGGTTTCGAGGCGGCGTCCTGCGTGGCCGCGCGGTGACCGGCGCAGCGACCTCGCCGGGCGCGTCTGCCCAGCTAGCAGGCATTCCCGTCGGAGAAACCCACCTAGCGCGGCTGACCTCGATGCAAACGACGCGGTCCGGCAACTGTGCCACCACGCTCCGAAACTCTAAGAAACTTCTGGAAGCGGCTTGCAAAGTGCAACATGCGTTACAACAATCGGTAGTTGCGCCATTGCATGCCGTATGTACTTGAGTCGGCGTGCCAGCGCTAGCACCCCGGACAGTGTGCGGACCGGCGATTGGGGGACCTGTGCCAAGACGACGGCTGATGTACAGCCCGCGAAGCGAGTCGCTATCCCTGTACCGGCCCAAACACGCCGCGCCGTCACTACTGGTGCGCCTAGCCCGCCAGGTGAGCCTGGCGCTGGCCTGGACGCAGCAGCTCGTTGGCTACAACCCGCCGCCCCGCCACCGGCGCCAGCCCGTCCTAGTCCTTGCGCAGCGACCGTGGCTCGCCACCACCGCTGTCTCCGCGCCGTACGGCCTCAGCCCGTACCCGGTGTTCGTCGCCGGTCAGGTGCGGATCGACCGAGGCGTTCTGCACGCGGGGGTATGACCGCAGCGACGATCGTTGCAGTCACACCGAGGGAACGCTCGGTTATCCGGCGACCGCAGCCGGAGCCATCCGCTGCGCGCGGTAGGTCATGACACCGCGCTGCACGGCGAGGCTCACCACGAGGTACAGCACGACGGTCGCGTTGCCGATGTCGCCGATGTCCTTGTGCTGCCCCACGAGGTAGTCAAAGCCGAGATGCGCGGCCAGCGCGACCACCCAGAGCGCAGCAGTGACGATGTTGCCCTGCACCCAGGGCTGTCCGTCCTGCTCCCAGATTCGTACCGTGAACGCGCGCACCGCACCGAACACCGCCGCCAGCACGAGGCTGCCGACCAGCGCCACGGTGATGGCCGACGCGCTGTGCTTCCCGGTATGGAGGAAGCTGTACGTCTCGATCACGCCGATCACGAGCAGGATGAGCAGCAGTCGCGGGTTCGCCCGCAGCGGCCGGGCTCGCAACTGCCGATACACGAGCAGGCCGAGTACGAGTACGCCAACAACAAGCTCAGTCGCCGTCTGGCTGGACACTGCATCCCCTGTCAGCCGCTCCGGCGAGCCTTCTGGCCCAGCCGACACTGCGGAGCAGCTCTCGGTCTCAGCGTAGGGCCGAAGGCGGCCCGGCCGCCCGTGCCAGGCGTCGCGACCGGGGCGTTACAGATGTCACTGCTCGCGGCCTCAGATCACCAGACGACAACAGCCCGGTTACAAGCCGGTCACAGGGTAGCTGTTACGTTGTCCCCTTGGGGAGACGCCTACCTTGCCCCCCTGGGCAGACGCCTACCTTGCCCGCTTCGGGGAGCCGCCAGACTGGAGGTGTCGGATGGGCCTGCCTGTACGCCAGCGGATGGTCCTCGATCGCATGGACCGCACGCTGCGGGGGACCGACCCCAGGCTTGCGGCTCTTTATGCCATTTTCTGCAGGCTGACGCGCGAGGAGGATATGCCGCGCTTCGAGCAGCTGCGTCACGGTCTGTGGGTGAAGCTTGGCTGGCTGCGCCGGGCCCTGGCATTCATCGCCAGGCCGCTGCACATTCGGTTCCGGCGTCGGCAGCGCATTGTCCTGTTCTACCCGCTCGCGATCGCGCTGGCGGTCGGCTCGATCGTGCTGGCCGTCCGGTCCTCCCCAACCAGGAGCTGCCTGCCAGTCCGGGCAGCCGCGGCCACTAAGAACATCGCCAAGTCGAGCCTGTGCCGTCCGCAGGACTACGTCCCGCTCCCCTACGGCCGCTAAGCGGTTTCCTTACCTGACAGCGTCGTGATCAGCACGGCCGCCAGCTCCGGTCGCAGGCAGTTCGGGGCGCTGGTTGCCGTCGGCTTGGGACCGACCCGCGCACAGGTAGCGATCAGCGCCACGCGGCCCCCAGGGCTCGCGCTGCCGCCAAGGCCCGACAGGTCCACGAAGAAGTGCGGCCACGGCAGGCCGGTTGCGGTCCACAGCACGCGGTGCGAGTTGAGGCTGTACCCCCAGGCGTCGCCGAGCGCGTTCTGGTCGAGCCCGAGCGCCACGCCCCCGGAGACCCAGTAGAGGCTGCCGGCCACCGAGAGCGAGGCCCGGCTCAGCACCGTGCCCGAGGCGACATCGAGGCCATCGAGTGCCGTGCCACTGGCGAGGTAAACGGCGCCGGCGCTGGGATCGGCGAGTTCCAGCGCCATCTTGTCCTTATGCCAGGTGGCCGCGCCGTACGCAGCCACCCCCTCTGGTGTCGAGAAGAGCATGACGCCATCGATCACCGCGCTGAGCGTGCCGGGATACGCCGAGCCTCCCGGCGCGCGGAGCACCGTCTCGGCTCCGGTGCCGAGGCTGATTCGCCGGACCTGGAGGACGCCCGCGGACCCATCCGGCTGCGCGACATAGACGTACTGACCGGATACCTGCCAGGGCTGGCCGGGCGGTCCGACCGTCCGGCTCCACAGCACCCGGCCGGTGGAGTTCGCGTAGGCCGTCACCGCGGTCTGGTCGACCACCACCACGCTGGCGCCGTCCGCCGCGATGGCCCCGCCGTAGGCCGCGGCGGGGTAGCTCCGCAGCTCGGTGCCTGTCGCGGCCGACACGATCACCTCGTACCGTTCCACCGCGATGCTAGGTGGCGGCTGCACGCCGACCGCGACCACGGATCCGAAGGCGCGCACGCCGACGATCTCCGATCCAGACGGGAGCCCGGTGATCGTGGTCTGCCACGCCCGGCTGCCCGTGTCGAGCCGGAACGCGGTCACCCGCAGCCCCGCCGCGAGCACGGCCAGGCCGCCGCCCATGGCGGTGTAGCCCGGGTCCGGGCTGGCCACCGTGCCGGCCACGCCCGTCTCGGCCAGCCACTGGCCGGGCAGGTTCGCTGTCCACAAGATCGAGCCAGCCGCGCGACAGCGCAGGCCACTGCAGTGCTGGGTCTGCTGGCTGGTGGCACGGCCGGGAATGACCACGGCGCCGATCAGGACCACGGCGAGCAGAGCGCGCCGCGCCCATACCCAAGCTCCGCGCCCGATGCTCACCCCACGACCGACCCTTCCGCCGCCGGCAGTACTCACGAGACCAGCCCCGCGTCACCCCGTTCCCGTCCTGATCGCTCAGACCCGTCAGGACCGGTCCCGCCGTGACCCCGTTCCCGCTGGTGATCACTGAGGCCACAAGGCACCCGATCCAGGGGCGCTGTTCGCCCTGGCATGGCGCAGTTTAGCCCGGATGGCACAGCGTAGCCGGACCGTCGCGTTCGCGGAGGTTGCCAGCGGCGGGCGGCGTGGCCGGCCGATCCATTAGCGTGGCCTTGGCCGACGCTGGCCATTCCAATTGGGAGGACGCAATGACCGATCGTGCTCCGCTGCCCCACGACTTCCTGCCGCCAGTGCCGTCGTTCACGGTCGAAAGCGACGATGTAGCCGACGGCGAGCACATGTCCGACGACCAGGTTTACAACAGCTTCGGGATGAGCGGGCAGAACATCTCGCCGTCCCTGCGCTGGCATGGCTTCCCGGCAGAGACCAGGGGATTCGCGGTGACCTGCTATGACCCCGACGCGCCAACCGGCTCCGGGTTCTGGCACTGGCTGGTCCTCGACATCCCGGCGTCGGTCACCGAGCTACCGCGCGGGGCCGGCACCGCTGACGGGGCCAAGCTGCCCGCTGGGGCCTTCCAGGTGCGCAACGACTACGGCACCAAGGACTTCGGCGGCGCCGCGCCGCCGCCCGGCGAGCCACACCGCTACGTGTTCACCGTGCATGCACTGAACACCGACCACCTCGGCGTCGACTCCGACGTCTCTCCGGCCGTGGCGGGATTCAACCTGACGTTCGCCACCATCGCCAGGGCCTCGATCGTCCCCGTCTTCGGCCACTCCGGCTGAGGGCGGCCGCGGATTTGCTGGTCGCGGCGACTTGGCGCCCCCGGTTGAGACTGCTGACGCGGGGTCTGCGCGACCACCTCCTGCCATGAGGTCCTTGTTCGACTCGGCGGCCGAGCAGTACGACGCGGCCCGGCCCGCGTACCCGTCGTCGGTCTTTGACGAGCTCGAGCGCCGGACCGGACGGCTGGGCGGCCGGCTCGTGCTGGACTTCGGCGCCGGCACAGGGATCGCCAGCCGGCAGCTGGCGAGTCGCGGCGCCACGGTTGTCAGCCTGGACATAGGCGAGCAGATGCTGCGCCGAGCCCGGGCCCGGAGCCCACAGACTCCGTGCGTGCTGGCCGACGGCCAGCGGATGCCCGTCCGGGATGCCGCGGCCGATCTGATCACCTTCGCGCAGGCGTGGCACTGGCTCGACGGCCGCCTCGCCACAGCGGAGGTCGCCAGGGTGCTGACGCCGGGCGGGTACTGGGCGGCGTGGTGGAACCGCGCGAGCGCGGCCGGCGAGCCCTGGTTCGATCGGTATGAGGATCTGCTCGCGCAAACCTGTCCCGGCTACACCTGGCGGCGCCGGCGCGACACCGAGCTGGAGCCCGACTGGAGCGGCGAACGGGTCCGGGCGGTGGGTCCGGTCGAGCCGGCCGGCACCGTGGTGCTGCCGTGGATCCGGCACGTATCGGCCGCGGACTGGCTCACCGACGAGCGCAGCAAGTCCTACGTCATCGCGCTCGAGCCCGCCGTCCGGGACGCGGTGCTGGCCGAGGTCGCCGCGATCATCGCCGCGCAGTTCCCCGATGGACAGCTGACGGTGCAGTACCAGACGACGCTCATCCTGGCGCGGAAGCTCGCCTAGCGGCTTGGCGGTCGGCCTGTCAGTCGTTGCCCGGCTCGATCGTGGCAAGCCGCTCGCCGCACTGGGCCGCTGTATAGCCCGGCAGGCCGGCCAGCTGACCGTGCAGCCAGGGTGAGCTCAGGGCGCGGTGCAGCCCCTGGATCTCCCGCGACCCGGCTTGTGCCGTCGGCACGACCAGGTCGAATCGCTCCGCGGTGAGGGGCACGAAACCCAGCCCGTACGCCAGCGCGGCCGGTTCACTGGCTACGCCGATGTCCGCGAGTCCGGCGGCGATGGCGGCCGCCACCTCCAGATGCCCGGTGACCCTGGTGTCGAACCCGGCCAGCCGGTCCGGCCCGATGCCGTGTTTCGCAAGTTCGCGGTCGAGCACGGCCCTCGCCTCGGCGCCTGGCTCACGGTTGACCATTCGCAGGCCAGCGCGGACGGCGTCGGGAAGGCTCGATATCTTGCCCGTCAGCTCGGGCCTCAGCACGAGACCCTCGCGCCAGGAGCAGAATCCGATCAGCTCGCCCCCGCCGGGAAGCAGCTCTGCCACGGGGGTCGCGTTGTAGTCACCCGACGGTCCGCGCAAGTGCACGCCAGCGACGTGGACCAGGCCGCGGCTGGCCAGGGCGAGCGCGTCCCGGCTGGCGCAAGGCCACCACAGGAACGAGACGGCAGGTTCGAGCAGACTGAGCGGGAGCTCGAGCAGCGGCAGGGCCGGGTCGCACCCAGCCACGATCAGGGTCGGCCGCGGTGGACCCATCGGAACCACCGACCGCGGACCGACTACCCGTCCGCCCGCGGCCGCGAAGCCGACCCGCGTCACGGTCGGCCCGGACAGCGGCAGCGCGATCATCGAGTCGCCCACCGGCGCAAGCGCGACCCGCGATCCCGGCGCACCGAGTGCCTGCACGGGTTGCACCGGAACGACCGGTTCCGGGATGGCCGGGCCGAACAACTCCTCCGCCGTCAACCCGAGCGCCCGGCTCAGCGCCAGCGCGACCCGCAGCGACGGCTCTGACACCCCGGACTCCACCGCTGACACCGCCTGTCGCGACACCCCGGCCATGCCCGCGAGCTGCTGCTGCGAAAGGCCCCTAGCTTGCCGCGCGATCCGCAGCCGCGGGCCGATGCGGGCGTCCGTGCCTGACTGCTCGGATGCGGCGGGCCACGCGTGGCCGTCCGCCGGCTGGCTACTTGAGTCCCGGCCATCCGGGCCCTGACCACGCGGCGCCTGGCCAGCTGACTCGCCCGGCCCGCTCGCCGCCGGCTCCGCAGACCCGCGGGTTCCACGCTGGGCCGGCGCTCGGCTCGGCCACTCTCCTGGCATCCCGCCTACCGCGTCCACCGTCCCCCGTCCGTCGGTCATAGCCCGGTTCCCTCCACGGCTACCCGCCGACTGCCGCTCGTCGCGGCAGCAGCGTCCGTGGCCGGTGCCGCGAGGCCTGCCGAACCAACAGCCTGCGCGGTCAGCGACGCGCCGTCGGTACCGAACAGCGGTGGACTCAGGGCGGTGACGGCTAGCTCGCTGCCGTCCGGGCCCGGCCGATCGGGAAGTCGGCAGGTGACCAACGAGCCGGCCTGACGTGCGCCCTGCACCAGCAGATCGACCTCCCAGCCTGCACCGGCCGGCCGGCTCGCGGTTACCGTGCCGTCGAGCACCAGACCGCGGTCAGGCGAGCGGCCAGCCACGACGCGGTCGGGATGAATGCCCGCGACGACACCGGGCTGACCGGCTACCGCCGCGAAACCTAGGTAGCCAACCAACTCGGCGACCCGGACGGCAGCGGGCCTGAGCACGAGGAGATCGGGCGTGCCTACCTGGAGCAACTCGCCGTGGTCGATGACCGCCATTCGGGTGGCGAAGGCCTGCGCGTCGGCCAGGTCGTGTGCCACCAGGACGGCAGGCACGTTGCGATCCACGACCAGCTGGACCACCAGCGCCGTCAGCGTCCGGCGCAGCGCCGCATCAAGGCCCGAGAACGGCTCGTCGAGGAGCAGTGCGTCGCAGTGCGCGAGCAGCAGCCTGGCCAGCGCGGCGCGGTGCTGCTGACCGCCGGACAACCGGGCGGGCATGCTGCCGAGCAGGTTGCCGATACCGAGCGCGTCCGCCAGCTCGACGAGCTCACTATCAGGACTGGCGCGCCCGGCGGAACCGCTCGCGCCTGCGCGGGCACTCCGGCCGTAGGCCAGATTGGCCCGGACCGGCATATGCGGGAACAGCCCGGGATCCTGGCGCAGCAGTCCGACCCGGCGCTGCCAAGGCGGCACGACGACTCGCGGCTTGCTGGTGCGGGTGAGGACCCGGCCTGCCAGCTCGATGGTGCCTGACCGCGGCGTGACAAGCCCGGCAATGGCTTCGAGGACCGTCGTCTTGCCGGCCCCGGACGGGCCGAACAGTGCAAGCCGCTCCCCTGGCGCGACCTCGATAGCGGCCGCCACGGTGAAGTCGCGTCGGTCAACCTCGACGTCTGCGCTGAGCACGCGCGCTCCAGATGTAGGCGGCTAGCGGCAACGGCAGCGCTACCACGAGCAAGACTAGGGCGAATGGCAGCGCGGACGGCAGCCCGGTTGCCTGCAGGGTGGTCCATATCTGCAACGGCAGACCGTAGGGATGGTAGGCGATGACGACGACCGCGCCGAAGGCTCCCATCGCCCTGGCCCAGGCCACGGCTAGTGCCATCGCCAGGCCCGGCGCTGCCAGCGGCAGGGTGACCCGCCGGAACGCCCGCCGCGGCCGGTCTCCCAGCAAAGCCGCCTGTTGCTCCAGTCGCGGATCGACCGATGCGAAGGCCGCCTGGGCGCCGAGCACGTAGTACGGCGCAGACTCGTACACCTCGGCGATCACCAGAGCCAGGAAGGTATTGACCGCAGACCAGTTCAGGTGTCCGATCAGCTCGCCGAACGGCGTGTACGGGCCCACCATGAAGATCAGCAGCAACCCTATGACCAGCGGAGGCAGGAGCAGGCTGCACAGAATGCCAGCTTCCCAGACCCGCGGGAACGGCAGCGTCCCGCGGGCCAGCATCCATGCCAGCGGCGTGCAGATCAAAAAGAGCACGGCCAGCGTCACCGCGCCGGACTCGAGCGAGGTCACGAGCGGCTGGAGCGCGCCCGGCGCGCTGAGCGAACTGACGACCGCGCTGCCGGAGATATGGGTGAACAGCGTGATGACCGGGCCGAGGAGCAGGACCCAGACCACCAGCGCCCCGGCGACGGACAGTGCCCCCGAGACAGAGCGGACGGCCTGAGGGCCCGTGCGAGCAGGCC
>Ga0187783_10003998_pt1 | contig 10912 bp, 10 predicted proteins | sample 1015_SJ02_MP02_2_FD_132471 | JGI IMG/M metagenome (GOLD analysis project Ga0187783, IMG submission 132471) | Tropical peat soil microbial communities from peatlands in Department of Meta, Colombia - 1015_SJ02_MP02_20_MG | ecosystem: Environmental > Terrestrial > Soil > Wetlands > Peat | place...
GGGAATGGAGCGCAGTTATGCGCCGGGCAAGTGGTCGGCCCGCATGATCCTCTGCCATTTGGCCGATTCGGAATTGGTGTTCGCTTTTCGCTTGCGGCAAGCCCTGGCTGAACCCCATCACGTTATCCAGCCCTTCGATCAGGATGCGTGGGCGAGTTCCTATTCGTCGCCGAATCTTTCAGGAAAAGCCGCTTTAAACACCTTTTTGGCACTACGGCAGTGGAATCTCTCCCTTCTGAAAAACGTGCCGCAAGCCGCTTTTGCGAAGCCCGTATCACATCCGGAGCGCGGGTCGATGACATTCAAGGTTTTAGTGGAAACAATGGCTGGACATGATCTGAACCATCTTCGCCAGCTCGATGGGATCGCAGCTGGCCCCGCCTAGGCGGCTTCCGTGCGCCGCGGATATCGACGACACGACGCGCTGTACAGAAGACTGAACCCCGGGTGCTGTGGTTCGAGCCCCTCCACATGAACCCAGTCGTAGGTCACGGCAAGTCTGACTGCTCGAACTCACAACCGATGCAGGGAGAGTCTAGTGCCGATCCTTCGGGGGTTCTTGCGACCTGAACGGTTTGCGAGCGTTCTCGTACTTTCCTTGGGGGTGTTGGCCCCTTGAGGGCATGCCCGCGCACTTACCTCCTGACAAGCATAATCCCAGCACGGTCCCCTCCCTCCGGACCGCTTGCTAGCCTCCGGGAGTTCTAGCACTTACTCGCGGCCGCCAGATAAGGCCGACCGTTCCGTACTGGGAAACGCTCGCGCCTGATGGCTCGCCGGGCACGCTGAGCACGATGAGCGGCATCGTCTCTAAAGTGCGCGATCAATACTTTCTCATCGTGATCTGATTTCCAGCGTCAGCGCGCTCGATGTGAACTTCATCCATAAGCTGCCGGATCAGAGAAACACCACGGCCGTGTTCGGCAAAGAGCTTCCCAGGCTGCCGCGGGTCGGATAACGAGAGAGGATTAAAGCCCGGCCCGGGATCGGTGACTGTAACCAGGATCCCGCCTTGCGAGTCGCATTGCAGCTGGCAGCGAACCTCCTTGGAAGGATTATTCTCGCATCCATGTACCACCGCGTTGGCCAAGGCTTCCTGAACTGCCAGTGCGACCTGAAGCCGCTTCTCCTCGGGAACCTCCAGCCGAGCCAAGGCGTCAGAAATCGTATCCGTAGCCTTGGCGATTGCTTCGGCATCGGCCGGCATGAAAAGGTCGAGCAGGTCATACCATTCCCGGGCGTTGCTGGAATCAGGTGACATGAGGATTCAATTTGCGAATCGGCAGCTAAGCGAAGGATTTCACGGCCGTTTCATCATCGTCGAAGATCTCAAAAAGGTTGAGCACACCCACCAGGCGCAAAGTCTGTACCGCAAACTTGGACGGCTGTACGAGTTTAATATTCCCACCATGTTTCTTGGTGGAAGCGAGGAAACGTACCAACAGACCGATTCCGCTGGAATCGATCATCGGGACTTCCGCTAGGTTGATGGCGATGCGAGTGTCTCCCTTACCGAGTGCTTCCTCGATGACCTGGCGTAGCTCGTCAACCGCCGGGCCCAACCGGAGAGGCCCGCGAAGCTGGATTAACTGTACTTCCGCGCGCTTACGGACGCTGATGTCCAACGTTCCTCCTGGTAATACCGCTGGTAGCAAGGCCTTTCTTTGGCGCTGCCAAAGTTACGGGAACGGCTCGGGTTTTGCAAGCGGATATGGCGTCCTCGCCCTTTCCGGGACCCGCCAAGCCTCGATACTTTTCACTCTATACGTGAAAAATTCATCCCCAATAATCTAAAAATTTGCCTATAATCCGGGGGACAGGGAGGAAGGGATATGCGCAATGCAGCCCGCGCTCTCGCTTCCCGCTACACCATCGTCATTGTAACCGCCGACGTACGGGTTGGCCCGGAGGCGGAAGCTCACCTAGCTGCCGATTATGATCTGCGCCTCCTCCAGACCCGGAACGAACTGGCCGGGTTTCTCAAAAAGCAGGCGCCGGAAGCAGTCCTTCTCGACATCGACGTCATGGGAGAGCGCCCCGACGACGGGATTTCTGCCCTGCGCGAGTTGCGCTCGCTGGCGCCTGAGTTGGTGCTCGTGGCCCTGACCCGCTCGAACAGCCGGAACCTGCGCCACAAGGCCTTGGACGCGAGTGTCGACGAGTATTTTGTCGCCCCCATCAATTTCGACGAAGTCCGGATTGTGCTCGGCCGGGCGTTGGAGAAGCGGATGGTGGAAATCGAGCACCGAGAGCGGCAAAGCCGGGAAGCGGAGCAGGAGAGGTGCGGTGAGCTGATCGGCGCTAGCGAGCCCATGCGGCGGGTCTACGAAGCCATCAGCCGGATAGCCCAGAGCAACACTACCGTGCTGCTCCGTGGCGAAAGCGGCACCGGAAAGGAACTGGTAGCGCGGGCGATCGTCACGCTGGGGCCACGTGCGGAAAGGCCCTTTGTCAGTATCAATTGCGCAGCCCTGCCCGAAAATCTCATTGAAAGCGAGCTATTTGGCCACGAGAAGGGCGCGTTCACCGATGCCAAAGAGGCCCGCCCAGGGCACATCGAGCTGGCACACACTGGCACCCTGTTCCTAGACGAGATTGCCACGCTGGGTCTGGCGCTGCAATCCAAGCTGCTGCGCGTCTTGGAGGACCGGGCGGTCACTCGCATCGGGGGCAAAATACCCAGAAAGATCGACTTTCGCCTTATCACTGCCACCAATGAGAACCTGGAGAACTTGGTCCGCACTGGCCGGTTCCGGGAGGATCTCTATTACCGCATTAACGTGATCCCAATTGCCTTGCCTCCATTGCGCGACCGCGAGGGTGACATTCCGCTCCTGATCAATCATTTCCTACGGCTTTATTCTGATGCCAACCGCATACCAGTAAAGCAGATGGATCCTGAGGTCATCGAGATCCTGGAGGAGTATTCCTGGCCCGGCAATATTCGCGAATTGGAAAATCTGGCACAGCGGCTGGTTCTGATGGTGGACGGTCCCCTCATTATGGCAAAGCACCTGCCACAGCAAATCCTGGTGACCACCACGACCAGCCAGCAGGCGCTGCTTATTCCCGAAGAGGGAGTAAATTTTGATGAGGAGATGGCCCGGATTGAAGCTGCCTATCTAGGTGCCGCTCTGCAGCGATCGGGCGGCAGCAAGGTAGGGGCAGCCCGCCTGCTGCGCATGGATAAGCAGAAGATACATTACCTATGCCGGAAATATAAGATCGACAGAGACTAGTTGGCGAAGAGATGAATAATTCATGCTTCGGGAAATGAATTTTTAATCTCCGTTGTCCGCATGCTTCCCTTCGAACGAAGAATGTCGGCTCGATTGCCAGACGCAACGTGATGAAAACTTAACGCGTTGTTCCTGTGGCGGTCAGAGCCACCGGTTTGGCACGGGACTTGCTTGGTTACAAGGTGCGCGATGCACCGAGGAAAAAGTAGCAGCGCCGCAGAAAGGAACCACCATGTCAGTCCCCAAAAAGTCATTGATCGGCAGTCGCCCAAAGGAGAAGAAAGCCACAACGAAACCAGCAACGGAAACCACCATCGGCGAGTCGAAGGGTCTCGCGGCGAAGGCGCTCGCCCACCGTTACTTGAAGGTTCAGAACCCACGGGCCATGACAGTATTCAAAAAGGGGGGGCTCCAATAGAGCTGCTACCTAACTCAACTGCGGCGGAAGACGGCCTTTTATCGAGGAACAGAGTTGGCCCGACATCGCAATAGAGTTGTAGCGGGTGGTGAACCCAGACCTGCCAGTAAGGGCGCGTCTAGGCCGCCGACTTCCGCCAATGGGCTGTACAGTTCCCTGTTTTGGCGCCGCGCAGAAAGGCGATGCACATGTCAGTTCCGAAGAAGTCTTTGATCAGTAACCGAGTGGCTGTAAAAAAGGCTCTGATTGCGAGCCAACCGGCCGAAACCGAGGGAAACCCGCTCAAGGTGAACTCGCTGACGGCACAGTCCATGAAAAAGAAGAGATTCGTGTCGTTCAAGACGCTAAAGGCTAAGATTTAAGCAGAAGGTAAAGCTCGATTGGAGGGCCGAGGCTGCGCCGCGCGCAGCCTCGTCTCTTTCTACCAAATCTTGCGATCGATGAAATCGCGCACCTGCTTCCCGGTCAAGCTAACGAGCGCTCGGTGTGCGACTACGATTTTGGCAGTTCCTGACGTCCCCGCTCGGAACCGGCCGTCAGCGTTGGGAAGAAGCGCCGTAACCCCATAGAAATCCACGCCCGTCAGACCCTTGTAGCCTTCCAAAGGAGCCAGCCCAGGCTCGATACGCGACGCTGAGGGCGCAACTTCGAGCACGCGTGAATGCAGGGGCTCGAAGGAGGAATCCAACTTTAGCGAGACCGGGTCTCCCGCCTTAACATCCCGCAAGTCGAATTCTGGAAGATAAATCCGGGCGCGCAGAACACTCACATCCGCCACTTCAAGCAAAAGGGAACCGGCCTCGATATAAGAGCGGGCAAGGTCAGGAAGTCGGGGAGTGATCACAACCCCCGAGATGGGACTGATAAGCTGCAAAGCGGATAACTGGGATGCCAACTCGGCGGATTGCTGACGAAGCGAGTCACGCTCTCGTTCCGCCCGGCTGTAATCGGCATAGCGAAGTCGGGCCTGTTCTGCTCGCAGAGAAGCAACCTGCCATTCGGAGTTGACTCGTGCCGCCCGCGCTTCCAGCTCCGAGTTCCGCAGATAAACCAGTGGCGCTCCGGCAGCCACGAATTGCCCCTCCGCGGGGAATACCGACATGACTTCGCCGGGCACGGCGGCATGGACGGCAGCTCGGCGAATAGCTTCCAAGCTGAATCGCCCGGTGCGCGTCTCCGGCCAGAGGGGGAGAAACAGGAGGAACGCTGCCAGCGCTCCCGCGAATGCCGTGCGGGGCGTGACAAGCCACCGGCGGGCACGTCCTTTTTTGTCGAGATAAAAGATTTTCATGAATCTCACCAACGCGCGGATGCGCGATTTGAAGATCAGTAGCGCCAGCAGCCCGGCTGGAACGAACGCCCATTCTGGGGAATATTTTCGGAACACGTTGTAGGAGAAGCTGACCACCACGTAGAGCAGGGTATAGCTGTAAATGCCCGAAGCAATAGCGTAAAAGGTAAACAGCCATCGGCGCCTGCGCGGCACAAACTCCACTTCGACCGGAAGACGAAAAACATGCTTCTTGATCCAGCTGGAGACAAAGGCCGTAGACTCCTCTTTCAGCCCAACGATTCCCACCAGTTCACAGAGGATGTAATAACCGTCCAGCTTGATCAGAGGATTAAGGTTGATAATGACCACACCAACCCCGGTGATGAGCATGATCTTGTAGGCGAAATCATGCACCGGAGTGCCGACCGGTGTTCCCCACCAAATAATGGAGGCCACCGCACAAAAGATCAATTCTACCCATATCCCCGCAATGGAAGTGGCAATGCGTGCCCACTTCCCGGCGTAGATGTAGACCTCCGTCACGTCTACAAAAAAACATGGCTCCAGGTAGTAAAGGAGGAATCCCATCTTGTGCACGGCCCCGCCAAAATGCTTGCAGGTAAGCCCATGCGCGGATTCGTGAAAGAAGCCGAGAAAGCAGAACAGAAGCCAGAACTCGGCAATGTCGCCGAGTCCCTTTTCGGTGAACTTGTAGTACTTCCAGGTGTCCGTGCCAATCTCGCCCCAGCGGTCGATGAAGATCCAGGTCATGCAGGCGAAGAGGACCAGCGTCAGCAAGGTGAACCAGCCGGTGTAAACGAACTTGGCCTTCTCGTGCAGGCGGGTCAGGTAAGTGTCGGGGTCCCAGTGGCCCACGGTTATGGTGGTGATGTCTTCCCACTTCTTGGCCGCGCGCTTATGGCGTTCTTCGGCTCCTTTCTGAGCTGCCGTGACGTTGGGTTCCTGCGGCGACGTGTACCAGATTTCGTCGAGTTCACTGACATATTCCCGAATTGTCTCTGCGGAAAAATAAACCCCAGCACGCTCCTGATAAGCATTCGATACGTCGTCATACGAGCGTTCCCCGTTAAACAGCTGGAGCAACTCCCACTGTGCGGGCGTAAAACGGTACATCTGGTTGGCGCCTGAAACAATGGCATAGATCACCGCTTCCCCGTCTTCGGTTTGCTGCCGGGCCACAATGTGAGGATGGAGCCGAGGACAGCGTTTGCGACCCGAGCGAGCGGGCAGGTCCGGGAGCGCAACGTGAAGGGCTTCAGTGAGATTCATCGCTGGTTGGGGAGGCGCACACTGGCGCTCATGCCAGGCCGCAGCCCACCTGTCGGCCCTACGATCTCGCACAACACCTCAATCGTGCCGCTCGAGGGATCGACCACTGGGCTGATCTCGATCACGCTAGCAGTCCATCGCTGGCCTTCAAGATCAGGAGATATCAGCGGGAGGCGCTGCCCCTTGCCGACATGACCTAAGAAACTCTCGGGTAAGGCGAACCGCATGCGGAGTGGTGACTCCGCGGTCACCCAGAAGAGCCGATCGCCCAAGGCGACTTTCTGGCCGACTCGCACGTAACGGCGCGCCACCACCCCGTCGAAGGGCGAGACAATACGAGTCTTCTGCAGCTCCAGCGCAAGCGAACGTTCGCTGGCTTCGGCGTCCAGCAGGAGCTGCTTGACGCGCTCTACATCCCAGTGATCCGATTCTGCCTTGTAGCGGACATGCTCAATCTGTTCTAGCGGGATGACGCCCGCCTCCCACAACTTTTCAGCCCTTCGCAAGTCTGCGTCCAGCACTTTGGCTTCTGCCTCCCAGTTGTGCAAGTCGGCGGCGGTGCTGCGGGTCCTGGCAGTGGCAGCTTCCAAGTTGGCCGAGGCCTGGCGGTCATCGAGCTGCGCCAGCATCTGGTCCTTCTTTACTTTCGTGCCGGTCTCCGCCAAGATCGCGGCGACCACGCCCTCTTTTTGCGCGTCCACGTCAACCTGGTTTTCGACCACTAAAGGTCCGGAAGCGACAAACGCCTGCTCGGGGGGGGATGGCTGCGGTGCTGGGGCCGCATTCGGAGAAGTGTTGGCCGCCACGACGATGGGCCGGGAAGCTTCGCAGCCAAGCCCCAGGCCTATGACTACCGTTACGAGTATCGGCGACATCAACTTCACGGCAGACCTCCTCTTCCACGCTACCAACCGAACCATGACCACAATTTGGAATAGATCCACATCGCAGGACGGCGGAACAAAACGTAGCCTGCCGGGCGCCAGCCCGCCATGACTTTACCCCGGCCATGCATCCCTGCGCGAATCAGACCGTCGGGATTGGGCACCAATACACGGGCGTAGAAAACTTTCTGGTCATTTTCGAGACTGCTGATCGGGCTGATGATCTGCACCTGTCCCGAAAAACTCCGGGTCGGAAACGCATCCAGCTTGATGGTTGCCCGACCTCCGGGCTGCAAAAGAACCGCGTCCAATTCGTCGATGGCGACGTCGACACTGGACTGGGCGGAATCGATCACTTCGAGAAAGCTATCCGCCGGAGACAAATGGCGCCCGACAAAATTCTCTACGTGAGGCGTGGCTACAACACCTTCGAGAGGCGAACGCAAATGTGATTTTTCGAGGCGCTGCTCGGCCCTCTTCAACTCCGCAGCCCAATATTCTTCCTGTACCCGCTGGATTCCGGCTTCCGTGTCGTCGTTGGCAGCGAGGGCACGGTTCATCTCCGAGATCGCGGTTTGATGTCGGGCATTGGCGGCAGCCAAAGCGGCCCGAAGGTCCCAGTCCTCGAGATCCGCCAGAATGGCACCCGCCTGCACCCTGTCTCCTTCACGGACGTAGACGGATTTCACAACGCCATCGACCGCGGACATGACCTGGGCTTGGCGAACCGGAGCTACCGTAGCATCTCCCGCCAAGCGCATCGGGATCGGGAAGAAAATGAGGAAGAGCACGAGCGCTGCGGCACCGGCCAGCACGAGGGTGCGGCGGCGCTTTTCGAGCGCTAGAAAGCGGCGCTTCTTCTCGAGTACAGGCTCGAGCAGGCTGATAAACGGGACGTCGCGATAGAGCGAGGCATTGCGCAAAGCCACCGTGGCTTGCGCGGCCAGCACCCGGACGATCTCGAAATGCGCCCGGGTCATGAAGTCCGGGTCGCGGCTCTCAAACGACAGGATGCCCAGCGGACCCTGATCATCGTCAAGGGGAAGCGCATAGAAGGCGTGGGCTCCGGTCACAGCGAAATATTCGCTGAACTTGGCGCGGTCGGCTTCGCGGGACAGATTGATGGTGTCGCCGTGCTGGGTGACGTGGATCTCTTGGTTGGAAAGAGAAGCCCACTCCAACATTTCCTTTAGCAGTTTGATGGTGGGATCACTGGTATTGATCTGCCGCAGGCCGGAAACGGCTTTCAGATGCAGGCTGCCCCGCTCCTCTAGCGCGATGGCGGCACGGTCATAGGAAACGACGGCCTGCGTGTCATTGACGACTGCCTGCAGGACGCGACCAATGTCGAGCGTCGAAGTAATCTCCCGACTCACCTTGACGAGGGCTTCCAGAATTTCGACCTTGCGCTCTGCCTGCAACAGGCTGGCATTGTGCAGGGCGTTGCTGGCGGTTTCGCAGATGTTGGTCAACAAGAATTGATCATCGTCGTCGAAGGGAGCGCCGTCCAGACGATTCACGGCTTCGAACAGACCGACCAGGGTTTCGTGTTCCATAAGCGGCGCTGCCAACAGTGAGAACACGGCGCCATTTTCGATTCCGATGTTGCGCTTTTGCAGGCGTTCCTCCTCGGCATCATCGATCAGCACCACTTCGCCATTCTCTGAAATATCGCCGGCAATCCCCTCCCCTGCGTTTTGCATCATTCCCAACCGCACGGTGGCATCGACTCCTGCCTGGCTCATCAACTCGACTGCATCCCCGTTGACCATCCATAGGTTGATGCCCTGAACATTCATCACTTCCTGAAACTTCTTGGCAATGATCTCGAGCAACTCATCCATCTCAAGGGTTGAGTTGAAGACCTTCTCGAGGTCATACATCTGGGTCACACGGCTAATCGATTGCAGGCTGGCATTGCGCTCATTCTCGTAGGCGAGAGCGGTAGCGATGGCGGGCGAGGCTAGCTCTGCCATTTCAGTTACGGTCTGCAAAACCCAGTCGGGAAAGGAGCTCTCGTAGTTGATCAGCTCAATGGCGCCGACAAGCATCGTCTTCACCACGAGCGGAACATAGGCGAGAGAAATCAAGGTCCGTCGGACATCCAGGTGGGCGTAGTTTTCGCGCTGCAGGTTGGCGCCCTCGAACACCACGCGCCTTTTGCCCTCGGCAACGACGCCTAGGGTGCCCTCACGAAAACCCATCACCTCGGCGACGGTAATTTCGCCAGCCGTCGCCTTTGCCGTCCAGGCGGGATTTTGCTGATCGATCACCAGATACACAATCACGGCTGCATCGGGAAGAAGTTCTCGAACCTTGTCAGCCGTGACTTGCGCTCGTGGGGCCGCTTCTTGCTCGCTCAGCAAGGCGGCAGCAAATTCGGCCACCGAAACCGAAGGTTCGGGTCTTCGAATCGCCATAAGCGAGTGTTCCTGGTTCTCGAGAGTTGGGCGACGGCCCGCGCTATAGGGGAGGCAGGCTGCTTGCGCGCACCAGGCTGCCTGAGTGCGCCATGTTATGCCCGTCTGCCCCCGAGGTCAACAGCCGCTTTCTATCGACCTGGGCAAGGAACAAGCTTCCCGCACCTCGATTTAACGAGATTTTTCATTGACTTACCTCAGTCGAAGGTTGTCTCCGCGGAAGCGCCAGCGGTACGGGGTGGCGGCATCGTCCGGCGAGAACCATACACCCGCCACTTCGCCTCATCCCTAGGGAAATACTCCCCACCAGGGCCATGGAGGTCATATCCAATCTGGCGAGGACCCGGTCGCGAGCCGATGCTCGATCGACTGATTTCTTACGACCGCATTCGACTTGTAAGCGCCAACTACACCTTCATCCGACCGTGATCCACGCTCAGCGCAGAACTCCGGATCCGTTCTAAGGCGATCTTCGGGGCCTAGCCATCGGCTGGCCAGTGTGCTTTGTTCGGAGGACCGTTCGTTCCCGCAAACGAATCATCGAATTTTCTAGCGATGTCGGTCAGTCGTGCGATGCCCTTCCTAGAAATTCAGGAATACGATGGGAATGGGAGCGGGATTCGCATGCCGGACGCTCGATCCCGGCTGCGAGGCATCGCGTTACCAAAGTACAAGTACCAGAAAGCGGCCTGGCCTGCATTGACAAGCGCGTGGATCAGGCGCAGACTGCGCTACGAATCGTTCCCTAAGGAGTTCCAATTCTCCACCGTAGAAATTCATAAGTAATCACGAAAGGAGCTCTCCCCATGTACAACTACCTGCAGCAACTCTGGACCAACGAAGAAGGGCAAGACATCGCCGAGTATGCGGTGATGCTGGCCGTCATTCTGGTGCTTGTAGTTGGCACAGTTAGCTTGATCGGAGGCAACGCCAACAACGCCTTTTCCTCCGTAGCTAGCTCGCTTGCTCAATGATCGTAGAGCAGTGGGAAAGTGTTCGACCGGACTGGGCCTTGAAGGCAATCCTTTGTCGGTCCGAGTGTAATCTTCACGAGTCGCGACGGCGAAAGCGTTTTCGCCCGATCTCGAAGCGTTAGGCTCTGACCGGCCTGGTGAGCCAGCCGTGTATCTATCGACTATGATGTCTGCTTGCCTCATGCCCAGCCATCTACAGTAAGCAGCATTCTTCACCAATTCTGCCCTCGGTGCCGCTGTGCCAGAATCTTCCGCTCCTCCATTTACTGGGGACTCCCCGCTATGCATGATCGCTGTCCTAACTGCGGTCTCCTGTTCAATCGCGAGCCCGGATACTTTCTTGGAGCCATGTACATCGCTTATGGGCTGGCCCTGGGGTTCATTGCGGCTGTTGGCGCAGCTCTCTGGGCGCTA
>Ga0187783_10003999_pt1 | contig 10908 bp, 12 predicted proteins | sample 1015_SJ02_MP02_2_FD_132471 | JGI IMG/M metagenome (GOLD analysis project Ga0187783, IMG submission 132471) | Tropical peat soil microbial communities from peatlands in Department of Meta, Colombia - 1015_SJ02_MP02_20_MG | ecosystem: Environmental > Terrestrial > Soil > Wetlands > Peat | place...
GCCATGAGGCGCGAGGCGTGGCGCAGAGCGAACGCGATGGCGTCGTCGCGCGCCGTGGTCGGCGTCAGCGCAGCGAGCGTCGCGCGCGCCCGCTCGACGGCTTTGCGTTCGTCGCTGGTCATCCCCGGAGAGCATAGCCGGCCTCGCACCCCCGCGCCGGGCCAGCCGTGGTCGCCCATGCGTTTTCAGGCGGCCAACATCACGGATCAGTGCGCCCGCTTTTCCCACCGCTCGTGTTCAGGTTGTCATGGTAGGGGCAGCCTGTCAGTCCCGGCGACGTAAATCTCGACATCGACGGCGGATCACCAAACTTTTTGCAGACATGAGAGAAATTGCAATTTCTCATTTGATCCGGCTGGGGCGGCAGGCCGGCTTGCGCGCCTGTTAGAACAGCAACTGTCACAGCCTGATTCACAACCGAACATTCATAATCGTCGCGGCGAATATAGCGTGTCATGCCTTATCCCTTGTACGATGCTCAGGACATTGCTCAAGGAAACGGGATCAGCGTTATTGCACGAATAATTGCGGCTTCATCACAAATGGCCTTCCGCGCAATCGACGAATAGCTGCGCCAACTCTTGTTGTTGGGGTTCACGATTCAGCTTTGGAATGCTGAATGCGTATCGGAAAAATCCGATCATAACGGTTCCTAGTCGCCCATCATTCGACGTGCGGTCGCAATGTCGGCGTTGCCCCCAGCGGTGTCGCCAGACTTCAACTTCACCAGACCACGACCGTAGTAAGCTTTGGCGTATTTAGGATCGAGGCGGATCGCCTGATCGTAGTCAGCGATGGCGCGAGCGTAATCTTTCTTGCCGTCGTAGGCGCTTCCGCGGCCTCGGTACGGGTAGGGATTTTTGGGATCAAGCCGGATCGCCCGGTCGTAGTCAGCGATGGCACGGTCGTAATCGTCCTTGACGTTGTATGCGTTGGCGCGACCGTTGTAGGCAAAGCCATTTTCGGGATTGAGCCGGATCGCTTAGTCGTAGTCAGCGATGGCACGGTCGTAATCCTTCCTGTCGTAGTAAACATTTGCCCGGTCATTGTAGGGGGAGGCATATTTGGGATCGAGCCGGATCGCCTGAGAAAAGTCAGCGATGGCGTGGTCCAAATCGTTCTTGCCGTAATACGCTTTGCCACGGCCGTCGTAAGGGAAGGCGTACTTGGGATCGAGCCGGATCGCTTCGGAGAAGTCTGCGATGGCGCGGTCGTAATCGTTCTTGTCGTTGTACGCATTGCCACGGTTGTTGAAGATCAGGGCCAAGTCCTTGCCTGACCATCGCCTGGATTGGATCAAAGCAGTGCAGCCGTTAAGTTGCATGTCTGGCGAATAAGCATATTCCTTGTTCTCGCACCAATCGATTTGCTGCTGCGTCTGCGCGTCGGCCGGTGTCGGCGTCCAGATGGAAAGCGCGGGCGAGAACAGCCATATAGCGAACCGACAGAACGTCTGAATGCCTGCCCGAATCTTTAAGCGGTCAATGCCGGGCTGTTTCATGCTTGCCCTCGCCCCCAACCGCGCAAGTCGATCACTCGCTGAACGCGCGGTCAACGGCTTTGGCAACCTTGCGGGCGGCGGACGCGCAGTTTAGTTCGGGTCGAGACTGGCCTTCGCCGCCTCCAGAGCGCGAGAAGCTCACCAGCGGGCCTTCGGTTTCACCTACATTTCTCGTGTATTGTGGCGCTGGCTGGTCAAGTTCTCCGGAGTGACAGATGGCGGTGGCGCTCGGAAAGTTAGTGGCGATCCCTTTGCGTAGTCTATGGCCGCACGAGGCCATCGATTTTACCAAATGGCTTGCCGAGACCGACAACATAACATCGCTTGCAGACCAACTAGGTTTAGGGGAGCTAGAGGTGCGTGGAACGGAAGTGCAGGTCGGAAGCTTCGCGATTGATATTTTGGCGGAAGGCGTGGAAGGCAATCTAGTGGTTGTCGAAAACCAATTTGGCCCCACCGATCACAAGCATCTTGGGCAAATCATGACATATGTAGCCGGACAGGAAGGCGATGTCACGGTGGTTTGGGTCGCTGAGCAGTTTCGCGAGGAGCACCGCGCTGCTATCGATTGGCTTAACGCCAGTACAATAGAGAACTTTGATTTCTTTGCCGTAGAGGTGGAAGCACTTCGAATTGGTGACTCTTTGCCTGCGCCCCGTTTCAATGTTGTGGCCAAGCCCAACAAGTGGAGCAGGGGAGTCAATCGCGCAACACGACAAGTCAGCGGCGCGCTGGACGAACGAAACAAATTTTACATTGACTACTGGACGCGGTTCGGCGCCTTCCTCGCAGAAAAGCATTCTCGTTTTCGAGTACAGCGGCAGTTCAAAGACTACTACTGCGGCTTCCGCATAGGTCGCGCAGGCATTCAGATAGCCGCGACGGCCGCCCGACGAGATGAAGTCATTGGCGTTGAACTGTATATTTCACGCTCGGACGCTAAGGCTACCTATCATGCTCTCGAAGCACAGAAAATCGATATTCAGCGAGTATTTGGTGAGGACGTTGTTATTTGGCAAGAACTTCCCGACAAAATTGCTTCGCGGGTTCGACTTCAAAAGGCCGCTGATCCAGGAAACGAGAAGGATCAACAGCAGCAGTTCGAATGGCTCGCGAATAATCTCGAACGCTTTTACACGGCATTCGCCGAGCGCATTAGGGGATTGAATTTAGACCAAAACGGCGACGACGTTAGTCCCTTATGATCGTCACCGATTTGCCAATCACAGGAACGCGCGACGCGACGCTGCCGCCGAGGCTATTTCACCAAGAATCGATATCGGCGATGATGCTCAAGAAAGAGCCTTTCCGCGGGCGTTGGCTTGCTTCGCAGCGACAGCGGCAATCGGAATCGCTTGCGCTCTTCGAGCGCTACTCGGCTAGATACAAGCATTGTTCCGTTATCTTCAAATGAAATGAGACCGCAATCGAAAAGAGCGTCGATATGCGCCGCAAGCAAAAGTCCGTTTTCAGGATTTAGCCGTTCGCTATTCGTCGAATCGGACCAAGGCTTAATGTGCGATGAGCGAAGCACAGCAGATATTGCGCACCCGGTGACGGCGCATCTATTTCCCCATCGCTTTCCGACTTCTGATCGAAAGCGACCTTGTCCCAAACGAGCATCAATTAGAGCTTTCCTCGTCGTCTGATTTTTTGTCCTGCGTCTGAGTCGATCCACATCGGCTAGTTTGTTCGCTTGCAGTTGATCGTCAGGGTCAGTACCGGGGCTTATCACCGTGAAGTCCCAGTTATGGTAACTTTTGAGGTAGGGCCTGCCGTTCTTTGGGTGGGTCAATTTTGCGCGTATAAGAAACCGAGCACCAGCAGGATATTTCGTTATGCCAGTCGGAACTTGAACATAGAGCTTTGTTGAGAACCCCTGGCCTGAGAGAGGGCGGGTAGAAACGGCGCGGTGCCGTCCCGAAAGCCTTGCAGGAACAAAGTTCTCTACGACAACTTCGCGATATTCATCTCTTGAATTTTGCATCTTGGAGTGTCAAACGGTATCGTGAACTGCGATGTGCCCCTCATCGTCAGGTTTGATTGAGCCTAAGAACGGCACGACTCGGTCGGTCGAGACTGCTATTGCGGCAAATGCACAGACGACAGCATCGAGAGCATCGGCCGACTGTTTCATCTTGTCTTTGAGATGGCGGGGAAGTTGAATTTTTCCTGTCATTTGGTCGATCAACATTTCTCGCGTATCCGATGCCTCCTTTTGTTCACCGTCGTACTTTTGAGATGCTATTCCCCAATGATAAAGCTGCGCTGCCGGGAATGCTTCGATTAATATTCCGTGGTTTCCAGGGGCATGTTGACACCAAGGCCAAATTGGGCGTTGACTTTCTTGAAGCAAGGTCAAGCAGGCGACCGTCATTGCGGCTCCTCCCCTTGGTCCACACCAGAGAGTGGACCTAACATTTACCTTTCTGCTCCAATGGGCCTCTGTTTTGCGTAACGGCTTCTTATTCAAAATAGGTCGCCCGGCCAGCACTGTACACGCGAAGTCTTGGGCTGAGGGAAAAGGCCACGCCTCTGGTCGCTGAATTTCTGCTACCATTTTGAGAAGTGCTTTATGCCCTCCTGGCGGCAGGTATTTGCTCGGAATGGAAAATGGAGCATCAATGGCCGCCGCTTCGAAATCGGCACTCTTCAATCGGCGCACCAACCTCTGAAAAGGGTCGCCGTGGCCGGGAAGCTCCTGCACCGTTAGCAGATTTTGGAGGATTAGGGCCTCCCGTGCACCGTGAACTTCTGCAACGTAAATATTGCTTCTCCGCTCTGATGAGCGCCACATTCGGTGGTTTCCGCTGAAATCAATCCCGAGCCAAATCGTTTTAGGTTTTTCAGTATTTAAGCTCATGTTCAACCTGACGGCATGGCAAAGCTAGAAAAAGGAGTTGTCGCGCACATTGCCGATTATGATTTCAGGAATGTAGGTGTCCGGCCAAACCATACCTAGCTGAGTATCGGAACGATCAGCGGCAAGGCGGCGGCCGGAATATACGCCAACAAATTTTGTCGCAACCCGACTGTTGTCGGCGACGTAATTCGCATCAACTAGATGGTTTGTCCAACTTCTTTGAATAACTGGCGCCCCCGACATACCAGGACGAGAGGCCGTATCGACAAGGAGATATTGTGGACCGAGGCGAACAAGGTCAGGCTCGGCGGCTATGCTGCCGCGTTTCCACACAGGATAACCGGGCGGCTCCGGTCCGAACGGATATCCGAGTATGAAGACTTCCATGCTTATAAGAGTTAGGAGACCGGCAGACGAGAGCGTATTTATTGGGTGCATATCGAACGTCGGCTCGTTTCCCCTAAAGGGAAGCGGTATCGCCACGACATCGACTCCAGGTCCCTGCGATGGGTGGACGAGCCAAAGTGGCTGATCGTTTTCGTCACGAATGGCAATGTCGATGGGCTGTTTCTCAAAGATGCGCTGGCGCAAGTTGAACCGTGCAAGCAGCCGGTTGGGGCGCCCGCCATGAGCTTTAAGGTATTTGCGAGTAAGAGCGTCGCGTCCGCTTACGACATGCCAGTTGGTGATGAGGAAGTAGCGGTCGTCCGTGTGTTTCCAGACAAATGAAGTCGCATTGCCGAGAGGAGTGCTGTTGAAGAGCAATTCGATAGGAACAGTCGTGAGCGAGAATTGATCTAATTGAGTCATTTGTTTGGGTCAAAAGCGACGTTTCGTTCGTTCGCCGTAATTTCGCTTTGCTCCCAAAAACGGACATCGGTCCAAGCAGTTCTGAGCGCACCCCAAAGTCCATCACACCGCGGCCATGATCGGCTCTATGAGCGTTGCGTCGTCCTTATCAGCCTTTGAGCTATTCACTCGCTTGGAGACGGCCCAGCGTTGCAAGTAGCCGCTTGGTGCCGGCCTCAGTTCCTCGACCCCCATTTCGCCGTTCAGCCAATGCCCGAACTGATCGGGCTTTAGAAGCACCGGCATGCGGTTGTGGACCTCGGCGACAAAGTCGTTCGGCTCGGTGATAATCATGGCGCACGATATGAGGCGCTCGCCGGTTTCCCGGTTTTTCCATTCGTCCCATAGAGCCGCAACAGTCAGGATCGGCGAGCCGTCACGCGCGGTGAAGTACCAGGGCTGCTTTCCGTGGGGCGTGTCTTGCCATTCATAGTAGCCGGAAATGGGCATTAGGCAGCGCTTGCGCTTGAACGACTCGCGGAAGAAAGGCTTGGTCTCGACCGTCTCCACACGTGCGTTGAACGTGGCCGCACGTAATTCCTTGAGGGGCTTGCTCCACCAGTAGGGCACCAAACCCCAACGCATCTGCACGAGGTCGCGCTGGCCGTCGTGCTCGACGACTGTATCCACGGGATCGGTCGGACAGACGTTGTAGTCGGCCCGCATGTTATGCGGCGGCCGATCCATCGTCAGCCGATAGAGAGCGACGATCTCAGCCCAAGTCAGCTTGTTGGTGAAGCGGCCGCACATCAACCTAGAGATAGGGACCGCGGCGCCCCTTGCGAGCAATCAGGGAGGGCTATCGAAACGCGGCAGTACTTCCGTGCCGCGTGTCCGGCGCTCTCCCCGACTCCCCCTCTGGGAGAACGATTATCGTCCCGCATGATGGCGGCGTTACGGCCCGATTTGGGGCAAAGCAGCATTTGTGACGCGCATCAACTTCGTAGCGGCCAAGCAATCCTATGTTATCACCAATTAGGCGGGGCAAAGCGGCTATTCCAATCCCCCCGCGCAGTACCCGCCCTAAACTTCTTCGGCTGTGCAATCCGGCACCAGCACGTGCTGCGCTGGCGTGTCGGCTACGACATGCGCGCCGTAAACGCTGGGCTGCAAAGGTCACGTCGCGACTTTGGGAGATTGTTGATATTGTGGGTGCTAGAAGCTTGGGAGGGAGAGAAATGAAAGAGAGACATTCTGCACATCAAACACAATGGGCGGCCCAATTTGCTGTTGCAAGCGAATTATGTAAGCGCGGCTACCAAGTAGCACTGACCCTCGGCAACCATCCGGCTGTGGATTTGATGGTTCAAAGTCCGAAGGGCATACAATTTACTATCGACGCGAAAGGACTCTACAAACCAAATTTTTGGGTAGTGAAAGCAAAGGAAAAGGAACGTCTTTTTTATGTCTTTGCATTTGTACCGGCTGAAAGTCAGAATCAATTTTATGTGGCATCGCAAAGAGAAGTAAGCGCCGCCTTGAAAGCCAAATACGAAGTGGACAGAAAACGTACCATCGCAAAAGGCAAGACAATGCCAAGCGAGGACAAAATACGGTTCTCGTGCCTACCGTTCAAGCTTGAGGGGCAATGGAACGATAGGTGGGCAATCCTGCCGCCTTAGTCGGGTGCCCAGACCTTAGCCGCGCCCGCGCATCCATTTGAGCCAAGCCCGCGGACCGCCAATTCCTTCGATTTCTCTTCTTAATTTGGGAGGGAGATTCTTTGGTTGCTTATTCAGACGAATGCAGTTTTCGACGAAGGGAATCCAGTCTGCCCGCAGATTCGATAGCGGATGCGGGCGTACTCCCTTTGAGATAGGCACGTTTAGATTGGTCGTCTTTCTGGTGTTCCTACGTGCGCCCGATGTATCCGATCCACCAGTTCGCAGAGAGGCGCGCTTATACATATCCGGAGTCTCTACTGCAAAGGCGCCTCAGTTGGCGGCTTCTTCATCATCAAACTGCAACGGTGATGTATCACCACGAGCGGATGAGCGGCGGAACATCGGTTTCCCACCGCAGCAAATATAGCAGCACGGGGCCGGTTTTTCCATTGTGCGTCCAAGTCCCTCAACATGTCGGACTGGTCTTGGGGGTTTTCGTTACCAGCATTCTCGCTATTCCTTTGTAATGCTACATGGTGTCTAGGAGCGAGCTGGCGAGCCATCAGGTGCAAACGTTTGTCTGGACAAAGATGGGCGTCGAATCGGGCGAAGGCTTGGCCCAAATTATTCAGCGCAAGGAGACCGAGCGCGCTGCTGGACGCGGCATTTTTTGGTGGGGAATCGGCAGTAGCCTCGGACCTGCGGTTCGAGAATGTGCACAACAGCAAGGCGGCGCATTACCAGTTTTGTTTTCTGCGATGCTTGGACGGGCCAAGCACGTCGATTCCAATCCAGGCTCGGTGTGGAAATGGACGGCTTGGGAAAATTTCGATGGCCGAACTTATGACGTCCCGCGGCACGTAACTGTTATCAGCCGGGGCGCTGAAACAAAAGATCGCCACTACGCGCTGGTATGCTTCTCAGAAGAACCGCTAGGCCTTAGGAAAGGGGGCAAGAGGTTTAATCCCAATCTCTGCCGAACACTTTCAGGAAAGATACCCGGCCAATCCCAGGTCACAGCGTTGCTTCAGGGGGAGGTAGGCGGGCACCCCGACGGTCCTTATGAAATTTGCTTTCGAGCCAAGCTGATTGAACCTTGGGCCGTCAAACTAGTCCGCCCGATTCCCATCAAGACATTCGACCCGCCGACGTGAAGCCCGCGTGGTTCTTGAAATAAAACCGGCGTTATACTCAGTCCAGCAATAGGCAAGTGCGGCGTGACCGCTCATTGAGTAGCCAAATACCCCTTCGCCGACAATATGTCCCATCCCCATTTTCCTTTAGGAAGATTCGGCTCACGGATGGTGATCGAAAATGTCACCGCCGAAAACGGTTTGATCTGCAAATAATTGGCCGGATCGGGAGGAAGGGCGGTGATGGGGTATCTGGTCACCTGTAGAAAGTTCGTCGCCTCATAGTCGTTCGACTTCTTGCCGTTCTCGGTTGAAACACGGATCATCATTTCGGTGATCGCATACGGAGAATTGTTTTCGACGGTCACGTACAGATTATTGCTATCGTCGAATTGCCCTGCTCCCATTGCGGCGGTCGCATGAACAGTGAGCTTGTCCAGGGGAATGGGAGCGGAGATTTGCCCAAGGCACGATTGCCGAACGAACTTGGCGGCGGCATCGGACGTTACCCCGGTCATATTTTTGAGCGTGCAGTCGTCTAGCGGGTTTGCTTGGCAAGGTACGCCCGCCAACATCATTAGAGCGGCAATTCCGAATTTCGTTCGCATCGGCCCCGGTCCCTTACGCCGCGGCCAATTTTAGCGTTTCCGATGGCCTAACCAAGCCGATTGCAACCAGCGTGTTCCGCCGAATCGTGTCGGGACGAATTTCCCTCGTTTGACCTGCCGTTCTGTTTCTTCTCTGCTACGAATGCGCCGGCACCCGCTCGGCGAAAAGTGTAGTTTCGGAAGGAGGCGCTGTAGCAGCCGACCATGCCGTCCGCCGGGGCGCAACGCCGCTGCATCACCTCCTTTTTCTGGAATAAATTTGAATATCCGCAGCTAAAAATACTGTGATTTCAATGTACTAAATTTTTGACCCCCATGTTTCGGGCGCTGTTGTGCGGTTATAGGTTTTCGCTGCTGACGCCCTTGGATGGATCGCCGAGCCGACGCTCGGCACGTTTCCTAATTTCGGCAGCGTCTTTCGTAGTCTCGCCTTGAGCTATTCCCTGCCGCCTAAAAACTCCAGCAAGTGTCTAGTTTATATTGGTGTGCGAAATCGACCCCCTTACGCGAGCGCATACCACGGCGGATCGTGCGGACCTCGTCCGCCCGGATGCACGCAACGAAGCAGGCCACAATCGAGCAAGCGCTGTCGAGCGGCTTTGAAGCGCCTTAGTGTCCAGCCGAGCGTGTGTTTGGCCATCGTGTTGCTCAGCACGAACTTTGGTCGCGCCCAATGCTCATACTTAACGATGGTGAGTAGAGCTAGGGCATCGGGATATTTGGTGGCCAGGAGATCAACATCACGATGGCTCAGTGCGACCACTTTGCCGCGACCTACCCAATTCTCACCGCGGGTCTCGTAGCGCCAAGCCGACGTCGCGACCTTCATGACCTCTTCGTCTGTCAAGGGAGGCGAGTAATCCGCGTTGCGCGTTCGCGCCACGTCCAGCAGCTGGTCGAAGTCGTCGCAGTGATGGGCGGCCCGCATGCACTCACGAAAAAGGGTGCCGTTGCGTCTGCCCTCCTTTACAAGCAGCGTGGATTGGGCCAGCGACCGAGGGTGGATAGCTTTTGAAGCGAGCGGCAGCGCTCGGATGGTAGGAAGGCGATCAATGTCCCCGAGATTACCCTGAAGGAATTGGTACTTGCCTTTGATACCTAGTGATGGTGGGGCGACGACAAAACCGCCCCCGAGAATATCGATAGGAACCCTAGGGTCAGGGCGGACAATGCGCCCTTCACCGTTCCAGCGATACCAAGCCTGATAGTTGCCCGATCCTGTGCGGATGATGATCGGCGATTGCCCGTGGCGGTCGAGCGCGGAGATCAGCACCTCCTCGCTCTGCGTGTCGATATCGAGCGCTGTAATACGGCTGCGACGGCCCACCATGAAGCCGATGGCAGTGGCGTCGCGAAATCTCGGCGCGATCCGGGTACTGGCATCCAGGCCGAACCGTCCGTAGTGGCGCACCAGTGGTTTCTTGCCTTCGGGGCCAATCTCCACCGGGAAGGTGGGAATCCCGTAGACGGCGTATTCGGATTGCCACTTCTGGAATAGCACGGCGGCTCACTGTCACCAGCGGTCTTCCGCCGAAGGGATTAGCGTCTCTTGCGCCGGGTGGCGGGCTGGGTGTGCCGAATAGGTCGCGGGCAGTCCAAGTGCCCCTTCCACGATCTGACACTTCCTTGGCCTCACCCGGCGCGACGGGAACGGTTCCCACGGGACAAAACGGGGCGATCCTCGATCCTCGCGGAAACGCACTTTGCGCCAGACGCCAAGCGGGCCGCGCATGGCGTAGTGATCTGCGCCAGCATGCCGGGCGACTAGTTCGGCATCGTCGGGAAAGCCAATCCGATGAAGAGCACGAGCGGCCTCGGAGATTGGCTGTTTGCTGGCGGCGACGATCAGCGACCCGCCGAACGAGGCATCGAAGTGACCCCGTCCAATCGCAGTGAGGTCGATTACCAGACGCTTTGGCGAGGGAGATGTTGTTGGGGTGGAGCCTGCTGCCGGTCCCGATGGTGATCTCTGGCTTATGCAGCCAGAATGAGCCGGTGTGACACTGGCTCGGGGCGTGAGGTCGCCCCGGTTGACGCCGTCGAGATTACGATCCTCGCCGTCGTCAGGAGAGGGTTGCGCGTTCGACAGCGCAGGCGTATTTGTCCTGGCCGTGACACTCCCTCCACTCCTGCCAATTCCAGGCACCAGGCATCGGTGAGCAGGCATCAATCGGATAACGATGCTGACGCCTGATCCGCGAGAGCCCGACCGTTGCCAGCTTGACGGTACCGCCGGGCGGCAGTAGGAAGCACACGTCGTCAGCGGCCCGGTGACGGACTTCCGCGGCGAACATTCCCCAAAAAAGGATCCGCCTGTCGGTCTCCTCCTTAAACGGTGGGCGGGGAATGA
>Ga0187783_10004000_pt1 | contig 10908 bp, 8 predicted proteins | sample 1015_SJ02_MP02_2_FD_132471 | JGI IMG/M metagenome (GOLD analysis project Ga0187783, IMG submission 132471) | Tropical peat soil microbial communities from peatlands in Department of Meta, Colombia - 1015_SJ02_MP02_20_MG | ecosystem: Environmental > Terrestrial > Soil > Wetlands > Peat | place...
CGGCAACGATTTTCCTGCTCACTTTTTTCGGCTTTTCATCCGCCAAGGAATACGACGAATGTAACGCGGCCAAGAGGCAAAAAAACCTGATAAAACGCTTCATCTTTCGGCAATCCATCACATGTTCCAAAATTTTACGCTTTTTCTAAGCTTCCCTTTAGAGCACAAAAAATCAAGTTTGTAAGGCGCAAAAAACAAAACAAAGCTTTGGTGAAATCCCGGAGGTGACAGAAGGTAATCATACGCTACTATGGCACTTTGTCGATTTGGAGACCATTAATGACTAAATCCATTGTGCAACGCGCACTACTACTCGCGTTGCCGTTTATTGCACTAATTGGCTGCAACAGAAGTTGCTTCGATACATTGATAAAAAAACCTGATGAAAACCAGATAAATATCTCTAAAAGGATCACCGAAGGCCAATTGGAAAATGGCATAAAGTATTTTTTCATGGCTAATGACAATCCCAAGGGCCATTGCCTGCTACGCCTCAATGTTTCGGTAGGAAGCTTTCATGAATCAAAAGCCGAGCTTGGCATGGCTCACATGGTGGAGCATTTAGCTTTTGATGATCGCAAGATTTCTCAAGGAGAGAGCCTAAGCTCGTGGCTGCAAAAACATGGCATGTCTTGGGGCCGCGATGCTAACGCTTATACCTACACGGAAAACACGGTTTATCAAATTAATCTGCCCACCTGCCAAGAGAAAGATGTGGTGGAAGCGCTGGAAATTTTGCGGAGTTTCGCTGACGGTCTGGATTTCAAAGACGAAGCCATTAGCAAAGAAAAGAATATAATTGATAATGAAGAGCGCGAGTATGAAAGCACCAATGGCAAGCTGGCCAAACGAGTGGTTGAAAGGTTGCTATCGGGCACCTTGCATGTCTCTCGGCCGGTTATAGGAAAACCTGAAATTCGCGAGCACTTCACCAAGGAGGCTCTCACCGCCTTCTATAAGAAGTGGTATCAAGCCAATAATCTTGCCCTTGTTCTGGTGGGCGATTTAGCAGATCTTAAGCCCGCCGAGCTTTTGAAAAACACCTTCGGTAGTATTAAACCAGCAACGACACCAAGCGAAAAGCCAAAAATCCTAAATCCCGATTACCGCCATAGCGTTTTTATAGTGCATGAATCAGAAATGCCCTATGTCGAGACGGTCTTCGCCATCCAAGCAAAAAAAACCACCAAGCCGCAGTTTAGTAAAGCGATACTAAAAGACCGCATAGCCTTCGATGTGGCGATTGATATGCTCAATTCCACCTATCGCATTAAAGCTAAGGAGACGAGCGATACCTTACGCGAACCGGTGCTTAATGGCTTTCTCTTTAAGCCAGGCACCTTTGAACTATCGCTCAGCGTCATTAGTAATCCTTCCGACTATGAAAAGCGTTTTGGTGAGGCGCTCTTCGCCCTCAGGCGCGCCGCCGAGTTTGGCTTTTCGGATGAAGAATTCTTGGGCACTCAGGCAGCCTTCATCGATTCCATTCAGCAATGGGTCGTCGAACAGCCAACGGAAACATCTAGCACGTGGATAAGCCGTATTCTTGAACATATCAACCAAAATAGCTTTGCCAACGATGCGAAAGACTATCAAGCATGGGTTTCGCCCATTTTGGCCAAGCTAACCAAAGAGGACTGTCAACGGGCGTTAAAACATGCTCTCGCATCAGGTAACCGTTATGTGTTTGCGCTTGGCGCCCTCGAAGAAACGAACAGCAATTTAGCTCAGTTGAAAACGCATCTAACCAAAAGCTCATCGCTAAAAATGACCAAAGCCGCCGAAGAGCGCTCAATCGCATTTCAGTATCGCATCCCTGATTGCTCAGAAAAGCATATAGAGCTTGAGCATAATCGCGATCTAGATGCTTATGGTCTGAAGCTTCACAACAATATTCGCGCCTTACTTAAACCAACCAAATTTAAACAGGATGAAATCCTTTTTACCATCTTCGCCAATGACGGCTATGGCGCCATGACTCAACAGGATTTTACCATTTCCCGGCTAGCCCAAGCCGTATTGATTGATGGAGGCGTCAACAAACATCCCCCTAAAGACTTCCCCTTGCTTCTGCGAAACGTTGCCTTTCACGCGAACATATCTTTGTTAAGCAATCGTCTACTGGCCAATATCAGGACGAGAAATAAAGATCTGAGATTTTCGCTGGAATTGTTAAGGGCTTTTATTACCGATCCGCTTTACGCCGAATCAAGCATCAGCCGCGCCAAAGAACAGATCAAAACGGGCTATGCCGCGCTCGAGCACGACATTTGGGCGCCACTGCAGCATGATTATCTAAAGTCGATCACTGAGGAGGATTATCGTGTGGGGCGAGCCAAGCTAAACGACTTGCTCAACATCAAGCGAGAAGACCTGCTTTCATGGCACGACCATTACATTGGCAAGCAAAATCTTAGCGTTGTTGTAGTAGGTGATTTTGAGGTAGGCCGCATGGCCCAAGAAATAGCTTGCGTTTTGGGCAGCATGTCGAAGGCTATTGGCCAAGAGAAAAAGCCGGGCCGGCCTATCGCCTGGAAGCCCGGAATTGACAAAGCCTACGATGTCAAGACCAAAACCGAAAGCTCCAAGGTGGCGGTGCGTTATCCGCTCAATTTTTACGAAAAAGCTGGCCACGATCATCGGCTCGTCCTGATGAAAAACATCGTCGAAGAAAGACTGAGACTAAAACTGCGTGAAAAACGGCAGCTAACCTATTCCCCTCAGGTGGAAGTGGTAGAAAACACCGATTCACTCACGCAAAATTGGTTGGACGTGGTTGTGTCGGTAAACAAATCGGAAAGTGAATACGTGAGAAGGAAAATCAAGACCACATTGGAAAAGTTAGCAAAACTTGGAGTCGGCAACGATGAGCTCGTAAAGGCCAAAGAGCCCTATCTTGCCAAGATCGCCAAGATGCTCCGCAATAATGGATTTTGGGCTGATTTTCTTGTCAACAATTTTTCGCAGCCGAAAAACGTGAGTGAAAAAAATCTGAAGGCGGACATAAATTCCGTCAATCTTAAGGAAATCAACCAATTTTTAGGTCAGTATCTGGCGCAAAAGAATGCGTCCTCCGCTGTTGTCAACGGAAACGATGGCTAGAATCGAGATGTTGGAATTTATCACTAGGGTTAATGACCTCTTGTGGCACAACTTTGTGCTTTGGTTTTTATTGCTGGCCGGCGTATTTTTCACCGTCTATCTTGGTTTTGTTCAGTGGCGATTCTTTCCGGCTTCCATTAAAGCGCTCTTATTCAGTAAAACCAACAACAAGAAACAAATCTCCTCTTTCCAGGCCTTGTGCACCAGTCTCGCGCAGCGGGTCGGGACAGGCAACCTTGCAGGCGTTGCTGCGGCCATCACCTATGGGGGTGAAGGTGCCATCTTTTGGATGTGGGTCACTGCCATCTTAGGTTCTTCCACCGCCTTTGCCGAATCCACACTGGCCCAGGTTTATAAAATCCGAAAACCTGATGGGACATTTTATGGCGGTCCCGCTTACTACATTCACGCAGGACTTAGGTCCAAGCCACTGGCCATGATCTTCAGCTTTTCGCTCATCATCGCCATGGGCTTCGTATTTAATAGTGTACAGAGTAATACCATAGCTCACGGGCTGTCTTCTGCCTTCGGCATCCCTCCTTTGATCTCTGGCATTTTGCTCGCCATATGCTCTTCTTTGATCATCTTCGGCGGCAGAAAGCGTATCGCTCAGGTTGCCGAAGTTATAGTGCCATTTATGGCGCTGTCATATTTGGCCATGACATTGTTTGTTTTGCTTATTTATATCAACGAAATGCCCGCACTTTTAGCGCGCATCTTTTATGCCGCGTTTAATTCTCAGGCCGCCGTGGGCGGCGTCATTGGCCATACGGTGCAGCAAGCCATTCGACATGGCGTAGCCCGTGGCTTGTTTTCCAATGAGGCGGGTTGGGGCTCCGCGCCCAATGCGGCAGCGAGCGCAGATGTGGAGCATCCGGTGCAGCAAGGCCTGGTGCAAATGCTTGCGGTTTATATCGACACTTTGCTCATTTGTACTTCGACCGCTGTCTTAATTATGCTTGCTCGCGATATGGACCCTGATCTAACCGGCATCGCTTTGACGCAGGCTGCTTCCGTCTTTCATTTCGGCCATTTTGGCAAAATATTCGTCGGCATTGCCATCATGCTCTTTGGCTTTACCACCATTTTAGGGAATACTTTTTATGGCGAAGCCAACGTTCAATTTATCATTAACCAACCTTCTGCCGTTCTGATTTATCGCGTATTGATCTTGGCCATGGTGGTTATTGGCTCTATCTTAGAAGTCCCGCTAGTTTGGCAAATGGCCGACCTCATGAGCGCCGTCATGACAGTAATCAACCTGGTGAGCATCGTGTTGATGGCCGCCATTATCAAACGAACAACCCATCACTTCAGGAGCAAATTCTTGACCCGGGAGGAGCCAAGCTTTTCCTTTAGCCAAATCGGGTTACGTAATTTTTCTTCCTACGCTTTTGCCTATGACCGCGATAACCCGGAGCATGGCGCTTGACACCCAAGGCTTGAATGGTAAAAGTGAGAAACCTTAGTCCCCATCGTCTAGCGGTTAGGACATCGCCCTTTCACGGCGGTAACAGGGGTTCGAATCCCCTTGGGGACGCCAATCGATAAGCAAAAAAATCACTCCATCGGTCGACTGACCGATACCAGCCAGAACTGCTCAAAAGTATAGATTTCATATCAAAACTACCAATAAGAGGAGTTAATATGAAATCACTGGTTGTTTCCCTATGTTTGCTATCCACCCTGACGAGCGTCGCCGCCCCCACCTTCGGGGTGATTTGCCGCGATGACCGCCGCATGGAAAATGGCGCTCTCAAAGAGCTCATCCTGACCCCAGCGGAAGGTGGCTATTTGCTGCAATCGCAGTTTGTCCCCTCGCTCCATTCACCGGACATTAAAATAGAAAACTGGGCTGAGAAATTGTCTTGCCGAATCGACGACAAATCGACTTTGGCATTTTGTCAAAACCAACAAGGCCAAACGGTGGTTGAAGTCAAAGAGCGCCGTGAGACCTATTTCGATTCACTGGAGGAAGATGCCAAAAAGAAAACCACAAAGTACACCGACATTTCCGTAAACGAAGGCGGTGTAGAGAAAAAAGCCATGAGTTTTGCCGCCAGCCATTGCCAGACGTTCGGCAGCAACGCTTAAGGCCATAAGATAACCCGAAAAATCCGGCTCCAAATCCCCTTTTTGGCGCCGGATTTATTTTTTCCAATCGTCGGGTCGAACCATTATCTCGTTGCCAAAACGCATGAAATAATCCTTGGGATATTGTTCTCTGAGCTTGTGTGAAAAGTCGGCCATCTTGGTCTTAAGATCGGGTTTTAGGGTGTTCGACTTCAATAATGCTTCGAGGGTGGTCACCATGGCCTGAATGCCTTCCGCCTTAACCAGATCCTTTGCTCGGTCAAAATCGTCGCTCTGCTTTTCAGTGCTTTCCAACAGCAATGCTAAAAAATAGGCCAAAATCTCCCCCGGCATGCGCTCCCTACGGAAATTTACCAAAGGGTTTTCTCCCTCATCAAAGGACGCCTCATCTAACAGGGTATTGTATTCCTTCTCTAGAAGTTCCGCGGTCACCTTCGTAAGACCCAACTTCGATTTAACAGTTTTCACTATGTCAGGAACCGCCCTTTGGAGCGTGGTCGTAACCAAATCCAGCGCATGCTTGACCGCATCAAATCCACTCAGTCCCGCCTCTTCCATTTTGACAAAGATAAGGTCTCGCCCGTTGATCGTCCCTATCCGCCCAAAGAGAAGATGTTTCTTATCCAAAGCCGGTAATTTTTCCGTGCCCATATCGATGCCATAATGCATATATTTACAATCCGGTTTTATGATTGAGCCAAAAATATCCTTTTTGACGAGGCCATTATAGAGATAAAAGGAATTAAAATGGGTGGACTTTCGCGGATAGGCCGACTTTGTCGTAATTATTATCTCATTACAAATGTCATCACCATATTGTAGTTTAACAAAATCTATCAATTTGTTGAGTATCTTAAAGCCTGGATCCTCAATCACAAAGGTTCCCGAGGAAAACTCTTTTCCGCGATTTTTATTCATGCCAACTTGATATAAAAAATGGGCCACTGCATTAATGTCTGCCAGGTTCTTGTCGATCGCACAGGAGTCGACATGTTCCAGGCAAGCCTTGCCTTTGCTCACCAGTTGAGGATTAGGTAGAGCAAACGATGAGAATGCGACTGAAAAAGCCACCAAAGCAGTACAATAACGATTAAGTCCTTCCATTGGAGACCTCTATAATTTCAAATGATAAAGCAAATTAATATCTATTTAGTCAAGAGATTATTACAAAATTAGAATACTGGATATCGCCCCGAATTTGCTGGTATTTTTTGGATCAAATCATCGATGTGCGCTGTAAGATCGTCATTGGGGCGAAACTACCAAATTTTAATGGAGTTGGCTGAAAAAATACTATTTAGCGCGAACGGGATATTTATCCATCAAAAGGCACAGGGCCTTCGTGGTCGCCAGTGACCTTTTTTTCGTCATCGCTGGAATCTAGCGATATGAAGTCGGGATCGTCGACTCGCCTACTGCAACCAGTGGGGTTGTGAAGGGCTTTGGCTGGCTCGGTTCCTTGTTGCGATAGGGTACAAGATACACCGCTTTCGGTCGCTATTTTCGGTTTCGGATTTATTTTGCTTTGCCGCTGGTAGGTACAGTTGAACTCCCTACAGTTGCACTGAAAGCAGGGCTGATGACCGTCACATTTTATTTTCTTCTTATGGCATAGATCGCAGGCAACCACCTTGGCAATAGGTCCGTCAACGTCTGGAGGATTGGTTGCTTGCTCACCCCGCACACATACTAATCTTCGTGCTTTGCAGTTCTCGCAGCATGGGAGATTGTCACATTTTCTATGATTGCTACTGCAATTATTGCATGGGTTACGGCATTTAGATTCATTGGGATAGGCTGAATCGTTTACCAAATGATCGAACATGTCAGCGGCATTACTATATACCGGGTAAAAATTAATAAGCGCAATAATTAGAAATAATTGATTGTATAACATGATTGTCCTCGACGAATTGATACAGAACAAATGGACCAGCAATTCCTGCTTAGGACATTTTATGCCAGCTCGAAATCCCGTGGCGCTCACAATTCAAAATCGGCCGGCTGGAGAATGGCGCTTTATCTTTTAGAAGGCTTGGCCGGTGCCGAAGCTGGGTAGAATAGTGTGGGCCTCTTTGCCCATGCCCGAGATGGGAAATGCTAGATCTAGGCGAAATAATACCGAGCTTACTTGAGGAGCAAGCACGCGGATGCCGAAGCCAAGGGCTTGGGTGGCATTGGCTTTGCTCCAGTCATCGAAGGCGGTGCCCACGTCATAAAAGAGCACCAAGCCGGCGTGGAAGATCCATATATCAATGGGCACGGAGCGTAGCTCAAAATTACCGCGTAGCCGTTTCTTGCCAGAATAAAAACGTGATTCAACCCCGCGCAAGCCCGAATCCGAGCCCAGGGCATATTTTTGATTATCCCGATCTTCAAAGGCAAGATTTATCCCACCGTCTAATACGGCTCGACCAAGACCAAAGATTTTATGCGACACTATGGAAAATCCTAACTTATAGAAAGCGTCAGCAGGCTTGCCATCATACCGAATTGAGGCAGACGCACCAACGGTGAAAAAGCCGTCTTGATAGATGGGATTTGACCAAGACATCTTTAGTTTAGGCCGTATAAAATCATGATCGCTGAGCAATATTTTTCTCGACGAGAAGTCGTTGGCAATACTAAAAGCTGGCCCGATTCTTTGTTTTTCTTGTAATTTGTAATTGTCATAATCATAGAGCGTTAAAAACTTATTATGAAAAAAGGCATACTCGAGCGTTATATAGCTCTCAAGTTCATCCCTGGGAAGATAATGGCTTCTAAGATATTCTTTATCTGTTTCAGTAAGGTCGTACTCTTCTGGGATCGATGGTCTCTTAACATGGATACTATAGCCCAGCGTAATTTCGTGTTTTTTGGCGCGACCGAATGACCTTGTACCATAAATATTTCCTAGTCCGTAACTATAGCGATATCTTTCTATTTTCTTGACGCCGTGATTTTGTGGAATATCTAGTGTCCGAATCTTACTGCCGCGAAAATCTGTAACGGGCTTGGAGCCAAACGTCGCCTCAAGACCATAGCCATAGCGATCGGTTTCTGACAAAAGCGGCCTTTCTAGACTCAAGCGCCCATTAAAACCGTCATAGTGGAAACTACGATGCTGTAAAATTATGCTCGGCTTGATGTCGAGTCTGAGGAAGGAGCCAAGAAGCCGCGGGTCAACGTAGTTGGCACCAAAAATCTGCCCGCCCTGCTGGTATTCATAGCTAACGGAAATGGATTTATTGAGCCCCAAAAAATTATGTTCGCCCAAGGCCACTTTTAGATCGGTCAAGGTATCGCCCGAGCCCTTGAAACTGAAAGTCGGGCGCAGGCTCAAAATGTCCGTGGTTGCAACCAAAAGATCCACTTCACCTGGCTTATGGGGACCCGCGGGCACCACGGGCACGATAACAGCAAGGGAGCGCACCTTGCCCTGGCTCCTAAGAAAAAGTTCGCTATCCCGGACCAAAGCTTCGTCAAACACTTCTTCAGTCTTTTGAAAAATGTCACGACGAATCACGTATTCCTTAGTGTCTATATGCAAATAGTTGAGGAGAGTTAAATACTTGGCCCGCGGGGAAAATGGCGAAGCAGTGATAACGTAAATTCTCTTAACCACGCGCCCAGAAGCATCCTTTAGCGGCAAAAGTCCATATTTGCCCATCCCTTCGTCCACCACGGTTTTTTCAAGCGAAGACAAGTCTTGGTAATAAGTGCCGTCGACCAGCCGGGAAAAAAACATCAAGCATGCCAGACCTAAGATGAGCTTTGGACTTATCATGGCTTTCCAAGGTGGGTGTCGATCATGGACTTGAGCTCAAAAAAGGGGTCGTCATGGGTGCCGCATAGTCTTACGAGCTGAAAAAATTCGGTAAAATCCCCGCGTGTCTTGGCGAGAAGTTGGGTGAATAGTGACTCGTCGTAATTATATCTCTTAAACGATAACAAAAACGCGTTATTAATCCGAGACCAATCGATACTAGTCACGCGGCGATCCTCCATTAATTGTCCATAACTAATTTTAGCCTTGGCGAGTAGTTCTATCTTACCCGCTTTTTTCTGCTCGTCGGGAAGATCTGATGTATAAAATTGATCGAGCTCTCGATAAAGTCGGTGAAAAAAGTCTCGAAATATGGCTTTTTGTTGTAGATGGCGATCGAAGTCCGCGACTTTAGCGCTGTGTTCGCCAAACCGGCTCACCAAATATGCGCGAGCTCCCGTCTTGCCCACAAAATTGGCCAAGGTTTCGTTAAAGGGCGTCTGATTGGGCACATAGACAGTTCGATGCGTAAGTTCATGGATAATTAGTTCGATGAGATCGTCGTCGTCCAAATTAAGCATCGAAGGCCATACCGGGTCGGAGAAAAATCCTAAGGTAGAATATCCTTGTATCCTGCCCTTTTGCGTGTCGAAGCCCTGGGCTGTGAGCGCCGTCTGTTCGTGAATGGCATCGTTTTCATCAAAAAACCCTTTGTAGGGCACGGACCCAATGATCGGAAACCACCATTGATATGGCTTAAACTGCAAAGGATAGGATGCCGATACGGTGTATATAGGATAATGCCAGGATAAATTGACATCTTTATAATTTTTGCCGGTTTCAAGAGATAAATTATCGGCTGCGAAATGCCGCACATCCAGTACTAATTCTAGTTTCTTTCTCTTGGCCAAATCCAGGTCTTTAGATCGGAGCGCTTTTTCGATCGGCTCAGCATTCGCCAAAAGCTTAAATTGATAAACGCCCTGTTTCACTACATAAGAAACCGAGCAGCTGTTTAACAGCAATAGGCATAATATGGGAAAGCTCAGAGATTTCATGGTGACATTATCCCATAACCGCCAAACGGCTAGCAACTTCGCCCTTCCAATCGGACGTATGGACGACGCTCGAAAATAGCAATATGGTAAGTGCCAGTACAGCATCTCACTTCATTGAGATATCGCTGTCTAAATTAGGTAGGAGAGTTTATGGCTGCAGGCCTCAATCGCGTGTCGTTAATTGGAAATTTAGGCAAGGATCCCGAAATACGTTACACTCAGTCGGGTACCGCCGTCTGTACCTTGCGCATCGGCGTAACCGAGCGCCGCAAAGAGGGCGAAGAATACAAAGACCAAACCGAATGGGTGAGCGTAGTTTGTTTTGGCAAAACCGCCGAGAACGCCAGTAAATATTTACAAAAGGGCCGTCAAGTTTTTGTTGAAGGTCGTCTACAAACCCGCTCATGGGAAGATAAAACTGGCCAAACCCGCTACACCACCGAAGTGATAGCCAACCAATTGCTCTTCTTAGGCTCCGGCAAAGATCACGCATCAAACGGCAATTTCGGCAAACCCGATGCATCAGGACCCGACGACACCGCCATGGGACCCGGCGGCTTCATCGAAGACGACGAAATCCCGTTCTGACACCTAAACACAAATTGTTGCGTTTATTTTGAACAGCCCTTCTCAGAGGGCTTTTTTGATTTGCAGCAGGTTTTCTAAGCACTCTATGTATTGTGGTATTTGAGCAATAATCATCGAAGGTTTACACGTATTGTTATTCATCAACGGTTCGTTATGACGTTCCTTTGACCATCTGATTTCTTTAAACTCAACAATGTCTCTTAACGGCGTGGCATTTCCAAACTGATCGAAAGTGATTTTTTTTACCGTGAAAGTCACGAAGGGCAGATTAGACAGGTAAAGCAATACTGTTAAATGATTGGTTTTCCACAATAGGTC
>Ga0187783_10004001_pt1 | contig 10908 bp, 7 predicted proteins | sample 1015_SJ02_MP02_2_FD_132471 | JGI IMG/M metagenome (GOLD analysis project Ga0187783, IMG submission 132471) | Tropical peat soil microbial communities from peatlands in Department of Meta, Colombia - 1015_SJ02_MP02_20_MG | ecosystem: Environmental > Terrestrial > Soil > Wetlands > Peat | place...
CTGATGAGGCCAGCGCTAGCGTGCGACTCAATTGCCTCGCGGATGCGAGCCCAGACTTTGACCATGTTTCGCATATATTAAGCGCCGAGCCGGTGGGCCAGCGGTGCGAGCGCCGCAACCGCGTCGACCGGGCCGATCGCCCTGAGAATCGCTTCCGGGGTCGCGGGCGCGTCGAGCTCGACTGGCTTGCCTGGATTTAGCGTGTGTATCGCATCTGCAACCGCGGCAAAAACCGAAATTGCCAGCATCAACGGCGGCTCGCCGACCGCCTTGGAGTGATAGATCGTATCCTCGCGATTGCTGTTGTCGAACAGAGCGACCCGGAAATCGACGGGCACGTCGGAAGCAACCGGTATCTTGTAAGTTGAGGGCGCGTGCGTCAGCAATCGTCCTTTGTCGTCGTAAACCAGCTCTTCGGTCGTTAGCCAGCCCATTCCTTGGACAAAACCGCCTTCGATCTGGCCGATGTCGATCGCAGGGTTGATGGACCGCCCGACGTCGTGAAGAATATCGACGCGACGCACTTTCGTCTCGCCGGTGAGGATGTCGATCATGACCTCGCTACAGGCCGCGCCGTACGCGTAATAGAAGAACGGACGCCCTTTCCCCTTTTCGCGATCCCAATGTACTTTCGGCGTCTTGTAAAATCCGGCCGCCGATAGATGTACGCGCGCGGCATAGGCCTTTCTCGTCAATTCGCCGAACGGAATGCTTTCGTTGCCAATAAATACGCGATCGTCGCGGAAGGCGATCAGTTCTTTGGCGACATGCCAGGTCTCGCTGGCAAAGTGCGTCAAGCGCGCTTTTATTTCGCGGGCCGCACGCTGCACGGCCATCCCGTTCAAGTCGGTGCCGGCTGATGCGGCGGTGGCAGATGTATTGGGCACCTTGTCGGTCGAGGTCGCGGTGATGTGCACGCAGTCGAGCCCAATCCCGAATTCTTCTGCAGCGACCTGTGCCACCTTCTGGAACAAGCCTTGGCCCATTTCGGTGCCACCGTGATTGAGGTGAACGGAGCCGTCTTGATAGACGTGCACCAGTGCGCCGGCCTGGTTGAGATGGGTTAGGGTAAACGAGATGCCAAACTTCACCGGTGTTAGGGCGATGCCTTTCTTGAGGATCGGCGACCGCGCGTTGAAATCCTCAATGTCCTTGCGCCGGCTGCGGTAGCCCGATGACCGTTCGAGCCGTTCGATAAGCCGCCACGCGACATCGGAGTCGTCGACGGTTTGGCCGTATGGCGTTGTATCGCGTCCCGGACCGTACAGATTAGCCTTCCGTACATCGAGCGGGTCACGCCCAAGCGACCAGGCGATCGCGTCGATCACGCGCTCGATCGCCATCATTCCCTGCGGGCCGCCGAAACCACGAAACGCGGTATTCGACACCGTATTCGTCTTGACGCGGCGTGAATAGATGCGGGATTGGGGCAGGAAGTAGGCATTGTCGCAGTGAAACATGGCGCGATCGACCACGCCGATGCTGAGATCGGCCGAGCAACCGCAACGCGCGTCGAGATCGAGATTGACCGCAAGGATGCGGCCCTCCGCGTCATAGCCGACCGCGTATTCAACTGCAAAATCATGCCGCTTTCCGGTCATCGCCATATCGGCATCCCGGTCGAGGCGAAGCTTGCATGGTCGCCCGGTCCTGTGCGCGGCGAGTGCCGCGATCACCGCCCACTGCGTCGCCTGCGTTTCCTTGCCGCCAAAACCACCGCCCATGCGCCGCACGCGGCATGTTACGAACGAATCTGGCAGGGCAAGCGCGCGCGCCGTGATGTGCTGCACCTCGCTCGGATGCTGGGTCGATGAATAGACGAGGACCGACCCGTCCTCACCAGGCACCGCGAGCGCAACTTGGCCTTCCAAATAAAAGTGCTCCTGTCCGCCAATGCGAATCTTTCCCGCTGTGCGCCGCGGTGCCGCCGCGATCTCCTTGTCGGCGTCGCCGTTGATGAAGGCGTAATCGGCAAGCACGACCTCGCACGACGCCCTACCCTGCTCGACGGTCACATTAGGTGTTTCAGCGTCTGCTTCGATTTTCCCACGCAGCACCGCCATGCGAGCCGCATCGCGCGAATCTGCGATAGCGGCAAAGACCGGCTGGCTGTGGAAATCGATCCGGTCCTTGACAAAAACCGGCTCATCGGCGCTAGCCGGCGAAATATCGTTTTTTCCCGGTATATCCGCGGCCGCAATGACGGCAACGACGCCGGGCGATGCGAGTACCGCGCTCAAGTCGACGCGGCGCAGCGTTCCGCGCGCGACCGGGGAGCCGCCGATCGCGAGGTGCAGGGTTCCTATCGGTTCCGCAATGTCGTCGATGTACTCGGCGGTGCCCTGCACATGCTTGGCCCCACTGTCGTGCGGCAGCGCTTTGTAAACATGGCGCAGCGGAACTTCCGAGACGACTTCATTCGGCGGCATCGACCATCGTCCTCCGCTCGGCGATGCGCGTGACGTTGCTGCCGACGCCGGCAATCTCGGCAAGCGTCTTGATGACGAGATTACCCGCGATGCGGCGACGGTAGGCCGCACTGGCGCGCAGATCGGTCAACGGCATAAAATCCTTATCGACGGCGTCGGCGGCCAATTGCCAACCGCGAGTGTCGCGCAGCTCTAAATCCCGCAATGCCTCTTCCAGTGTCTTTGCGCGTTTCGGGATCCCAGCCATGCCGCCGAAGGCTACTCTCGCCTCGCTGATCCTGCCGGCATCTACCTTGAGGCAAAACGCACCTAGCACCGCCGAAATGTCCTCGTCGGTTCGCTTCGTGATCTTGAAAGCGCGAAAATAGGTTGCCGCTGGCAGTTTCGGCACCTGCAGTCGGCGCACAAATTCCCCTGGTTCGCGATCCTGTTTACCATAGTCGAGAAAGAACGTCTCAAGCGGTATCCCGCGGGTGCGCTCGCCGAGGCGCAGCTCAAGTTTAGCGCCCAACGCTATCAATATCGGTGCGAGATCACCAATCGGCGAACCGTTGGCGATGTTGCCGCCGACAGTGCCGCAGGCCCGTACCTGAATTGAACCGAACCGTCGCAGCACCTCGGCGATATCCGGATCGATTGATCCCAGCACCGGGGTAGCGCGCGCCAGCGACACGGCAGCGCCCATTGCATAGCTATCTGACATTTCTTCGATCTTGTTAAGCTCGACAACGCGACCGACGTGGATGATTTTTTCAATCGGCGTGAGTTTCTTGGTGATCCAGAGGCCGACGTCGGTTGAGCCTGCGAGTAATGTTGCGTCTGGATGCCGCGCGTAGAGCCGCGCTAGAGATTGTTCGCTGGCGGGTGCCGCAAAAAACGAGACGCTGTCGCCGACAACGAGATCGGTGTTGTCGTTGAGCGCGCAAAGCGTCTGCAATCGGGTCGCGTCACTGCGGGTGAACTGATCGTCTGCAGGCCTGCTGCAAACTTCCAGGCTCGCGTCCACGATCGGGCGGTAGCCAGTACAGCGGCAGAGATTTCCCGCGAGCACATCGTTGATCTTGTCGCGACTAGAGGTGCCGTTGCTGGCGTGATAATGGGCAAATAGGCTCATCACGATGCCCGGCGTGCAAAAACCGCATTGCGAGCCGTGCTGAGCGGCCATTGCTGCCTGAATATCGTGCAATAGACCGTTGTCGGCGAGATCCTCGATTGTAATCAATTCGCTGCCGTCCAATTGACCGAGAAGAGTGATGCAGGAGTTGACCGGCTCGTAGATCAATTGGTCATCGCGCTCGCGCGTTACCACTACGGCGCAGGCGCCACAGTCGCCTTCGGCGCAGCCTTCCTTGGTACCCGTCGAGCGCTCCTGCAAACGTAGCCAATCGAGCACAGTGGTGCGCGGCGAGAACCGGTCAAGACGCAAAGTCCGGCCTTTTCGCATGAACTGCAGAAAATTTCGGGTCATGACGCGCTCGGTGGCAGTCAAAACGTGACTCTCGCCCGGCGGATGTAGATATTTGGCCACATCCCAAGAACTATAGCAAATTCCTGTGCCAGCGGCCACATCGGCGCGTCGGCGATCCCCTCAAGTCGCCTGTTGATGCCTCCGGCATTCGTCTTTGCCCGGTACAGTTAGAGCCGGCGCGCGACCTCGGAAATTCGGCTCAGGCGGACACCGATTTCAGGGTTTGACCCTCCGTTAGAGGAATGTGAGACCGGTCGGCCATAGAAAGAGGCCGCCACAACTGAGGCGGCCTCTAGGGAAGTGGTGAGCCCATCCCGCTCAGATACCAAGAGAGAGTTGGGGGAGGACCTAAACTCCGAGGGAGGGGCTCGCAATTTCTTCCACAAGATCTGTGTCTAAATCCGTTCGGCTGCGGGCCAGGATATTACGCGCGGTCTTCTTGCTTTTGACGTACAGAGGCGTCCTTTGCCATCCAGTAATGTATTTGTCCGCACGCTGGGCAGTGCATGGGTATTTTTAGTCGGGGCAGCAAGTGCTGGGATCAAGCTTGATCATTTCCGTGGTTAGTCCTGTTGGGACACTGCTGGTGTGCGCGCGGGCGCTGGTGCGATCGACGTCGCCGCGACCGGCGCTTTCGTTTCCGCGATTTAGGGTCGGCGCGATCTCACGCTACTGCTTTTACGCTTGCGGCTTAGGACGTCTCCGGGTGAGTTTGAGGGTCGTGAAAGGCATCGGCGAACCTAACAAAGAGACCGAAACAAATACTCGACAGGTGCCGACGCTGGTTGCGCGGAAAACAGCAATGCCGAAAGTCTCAAGGACCGCCTTCATTATTCCAATGCGGTCTCGAGCAGCTCGGCAAATGCGGCGGCGGCCACCGGCAGGACACGTCCGCGCCGGATCGCAAGATAAAGCTTCGCTTGCAAGAGCGGAGCGTCGATCAACGGCACCGCGACCATGTCGCCGGGTGGAATAGTGGCCTTGCCCGGCTTGCTGAATTGGAAGCAAATGCCGCGGTTAATTCGGGCGAAAGCTTTCATGATTTCGACCGAATTAGAAACGAGCCGCGGATCCAGTTCGAAGGAGGCTTGTGCCAGCACCTGTTCAATCAAGCTTCGGCCCGCCAGCGTTTGATCGCCGAGGGCGAGCGGATACGCGAGGCAGTCGCGCAAGCGCAATTCGTTGCGGTTAGCCAGCGGGTGATCGACAACCATCAGCGCGCAGAGCGCCTGCTGACCGGCCGCCAAGACGGTGGCATACTTCTTCGGCGGTGGCGAAAGCGTCAGGATGAGATCGACCTGATCGGCGATCAATGCGGCGGCCAATGCCTCGGGTACACCGATGCTGACGTTGAAGCGGACGTTGGGATGCGCCGCCTGGAACTGGGTGATCGCCGACGGTAGGAGTTGGCCAACGACCGACTCGACAGCGGCGACGCCGACTTGGCCGCGCACCATTCCCCGCAGTTGCTCAACCCGCGACGACACTGCCTTGAGTTCGGAAATCGCCTGCCGCGCATAAGCGAGAAAGACTTCACCGGCCGCCGTCAGCCGCACGCCACGCGGCAGGCGTTCGAACAATGCCGAGCCCAAATCCTGTTCGAGGTCGAGGATTTGCCGGTTCAAGGCCGAGGGCGCAACATTGAGCGCATCGGCGGCCTTTCGGATTGAGCCGTGCCGCGCTACCGCATCGAAATAGCTGAGAAGTCGCGGCGGGCGCAGCCGCTGCCGTGAGGTGATGGCAAAGTGCGCGGGGGGCGATTTGGTTCGCAGCCGCCGCTGTCCGCTCGCTCGTCGAGGTCCTGTTTCGGGCATTGGCGCCTTGGGCCCGCTCGTCCCGAAAAGCCATTGTAGACAGTTTCGCGCTCGAGCGAGCGCTTTTTCCGTACACCGTGACCAGAATTTCGTGCTGGCAGCGCTTGTTACATTAGGTCCATACTGCAACTGCCGGGCTCGTCTAGGAGGCAGCGACCATGCGCTACCGAGCTACGGTATTCGTCACTTTGCTGGTCTTGAGCGGATTGTGCGCCGCCGCACATGCCGCCGACGCCGTCACCGTGCGCCTGAAGTGGTTCAATCAGGCGCAATTTGCCGGGTTTTACCTCGCCCAGGAGAAGGGCTACTACAAGTCCGCCGGTCTCGACGTCAACATTCAGCCCGGTGGCCCCGATTTTCCCGCCGTGCAAATGGTGACCGGCGGCAACGAGCAGTTCGGCGTCACCGGTGCCGACCAAATTCTAATCGCGCGCAGCAAGGGCGTTCCCGTCGTCGCCATTGCGGTTATCTACCGGCGCAATCCGTTCGTGATGTTTTCGCTACAGAAGTCCGGCATCATGAAGCCGGCCGATTGGATTGGCAAAAAGGTCGGAGTGAAAATTGGCGGCAACGAGGAGTTAATCTATCGCGCCGTTCTCGCCAAGGCCAAGATCGATAAGTCTCAGCTTACCGAAATTCCCGTTAAATTCGACATCGCGCCGCTGCTCACCGGCGCTATCGACGTGTGGCCGGGCTATCTGATCAACGAGGTAGTGGCGGCGGAGGAAAAGGGCTTCCCCGTCAACATCGTCCATCCGTCAGATTACGGCATTGATCTTTACGCCGACACGCTGTTCACCACCGAAGCAATGCTTAAGGCCAAGCCCGACGCGGTGCGCAATTTCGTCGACGCCACGCTCAAGGGTTGGAACGCAGCGATGGCGGCGCCGGAAGAAGCGGCGAAAATCACCGTCAAGTACGGCGACAAGCTTACCTACGATCACGAGCTGGCGATGATGAAAGCGAGCGTGCCGCTGCTTAAGCCCGACGACAAGCCTGTCGGCTTCATGGACGTGGCCGGATGGAGCTCGGCGCAGAAGCTTCTGGTCGATGCTGGCTTTCAAAAGGAGCCGGTCGACGTCGCCAAGGCGTTCATCGCGCCGGCGACACAATGAATGCATTTGTCTTGACCGACCGGCTGAAGGCCGCGCCGCTTGCGCTATCCAAGCCTATTCTTTCGATCGAGGACCTCAATGTCCGCTTCGGGTCCGTGGTCGCGATCGAAAGCGTGAGCTTGACGGTGCGGCGCGGCGAGTTCGTGTCGCTGCTCGGACCAAGTGGCTGCGGCAAATCCACCTTGCTGAAGGCGATCGCCCGTTTGGTCGAGCCGACCAGCGGGCGAATCGCGCGGCCGCAACAGGATGTGCGTACCAGCGTCATGTTTCAAAAGCCGCTGTTGCTGCCATGGCGGACGACACTCGACAACGTGCTACTGCCGGTCGAGATACAACGCGGCGGCAACACCGTCGATGCGGTGGGGCGGCGCAATGCGCTGCGCATGCTGGACCTGGTGCGACTTACCGGGTTTGCCGAGGCCTATCCGCACCAATTGTCGGGCGGCATGCAACAGCGGGTCGCGGTTGCCCGCGCGCTGATGTGCGATCCCGACGTGCTCTTGCTTGATGAGCCCTTTGGCGCGCTCGATGAGCTTACGCGCGACGTGCTCAACGAGGAGATGCTTCGCATCTGGCAGAGCAAGGAGACCAGGCTCTCCACTGTGCTCATGGTCACCCATTCGATTCCCGAAGCCGTAACCATGTCGGACCGCGTCATCGTGCTATCGGCGCGGCCGGCGCTAGTGGTCGAAGACGTACCGGTGGCCTGCGGTCGTCCGCGCGCGCCCGAAGACGCCGACGCCGGCGCCATCATCCGCCACATCCGCGCCATGGTGAGGAGCGGCCAATGATGTCGCGTGCCGTCGCGCCTCTTGTGTTCGGCGTGCTGCTTCTGGTTGCCTGGCAGGTTCTCGTGACGCTCTTCCAGATCCCGGAGTATCTGCTGCCGGCGCCGACCGCGATTGCCGCCACCGTCGACCGTGCGCTCGCCGTGTCGTTTGCAGTTACATTTATTGAGGCGCTCGGCGGCTTCCTAATCGCCAGCGCCCTTGCCTTCGCGATTGCCACGCTGTTCGTGCGCTTTCAAACGCTCGAAGATGGCTTGTTCCCCATTGCCATCGCCATTAAGACGACACCGATCGTAGCAATCGCACCGCTACTCGTCATCTGGCTCGGCACCGGTTGGTGGTCGAAGATCGTTGCCGCGATTTTGATTTGCTTTTTCCCGGTGCTGGTGAATACCGTGAAGGGGTTGAAAGCAGCCGATCTCGAATACCGCGAGTTGTTCGAGACGCTCGGCGCGAGCCACGCGCAGGAATTCCGCAAGCTGCGAGTGCCTTATTGTCTGCCTTATCTGTTTTCGGCGCTCAAGATCTCCTCCTCGCTTGCGGTCATCGGCGCTATCGTCGGCGAGTTCGTCGGCGCCACGCAGGGTCTCGGCTATCTGATCATAATTTCGTCGGCGCATCTGGAAACTGCAACGCTGTTTTCGGCGATCATCGCCGCGGCGTTCGCCGGCATTGCCATGTTTTACGCCATCAGTTTCGCCGAGCGTCGGTTGATCTTCTGGTCGAGCGGGGAGATGGAATGACAGAGCGTCCGATCCTAGTTGACGTGGTTCGCATTGCGACCAAGGGCCCGGGCGATGTGTCCGGACTGATGGAGCTCATCGCAGCGGGGAAGATCGTCCCCTCCGAGATCCGGGCGGTGCTTGGCAAGACCGAGGGCAACGGCGGAGTGAACGATTTCACCCGCGAATATGCGCTGGCTGCGCTGTGCGATGCGCTGGCGCCGCACCTACGTCTTGCCCCACGCGAAGTCGAAGACAAAATCGCCTTCGTCATGTCGGGCGGCACTGAAGGGGTGCTGTCGCCGCACCTGACTGTCTTCGCGCGCCGCGTGGCCGCAACCGAGGCGCCGAGCGACCTCGGCAACTCGAAGCGACTCAGCATCGGCATCGCGCACACCCGCGATTTTCTACCTGAAGAAATTGGCCGCAAGACGCAGATTGACGAGACCGTCAAGGCAGTGCACCTGGCCATGCGCGATGCTGGCATCAACGACCCGCGTGACGTGCATTTTGTGCAGATCAAGTGTCCGTTGCTGACCAGCGAGCGCGTCGAGGCGGCGCTGCATCGCGGCTGCTCCGTCGTGACCAGCGGCGGCTATGCATCGATGGGTTATTCGCGCGGCGCCTCGGCGCTCGGCGTTGCCATGGCGTTGGGTGAACTGAAGGTCGAGGTCCGCGAAAGTCAGGTACTCAAGGATTGGGATTTGTTTTCCTCCGTTGCCTCGTCGTCCGCCGGTATCGAGTTGATGCACAACGTGGTGATCGTGATGGGCAATTCAGCGGCTTCGCAGAGTCCATTCGTGATTGGGCACGCGGTGATGCGCGATTCGATCGATCTTGCCGCCGTGGTCGAGGCGCTCGAAAGCGTAGGCTTGAGTGCGGCCGAGGCGCAGAATGGGCGCCTGGTCAACATTTTTGCCAAGGCCGAGGCGTCGCCTGATGGCTGTGTACGCGGTTTCCGCCACACCATGCTCGACGATTCCGATGTCGGCTCCACGCGCCACGCTCGCGCCGCGGTCGGCGGGTTGGTCGCCGGATTGTCAGGCACCGGCGCGGTCTACGTGTCAGGAGGAGCTGAGCACCAGGGGCCACCAGGAGGCGGTCCAGTGGCAGTGATTGCCCGCGTTTGAGCATCTATCGATGCATGATCGCATTCCTGAGATTGCCGCTGAGTGGACAGGCCTGCGACGCTACATCAAAGCGCCAGCACGCTAGCACTCAGGAACCAGTGTAATGTTGCGATCGTGGAAAAATTTCACACGGCCGATCGCTCCGATTTCTAAAGGGTGCCGGGCGCGCACCTCGTTATTCGACCGTGCCGGGCGATCGCACCGGAGCGCCATCCCTCCCCCCAGGGGACCGCTAGCGCGGGCCCCCATCCTCGATTGGGACACCCAGCTAAAGTTAGGCGGGTCGCGGAACGCCTGCACATTTTTTAGCCGTTGATGCATGTCTCCTTTGCACTGGGTCCCTTATCGGAAATTTCGCTAAGATTTTCAATGCGATCTCCTTGACTATTTACCGCAGCCCACATGGCACGGACTTTGCGAACGCTTTTCACGTCGACCGCCCATCGTCACCACGTCGAGTACCTCCGCGGCAAGGCGCAGCGCGGGCACTCGCCCAGCACAGGAGTCAGCCATGTTTTTTGACCAGATTTCCCGTCGCCGCATGATGCAGGGAACGGCCGCCCTGATGTTGGGAGCGTCGTTGCCAGCCGGACGCGCGCTGGCCGCCGATACCACCATAGGCTTCATCTATGTCGGCTCGCGCGACGACTACGGCTACAACCAGGCGCACGCGCAGGGCGCAGTTGCCCTCAAATCGATGTCCGGCATCAAGGTTGTTGAAGAGGAGAAGGTCCCGGAGACCGAAGCCGTCGAGAAGACCATGGAGTCCATGATCAACCTGGACGGCGCCTCGCTGTTGTTTCCGACCTCTTTCGGCTACTACAACCCGCATATGCTCAAAATGGCCGTCAAATATCCGGCGGTCCGCTTCGAGCATTGCGGCGGGTTGTGGACGGAGAAAGATCCGAAGAACGCCGGCAGTTATTTCGGCTACATCGACGAGTCGGTGCACATCAGCGGCATCGTAGCCGGCCACCAGACTAAATCGGGTAAGCTCGGCTTTGTCGCCGCCAAGCCCATCCCGCAGGTTCTGCGCAATATCAATTCCTTCATTCTGGGGGCGCAGCTCGCCAATCCGAAGGCGAAATTGCAAGTCATCTTCACCGGCGACTGGTCGATGCCGGTCAAGGAAGCGGAAGCGACCAACAGCTTGGTCGATCAGGGCGTTGATGTCATCACCTGCCATGTCGACGGGCCTAAGACGGTGGTGGAAAACGCGGCGCGGCGCGGGGCGATGGTGTGCGGCTATCACGTCAACCAATCAACGCTGGCGCCACAGGCTTATCTCACCGGCGCCGAATGGAATTGGGAAGTCCTTTATCCGCGCTTTGTCAAAATGTTCACCAGTGGCGACACCATTCCAAATTTCTATCGCGGTGGGCTGAAGGAACAGATCGTCAAAGTCTCCCCCTATGGAGCGATGGTCGGCGAGGCGGCGCGCA
>Ga0187783_10004002_pt1 | contig 10900 bp, 8 predicted proteins | sample 1015_SJ02_MP02_2_FD_132471 | JGI IMG/M metagenome (GOLD analysis project Ga0187783, IMG submission 132471) | Tropical peat soil microbial communities from peatlands in Department of Meta, Colombia - 1015_SJ02_MP02_20_MG | ecosystem: Environmental > Terrestrial > Soil > Wetlands > Peat | place...
CGATCGCTGGGCGGTCGCGCTCGCGGTGAAGGGAGAGCCTGGGGGTTTCCACCGATTTGACGAGGTCTTGAACCCCGTGATGATAGACAGCGGGGACCATGCTTGAACTGTGCGGAGATAAGGGCCCATGGCAACTATCCCCCTGCGAGGGCTTCACCCGGTCTCGCTGCAGCAGACGTATTTCGATCAGGAAACGCGAGCCAAGATCATCGACTATTCGATGGAAGTTGAGAACCTCGCCACGCCAGATGACGTGCTGAATAGGTTGGACGACATCATTGCAGAGAACAACCCGATCCGCGTCCAAGGCGCCAATCGCTTTCCCACCAAGGTCGGCGACTGGCGTCGCATCGAGCTCGGCAAGAACACGTTCGTCCATCGCGATGTTCCTCGGGGCTGGACGGAGGAATGGACCGCGTTTGTAAAGAGCGGTCACTGCCTCGGGCTCATGACCGCCAGGATGTGCCTTGCCCCGTTCACGTCGACCGAGATTACAAGGATGCTTGATCCCGTTGGGATCGATCGATGGCCCTTCGATCTGGCGCAAAAACACGGAATGCGCGATGGGTATATTTGTCCGGTCGGTGGACGATGGGTAGTGGCGTTCTGGTCGCCGCGACTTCTTGATCACCGCTTCACGCAGCAGGCCCGGGGATTGCTGTATATGGCTGCCAGCGCGGCAGCGGTTCGCCTGGAACGATTGGTCGGCCACGAGGGACGACGCATCGATTCGCGTGCGTGTCTGACGGCAAGGGAACAGTCGGTATTGCGGCATGCATCGCTTGGCGAGACGTTACAGGAAACGGCGAAGGCACTCGGCCTCGGCGACGAAACGGTGCGCAGTCACTTCAAAAAGGCGCAAGCAAAGCTCGGGACGCGCAATCGCACGCACACCGTGGCAGAGGCCATGCGCGACCTCCTAATTGTGTGAGGATGCAGTCGCGAGGATGAGGGATTCACCGCTGCCCATCATCAAATTGCGAAGAAATCGCAAAACGTGCTGCGCCCCTCACGCGTAGGTGAGGTTTAAGGGGTCGCGCTGGGCTGTGCCAGCGCGACCAAAAGGGTCGAGTCCTGACCGCGGCCACCGCGCCTACCGGCCGGACAGCCCTACCCGTCGTGACACCGCGTGCGGTGAACGAGTCACGACGGCGTGTAGATGGGAGAAAGGAGGCCTGCCGTCGATCCCCAATCGGGAGGAGAACTCGCATATCCTCGCTTTGCGGAAGGGAGCGACGGCGCGCCGCCCATCGGCGGTTCGTCTTAGTCTATAGTCCAGGATGTTGGGCGCTGAAGTAGGGGCACGAGGTTGCGAGCTGGCGGCGGGGGCGCGCAACCCGCGCGCTGCGGATCACGCCTGGCGCCGCATCTGGCTGGCTGCAGATGCTGGGCTCAGCTCATTCGATCAATTGCCTCCTTGCGGCTGATGAAGTCGTCGATGCCAATGGCAGAGCGGAAGTCGCTCGAAGCCTCAGCTTTCCAATCTTCAAGCGGCGTACCGGTGGCATCGGCGACGCGATCGATGGCGTTGAAGAGGCCCGCTACAGCAGCGGCATCGACCAATGCGGCAGGGCCCAGGGCCTCGAGCAGCGATCGGCGCGCTGCATTAAGGGCGCCAGCGTCATCGCCGAGCGCCCTCTCAGCAAAGGTCATGAGCTCTTGGCCATGAACAATCCCGCCATCTCCGACGCCGGTCATGACAACCGAGAGATCAAAGGTATCGCCTGAGTGTTTGGCGCTCGCACGGAGCAGCTGCACATGGCTGGTGGTTCAATAGGTGCACTGATTGAGGGCAGAGACCCGCCCCGCGATGAGCTCGATCTGCGCATGGGTGATGGCGCGATACTCATGGGCGAAGTCGCGCATGGCGGGACCTGGCAGGTACTGGTGGGCGACGAGGTCAAAGAAGCTGCGCGCCTCGTCGGGAACCAGCGTCAGGGCCATTTTGATGTTGGCAGGAAGCCCCTGAAAATAGTCCGCCTCGCGCGGGCCACGCTCGTGCCAAGCGATCGTTGCCACCCAGGCGTCGTGGAGGCGCGCCTCACTGGGCCGGTAGCGGGTCGGCGCGCCAGACTGCGCGGTCGGCAGCGGCCACACGTCGCTGCCGATGCCGCGTGCGAACGTATCGATCGCCGTGACGTGGGCGACGATCGAGACCAACTCCACATAAGGGCCGTCTTCAATGTGTTCCCCGATAGCGCGATCGAACCATCCCCTGGTTAGTCGGCCAGGGTCTGTGGCGATGCGATGGGCGATGTCGACCCAGCCGGCGGGCAGTGCGGAAGTGTCGTCGTGCTGGCCAATGTGGGAGCTAGGCGAGATTGACAGCTTGCCGTGCTGGCACAGCCGGCAGGTTCGCGCCTCGCGAGCTGCGGCGGCAACCGCAACGCGCGTCGCACCGTCGAGCCAGGTGCCGGGCGAGGCCAGGCGATCCCAGGTCCGTTGATGCGAATCGGCTAGATCGCGCCGAACAAGATGTGGCGCTCCGTCGTAAGAGACTGCAGCCATGTTGGCTCCTGTTTGGCCAGGGCCCGGCCTCACTGGCCGTGACAAATATTAAGCGGGTACAGCCCGCAGCGCCACACCGACAGAAACCTCAGCGAAGGGCAGACGCGGATGCGCACCGCCGAGCGTCGCTTTCCCTCACTGGTCGGAGATGCCGGGGTTGAATCATTGATGCGTGGCAAGACTAGATGCGCTCAACAGGAGTGAGCGCCCGCGTGGGCGACGTCGCCGGGAGCGCCGGCATTGCTGCCGGCGGCTTTTCGCGCGACAAGAGACGAAGGGGCGTCCGGGAAATGGCGACGCTGCCGTGTACGCGCCTCAGCCGGTCGTGCCGGCGACGGCGCGGGCCAGGTTGGTCTCGTATTGGCTCTTGCCCGACAGGTACTGATTAGGCCAGGCAATGCTGCGCACGCCGATCCTGGCGGCCTCGTGCAACGTCCAAGCGGCATCGGCCAGGTGCGGGCGGGCGAGGGCGCACAGGTCGGCGCGACCTGCTCCGATGATCGAGTTGACGTGATCGGCCTCGAAGATCGCCCCGACGGCCATGGTGGCAATGCCGATCTCGTTGCGGATCTTGTCGGCGAAGGGGGTCTGGTAGAGGCGCCCGTAAACCGGCTTGTCGTCGTCCCACACCTGACCGGAAGAACAATCGATGAGGTCGGCCCCGATCTGCTTGAACAGCCGGGCAAACTCGGCCGCGTCCGCGGGCGTGTTGCCGCCCTCGGTCCAGTCGTGGCAGGAGAGCCGCACCGAGATCGGGCGATCCTGCGGCCACACCTCGCGCACGGCGCGGAAGATCTCGAGCGGATAGCGCGCGCGGTTCTCGTGACCACCACCGTATTGGTCATTGCGGGTGTTGGTAAGCGGCGACAGGAAGCTCGAGAGCAGGTAGCCGTGTGCGCAATGCAACTCGAGCACATCGAATCCCGCACGCGCGCCGCGCCTGGCGGCGGCAACGAAGTCGGCCTTCACCTCGTCCAGGTCTCGCCGCGTCATCTCGCGTGGGACCTGCCCGTCGCCGTGGTAGGGGATGGGAGAGGCAGAGATCAGCGGCCAGTTTCCCTCCTCGAGCGGCTGGTCGATCTGCCGCCAGCCGAGCTGGGTCGACCCCTTGCGGCCCGCGTGACCGAGCTGCAGCCCCGCCTTGGCCGCGGTCATGGTGTGGATAAAGGTGACGATGCGCTTCCACGCCGCCGCCTGCTGGTCGTTCCAAAGGCCGGCGCAGCCGGGCGTGATGCGCCCGTCCGCCGACACGCAAGTCATCTCGCCGAATACGAGGCCGGCACCGCCGAGGGCACGGCTGCCCAGATGTACGAGGTGGAAGTCGCCGGGAATCCCGTCGACGGCCGAGTACATGGCCATCGGCGACACGACGATGCGGTTGGGCAGCGTGATGCCGCGCAGCCGTAGCGGCGTGAACATCGGCGGAACCGCAGGTTCGCTGCTGGAGACCTCGACACCGCAGCGCTTCGCGAACCAGCGCTCATAGCCTTCCAGCCAGGCCTTGTCGCGCAGGCGCAGGTTCTCGTGGCTGATGCGCTGCGAGCGCGTCAGCAGCGAATACATGAACTGCTCCGGCTCAAGCGTGTCGGCATAGCGGCTGCCGACCACCTCAAACCATTCCATCGCATTGCGGGCCGCATTCTGGATACGGACGACGTCGATAGCGCGCACTTGCTGGTATGCGGCGAGCACGTGCGGGATATGCTCCGGAGCGTCGCCGATCCGCTGGAACTGCCGCGTCAGCTCGATGGCATCTTCGAGCGCCAGCTTGGTGCCGGAGCCGATTGCGAAATGGGCGGTGTGGGCGGCGTCGCCCATCAGCACGACGTGGCTGTTGCCATTGAAATGGCTCCATGTCCCGCAGACGAGGCGCTGAAAGTTGAGCCAGCCGGAGCCGTGCAGATGGCGTGCGTTGGTCATCAATGCCGCACCGTCGAGAACTTCGGCAAACAGGTTCTCGCAAAAACGAATCGATTGGTCCTGGTCCACCGCGTCCAGACCATGCGCCTTGAACGCATCTTCGGTGGTCTCGACGATGAAGGTCGAAGTGTTGTCGTCGAACTTGTAGATGTGCGCCTGGAACCAACCGTGCCGGGTGCGCCGGAAGTCGAAGGTGAATGCATCGTACGGCTTGTTGGTGCCAAGCCAAATGAAGCGGTTCGGACGCACGATCAGGTCGGGCCTGAACGCCGCCGCATACCTGCTGCGAATCTTCGAGTTGACGCCGTCCGAGGCGATGATGAGATCGGCGTCAGCAAACTCCTCATCGGAGTTGACCTCGCGTTCAAACGCTAGCTCGACGCCCAGCGCTTCGCAGCGCGCCTGCAGGATGTTGAGCAGTTTCTTGCGGCCGATGCCGACGAAACCGTGACCCGTGGTGCGCATGCGCTTGCCCTTGATCAGCACCTCGATGTCGTCCCAGTGGTTGAACGCGCTCTCGATCTCCAGTGCGGTCTTTGCGTCCCATTGGCGCATATTTTCCATGGTGGCGTCCGAGAACACGACGCCCCAGCCGAACGTGTCGTAGGGCTTGTTGCGCTCGACCACTTGCACCCTGTGCGCCGGGTTCAGCTTCTTCATGAGAAGGCCGAAATAGAGCCCGGCCGGGCCGCCGCCGATGCAGACAATGTGCAAGGTCCAACCCCATCGCTAATTCGCCGCCGCACGCGCCGGGCGCAACACACCGCAGAGCAAAGGCACGGCGGCTCGGCCGTCGTCTTGGATCTGCGGCATAGACGCCCGCGAGATAGGGTGCTCCCGCCCTATCCGCGGCATGCCAATTACTTTATGACTGAAATATCTACCATCATCGATCCGGTGTCAATCTCGGTGCTCCGCTTCGGTCTTTGAGCGCGGCCTTGCAGCCTCGGTCGCGTCGCTCAGAAAGTGCAATCTATGTCGATAAATACCCGATATATTTCGGCTAAACGCCGAATACGCGCCCGACATTGCTGGGCCGATCGCCCGCCGGGCGGCACGCCAGCAGCGGCGACGACCGACGGTGCGAACGGCGGTCCATGCGCCGTCGCAATTGACGCACCTTTTGTTTCATGTATAAAGAAAGAAAGACAGGGGCCGGGCTTGGCGAGCGCGATGCACCATTTCGACCGAGAAGGCGCCGGGGCGCGCGCGGAGGCGCGGTCCGCGGGTGCCGTGGACCCTTGCCTCGGTGGCAGAGGTGCGCCCGCTCCAAGGTGCGACGGCCGGCCAATGCGGCGAAGTTCCTGCGCGCCAAGGCCGGCGCGGCGGTCGCAGCATCGCCGATCGCGGCGGACCCGGTGCAGGGCGATCAAGCCATCGCTCGCGCGGTGGCCATAATGCGCGCCGATCGGCGCGCACGCGGGTCGGGGGCGGAGATCGTCGGCCGCCGCAAGCGGCGTGCAACGAAAGACGTGGCGGCGGGCCTTGCACAAGACGCCTGCCTCGAGGCCCCGAAGGGGACGCGGGTGTTGCCATGAGCGGCACCCTCAGGCGACGCAGAGCCTATGACGGGGTCGCTCTTTGCGCGCCCGTGACCATTCCCTATCGTCGCTATTCCACCAACACCGCGCAGTGGTGGATCGGCCGCGCGCTGCAGATGCTCACGCAGCAGGCCGGGTTGCGCCCGCAGGATGTCGACGGCCTGTCGGTGTCAAGCTTCACCATCGCGCCCGATACCGGCATCGGCCTGACCCAGCATTTTGGCCTGTCGCCGCGCTGGCTGGATCATGTCCCGTTCGGCGGGGCCAGCGGCGTCGTGGCGTTGCGCCGGGCCGCGCGCGCGGTCGAGGCGGGCGACGCCGAGCTCATCGCCTGTGTCGCCGGCGATACCAACCACGTCGACTCGTTTCGCAGGACGCTCGCCAGCTTCTCCCGCTTCGCCCAGGACGCGGTCTATCCCTATGGCTCGGGCGGCGCCAACGCCTCTTTCGCACTGATCGCCAGGAACTACATGAACACCTACGGCGCACGGCGCGAGGATTTCGGCAAGATCTGCGTGGCGCAGCGCGCCAATGCCATGGCGGTCCCGCACGCCTTGATGAAAAACAGACTGACTCTCGACGACTACATGGCGGCGCGGGCGATCTCTGACCCCATTCATCTGTTCGATTGCGTCATGCCCTGCGCAGGGGCCGAGGCGTTTCTGGTCTGCGGCGAGGCGGCGGCGCGATCGCTGGGGCTGAAGCCGGTTCGCCTGCTCTCCACCATCGAGCGGCACAATGCGTTTCCGCAGGACGCCATCCAGCTGCGCGGTGGCTGGTCGCTCGATGCCGGCGAGCTGTGGTCCATGGCGGGCGTGAGGCCCGAGGACGTCGACTTCGTCGAGACCTACGACGACTATCCCGTGATCTCGATGATGCAGCTGGAAGATCTCGGCTTCTGCCAGAAGGGCGAAGCTGCCGCGTTCGTACGGCAGCACACGCTGACCAACGACGGTTCGTTCCCGCACAATACCTGCGGCGGTCAGCTCTCGGTGGGCCAGGCGGGGGCGGCGGGCGGATACCTCGGTCTGGTAGAGGCGATCCGCCAGCTCAGTGATGCGCCCCTTGGCACGCAGGTGCCCAATGCCAACACCGGCCTCGTCTCCGGCTTCGGCATGATCAATTACGATCGTGGCCTGGCGTCGGGCGCCGCCGTTCTCGCGAGGATCGCATGACCGAGCCGCTCCCGCGCCCGAGGCGAAAGAACCCGCTCGGCAGAACGCGCCTGCCGCTGAGTCCCCAGGGTGCGCGCAGCCGCACCGCACACGGCTTGACCGCGGCGGCGGCCGAGGGCCGGTTTCGCCTGCAGACCTGCGCCGATTGCGGCGCGGTCGTCTATCCGCCGCGTGACGCGTGCCCTCAATGCCTCTCGCCGCGCTTGCCCTACGAGGACGTGGAGGCGGGCGGCGTGCTGGTGGCCGAGACCACGGTGCGGGCCGCGACCGATCCCTATTTCCGCGAGCGCGTGCCGTGGCGGATCGGCACCGTCAAGCTCGACGCCGGCCCGGCGCTGGTTGCGCATCTGCACGGCGATGCCGCGGAAGGCGGGCGGGTGCGACTCGAGCTAAAGCTCGACAAAAGCGGCGCTCCTGTCGCCATCGCTCTGCCGGAAAGGGACACGCCGAACATGCAGGACGATCCGCAGCTGCGCGAGTTGACCAGCGATCCGAAATACCGCCGCGTCCTGATCACGGATGGGCGCACCGCTGTCGGTCAGGCGATGGCCAAGGCGTTCTCCGAGGCGGGCTCGAGCATCGTGTTCGTCGGCATCGCCGATGCGTGGAAGCCCTTTCCTGGCATGGGGGCGCTGCGCGGTATCGAGCGCGTCGAGATCGTGCCCTTCGATATGACCGACAGCGAGTCGGTCACCGAGCAGGCCGAGCAGAACGGAGGGCGCGTCGACATCATCGTCAACACGGCCGAGCACGTCCGCGCCGGCGGCATCATCGATCGTCGCGGCATCGGCATCGCCCGCGAGGAGATGGATGTCCGCTATTTTGGGCTGATGCGCCTCGCCCAGGCTTTCGGGCCGGTTATGCGCTTTCGCGGCGCCGACGGCGTCAACTCCGCCAGCGCCATCGTCAACCTGCTGTCGGTGTACGCGCTGATGAACTGGCCGGCCTATGGCGCCCATTCGGCCGCCGAGGCAGCCTGCCTGTCGGCAACGCAGAGCCTGCGCGCGGAGCTGCGACCGGGTGGCGTACGCATGGTCAACGTGTTCTTCGGACCGCTGGACACGGAATGGTTCCAGACCGTGCCGCCGCCCAAGGTCGCCCCGGCGGCCTTGGCGCGGGCGGTGATCGAAGCGCTCAAGAGGGGAGTTGAGGACGTATTCGTCGGCGACGTGGCCGAGGATGTCCGAGCGCGCCTCGCCGTCAATCCGAAGGCGCTCGAGCGCGAGCTGGCAAGCTGAGGAGGCGAGCATGTCCGTGTCGAGCCTGCACGCGTTTGCACGGGCGGTCACCTCCGGTGGCATCCGCGTCGTCGATCTGACGCAGACCCTGTCGCCGGAGTTCCCGACCATCGTTTTGCCGCCCGAGTTCGGCCAGTGCGCGCCGTTCCGGCTCGAGGAGATCTCGCGCTACGACGAGCGCGGCCCGGCCTGGTACTGGAACAACTTCACGGTCGGCGAGCACACGGGCACGCATTTCGATGCGCCGATCCATTGGGTGACCGGCAAGGATCTGCCCGACAATGCCGTCGACACCATACCGGTCAAGAACTTCATTGCGCCGGCCGTGGTCATCGACTGCTCGAAGGTGGCGGCGAGCGACCCCGATTTCGTGCTGACCATCCCGATGGTGGAGGCGTGGGAACGCGAGCACGGCAGGATCGAGCCGGGTTCATGGGTGCTGCTGCGCACCGACTGGTCAAAGCGGCCCTATGCCGGCTACGCCGGTCTTAGCGAGGATGGCGCGCACACGCCCGGCCCTGCGCCCGACGTGGTCAAATGGCTGGTCGAGCAGCGCGATGTCCACGGCTTGGGGACCGAAACCATCGGCACCGATGCCGGCCAGGCACAGCATTTCAATCCGCCCTATCCCGCGCATTTCTACATGCACGGCAAAGGCCGCTATGGCCTGCAGTGCCTCGCCAACCTCGACCTGCTGCCGCCCCAGGGCGCGGTGATCATCGCCGCGCCGCTCAAGATCAAGCAGGGAAGCGGCAGTCCGCTGCGCGTGCTTGCCCTCATTGCCGGAGAGCGGGCATGAACCAGGGGAACCTCACCGTCGTCATCACCGGCTCGTCCGACGTCGCCGAAGTGTGCCGGCCTATGCTGGCGGCATACACGGGCGCTGGAGATCGTCGGCATCGGCGCCACGGCGCATGGGCTCGATCCGCGGGGTCTGGGGCGGAGCACTGGCGTGCGCGCATGCCTACCGTGCGCGGCGCCGTGACCGGCCGGTCGTCGCTCCTGCGCCGTGCGCTTGCGATCAGAGAGGCGACTGCGATAGGAAACCCTTGGCTTGGACCATGACCAAACGCACTAAGAAACGCGAGAGCACAAGCGCGCGATTGACCGGCACGGCACAGAGCGGCGGCACGGCTGCCAGGCTCGGCGGGCCGGCCGCTCTCGCCGCCACAAGCCGGCAGCCTTCCGCTCATGACGAGGGTGGCTCGGAGCATATCGAGATCAGGATCTGGCTGCGCCTGCTGGCCTGCTCGACGCGCATCGAGAATGTGCTGAAGTCGCGCCTGCGCCGGGACTTTGGGACCTCGCTCGCGCGCTTCGATGTGCTGGCGCAGTTGGATCGCTTCGAACACGGTCTCACCATGACGGAGCTTTCGCGCCGGCTGCTGGTATCGAACGGCGCCGTCACCGGCCTGGTCGACAAGCTCGTTGCCGACAAACTGGTGGTGCGCGAGGACCACTCGACGGACAAGCGAACCGTGATCGTGCAGCTGACGCCCGAAGGACGCGCGCAATTCCGCAAGATGGCGCTGCGCCATGAGGAATGGGTCATCTCCGTGCTCGGCGACCTTTCGCACGAGGCTCGCATCGAGCTCCTGCACAACCTGACGCTGCTGAAGCGGCGCCTGGACGCCTGGGCCGGCACATCCGGCCGGATCGACGCGGCAACGCGCCGATGGCTGTTCGCCGAGCACAAGGCGGATTAGGCCTGAAAAGGACAAACGCCGCGCGTGTTTTTGGGTGACGCGCGGCTGCGGCGCGCAGCGGGGTTTACCTGGCCGGGGCACCTACCTGAAGAGCTTCCACTGGCCCTGCTCGAGGCGTACCAGGACCAGCGCGCGTCGATCCGTGCCCACGTGGCTATCGGGGCGGAAGGTATAGACCCCGTGCGTGCCCACCAGCTCGGAAGTGCTGTAGATCGCCTCGCGGAGCGCGGCGCGGAATTCCGACGTGCCGGGCTTGGCCTTGAGGAGCGCCCGCTTGGCCGCGTCGATGAAGATCAGCCACGCATCGAAGGAATAGGCGGAAAAGCCGTCGTTGGAAGCAACACCATTGGCTTTCAGATGGGCGTCCTTGAACGCCAGCCCGATCTTCTTGTTGGGATGGTCGTCGGGGAGCTGGTCGACGACCATGATCGGACCGGTGCTTGCGATCAGCCCTTCCGCCGATTTGCCGGCGAGCCGCACGAAGTCGGGGTTGATCAGTGCGGGAGTGCCAAAAATCGGACCCCTGTAGCCGCGCTCGGCGAGGGCGAGATAGGGCAGTGCACCGCCGGTGCCCGAGCCGCCGGTAATTACTCCGTCGGGTTTTGCCGCTACGACCTTCAGGATCTGCGCCGTGACGGATGTATCCGCACGAGCGTAGCGCTCGTTGGTCAAGATGTGCATGCCGAGCGGTTCGCCGGCGGCCTTCAAGTTATTGTAGACGAGATCCCCCCAGGCATCGCTGAATCCTATGAAGCCCACATTCCTGACGCCCATCTTGTGCATCTGCTCGACGACCACACCGATCATCAGCG
>Ga0187783_10004003_pt1 | contig 10899 bp, 9 predicted proteins | sample 1015_SJ02_MP02_2_FD_132471 | JGI IMG/M metagenome (GOLD analysis project Ga0187783, IMG submission 132471) | Tropical peat soil microbial communities from peatlands in Department of Meta, Colombia - 1015_SJ02_MP02_20_MG | ecosystem: Environmental > Terrestrial > Soil > Wetlands > Peat | place...
CGCCATGGCCGTGACCGACGCCCAGCTCGGCTCGTTGCGCTCTCGGACAGCTAGGCCAGTAGGAAGGCCGCCGGGATAACCCGCCTCGAGGTAGGCGGCAGCCATCCGCCACGGCTGCCGGACGGCAGCCGCGCCGCCTGGCATCGGCACCGGTTCCAGCGAGCCGGCCCGCTCGAATCCGGCCAGGTCGGCGATCAGGAACTCGCCGCCCCAGATGGTGCCGTCTATGCCGTAGCCGGTGCCGTCGAACGCGACCCCGATCACCGGCCCGTCGGCGCCGTTGTCGGCCAGGCAGGAGGCGATGTGCGCGTGATGATGCTGGACACCGGTGAGCTCGACACCCGCCAGCTCGGCTGCGTACTTCGTGGACAGGTAGTCCGGGTGCAAGTCGTAGGCCACCAGCTCAGGCTCGATGTCGAACAGCCGCCGGAAATGGGCGATGCCCTCGGTGAATGACAGCAGCGTTTCCGCGTTCTCCAGGTCGCCGATGTGATGCGAGACGAACGCGTGCTGGTCCTTGGCCAGGCAGAAGGTGTTCTTCAGCTCGGCGCCGCAGGCTAGTACCGGCCGCCGGAAGCTGTGCCGTACCCGCAGCGGCTCTGGGACGTACCCGCGCGAGCGCCGGATGACCGACTCCCGGCCACGGAAGGCGCGCACCACCGAATCGTCTGTCCTGATATGGATATCGCGGTCATGCACCAGGAACGCGTCCGCGATGCCGGCTAGCCGGTCGAGCGCATCCTGATCGCGGAACGCGATCGGCTCGTCGGCGACGTTGCCGCTGGTGGCGATCACCGGCCCAGCCACCGCCTCGAGCAGCAGGTGGTGCAGCGGCGTGTAGGGCAGCATTACGCCGAGCTGACGGTTGCCGGGCGCGACCGCCGGCGCGACTAGCTGGCCTGACTCGGCGCGCCTTGGCAGCAGCACAATCGGCCGCCTGTTGCTGATTAGCAATCGCTCAGCCGCGTGATCGACTTCGCACAGCGCGCGGGCGGCAGCGAGGTCGGAAACCATCAGCGCGAACGGCTTATCCTCGCGGTGCTTGCGCGCGCGCAGCGCGGCCGCAGCGGCCGCGTTTCCCGAATCCGCCACGAGGTGATAACCCCCCAGCCCTTTGACGGCCAGCACGTGGCCCGACCGGACCAGCGCCGCGGCGGACGTGATGGGATCCGGGCCGGACAGCGCGGTCCCGGCGGCGTCGGTCAGCGTCACCTGCGGGCCGCATTCTGGGCAGCAGACGGGCTGGGCGTGGAACCGCCGATCGGCTGGATCGTGGTACTCGGCCGCGCACCGCGCGCACATCGGGAACCCGCGCATGGTGGTCAGCGGCCGGTCGTAGGGTACGTCCCGCACGATCGTGAAACGCGGGCCGCAGTTGGTGCAGTTGATGAACGGGTACCGGTACCGCCGGTCGGCCGGATCAGCTAGTTCGCGCAGGCAGTCGGTGCACATGGCGCTGTCAGCCGACACCAGCGTCCGGCGCTCGCCGTCCGCCAGGCTCGGCGCGATGGCAAATTCAGCTGACCCAGTTGCCGCGAGGACCTCGGTGGTGACGCGCTCGATGCGCGCCAGCGGCGGCGCCTGCTGTTCGAGCAGCACCAGGAACCGGCGGACGTCCTCGGACGGGCCCTCGACCTCAGCGAACACGCCGTCGACGTCGTTGCCGACCAAACCGGTCAGGCCGAGGCTGGTGGCAAGCGAGTAAACGAACGGCCGGAAGCCGACGCCCTGGACCACCCCTTCGACCCGGATCCCGGTTCTGACCCGCTCGCTCACCTTTCCAGTGTGACCACAGGGACCGGCTCGGCGCACGCTGTCAGCGCTGGTTAGCGCCAGCAGCGGCGGGGTCGAGTCGTTCGGCTACGAGCAGGTAATCGCCGTCCGTGATCACCGGGTCCTCGGCCAGGCCGAGAGTGAACTTGCCGCCGTGCACCAGCCCGAGTACCAGCCCGGCTCGCTCATCTCGTATCGCGCTGAGCGGCCTTCCCACGGCGGCGGGCTCCGCCGGAACCTCGGCCAGCCGGTGCGTGTCTGACTCGACCAGCTGGGCCACCATGTCGGCGGCGTGCGGCGCCTCGAGGCTCTTGGCCAGCGTGGACGCGATCAGGCCTGGCGCTGACATCGTCTGCTGGACGCCGAGGTCGGTCAGGGCCTCGCGGACCGATGGGGAGCTGACCAGGGCGGTAATCAGCAGGCCCGGCGCCTGCTTGCGAATCAGCACCGAGCTGACCAGAACGTCACCATCAGACTGGCCAGTGATCAGAACCTGCTCCGCCTCGGCCGGCCTCGCCGCGGTGATGACGGCCTCGTCCGTCGGGTTGCCGCGTATCACGTGCACCCCGTCCGGCAGGCCAGCCGAGTCCACGTCAGCGACCAGCACCACGGAGATCCCGGCTGCCACGAGCTCGTTGAGGATCAGCGGCACCGTCGGGTTCATGCCGATCACCAGCCGGTACGGCTTGTCCGGAAAGCGGTTGTGCATGGCCAGGATCCTCCGTACTCCAGCTACCACGGTGCCGCCGGTGGCCAGCGCGAACACCGAGGCGAGCAACGGGATAGTGGTGAGCATAACCAGGACGGCAACGACGCGGCCGGCCCCGTTGTCAGGCGTGACGTCGCCGTAGCCGACCGTGGTCGCCGTGGTAATCGCCCAGTACAGGCCGGTGCTGAACGGCCTGCCCTGAGTGGCGGCGAACGCAGCGCCGCCGACCAGCACGCAGCCGGCGGCCGCCGCGAGCAGCCACGCGATGTGCCGCCGGTGGCCGGGACCGATGAGGCGGACCAGGATAGCGATCACGGGTCAATCGTGCCGTACCCCGGCCCGCCCCGCCGCACGGCGGCGGTAGCAGACCGCATTCAAGGGGTAAAAGCTAGCTCAAGTGGCTGGAGGGGGCCAGTTATGACGCTGCGCGCACTGGCAACGGCGCAGAGCGAGCCGTACCGCCCGCGCCAAGTTTCGCCAGCTGGACTTCTCGCCATGATTACTCACAAAAGAAGAATCCGATCCGGCCCGGCCGGGCGCAGCAACGTCGCTGGAACTCTGCTGCTGCTCCGACGGCGCCCGGGGCCGGGCGCAGCAACGTCGCTGGAACTCTGCTGCTGCTCTAGCAGCAGCAGGTTTCCACTCACGTCGCTCGGCCGGTTGAGACAACTCGGCAAATGGGGTGAATTGATGGCCGACGTCCTTTGTCGCCTCGGCCCGGGCACCGCGGCCCGCCGTCGCAGCCTCGGCCGTGCGAGGATCAAGGCACGATGACCTCGAGCTCGTACGCCACGGTGATGGATCACGTGGCTCAGGGTTTCGAGGTGCTCGGCGCCGTCATCCTGGTCATCGGCGTGGTGTGGTCGTTTGCCCTGGCTGCACTCGCCTGGCACCGATCCGGTCAGCCAGCGCGGGGCTATGCCGCGCTGCGGCAGGCACTCGGCGGCACGCTGCTGCTCGGGGTGGAGATCTTGGTCGCCGCGGACTTGATCAGGACTGTCGCGGTGGCGCCGACGCTCACCAACGTGCTGGTCCTCGGCCTGATCGTGCTCATCAGAACGTTCCTCAGCTTTTCCCTGGAGACCGAGATCGAGGGCGTGCTGCCCTGGCGCCGCGCTGTGACCAGCGGAGTCGGCGTGGTCAAGCGTGCCACCGGCACCGCGCTCGGGCCCGACACACGCTGAGCCCGACCGCGTGGCCCCGGCTCCGGCTAGTCCGCCACGCTCCAGAGATGTCCGTCGATCAGCTCCCTGACCGCGTCGAGGTGCCCGGTATGACAGGCAGTCTCGTCGATCATGTGCATGAGGACGGAGCTGAAGTCGGCGATCGGCTCGCTCCACCAGTCGTCTGACCGTCGCGGAGGCTGGTTCAGCGGCGTGGCCTTGATGATCTCGTTCGACTTCTCGATCTCGTGCCGGTAGAGCGCGAAGATCTGAGCTGACGACTCCTCATCTGCCACGTCCCAGTTGCGGTCCTTGTCGTAGCCGTTCTCGGCGTACCAGTCAAACGACTCACCGCCGATGATGCACCGGATCCAGTAGTGCTCATCGTCGAGCGCCAGGTGCTTGACCATGCCGAGCGGACTCCAGCCGGACGGGAGCACTTGCCGGTGCAGCTGCTCCTCGGTGAGACCGGCCAGGATGTCGAACACGTGCTGGCGGTTGAATTCGAGGATCTCCAGTAACTCGCCGCGGATCACGTCGAGCGGATCCTTCTGGATCGGCGTCGAGGGTTCAACCCCGGATGCGTCCGCGGCGGTCATCGCAGATCCTTCCGTCAGAGGTCACAAATCGTGACCCGGTTTCGCTCCGTGCGCCCTTGAATCGCGGTGGACCTATCTCAGGCCGGCGAACAGGTCGTCCTCGGGTAGCGGGGCGCCCGTCGTGTCGCTGGCCCGGATGAAGCTCTCCCGACCGAACACGGTCAGCGCGATCTCTGGTGGCAGCTTGCTGAACCACGAGTCCTGGATCTGGCTCGCGTGCGCAAGCAGCGCCTCCCGCTTGCGTTCGAGCACCGGCCCGATGTCCACGGTCGTCGTGATGCGCTGCTCGGCGGCTTCCATCTGCTGCCGCTGCTCAGCCGTGAAATCGCGGCGGTCCGGTATGTCCACGCCGAGTTCGCGCAGTGCCTCCCACACTTTGAGCCAGTCGCTGCCGCGCATCGCCGTCTGGTAGAACTTGGCCGGCGTCCGGGTCGAGGCGACCGCGGCGGCCGCCGCCAGGCTCGCGTGCAGGTGGTCCGGGTGCTGATACATCCCCTTGTCGTCGTAGGAGATCACGACCTGCGGCCGGTAGGTGTCGATGAGGGCAGCGATGCGGCCGGCAACCACGCCGAGCGGCACGTTGCAGAAGGCGTCCGGGCGGTCCTTGTACTCCCAGTCCGGCATCCCGGAATCGTGATAGCCGAGCAGTTCGAGCTGGCTGACGCCGAGGATCTTGCAGGACTGCCGCAGCTCGGCTAGCCGGAGCTGGGCCACCGCTTGCTCGTCATGGCCGTCCTCGCCCGGCTTCAGCTGCCCTGGCGCGTCACCGAACTCGCCGTTCGTGCAGGTCACGACCACGGTGCGAACGCCCTGATCGGCATAGAGCGCGAGCACGCCGCCGGTACTCGATGCCTCGTCGTCAGGATGTGCGTGCACGGCCATCAACGTGCGGATGTCGTCTGCCATGCCTCCAGCCTGCCTTACCTGCCCGTACCGCGCACATCAGGGCCGGTGCGCCGTGGTAAGCAGGAACCATGCCGGCCGGCGATGTCCAGCGATCGCTGCTGCTGGCCGAGCAGCAGGCAGCGCTCGCCCGGCTAGCGGCGCTCGAGCGCGAGTTCGCCGGCATCGTCGACGCCGCGGCAGCGGCGAACGCCGATGACGAGCACGATCCCGAGGGTGCCACCATCGCGTTCGAGCGGCAGCACGTTGCCGCCCAGCTCGGCCTGGCGCGCGACCAGCTGAGCCGGGTGCGCGCGGCGCTGCGCCGCCTTGAGGACGGCAGCTACGGGCGGTGCGAGCGGTGTGGCCTGCCCATCCCCGGCGAGCGGCTAGCGGCCAGGCCGACCGCGACGACCTGCGTCGGCTGCGCCAGCCGACGGCCGTCCGGTTAGCGGCTGGAACATCCACACCTTTCCGGAAACGTGGTCGTCAGCGGCCGGTCAAACGCCTGGAGTCGCTGGCAGCCGCCCGGCGCGGACCGCGGCTTGGAACAGGGCGTAATCACGCTCGTTCTGCTCGGCGTACAGGGCCGCGAAGTCCGCGATCGCCGACTCGAACGCTGCTGACCCGCCGAGGTAGGCGCCGATCGCGACCCGGTCGCCGGTGCGGGCGTGCGCTCTGGCCAGGATCCGGCCGCAGAGCGAGGCGTAGGCGCCCATGGTCGCGGTCCGCATCTGATCGGTGGCGATCGAGAACTTCCAGTCGCGCAGCTGCCGGACGTAGTAGTCGACCCGCGAGTCCTGCCGGGTTCCTGACCGGTGCCAGCCAAGGAATATGTCGCTGGAGGCTTGCATCAATCGCTGCCCGTTGACGACGCGCTGGCCCTGATTCGCGAACTCGCTCGCCCCGGCGAACTCACTGAGCACCGACGGCTGGGCCTCCTTGAGCTGGAGGAAGAGCCAGTCTCTCGGATCGCGCCCGGTGAGCAGCACGATCCAGCAGCGCATGCCCACGCTGCCCACGCCGGAAACCTTGCGGGCCATGTCGGCGACCGCGAACTCGCTGACGAGCTGGCGCCGGCTCGGCTCCAGCGACTTACGGTAGCCGGCGACGACTCGGCTCAGCTCGGCCTGCACCCGGTCGGTTTCGGCGCCGGGTAGCTCGCCGACCGGCACCGTCAGCGGCGGTGCGCTGACTATCCGCGGGTCCCCCGCCGCCATCGTGACCAGCCGCGCGAGCTCCCGCCGCTCGCTATCGGTGGCACCAAGGCGGCCGGAGCCCGATAGGTCCGTCCCGGCCAGTGCTCGCTCGCGCTTGCTCAGCACCGCCTGGTATCGCTGGGTAAGCTCGTCTAGCTCACTGTGCGAGTACCAGACGTCGAGGGTGCCAAGCCCGGCCAGCGAGCGCATTGCCAGCCGGTAGTGAGCGACTGCCGCGGTCACGATCCGGCGCCGCTGGCGTGCCCCGAACCCGTTGCCGCGGCCAGCTACCTCCAGGCTGGCGGCCAGCCGCTTGACATCCCATTCCCACGGTCCGGGCAGCGTTTCGTCGAAGTCGTTGATGTCGAAGACAAGCCGCCGTTCTGGCGATGCGAAGATCCCGAAATTGGCCAGGTGCGCGTCACCGCAGAGCTGCGCGGTCAGCCCGGAGGCCGGCGTGCCGGACAAATCTGCAGCCATGGGCAGCGCCGCCCCGCGCAGGTAGGACAGCGGTCCTGCCAGCATCCGGCCGTACCTGATCGGGAGCAGGTCAGCCACCCTGTCCGCACCCTGCCGCTCGAGCAGGCTCACCGGATCCGGTCGGTCTGACCGGGGTTCGAAGGCGGCGTGCGCCTCCCTCGGCACGGCTCGGCGGGCGGCCTTGCCGGTCGCAACCCGGTCGGCAGGCGGCAAGCCCGGGTGCGCGTCGTCCAGCCGTGCTAGTGCGTTAGCTGGCATCGCGGCGCGCCAGTCAGTCGGCTGGAGCCGATGGCTCGGCGGGGTTGGCCGGGCCGTCGGACTCTGGTGCGCTCGGCTGAGCGGGCACGACCAGGTGCGGACCTTCGGGCGCAGGTTGCGGCTGGCCGATGCGGCCGGGCAGCCACAGTGTTCCCAGCGTTCCCTGCGCCGCGCGAGCGCTAGCCGTTCCGCCGCCCGGTCCGCGCAGAATGTGCGCGATGCCGACCGCGATGGCCATGCCAATCATCGGCCCCAACAGATAGGCCCACCATGCTCTCCAGTCGCCCAGGATCAGGGCCGGACCTAGTGACCTGGCCGGATTCATGGACGCCCCGCTGACCGGAGCGCCAAAAAGCCCGGCGAGCGCGATGTAGCTGCCGACGCCGATGGCGGCGATCGGCCCGAGTTGCTGCGCTCCGGACGCGGTGCCCAGCACGACGCTGACCAGTCCGGTGGTGAGCAACACTTCCCAACCCAGTGCCACCCCGGTTGAGATTCCCGGACCAGGCAGCGTCAGCCCGGCACTGCCCTGCTTGCCGATGAGTGCAACCAGCAGCAGCGTCGCGAGCACGGCTCCGGCGAACTGAGCCACGACGTACATCAGGACGCGGCGCCACGGAAAGTCGCCGCGCAGCGCGAATGCTACGCTCACGGCCGGATTGAGATGGGCGCCGGACACCCCGCCCATGAACAAGATGACCGCCATCACCATGAGCGCAGGGCCGACGACTCGGGCCGGGCCAGGGACGACGTCACCGCCGAATCTAGCGTTGACCATGCCGCCACCGACGGCCACGGTGACGAGCAGGAATGTGCCGAACAGCTCACTGAACAGGCGACGCCATTCGTAACTGCTGTCCGCGAAGTCGAACTGGCGGACCACCGCGTTCGGCGCGCCGAACGACCGGAGCGCGACGTTGACGTGCGCGGGTACCTGAAGCTCCGTAACGTGCTGCTGGGTGCTGATGTTGAGTCCCTTCTCGGTGTCGGCCGTCGCTGCGCAGGTCAGCCGATGACCATCCGGTCCAGGATCTGGGTTACCAGGTCCATGGACGTATGCGGGTGCAGAAAGGCGAACCTGGCCACAGTCTCGCCTTCCCAGGAGGTCGGCGGCAGGAAGGCGAGCTGGTCGTCGAGTAGCTGGCCGGCCCAGGATGCGTAGTCATCGGGCTGCCATCCGGCCCGCCGGAACAGCACGACGGACAACTCAGGCTCGCGGATCAGTTCGAGGTAGGACCGTGACCTGATCTCGGCCGCGGTCTGGCTGGCCAGGTCGATCGCCGTCTCGATGGCCGCGGCATAGGCGCGCACGCCGTGCACGCACAGCGAGAACCACAGCGGCAGGCCCCTGGCCCGCCGGGTCAGGTGGTAGGCGTAGTCGGTCGGGTTCCACTCTCCCGGCTGCTCGTGAATGACGTCGAGATAGCCGGCATCCTGACGGTGCACCGACTTGGCGAGGACAGGATCCCGGTAGAGCAGCGCAGCGCAGTCGAACGGGGCGAATAGCCACTTGTGCGGGTCGAGGACGAACGAGTCGGCATGTTCTATGCCCGCGTAACGCGCCCTGACGCTCGGCGCGAACAGGCCAGCCCCGCCGTAGGCGCCGTCGACGTGGAACCAGAGCTTGCGCTCGCCGGCCACGGCCGCCAGGCCCGCGAGGTCATCGATGATGCCGGCGTTGGTGGTGCCGGCGGTGGCCACGATGACCGCCAGCGAGCCGGGATCGTCGTCGGACTCGATGGCGGCGCGGACGGCGTCGCCGGTCAGCCGGTGGTCCGCGGTGGGAACGACGAGCGCGTCCATCTCCAGCAGCCGCAGCGTATTGCCCACCGACGAGTGCGTGTCCCGGCCGACGACAGCGCGCCAGCGCTGGCCGGCCGAGTCCTGCCCGGCCGAGCGCTTGGCCATCTCGCGTGCCACCGCGAGCGCGGACAGGTTCGCCGCCGACCCGCCCGACACGAAACAGCCGCCCGCGCTTGCCGGCAGCCCGGCCTGGTCGGCAATCAGCCGCAGCTCCTGGTTCTCGGCGTGGATCGCGCCAGCTGCCTCAAGCCAGGAGATGCCCTGGATCGAGGCGCAGGAGATCAGCATGTCGAACAGCAGCGCGGCCTTCGTGGGCGCGGCCGGGATGAAGCCGAGGAACCGCGGGCTGTCCGCGGAGATCACGGCCGGCGCCAGCATCGCCGCGTACACCCCGAGCACCTGGTCCGGGTCGTGCCCGTCATCGCCGAGCAGTCCGCGCAGCGCGACGTCGAGCTCGGCCGGGTCCCTTGAGCCCTTGTCGAGCGGTACCGGGTCCAGCCGCAGGCGATTCTCCGCATAGGCGAGCACGGACCTGATCATCTGCTCGGTTGTCCGGTCCACGCTGTGCATGGCGGACAAGCTAGCGCAGGATTTCCACCAGCAGAACCCACACGTTGGTCAGCCCGAAAATCAGTGCCGCGAGCACGCTCGGAACAAGCCAGTACAGTCCGCCGCCAGCCTGCCCGAGCAAGGTGGCACCGGCGACTACCATGCAGCCGCAGCTGGTGACCGCCGGGATGACGCGGCCGACCAGTCGTCGCCACGTGGTGTCTTGCTCGCTGCGCTCTGCGCTCAGGTACAAGTAGAGCTGCCCGCCGCCAACGACCAGGCCGGTGGCGAGCAGCTCAATAGCCACGGCGGCCCGTGGCTGGCCAGGCACGATCAGCATGATCGCGCCGACCAGCGGAGTGGCGAAGAGGATCAGAGTCTGCGCGGCCCGGCTCGGCAGACCGGGCAAGTCCAGGATCTGCCGCAGGTTTATCGACACGGCGATGAACAGCAGGCCGGCCAGCGCCGCCGCGGCCGTCGCCACGGCCTGGCCAAACTCAGCCCACGACCGCGCCGCGTAGGCCGCGCTCACCCGCTGCCTCCCGGCCTGGCGTCGTCGATCGCGTCCTCCGGCTCGCTGATCCAGGCCGAGAACACTGGCAGCCCGTGCCACGGGCTGGTGCGGGCTACCTCGGGCCGGTCGGCCGCGTTTCCGCTGGTAGTGAACGCCACTGCCGCATACGGGTGAGCGAAACGGAGCTCCGCCACGCGCCGCACGGTTGGCCGTCTGAGGGCAAGTGTCACGGCGAGGGCGGTGACGGCCGCGGCCTCAAAGCCGGTCCTGGAATACCTGGCCATCGCGGACTGCCTGGCTTCCCAGGGATCTGCGGTGGTGGCCAGGGCGAGTTTGGCGGCGGCGAAGCCGAGCACCGGGTCAGTGAGCTCATGCCTCGAGTTCGCGGACCAGGCTGGCAGCACCGCAGTGCAGGTTTCGGCCTGAGCCGGCCGCTCGCTCAGCAGCCACAGCGGGCTCTCGCCGAGCGGCAAGTCGGCCAGCGGCCGTTGCTCGATCGTGACGCCCATCGCATGCTGGCTGCCGATCCGGTAGGCGGCGGCCAGCACCTGAGCAGCCGGAACGCCGGGCATCGCTGCCAACGACAAGACGAACAGGCCATCGGCCGCCGCCGCGATGTGCACGATGACCTCCCCGGCTTCCGGGCTCACCGCGGCGAACTGAGAATGACCACGGGAATCGCGCGCCGGGGTGCGCAGCACGCGGCTGAGGCTGCTCGCCCACGGGCTGGCCCCGCCCAGGCTGGACGCCGGGGCCAGGTCGAACGGGACGATCCAGGAGACCTTGGTCGCGAGCGCACTCGCCAGCACGAGGCTGGGGCCGGCGCTCGCGTCTACGGGGAACCTGTGGATCAGCCCGAACGTGTGCTCTCGTGCCCACCGGTCCAGGCCAGGCTGATCGGGCAGGTCGCCGGTCGTCACCTCGGCGGGCAGGCCGGAGCGCCACCGGTCGAAGTCATCGGACAGCCGCG
>Ga0187783_10004004_pt1 | contig 10899 bp, 11 predicted proteins | sample 1015_SJ02_MP02_2_FD_132471 | JGI IMG/M metagenome (GOLD analysis project Ga0187783, IMG submission 132471) | Tropical peat soil microbial communities from peatlands in Department of Meta, Colombia - 1015_SJ02_MP02_20_MG | ecosystem: Environmental > Terrestrial > Soil > Wetlands > Peat | place...
AACAGACTATCTTCGCAACGTGCAGAACATACCGATGCGGAGGATCCTCGTTCCCGCTGGATACGGCGCTATGCACCCTGCTGCTTCAAACGTCGACGCTCAGGGACGAGCGCTGAACCGCCGCGTGGACGTGACGGTTCTAGTGAACAAGGGACTAAACGAATAGGTTTAGACGGATTTCGCCCATCAGTTCTGCGGAAAGGGCTAGACGCAACACATGACACAGAGAAGCCTTATCGTGACGTGTGCTTTCAAGGGATTAGATAAGACACCGAAGAGCTGATAGCCCGCAACGCGAAAGGAGAATGTGCTATGGACCGTCGTTCAGCCATATACCTCACTTTAGGGGCCGTGCCTCTGGCAGCTGCAATCGCGGGATGTCAGCGCGAAACCGATAACAAGGAAAGCAAACCAGCGACGCCAGAAGAAGCACTGCCCTCGTGGAACGAAGGGGCAGCCAAGCAGGCGATACTTAACTTCGTCAAGACTACAACCGACAAATCCAGTTCGAGCTTCGTCCCTCCTGAGCAACGCATTGCCGAATTCGACCAGGACGGCACCCTCTGGGTCGAGCACCCCGTGTACACGCAGGTGATCTACTGCCTCGATCGCGTGGGCCCGCTCGTGAAAGAGAAGCCCGAGCTAAAGGGCCGCGAACCTTTTAAGGCTGTTCTTTCTGGCGACCGCGAGGCCATTGCAAAGCTCTCGATGGATCAATTGTTCGAGATTGTGATCGCAACCCAGAGCGGGATGACGGTGGAGGAGTTCAGGGACGAGGTGAACAAGTGGTTGGCCACAGCCAAACATTTCCGCTGGGACCGCCTCTACACCGAATTGGCGTATCAACCGATGCTAGAGGTGCTGCGCTACATGCGTGCCAATGGCTACAAGACTTTCATCGCGACCGGCGGCAGTGCTGGTTTCGTACGCGAGTACTCCGAAAGGGTATACGGCATTCCTCCGGAGCAAGTATGCGGCACGGAGCAGCCATTCCAGTACAGCTACGGCAAGGACCAACAGCCGGTCCTCACCAAGGCGCCGAAATTTATCCTCGATAACATGGAGGCCGGAAAGATCGAAAACTTTTACCTATTGTATGGGTCCCGACCGCACGCCGCGTTCGGCAATTCCTCCTCCGACGACCGACAGATTTGCGAGTACACGACTGCCGGCGACGGCGCGCGGCTCGCGATGCTGGTGCTGCACGACGACGCGCAACGTGAATACGCCTATGGTCCGGCACAGGGCCTGCCGGACACCAAGGTCGGTACTTTCAACCAGGCACTCTACGACGAGGCCAAGTCGAAGGGCTGGACGATAATCAGCATGAAGAACGACTGGAGACGCATCTTTGCTTTCGAACAGTAACCAGTCAAACGTGTCGACTGGAGTGGCGCGTGGGTATTGGGCAGGAACAAGGCCATGAAACTGCCTCGCGTGATTCTTGCTGATGATCACACCCTTGTAGCAGAAGCATTACATCAGCTCCTCGCGCCTTACTTGGATGTCGTGGCGACGGTGGCAGACGGGCATGCACTGGTGGGCGCAGCCCTTTCCCTTAAGCCCGATGCCGTCGTGGCGGATGTAGCCATGCCGCTGCTGAACGGGTTGGAGGCCTGCCGGCAACTCAAAGCAAAAATGCCCAGCTTGAAATTCATCTTCGTGACGATGAACGAGGACCCCGATCTGGCTGTGGAGGCAATGAGAGCAGGTGCGTCCGGTTACGTGTCGAAGAAATCTGCAGGCTCAGAATTGCTCCAAGCGATTCGGTCCGCTCTTCGCGGCAAGACCCACGTCACGCCGCAGATTGCTCGAGAGATCCAGGACTCTTTCGTTCGCAATGGGCACGGCAGGAGCCACGCCAAAACCCTCAGGCCACGTGAGCGAGAAGTCATTCAACTCTTGGCGGAAGGGAAATCCATGAAAGAGGCTGCCGATGTCTTGAATCTTACACCGCGAACGATAGCCTTTCACAAGTATAACGCCATGAGGGAACTTGGCCTGAAGACCAACGCTGATATCTTCAAATTTGCCGTCGTGCACCAAATCCTTGTCGATATCGCAGACTATCGCCTCGGTCACGGCCAAGTATCGGGTAAGAGCTGAAGATACGGGGATCCTTCATCGAATCCCGGCCACAAGCAAATAAGCCTAAACCGACTCTAGCCTCGAACCGAAGGAGTCACTCATGCAAAGCGAACGAAGCCTGCTGACTCTAGCAGTCTTTGTCTTGCTAGCTGCGCCGCTAATCGCACAAGAACCGCCCGTTGCACCGGAGGGAACTCAGGTTGCCACCGAGCAAACGCCAGCGGCTGCGGCGAATGCCGATGAGCTCAGAAAAGAGTCGCAAAATCCTGTGGCCAACCTCATCAGCGTTCCTTTACAGAACAACATGAACTTGGGCGTTGGTCCGTATGACCGCATCCAGAATGTGCTCGACGTCGAACCCGTCGTCCCGGTTCATCTGAGCGAGGACTGGAATCTCCTAGTGCGCTGGATCACTCCGATTGTTTATCAGCCAACAGTGACCGAGCCGATCAACCAAGGCGCGTCCGGGCTCGGTGACATGAACCCGACGTTCTTCCTTACGCCGTTGAAGCCACACAAAATTATCTGGGGCGTGGGGCCGGCATTCGTATTGCCCACGGCGACTAATCCTGAGTTAGGGCAGGGAAAATGGAGCATCGGGCCATCGGTTGTGCTTCTCGCTCAGCCGCCGCATTGGACGATTGGGGCCCTCATCAATAATGTGTGGTCTTTTGCGGGGCAATCCCAACGCCCGGCCGTGAACCAGATGTTGCTTCAGTTCTTCATCAACTACAACATGAAGAAAGGCTGGTTCATCGCTGTGCAACCAATCATCACGGCCAATTGGAAGGCTTCGAGCGGGAACGTGTGGACCGTGCCCTTTGGCGGAGGCATCGGCAGAATCATGAAGCTCGGTTTCCAGCCAGTCAACATTCAGGTGCAGTTTTACAGAAACGCATGGTATCCCACGGGTACTTCGACATGGAGCATGCGCTTGCAGATTGCTTTGCTGTTTCCCAAGTTAACCAAGGAGCAAGAGAAGATGCTGATGGAGCAAAAACTGAAACAACTGGAACAAGAGTAGCGAGACAAACCTCCGTTAAAAGGAGATCCGGTTATGGAAATCACGCGCAGGGATTTGTTCAGGGTATCGGCAGCAACCGCGATCGCGGGCGCCATGAGTCGTGTGGCTTTGGCAGCTGACGACCCTCTGGCATCATGGAACGACGGCGCGCCGAAGAAGGCCATCCTTGATTTCGTTCACGCCACTACGGACCAGAGCAGTTCAAAGTTTGTTCCCGAGCCTGAGCGCATCGCTACGTTCGACCAAGACGGAACTTTGTGGGTCGAGCATCCAATGTACACGCAGGTGGTCTATTGCTTCGACCGGGTGCCAGCAGTCGTGAAAGCAAAACCAGAGCTTGCCAACGTCGAACCGTTTAAGACCGTGCTGTCAGGCAACCGCGAGGCGATTGCCAAGCTGACGATGGATGACCTCTTCAAGATTCTCGCTGCCACGGTTACCGGAATGGATGTCGATCAATTTGAGGCCGAGGCGAAACAGTGGCTCGACACTGCCCGTCACCCGCGCTGGAAGCAGCCCTATACCGCGCTGGTGTACCTTCCGATGATCGAGGTGCTGAATTACATGCGCGCCAACGGATACAGAACCTACATCGTTACAGGCGGTGGTCAGGATTTCGTGCGCGTGTACTCCGACAGGACGTATAGCATCCCACCCGAGCAGGTTATAGGCACTGCTGGTGGAACAACCTACGGATATGACGAGAGTGGTCGCCCATTCCTTACGAAAGACCCAAGGTTACTGCTTAATGACAACTACGCTGGCAAACCTGAGGGCATCCACTTAATGATCGGGCGCAGACCCTACGCGGCCTTCGGCAATTCGACGGGCGACCGACAGATGTGTGAGTACACCAAGGCTGGCGACGGCGAGCGACTGGCGATGCTTGTACTGCACGATGATGTGAACCGAGAATATGCCTACGGTCCCGCCCAGGGCCTGCCAGATACCAAGGTCGGTACGTTCACCCAGGCCCTTTATGATGAGGCCAAGTCGAAAGGCTGGACAGTCATCAGCATGAAGAGCGACTGGAAGCGCATTTTCGGTTTCAGCTGATAAGCTTTGTAATCTGTCTGCTCAGCACTTCGGTTACGTTCCTCGCCTCCGACGTGAGTTGCTACAAAATAGACAGGATCCCCGTTAGAGAATGGACCACGAGGAATAACAATATGAATAAAGCTAGACGACGCAGTTCTCAGCTTCTCGTGCTCGTGAGCGTCGTGATTCTCACAGCTTTTCAGGACCTCACTCCACACCACACGGAGCTGCTGTTCAAACCCACAATCGAATTGTCCGAGATCATTGGGTTTCTAGCGGGGCTAGGAACGACCTTTGCCGCCGTCCCGGATTTAATTGCGATGCTCAAGCGGCGATCAAGTCTAGGCATGAACCCAAGGATGGGGGCTATCATGGGGTCTTTCCAGGCCCTTTGGGTCTACTACGGTTTGCTAATTGCTTCGCGCCCAGTAATCGTATGGAATGTGATCGCGGTCTGCATCAATTTTCTAACCGTTGGTGCATACGCTCATTTCGTTCGCAAGGAAAAAGCAGTGCGCGGCCCTGGATCGCATTAATTTCGTCGGTTGCTTTCGTTCCACGTCGCAATTCGAGTTCTCAGAGAACGTAACGGCGAATACACGGTTCAAACATGGGCGACACTGTCGCAGACCTTCATTCAATGGACGTAATCAAAGAAGCGGAACACCCCGTCCCACGTGATCGTTATGAAGCACGGCGATCAGATCATTGCCAGGTTAAAAGTCTCAGTTCCAACACGCTTTATGTCAGTGTCGATTACATCCTCAACACTGGTTCAGTGGATTGGACAAAGCTCGATCACATCGACAGTATTTCTAGGCAGGACGCAAGACGGCGCCGTCTATACGGGGACGCTGTCTACTCCGGAGATTCCGGATGGACGACCGTTGAGAATGCAATTGTAGAGCACAACAGATGGTGTCAGGATTTCGTGCGGATATACTCGAATAAGAGGGATGGGATTCCGCCTGAGCAGGTCATTGTACTGCTGGGGGAGAATCTCTCGAGCGTATCTACGAGTACAAGATCCGCGTATGGGGTCTCGCATGGACGAAACCAAGGAGCAAAAGCGCCTGGACGAGGCGCGTGAGCACGGTGTCCCGTGGAAGAAGTGGGGACCCTATCTCAGCGAACGACAGTGGGGCACGGTACGCGAAGACTACAGCGAGGACGGGAATGCCTGGGATTATTTCAGCCATGACCAGGCCCGCTCCCGCGCCTACCGCTGGGGCGAGGACGGTCTAGCCGGAGTTTCCGATGACAGACAGCAGCTTTGTTTTGCGATGGCGCTGTGGAATGGTCGGGATCCCATCCTCAAAGAACGGTTGTTCGGTCTAAGCAATCGCGAAGGCAATCACGGCGAGGATGTGAAGGAATACTACTTCTACTTGGACAGCACTCCGACCCATTCCTACATGAGATATCTCTACAAGTACCCCCAGCAGGAGTTCCCCTACCGTGATCTGGTAGAAACAAATGGCCGTCGATCTCGCGAGGATTTCGAGTATGAGCTTTTGGACACCGGGGCTTTCGACACCGACCGGTATTTCGATGTGTTCGTCGAATACGCCAAAGCAGATCCCGAGGACCTGCTGATGCGAATCACCGTTCACAACCGCGGTCCCGAGCGAGCCGAGCTTCATGTGCTTCCAACACTCTGGTTTCGCAATACCTGGTCCTGGAAGGGGGGCGCGGCAAAGCCCAGTCTCCGGCAGGTCGGAGATGGAGCAATTGTGGCGTCTCACGCGCAACTTGGCGAGCGGACGCTGCGCTGCGAAGGCGATCCAGATTTGTTGTTTACCGAAAATGAATCCAACGCCAACCGACTGTGGGGGCAGACCAATCCGTCGCCCTACGTGAAGGACGCCTTTCACAACTACGTCGCCTCGGGCAAGCACGAAGCTGTGAATCCAGATAAAACCGGAACGAAAGCGGCTGCGCATTACCGCTTCGAAGTGCCTTCCGGTGCCAGCAAGGTCGTTCGGCTACGGCTGAGTGCCCAGCCCGGGACCAACGTATTTAAACCATTTGACGAGATCGTCTCGATGCGTCTCGCGGAGGCGGACGAATTTTACCGGGTCATCGCTCCGGAGCGCTCTAGCGAAGACGAGACACGCGTTTTCCGTCAAGCGATGGCGGGCATGCTGTGGACCAAGCAATACTATGCCTACGATGCCTATCTCTGGTTACAAGAGCATGGCGCCAATCCCTGGCAGCCGGGTGGCAAAGTAACTCGAAACAGCAAGTGGTTCCACATGGTCAACAGCAACGTCATTTCGATGCCGGACAAGTGGGAATACCCGTGGTATGCAGCCTGGGATTTGGCCTTCCACACCATGGCAGTTTCGCACGTAGATCTGGATTTCGCCAAAGAACAGCTCGAGCTGATGCTGAACGATTTTTACATGCATCCGAGCGGGCAGCTCCCTGCGTACGAGTGGAACTTCAGCGACGTGAATCCTCCAGTGCAGGCCTGGGCTGCCATCTTCCTGCACCAAACTCAGAAAGCTCTCTACGGGAAAGCTGACCTGGATTTCCTCGAGCGCTGTTTCTCCAAGCTGTCGTTGAACTTCACCTGGTGGGTGAACCGCAAAGACCAGTTTGGCAAAAATGTTTTTGAAGGCGGTTTTCTAGGTCTGGACAACATCGGTGTCTTCGACCGCAGTGCGCCGCTGCCCACGGGGGGGCACCTGGAACAAGCCGACGGCTCGGGATGGGTCGCAATGTTCTGCCAGAATCTGCTAGAGATTGCCGTCGAACTCACAAGCCACGATCCCACTTATGAAGAGATGGCAATGAAGTATCTTGACCATCTGTTTTGGATCGCCGCCGCCATGAATCACACCGGTCCGGATGGCATGTGGGATGAGGAGGACGGATTCTACTATGACGTGCTGCGGTTTCCCGATGCCACTGCGAAGCGCTTAAAGGTCCGATCCGTAGTGGGACTATTGCCGTTGTGTGCGACCACGGTCTTTGAACCTTGGCAGCGCGCGCGCGTGCCGCGCGCGGAATCGCTCTACTATGAGCGAACCCGGCAAATGCCTGAACTTGCGTCTAGCATGCATCCAGCGGGGCGGAGTGATTATGGCGTGGCGGATCGCAGTGTCCTTGCGCTGTTGAATCGAGATCGGTTGCGGCGAATCCTGACACGCATGCTCGATGAGAACGAGTTTCTTAGTCCATACGGCGTCCGGGCGCTGTCTCGCTACCATGCTGAGCATCCCTATGTCGTCCATGTCGAGGGTCAGGAGTACCGCGTGAATTACGTCCCGGCGGAATCGGATTCGGACATGTTCGGGGGGAACTCCAATTGGCGAGGACCGATTTGGATGCCGGCCAACGGCCTCTTGATCCGGGCCCTGTTGCAGTTTTATCTGTACTACGGCAACAACTTTCAGATCGAATGTCCGACGGGCTCGGGCAAAGTGATGAACCTATTTGAAGTCGCGCGGGAAATCGCCAATCGGCTCGAGCGAATCTTCCTAAAGGATAGGTCTGGCCGACGCCCTGTGTACGGCAGGACGGAGAAATTCCAGACCAATCCTTTTTGGAAAGATTACATCCTGTTCCACGAATACTTCCACGGCGACAATGGCACTGGCCTTGGGGCCAGTCACCAAACGGGATGGACCGGCCTGATCGCGACACTCATGGAGATTTTCGGCCGTCTCGACGCAGAGACATTCCTGCAAGGCGGCAAGGCGGGCGCATTCGCTCCGACTCAAACGAGCAAGTGAGAACCTAGTTCTTTGGGCCTTGTCGGAACACAGTTCCAGTTGTTCCAGTTCGACAAGATGACCTTAACCATTAGCGCCATTTTGCTTCCGGCCGTGCGGAGCTAGCTTCGGCCTCGGCATAAGTCTTGGCGGCGCATCTTCTTCATCCGTGAATTTCAATAGCGGCCTGCCCAGAATCACTTTCTTTCCGATCGGAATACACGATTGGGCAAAGCAAATACTCAATGAATTGGAGCTACCGCTAGAAGGGATTTTGGGCAGGAACTGGGTCTTGAGCAAGCTCAGTTTCGACGACGCGACTGTGTTTTCTAGCGCTGGTCATTCGGCTCGGGCGGGACATCCGGAGCCTGCTGAAGAAACTTCAGCAACCCGGCACCGGTTGCCTTGCCTGCTCGCTTTTTAAAGAACTCTGCGGCCGTCTCAACAACACCGACCTTCTCCGCTACAGCAGCGGCGATCCACTGGTTTAGGGACACACCGTCCTCTTTGGCAAGTCGCTGTGCCGCCTTTTTAATGGAGAGAGGAAGCTTCAAGGGATAAGTGGACTTGCTCATTGCTTTACCTTTCTTAGTAGGTCGGCGGGACGAACGATGGGAACTCCAAATCGCTCTCCGGCTGCTCGGAAATCCGCAACGTTGTAAGTCAACAGAGCATCGGCGCTGCCGTTGATGGCAGCCTCGAGCACCATTTCATCGCTCGGGTCCCTTGCCTGAGGCCTCCACTGGAAATGAATCTCGACAGGCTCCAACAACACGGCCAGTTCAGCTAGCACATGATCGACCTCCTCGGGTGCCAGCCCGTGAACCAATTGTTGCTCGGGCCGCTTCAAAACGTCTTCATATTCCAAGACAAGTGGTGGCGTTGCCAGTGCCACAAGGCGCCGTCTCGCTACCAACCGCAGTACAGCGTTCGCAGCACCGCGCCGCGTTCGAAGTGCAGCAACGATGATCGAAGTGTCCAGGACGATCCGCCGACCTCTCATTGTGACATCCCATAGGATGTCACATCCAAGGGGATATCCCTAGCGGATTGTTGTTCAGAGTACCTATGGTCGGTAGCCTTGCCCATCCACGGGCCTGCGGGGCGAAAAGCGATTCTCAGAAACCCTTAGGGGAAGGCCCACGGCGACACCTAAGAGCTCTCGCAGGCACGGAAAAACTACTTACTCGGTGAAGTAAACCCCGAGCTACCTCCGTACATCCAATCACAGCACGTTCTTGGGCGGGGAACGTGGGGAGCCCATGCGCCCACGGCCCTTGCTGTTAAACGCAGTTGACCGCCTTGGCAGGAAGATTGACCCCGCCGTTTTGTCGATCGCACACGAGATCGGTCCGCGCGCCCTATCGTATGCCGGCATTCTGATCGGCGATCCTGCCGAAGCAATCAACTACCTGGAAGAAGCGGCTGCGTCGGTCTCGGCGGCGATCGAGCAAAAAAAGTGTTCCGGTACTCCCGAAGTGCGTAATGTCGCGGCCTATTTGTTCCGCACGTTTGTCCGCATCGTGGATGAGGCTCGACGCAAAAAGCCCGTATTGGAGGCGTCGTCCCGGGACAATGGGGACGTGCGGCTTTGCCTGCCGGCACACCGGGTCGAAACCACGGTGCTCTTGAACGAAGTGATGGCAACCTGTGATCGAGGGTCCCGGGAAGTGGTCGTTCTTCGCCTGGAGGGCTTCTCGTGGGCAGAAATCGGCAAACATCTCGGTATTTCAACCCACGCGGCCGAGGCTCGATTCAGCAAAGCTCTTGACCATGCTCGAAAAACGCTCAAAATACCGAGACGAAAGGGTTCAGGAGGACTTTCCCCTTGCCTTCGGGAAGGCGCAGGTCGAAAGGACACAAGCCCAGAAGGGTAGACAAAGAGTTTCTTGAGCTTGGGAGAAAACACTTCGCAGAAGACTTTCCAAACCCCTCCCGTCACGGATGCCCAAGCAATGATGTACTCAAGCTTTTAGCGGAAAAACCCGCGCACGTCACAGACGACGTTCAGCGACACATTACTTCGTGTTCCCCCTGTTACAGAACCTACAGTGAATTTCTCCACAAAATGAAAACTGCCCGTTCGCACGGACCATCGCTCGGTCAAATCTGAACCAACGATCGAGAGATTTCGGACAGAGGAAAAACCGCATTTTGTCAGTGAGCTTTTGTCGTTTTCTTCCCTCTGTGTAAATGACGAGAGATTCAACTGGAGTTGGGACGCTCGGAACTAGGAAGAAGCAAACAAGTGGATATGAAAACACGGTGGCGCAAAGCATTCCCGATTCTCTGTTCGCCTCGGACGGTCGCGACCGTTTTGGTGAGTGGGCTGCTCGCGGTGCCTGCTTTAGCTCAGCAAGGGAACTCGCCCTGGGAGAACGCGGTCAATGTCCTCGAAACGGCCTTCACCGGCACGATCGCTCGCGGCCTTTCACTGGTCGCGATTGTTGTGGCCGGTCTCACATTCGCATTCGGTGAGGGCGGAGGAAAACGGATTCTCGCCGGCGTGCTGTTTGGCGTTGGTATGGCGATCGCAGCCGTGAATTTCCTCGCCTGGCTTTTTCCAGGCTCCTGAGTCAACGCCCCACATCGGAGGCTACGCACATGGCAAACCCAAGGCGAGTCAACAGAGTTCCAAGATCGCTCTCGCGACCCCTCATGATTCTTGGCGCGGAGCGAAAACTGTTCTTTTTCGCCATGTGCGTCGGCGCCGGCACCTTCAACCTTCTTTCGAGTCTGCTCGGAGGAGTTCTTATGTTTTTGTTCCTGTATTTTGTCGCTCGTTGGGCGGCCCAGACGGACCCTCAGATTCTCAGAGTTTTGCTCAATGCGGCAAATCTCCGCAGGCAATATGACCCGGCCAAATTCAGCCCTGTTTTGATACGGAGGCTCGGCCATGCTTAGGCTGGAGAGCCTTTATAAGGACTACCGTGAGACAGGTTCATTCAACGAGCAGGTGAACCTGTATGGGTTCGTCGATTCGCATGTTTTTCTCACCAAGTCCGGAGAATTGGGCGTCCTCCTCGAAGT
>Ga0187783_10004005_pt1 | contig 10898 bp, 6 predicted proteins | sample 1015_SJ02_MP02_2_FD_132471 | JGI IMG/M metagenome (GOLD analysis project Ga0187783, IMG submission 132471) | Tropical peat soil microbial communities from peatlands in Department of Meta, Colombia - 1015_SJ02_MP02_20_MG | ecosystem: Environmental > Terrestrial > Soil > Wetlands > Peat | place...
ACACCTGGTGGCCCAGCCCGCGTGAGCCGGAATGAATGAGCACTACGACTTCGTTTTCATAGAGCCCCAGCGCCTCTGCCCGGCCCGGGTCGAACACGCGCTCTACGTACTGGACTTCCAGAAAGTGATTACCTGAGCCCAGCGTGCCGACCTGCGGCAATCCGCGTTTTTTCGCGTGATCGCTCACCATTCCTGGGTCCGCGCCGCCGATGGCTCCGTCCTCCTCACAGTGGGTCAGGTCCTCGCCGCGGCCATAGCCGTGCTCTGCCATCCACGCGGCGCCCTCCTGAAGTAGCTTGTCGAGTTCAGGATAGGATATCCGGATATTCCCACTCTGACCCGCGCCTGAGGGGATGTCGCGAAACAATTGGTTCACCAGTTCGCGAATCTTGGGAACAACATCCTCACGCGTGAGCGAACTGCCGAGCAAGCGCACGCCACAGTTGATATCAAATCCCACGCCACCGGGTGATACGACGCCCTCGCGGTCCGGGTCCGTAGCCGCCACCCCACCAATAGGGAAACCGTAACCCTGATGAATATCGGGCATGGCGAGTGAACGCCCAACGATGCCGGGCAACATCGCCACGTTAATGGCTTGCTCCAGCGAGAGGTCCTTTATCAGGTCCTTCAGCAGCCGCTCGTCCGTGAAGATGAGCGCGTCCGTCAACATTCCCGGCTTGGTCCCCTGCGGCACCAGAAACCTATAATCATCGAGTTTCTGCAATTGATGCAATTCAAGAGGCATAGGCGACTTTCGGCAAATTCCAATCAAGAATGCACCTCATCTTAAGCAGGCCGGGGATCACGGCGCAACTTGAAAACGCACACCTATCCCTACTCCCCTATCCCTCGTGTTATGATAATTTCTTGATCCTGATGGAACAGGGCACGGATCGACAAAAATTTAATCTTGAAAAGGAGGCACTTCGATGAGCCATTCGAAGCAGAATCGCCGCGAGTTCCTGGAGAAGGTAGCCCTGGGAGTTGCTGGCGCCGGTATCACCGTGTCTGGAAACGTCCTAACCGCTCTGCCGGCAGCGGCGGCAAGTGGTGATATGCCCTATCGCACGCTGGGGCGCAGTGGCGAAAAGGTTTCACTGCTGGGCCTGGGGGGCTTTCACATCGGCTTGCAGAGCGACGAGCAGGAAAGCATTCGCATTATCCGCACCGCCATCGACAACGGCGTGAATTTCATGGATAACTGTTGGGACTACAACGGAGGCGCCAGCGAAGTCCGCATGGGTAAGGCGCTCCGCGACGGCTACCGGCAGAAGGTTTTCCTGATGACCAAAATTGATGGTCACTCGAATGCTCTCGCCACACGGCAGCTCGATGAATCACTCCGGCGCTTGCAAACCGACACCATTGACCTGCTGCAACTTCACGAAGTCATTCGCCCTAGCGACCCCGACCAGATTCTTGCCCCTGGCGGAAGCCTGGACGCCGTGCTGGCTGCCAGGAAAGCCGGCAAGATTCGCTACATCGGTTTTACCGGCCACAAGGACCCCGACATCCATTTGAAGATGCTCAACATGGCATTCCAGCGTGGCTTCACCTTTGATGCCGTGCAAATGCCGCTCAACGTGATGGACATGCACTATAAGAGTTTCGCCCATAAAGTGGTTCCGGTACTGGTGACGCACGGCATCGGCGTGCTGGGAATGAAGTCGATGGGCAATGGCTTTGTCCTGAAGAGCAAAACCGTGACGCCCACCGAGTGCCTGCACTACGCCATGAGTTTGCCGACCTCGGTAGTTATCAACGGCTGCGATTCCATCGAGCGGCTGGAGCAGGGATTGCAAGCTGCGCGCACTTTTCGTCCGCTGACCGAGCAGGAACTTGCGTCGCTTTCCGCGCGCACCGCCACGGCAGGTCGCAATGGCGAATTCGAACCATTTAAGACCCAGACTATGTTTGATGGCACCGCCCGCAATCCCCAGTGGCTCGGATGATCCATAGCATCGATTGTTTTAGGGGAGGGAAAACGTGCCCAAAATTACCGCCGTATTTAGCGACGTGGGCGGCGTGTTGCTGACGAATGGTTGGGATCACAACCAGCGCGCCAGGCTGGTGGAGAAGTTCGGCCTGGACGCCAGAGATTTTGAGGACCGGCACCAGATGCTGAGCGCGGGGATGGACGCGGGGCAACTCGACCTCGATCAGTATCTCGATCGCACCATCTTCTACCGCCCCCGTCCCTTTCGCAAACAAGAGGTGCGTGATTTCATATATGCACAATCGGAGGCCTTCCCCGATTCTCTGGCGATCATTGAGCGGCTCGCGCAAGCGGACCATGTCTTCCTGGCCACACTCAACAATGAATCGCGTGAGTTGAATCTCTTCCGGATTGAGAAGTTTGGTTTGCGTCAATACTTTTCCGTCTTTTTCAGCTCCTGCTACCTGGGGGTATCCAAACCTCACCCGCAGATTTACCAACTGGCGCTTGACCTCTCGCAGCGGCAACCGGAGGAGTGTGTGTTCATCGACGACCGTTCGCTAAATCTGGAATGCGCGCGGCGTCTGGGCCTGCACACGATTCAGTTTCTGAATGCGGGGCAACTGGAAGGAGACCTGCACACTCTGGGACTGGAGTTCTAGATTTTCCCGCCGCCGGCACTCTGGTTCCGGTCGTGACTCATTTCGGGAATCCTCTCCTATGAGTCTCCACCAGGGCGTTCGAATTTGCTCCCTTTTGGGGGAACCTATCCGCGGCTTGTCAGGCTCAAACTTAGTCACTACCTGGAACTGTGGCCGTTTGCTGAGTGGCAAGCCTCTTGGCAGTTTCCTTCACTTGCTTCAAATCCAATTTTCCGCTGCCAAGGAAGGGCAATGCCGGCACCCGGAAGAAGTTTTCCTTCCGTGGCACCCACAATTTGGGAAGCCCGGAATCGCGCATCCGCTTGAGGAAGTCATCCACGCTCAATCCCAACTCGGTGTGGAGCACCACGAAGCGCTCGCCCTTCTGCTCATCGGATACTGAGGTCACCACCAGGCGGGGCTCAGAGCACCCGAGCGCGCGATGCAGTGCATCCTCCACCTGGACGTGTGACACCATCTCGCCGCCGATTTTGGAAAAGCGCGAGAGCCGGTCGGTGATCTGGATGAAGCCGTCTTCATCCAATTGCGCCACGTCGCCGGTAATGTACCAACCATCCTCCCACATGACTTGGTGGGTCCTTTCCGGCTCGCCGAGGTAGCCCATCATCACACTGGGCCCTTTCACTAACAGCATTCCCTCCTGGCGGCAGCCGAGTGTCTCGAAGTTCTCGGTATTTACGATGCGCACCGCGACGCCGGGAATCGGGTGTCCGACGGTGCCTTGTTTGGCGCCGATCTGCTTCTTGTCGCCGCCGCTGTAACCAGGGTTCTCCACTGAGACCACCGGTGAAAGCTCCGTACAGCCGTAGCCTTGCAAGAGGTCAAGGTGAAATTTCTCGCGGAAGGCGTGCGAGAGTTCCGGCTTCATCTTTTCCGCTCCCACAATGGCCACGCGCAGGGAGGCGAAATCTTCTGCCCCGCAGCGGCGTACATATTCCCACACGAAGGTGGGGGTGGAAATCATGATGGTGACGTGAAACTTGCGGCAGATTTCGCCGATTTTTCGGGCCTCCAGTGGATTGGAATGGTAGGCGACGCCGAATCCGGAAATGGCCGGCAGCCAGAGCCCGACGGTGAAGCCGAAGGAGTGGAAGAAAGGCAGGATTCCCAACAGGCAATCGCTCCGATTCACATTGATTGTCTGCTGTACCGCCTCCAGGTTGGAGACGATATTGCGGTGGCTCAGCATCACGCCTTTAGGTGTCCCGGTGCTGCCGCTGGAGAAAATGACGGTGGCAAGGGAATCAAGCTTCACGTCACCCGGAATCAACCAGCGCCGCAGCACTGCGACGGGAACAAGGCGGGCGACGGCGGCCCAAACCATTTGGTCAATCTTAGTAAAAGTCTTTGCCACATCTTCGAGCATCACCATTCCCGGCTGCTTCTCGATTCCCAACCGGCTCAGCAGTATTTCCGACGTGAAGATCGTCTTGAGGCCACAGCGCTCCACGGCCACTTCCATCGACTGCTTGGAAGCGGTGTAATTCAGGTTCACCGGCACTCGCCCTGCCAGGCTGATGCCGAAATTCAGCAGCGCGCCGGGCACCGAGGGCGGCAACAGGACGCCAATCATTTTCTCATCTGGACAAAGCTTGGCCACATGGCGGCGGAACAGCAGTGCTCCGATCAAGGCCTTCCCAAAGTTCACCTCCCGCCCGGTGGAATCGGCCATGGCGAACCGCCGCCAGTTGCGGCGTGCGCTATCCAGGAAAAGCTCCGGCAGCGGCCGCTGCGCGTGTCCGCGGCGCGCGAAGGCATCCGCGCTCAGGGCCATCACCGCTTGCCGCACCTGGAATGTGTCCGCATCGGCGGGGAGCGGCGCGCCGAAACTCACGGTTACTCGATAGGGGATGCGGCGCGGCCACTTGAAGAAAAAACGTCCGCGTTCGAAGCTGAAAATGCTGCCCCACACGCGGTCAAGATGGACGGGAATGATCGGAACGGGGAGACCGCGCGTGATGCGTTCGAAACCGCGTCGGAACCGCAGCAGGTTCCCTGTGCGCGTGATGGCGCCCTCCGCGAAAATGCAAACCAGGTCGCCTTCGCGCAGGCGGTTCTGCGCCGTGTGCAGCGACTCCACCAATTCCCGCGGCTTGTCGGATTCCGAAATCGGGATCGCGCCCATGAGGCTGGCCAGCCAGTGAATTCCCCTCGTCTCGTAAAAGTGGCGGTACATCAGGAAGCGAATAAAGCGCGGCGTGCAAGCACCAATTAAAAAGGGATCGGCAAAGGAAATGTGATTACACACCAGGAGCGCCGGCCCGCGCCGGGGCAGGTTTTCCGCGCCCCGCACCTCAATGCGATAGAACGTGTGCGTTAGCAGGAAAAAGCATAGACGGATCATAAAGTCGGGCAGGACTGTCAAAATGTGCCAAGTGGCGCCAAAGGAAATCACCGCCATGACCAGCAGAATTTGGTTCGCTTGCATTCGGCAAGGACCGGAGAGGAACGCGAAGATGCCAGCGCCGAGGAAAACTCCGGTGAAGGTCAAGACGTTGGAGGTGGCGATGATTCGTCCCTTGGAGTGCTCGCCTGCATGCGCCTGCAAGTAGGATTGCAGGGGGATGATGAAAATTCCACCAGAGAAGCCCAACAGGAAATGGCCAATAAATACCTGGGCAACGGAGTGATGGCCAAGGAAGAGAAACACCCCAAAGACCCCGAGACCCACCGACCCAATGGGCACCAGTCCTAATTCCACTTGGTCGCCGGAGAGTTTTCCCGCCACAAAAGCGCCCAACCCGATGCCGATCGATACTGAAGCGGTGAGGTAGCTGATTCCGGTGTTGCTCAAATGCAGGAGATCGCGGCCGTAGCCGATCACGTTTTGCAAATAGACCGCGCCCAGAAACCAGAAATAGGCGATGGCTAGAACCGTTCGGTAAAGCGCGCGAGAGCTGCGAATTTCCGCAAAGTCTTGCCGGAACTCCCGGAAGCCGTTCCTGCGGAATTTCTCTCCCGCAGCAACGGCGGGGACGCGGCTGATTCCGGTGGCCACACACAATCCCAGCAAAGCACTACCCACGAGCATGGCCACAGGAACATAAGGTTTGGACGGATAAGCGTCAAGCAACAACCCTGCGGCCACGGGTCCCGACACAATCATGGTATAAACGGTGAGCTGCATCAGCCCGTTGGCGCGCGGCAGGGCCTCCTCGGGAAATATCTGCGGCAAAATTCCTTCTTTGGCCGGATCGAGGAAGCACGCGTGAATCCCTAACAGAAACAGCACGGCCAGCATCGCGATGACATGCCCTACGAACATGGCAATCGTGGCAACCACGAGCAGCATGGCTTCAACCATCTTCATGAAAATGATCACGCGACGCTTGGAGAAGTGGTCGGCCACCTGACCCGCATAAGACGAGAACACGATGTAGGGCAGGACGTAAAGTGCTGTGCCGAGGGATATGTAAAGATTCCGCGTGGCGAGAGCGGGGATGCTCGCGGTGACAAACAGCATCAACAATTGCTTGAAAGTGTTGTCGTCAAAAACCGCCAGCGCCTGTGCTGCCAGGAGGAAAACAAATCCCCGATTTTTCAAGATGCCCGAGTAACCGTGATAAGTCGCCATATGCTTTTCCTCCAACCCGCTTTCGGGCCGGTCGGCGCCCGACGCTTGGGTCACGCGGATCGGGTCGTGCCAGGTCCGAAAAACGCAGGAAGGCCATGAGGTGTAGACATTTGCCCGCGCCCATTCTAGAGCAATTGGCGAGGCGACAAAAGCTCGTTTCTCCCCCCTCGTCATATCGGCCTCCCCAGGGCGCGCGCGATTTCGACAAAACCTTGCAGCCGTTCCTGGGGAGCCCAGAGCAAAGCCGCCGCGCTGAAGACCAGCGAGCTCACAATCACGACCCCCAAAATTAATGCGCTTTCCATGTTTTTCAGCCTCGCGCCGGACAATAAGCGAGAATGAGGGACCGCCGCCACAGAGGGGGTTACAGTTTTTGAAGTGTCACACGTGGTGCGTGCCAGGTGTTAGATGCAAGGCGCTGGGTGTTAATGTAGAATCGTCCCGCAGCGGCGCTTGCAGATGACCCCTAAGGCCTGCTTCGCCTGGGTATCGAAGTGTGTCACGTGCCGGTCTTCACTGGCGCCTGGCACCTGATACCTTCCGACACCATGGACATTCGCATCAGCAAAGAGAGTGATGTCCCACTACGTCAGCAGTTGGCGGAGCAGATTGTCTTACACATCGCGACGGGCAAGCTTCCGCCCGGCCAGGCATTGCCCAGCGTGCGCGAGCTGGCCCGCCGCCTGAAAATTCATCACAACACCGTAAGTGAGGCTTATCAGGATTTGATCCGGCGCCAGTGGCTGGTGGGACGAAGGGGCAGCCGCGTCACGGTTCGAGCGCAGGATGAGGTTGTTCATCCCCGTGCAGCGAGCGGCCTCGATGACTTCATTAACACGCTGATTCGCGTGGCGCGTGACCAAGGTTATTCGCTCCAGGCGCTGCGCGAACGAGTGCGCGAGCGCTTGCTCGCCGAGCCCCCCGACCACATTTTGGTCGTCGATACCGATGTGGGCCTGCGCCGCCTTTTGCGGGAAGAAATTTGCGCTGCGATGAAGTGTCCGGTGGCGGTCTGCTCGCGGGTGGAACTGGCGGCGAACCCCGGCCTGGGCATCGGTGCGCTGGCGGTGGCCCCGCACTACGCGATCCCCGATGTCAATCCCCTTCTACCCAAAGACCGTCCCGCCCTTCCTCTGGAGTTCGGTGCGGCAGACGAGCAGGTGGACCTGATCCGCACGCGTCGCGAGCCTTCCGTGGTGGCCGTCGTTTCCGTCAGCGAGGGATTCCTGCAAACCGCAGGCAGCGTGCTTGCGGCGGCCGCCGGACGCCGCCACGTCCTGAAGGAGTTCCTGCTTCCGCTTCCCGACCCCAAGGCACTGGCCGCCGCGGACATAGTCTTTGCGGATTCCATCGCGGTGCGGGAGATTAAGCATCGCACCGTTGTGCCCTATCGACTGATCGCCCCCGCCTCGCTCAGCTATCTTGCCAGCGCCCTGAAAAATCCCACCGTGGGGTGATGGCTCGGGGCGAAATTCGCACGGGGAACCTCCTAGGCTCCTGAAGTCGTGACGATCTGTGCGCCCCTCCATGGCGCTTGGCCCTTGTCCAGTTTTTGCCGCAGGATACCACGGGATCTTTCACTGCGCTTTATTTTCTTCTTGACAAAAAATGTGGTTAGCCAAGTATTAATGGTTTGGAGAGAGGCCAGGGGTGTAACCTCCCATGAAGGGAAATTTGGGCAACCAAACTCGCCCGCTCACTCTTCCATTGGGTGCTTGTGCTTTTTGGGCCGCTTGTTGTATTCGAGGATTTTTTTGCGCAAGCGAATGGATTTAGGCGTAATTTCGACGAGTTCGTCGTCAGCGATGAACTCGATGGCTTCTTCCAGAGTCAGCGGGCGAAAGGGGATGAGGCGAATGGCTTCGTCCGCCACGGAGGCGCGCATATTGGTCTGTTTCTTTTCTTTGACCACATTGACGTCCATATCGTCCCAACGCGAGTTCTGGCCCACCACCATGCCTTCATAAACCTCCACGCCCGGCTGCACGAACAAGTCGCCACGCTCCTGTAGATTCCATAAGGCGTAAGCGGTCGTGCGGCCGGCGCGGTCGGCGACCAGCGATCCCGTCAGCCGCGTGGGCAGATCACCCTGCCAGTCGATGTAGCCATCGAACAGGGTATTCATCACCGCCGTGCCGCGCGTTGCTTTCAAGATTTCTCCGCGCAGTCCGATGAGCCCGCGCGAAGGGATGGAGAATTCCAGACGCACGCGGCCGCTCATCGCATGTCCGATGCCATGACTCACAATCTTGGTGTTAACTCCCTTGCGTATGCCGATTTCCTGCATCAGCACTCCCACAAACTCCTGGGGAAGGTCGATAATGAGTTGTTCCAAGGGCTCCTGGAGCCTGCCCTCCACGGTTCGGGTGACGATTTCGGGCTTCCCCACCGCAAGTTCGTAGCCCTCGCGCCGCATCATCTCGATCAAAATGGCCAACTGTAATTCACCTCTGCCCATCACCTTGAAGGAGTCGTGGCTGCCCATATCCTCAACCCGAATGGATACATTAGTGAGGAGTTCCTTGTCGAGCCGCTCACGCAAGTGTCGCGAAGTCACGTACGTGCCATCCCGCCCTGAAAAGGGCGAGCTGTTGATCGTAAAGACCATCGAGATGGTAGGTTCATCAATCGGGATGTGCGGTAGCGGCGCGGGGGATTCAGCGCTGGTCACCGTCTCGCCGATGGTGATGCCTTCGACTCCGGCGATGGCCACGATATCGCCGGCCTCGGCAGATTCCAAGTCAATACGCTCCAGCCCCTCGAACCCGTAGAGCTTGGTAATGCGGGTATTCTGAAGGCTTCCGTCCAACTTGGCGATCGCCACTTCGTCACCGCGGCGCAACGTGCCGGAAAAAATTCGGCCCAGCGCCAGGCGCCCGTGGTATTCGCTGTAATCCAGGTTGGCAACGAGAAGTTGAAGCGGGGCGCTGGCATCGCCGGCGGGAGCGGGAATGGCGCGCAGAATGGTCTCGAAGAGGGGTTGAAGATTTTCCGAAGCGCTATCCAGGGTCTCACGAGCGATGCCGTTCTTGGAAATGCAATAAATGACGGGAAAGTCGAGCTGGTCCTCGGTGGCGTCCAGATCGATAAAGAGATCGTAGACTTCGTTTAAAACCTCCTGGGGCCGTGCGTCGCTGCGGTCGATCTTGTTGATCACCACGATGGGAGGCAGTTTGGCTTCCAGCGCCTTGCGTAAGACATAGCGAGTCTGCGGCAGCGGGCCCTCGCTCGCGTCAACAAGCAGCAGCACACCATCCACCAGTTTCAGGGCGCGCTCCACCTCGCCGCCAAAATCGCTGTGGCCGGGCGTGTCCACAATATTGATGCGCGTGCCGTGATAGGTGATGGCGGTGTTCTTGGCCAGGATAGTGATGCCGCGTTCGCGCTCAAGATCATTGGAGTCCATCACCCGCTCCACCACGGGCTCCCCTTTACGGAAAATGCCGCTCTGCCGGAGCATGGCGTCCACCAGCGTGGTCTTGCCGTGGTCCACATGCGCGATGATGGCAATGTTGCGAATTGATGCGTTCACACGAACAGAATAGCAGTGATTGAGGAACTGTGGTGGGAAAGTCGATTTGGCGAACGTCGCGGTGGGCGTCAATGCCATGTGCGAAGATGCCCAGGGGCGGTTCGCGAACCGCCCCTATCCCTGAATCGACAAGGTTAAGTTAGTTGACCGGACACTAAAATGGAATTTCGTGCGTGATCAATCCGCCATCTTAGCAATATGTACGTCGAACCCCGTTCCCGGCAGAAGCGTGGTGAGAGCAAAAGCGGTGAAGCCCTCGCCTGTGAGCTCGGTGCGCCGGTAAACGCCGGGTTCGGTTTCCTGGGCCTCATGCCGCGCGCCAAAATCCTCCAAAAAGGCTTGGGCGTCTTTCAGATCAGGCTGTCCGGAATATTTGCCCTGAGTCAGCGCTTCGGCCGCGTAGGACCGGATAAGTTTGGGCCAATACTTTTCCAGCAGCCCGGTACTGGCGAACAGATCGGTCCAGATCATGCGCCCGTTCACCGCCACCACCACGCCCACCGCGTTCCGTTCCCTCAATTCGCGCATCAACCCCAGGTAGGACTGCTCCAGCGGCACGGCAACGGCATCAACTCGGCGTTTGACTTCGTCATTCGCCATTACACCAGCGTATGAGGAAGTCCCGGCCATGGCGCGGGCAGCGGGAGGGCTGGCTTGCACCGCCAAGGACTGCGCCGAAGCATGAACTTCCGACCATACCTTCTGCTGATCTTGATCGGCCATGGCACTGCGCCGCACGCTGGGCTGCGCCATCTGTGAACCAAAAGAACCGAAACTCGACTTGGACGCCACCCAGCGCCCGGGTTCAACACAAAACACCGCGAGGTCGATAGGGTCGCTTTTCGCGGGAACGATGCGGTCCTTGCCCACGACGCGATCCTGCTTGCCGCCGGTCACAATCTCACCCGCCAGCAAAATCAAGGGGCGGTCCGAGTTGTTCACCAGAACAAGCCGGTTCACCTCGGCGCCACCCGAGGGGATGTCTTGGTCGCGTCTGCGGATGAGCGGCCGCACACTGCCGGCCTCGCTAACGATCACGTCCCCGGAACGCACGCCCTCATCGAGGGTCAAAAAGTTTCGTGTGTCACGGGTGCGATCGGTAACGACCGGAAAGATGGTCAAGTTTCCATGGCTGATGGGCGGAAGCACTTTGTAAGTGGAGCCTATTTGGCCGGCTTCACCAAGGTCAGG
>Ga0187783_10004006_pt1 | contig 10897 bp, 7 predicted proteins | sample 1015_SJ02_MP02_2_FD_132471 | JGI IMG/M metagenome (GOLD analysis project Ga0187783, IMG submission 132471) | Tropical peat soil microbial communities from peatlands in Department of Meta, Colombia - 1015_SJ02_MP02_20_MG | ecosystem: Environmental > Terrestrial > Soil > Wetlands > Peat | place...
GCAGTTGCTCGATAAGTTCGACAAGAGCGTGGTCGCCGCCCGCGCTGCCCTTCGAGAAGCCAGCGATGAACTACTGATGGCTCCCTGGACGCTTCTAGCCGGCGGGCAGAAAGTCTTTTCGATTCCGCGGCTCGCCGTGGTGCGCGGCATGGTGCTGAGCCACGTGATTCACCATCGCGCCCAGCTTGGCGTTTACCTGCGCATGAACGACGTTCCCGTACCTTCGCTCTATGGCCCGTCGGCCGACGAAGGCCAGATGTGAGCGATATCTGATTTCTTGACAAATCGCGCTAGGTGATCATCCCGGTGGGGCGACCCTGCGTTTTGGGCGACTTCCTCACCAGATCCGGTCACCGTCGTCTAACGGCTCGACGCGCCCTTTATTGCAATCAGGTGGGGAGTCTATGAAGCGTTGTTGGTTCTGTGCTTTGGCATTGGCTGTTCTCGTCCTACTGTCGAGGACGGTCTCCGCGCAGGAGAAACACACTCCTAGCATCGATGAATCATTGAGCTTGCAGAGCATCCGCTCGCCGATGATCTCCCCAGACGGCCGCTTCGTAGCCTATCGGGTGACGGAAACCGACTGGAAGAACGACGATTTCGTCTCGCAGATCTGGCTCGTGAACCTTGCCACCGGGGCGAACTTTCAGTTGACCCGCGGCAAGCACGCGCCGGGCGCTGCCGAGTGGTCGCCGGACGGGCGGTGGCTGGCCTTCGTTGCCGAACGCGAACCGAGTGCGATCGAGCCGCTTGCAGAAGCGAAGAAGGAGGAGCAGAAGGCGGAAAAGTCGACGAGCGATGGGTCGGGCGGGGACAAGCCGGCCGCGCAGCAGATCTGGCTGATTTCGCCTGAAGGCGGTGAGGCCTTCGAGCTAACCAAATCCCCGACCGACGTCGGTGACTTCGCGTGGTCGAAGGATTCCAGGTTCATCGCCCTGCGGGCCAACCCGCCGGAGACAAAGGCCAGCAAGGACCGCAAAGAGAAATACGGCGACTTCAGCGTGTACGAAAAGGATTACGACCAGAATCAGATCTGGCTGGTTGACGTGAGTGCTGCGTTGCGGAATTTTCTGCCTGTCGATGCCAAGCAAGTCACTTTCGATTTATCCCTCAACGTCAACTCCCTCGCCTGGTCCCCCGATTCGACGCGCATCGCCTTCAGCGCCTCGCCCAATCCTCTGCTGGCCTATGGCGGTGACGAGGACATTTATCTCCTGGATCTGACGAAAAACAATGCGGTGAAGAAAATCGTCGCGCTTCCCGGCCCGGACGGCTCCCCGGTGTTCTCGCCCGACGGCAAACAGCTCGGCTTCTCGACCGCTCTCGGCCAGCCGTATTACTACTACGCGAACGGCCACATCGCCGTCGTCGATCTCGACGCCGTTGTGGTCAAGCCCGCCTCCACGCCGGCCGACGTGCGCGACCTCACCCTGAAATTCGACGAGGACGCACAGCCCATTGACTGGGGCCCGGACGGAATCTACTTCGCCGCCCTCGAGCGCACGAACGCGCACGCGTTCCGGGTCGATCCGCGATCGCTTGCGATCCACCGCATCACCGCGCCGGATGCCTTCTTTCTCGGCGGCGTTTCATTCACCAAGGATTTCACGACCATGGCGTTCACCGCAGCTGACGCCGAGCACCTCGGCGAGCTGTACGTCTCGCCCGTCTCGCATTTTTCGCCGCGCCAGCTGACCGACATGACGGCGCAGGTGAAGGGTTGGGATTTGGGAACCACGGAACTGGTCGCCTGGAAGAGCCAGGACGGCGCGCCGATCGAAGGCGTCCTGCACAAGCCGAGCGGATACGATCCCTCGAAGAAGTATCCACTGTTGGTGATGATTCACGGCGGGCCCACGGGTGTTTCACAGCCCACGCTGTTTGCTTCCGGTTACGCGTATCCCGTGCCGATTTTTCTCGCCGAAGGTGCACTGGTCCTTGAGCCCAACTACCGAGGCAGCGCTGGATACGGATTGGCCTTTCGCGCGCTTAACGTGCGCAACCTAGGAGTCGGCGACATGTGGGACGTGATGAGCGGTGTCGATTCGCTGATCGCCAAGGGAATGGTCGATCCCAGCCGGCTCGGCTCGATGGGTTGGTCGGAGGGAGGATACATTTCTGCGTTTTTGACCACGCACACGGATCGTTTCAAGGCGATTTCTGTCGGCGCGGGAATCAGCGACTGGATGACCTACTACGTCAACACGGACATCACGCCGTTTACGCGCCAATATCTGCACGCGACGCCGTGGGATGATCCGGCGATCTATGCCCAGACCTCGCCGATTACCACCATCAAACAAGCGAAAACGCCCACGTTGATCCAGCAGGGCAGTAACGACAAGCGTGTTCCGGTGCCGAACAGCTATGAGCTCTATCGAGGTTTGCAGGATGAAGGTGTGCCCTCACGGCTGATTTTCTACATGGGCTTCGGCCACGGGGTGAACAAGCCCAAAGCCCGCCGCGCGCTGCTCGAGTCAAACCTCGATTGGTTCAACCATTACATCTGGGGCCAAGAGTTTCCGAAGGATTCGCCACTGTTCGGCTCGAGCGAATCGACACCGTCGAAGGGACCGTCCTAGGCGGGGACAGAGACACCCCCCAGACTTTGCCGCGCGCAATCGTGAGCGGGGTCCGCTGGTCTGAGGCCGCCCGACCCGCCGTCGACGCGAGTTGAAGCGGTTGCTCGGCGTGTGCTAGCATCCCGATTTTCGGGCTGGCGGGAAATTCCTTGCAGGCGCAGGCCTTTCGGGCCGAGACGGGAAAGCGGCTTCGATTTGCCTCCTCAGCGTTCGAGCCGGGCGCCTGGTGCTCATGTGTCAAGTCCACGAAAGATCTCGAAACGCGCAATTCGCCTCGCCCGACGTGCGGAGCATCCCTTCGTACGTCCGTGTTTGCTAGGAAGGCGCAGGGCGATAAAGGAGCCACGCACATGAAATCGTTTAACACGGAATGGATACGCAACGTGGGGATTGTAGGCCACGGCGACACAGGGAAGACCCAGCTTGCGTCGTCGTTACTGTATGCGGCGGGCATGACGCCGCGGCTGGGCAAAGTCGCCGAGGGCTCGACCACCACGGACTGGGACGAAGAGGAAATCGCGCGCAAAATTTCGATCAATACGGGAATCGCCTACGCGGAATGGCAGGCGCCGGGCCAAAAAGAGAGAGTCAAAATCAATCTCCTCGACACGCCCGGCTATTCCACATTCATCAATGAGACAAAAGCCTCGCTGATTGCGGCGGACGCATGTTTGATCCTGGTCGACGCGGTGGCCGGCGTGCAGGTGGTCACCGAAAAAGTTTGGGACTACTCGACTGAATACGATCAGCCGCGCGCGTTTGTGCTGAACTGGATGGACCGCGAACTGGCCAGTTTCGAGCGCGCGCTCGGCTCGCTCCAGCAAGTTTTTGGACGGGGCGTGATTCCCATCCAGCTGCCCATCGGTTCGGAGAAGAACTTCCGAGGCGTGATCGACCTGGTCGCCATGAAGGCGCTCATCTACGCCCCCGACGGCGACGGCAAGGCCAAGATCGAAGATATTCCCGCCGACATGGCGGAGGAAGCAAAGGCCGCGCACGAAGCACTCGTCGAATTGGTCGCCGAAGGCGAGGACGAGTTGATGCAGGAGTTTTTCGAGAAGGGGACCCTTCCGCCTGAGGACCTGAAGAAAGGCTTGCAAGAGGAGGTTCGCGACAGAAAAATTTTTCCTGTTCTGCTCAGCTCCGCCCTGCACAACGTGGGCACCGACGCCATCCTGAACTTCATCGTCGACATCTTCCCTCCGCCTGCTTGCCGCGGCAAAGCATCCGGTCACGCCACGGCCGACCGCAAGAGCGAGACCCTCGAGCGCAAGATCGCCGATGCGGAGCCGATTTCCGTTTTCGTGTTCAAAACTCTGGCCGACCCCTTCGCCGGCCGCATCACCTATTTCAAAGTGATGTCCGGCATTCTGAAGAACGATGCAACCTTGCAGAACTACAATCGCAATTCGCAGGAACGGTTACAGCACGTCCAGGTAATGCAGGGGAAGACCGCGACGGACGTGAACGATCTTCACGCGGGTGATATCGGCGCGGTGGCCAAGCTCAAGGAGACGACCACCGGCGAAACGCTGGGCGACAAGGCTTCGCCGATTTTCTACGGCACCGCGCGCATTCCGGAGCCCTCGATCACCTTTGCCATCGAGCCGAAGACGCGGGCGGACGAGGACCGCATCGGCGCCGCCATTCACAAGATCCTCGAGGAGGACTTGGCGCTGCGCTTCGGCCGCGACGCACAGACCAAGGAATTCCTGCTCAGCGGCGCCGGACAGCAACATATCGAAGTGGTCGTCGCCAAGCTGCGCAAGCGCTATCACGTCGAACTCACCTTGAAGCCGCCCAAGGTTCCCTACCGCGAAACGATTCGCGGCAAGGCGGATGCCGAAGGCAAGCACAAGAAGCAGACCGGCGGCCACGGGCAGTTCGGTCTGTGCCGGATCAAGATGGAACCGCTGCCGCGCGGGAAGGGATTTGAGTTCGTCGACGACATCTTCGGCGGCGCGATTCCGAAGAACTGGATTCCTTCGGTCGAGCGCGGCATTCGAGAAGCCGCCGAGCGCGGCTATCTGGCGGGGTTTCCCGTCGTGGATTTTCGCGCCATCCTCTACGACGGCAAGTATCATGACGTCGACTCGAGCGATATCGCCTTCAAAATTGCTGGTACCCTTGCCTTTAAGGAAGCCATGAAGCAGGCGCGGCCTGCCCTGCTCGAGCCGATTATGCAGGTCGAGGTGTATGCTCCCGATCAGTATTCCGGCGACCTGATGGGCAATCTGAGCTCGCGTCGCGGAAAAATCAGCGGCAGCGAAACGCGAACCGGTAACGTGGTGATCAAGGCGCAAGTTCCGCTCGCGGAAATGCTGAGTTACGCGAATGAACTGACTTCCATGACGCAGGGCCGCGGAAGCTACTCCATGGAATTCTCACATTACGATTTCGTGCCGAGCGAGCTTGCCGAGAAGGTCATTGCCGCGCACAAGCCCCGCGGCGACGAGGAAGCAGAAGGGGTCTCTGCCTGAGCTCCTGTCTGGGTGGCAGGGACCGGCCAAGGGTAGGATTCTGACCGCGCCCCGCATAGGCGGCCGTCCGGCGGGCGCCTGGAATCAAGGGCGGGAGTCTCCGGATCTGGGCCCCGTCGGCTGGGACCAGCGCGGCAGGAAAAATCCCGTGAGCCGCTTGTGCTCCTCAAAAGCCGGACCAAATTCACTGGCCAGCAGTTTTTCTTCTCGTTTCGACTTCCAGATGAAACCGGCGAGAATCAGGGCGAAAGCGAGCAATCCTCGATAGCGTCCGATCACCAGCACTGTTCCGGCCAGGGCCATCAGAATGCCCGTGTAAATCGGATGGCGAATTCGCGAGTACGGGCCGGTACGAATGAGCTGGTGGTCTGTGCGCAGTGATACCGAGCCGCTCCAGTATCTGCCGATATGATGGCGCGCCCAGATGGCCAACGCGATGCCGATCCAGGCCAGCGCAGCGCCCAACGGGCGCACCCAGGGAACGGAGGGGATGAAGCGGTCGTTGAGCATCCCCCACCGCGGATCCGCTTTATAGAGAAGAATGAAAGCGCTCGCCATCACGGCAAAGCGCAACAGCCACTCGCCGGCCGGCTCGCGCTTCTTCGCCGGGTTCCTGCGCAAGGCAGCCACCAGCCAGTAGACGGCGAAAACGATCCAGGCGCCCTCCAGCAGGTCGCCGGCGTCGTATCCAATCATCGTTCGCCTCGCATTTCGAGAACCTGGACTCACCAAAATGGCGCTTGCAGCGATGCGCCCGTTTGGGTCAAGCTTTTGTGGCCATGAGGAAGAATGGTGACCTAAAGCGCCTCGGCGACGCAACCCTGGCTCTTCATGCCGGAGAGAAGCGGTATCAGCTCAGCGGACCGGTTGTAGCACCCATTGCGCGCACGTCAAATTTCACGTTCAAGAACACGGAGGAAATGAAGCGCTGGGCGGAAGGCCGAAGTTCGGCCTACATCTACACGCGGTACGGGAATCCGACTCTGGCCCTGGTCGAGCGCAAACTCGCAGCGCTCGAGGGCGCCGAGGCGGCGGTCGTCGCCGCATCCGGGATGGCTGCAATTTCCAGCGTGCTCCTGTCCGTGCTGAAAGGCGGCGACGAGCTGATCGCCACGCGCCAACTCTATGGCGGCACCTATCGTCTCATGCGCGACCTGTTTCCGGGCTTAGGCATCGTCGTGCGCTACGTGGAGGCCGATCTGGACGGAATCCAGAAGCTCGTGAATCCGCGCACAAAGGCGCTCTACGTCGAATGCCCCACCAATCCCACCCTGCGGTTGGTCGATCTGCGCAAAGCCGCCGCGTTTGCCGAGGAATGGGGAGTGATCTCCATCGTCGACAATACGATTGCGAGTCCCCTCCTGCAAAAGCCGATCGAATTCGGCTTCAACATGGTCGTGCATAGCGCAACAAAATATCTCGCCGGCCATTCCGACATCATCGCCGGGGCCGTTGCGGGCAGCCGCCTGCTGATCGACAAGGTCCGTAGCAATATCATTTATCTCGGCGGTTCGATGGATCCCGGGGCAGCCTTCCTGCTGATGCGGGGCCTGAAGACTCTCGGGGTTCGCATCCAGAGGCAAGGCCAGACGGCGATGCAACTTGCGCAGTATCTGGCGCGGCATCGGAAGGTCGCCCGGGTCCATTATCCCGGGTTGCCCTCCCATCCCGATCACGCTCTGGCAAAGCGCCAGATGCGCTCGTTTGGTGGGATGCTGGCGTTCGATGTAAAGGGCGGGCTGAAGGCTGCGCGACGATTCTGTGATCGCCTTCGTGTTTTCCTGCTGGCGGCGAGCCTGGGCGGCGTCGAATCTCTGGTGGTCCTGCCGATGTTCACCTCGCATTACAACATGTCGGCTGAGGAATTGCGCGCGGGGGGCGTCGAGCCCGGCACCGTGCGCGTCTCGGTCGGGCTCGAAGATCCCCAAGACTTAATCGAAGATCTCCGCCAGGCCCTCGCCTAGTTCCTGAGGCGCGGGCGGGGCCAACAGCGAAGGGCCCGCCTGACCGCTCGGAATCTGCCGCCGCCGGCGCGCGGCCAAAAGCCGCCTGTCCTGATTTAGTTACGGCTCGTCCTGAAAAGTTCCATTGACGCGAACCGAGCCGCTTCTTACCATCTCTCTAGGGCGAGGGAGCGGCCTCCAGCGGCGCAAGTCCCGGCCGCTCTGGCATTTGGCATCGTTCAAGCGGTAACTGGCATCCTACGCAGAACCAAGAGATGAACTATCGCGCGACAATCTGTGTCACGCTGGCCGGCGGCATCATGTTGCTGGCCGGATGCGAAGACAGCGCGACGAAGCATGTTCGCGTGACGCCTCCTGCTCCGACGCCGCAGCGAACCGCCCAGGCCGCGCGCGAACCCCTGCCGTTCCCGAGCGCACCGGTTGAGTTTGTCGCCCTCGGACGCGATCCGCGTCCGGCCATCGATCTTCTGGTCGAAAACGTACAAGCCACCTTCAATGCCGGGCAAAAGGAATACAAAGTCGGCAATCTCGAGAACGCCCGCGTCGATTTCGAGAAGGCCGTTAGCCTGATTCTCTCGAGCGGGTTTCAGATCGACTTCGATCCGCGGCTGTCCGATTTGTTCGATCAGATCGGTGAATCGGTGCACTCCTACGAGCTCGACGCCGCGCAGAGTGCCGAGGATGAGGAGGCGGAAACACCCAGCAAGCCTGCACCCATCGATGAGATCGCCGATCTTACCTTGCCGCCGGGCGACCCTCGGCTTGTCGCGAAGGCCGAAGAGGAGCTGATTCGGGTCCGCCATGACCTTCCTCTGACGGTCAACGAATCCGTCCTGCAGTATTTGAGCTTCTTCACGACCCCGCGCGGACGCGCCGTCGTTCAACGCGGACTCACCCGCGCAGGCTTGTACAGCGACATGATCCGCAATGTTCTCCATCAGGAAGGGGTTCCGGAAGATCTGATCTACCTGGCCCAGGCGGAAAGTGCATTTCTTCCCGACGCTGTTTCGCGCAAAGGGGCGCGCGGCATCTGGCAGTTCATGCCCTTTCGCGGTGAGGAGTACGAGCTCGACCGCAGCTATTGGATTGACGAACGCAGCGATCCGGAAAAGGCCACGCGCGCCGCCGCGCATCATCTTCGCGATCTCTACGATATGTTCGGGGATTGGTACCTCGTCATGGCGGCCTATAACTCGGGCCCCCTCAATGTGGCGCGCGCCATCGAGCGCACCGGTTACGCCGATTTCTGGGAGCTCGAGAAGCGTCACGCCCTTCCCAAGCAAACCGAAAACTACGTGCCCATCATCATTGCGCTCGCGCTGGTTGCCAAGGAGCCAGCACTCTACGGCGTGCAGGTCGACGCGGAAAAGCCGCAGCCGCTTGAAGTCATTAAGCTCGCCCATCCCATCGATCTTCGCCTGGTCGCGGACGCAACGGACACCGAGGTTGACGACCTGCGCGCGCTCAATCCCGAACTGCTCCGCAACGTTACTCCAAACGACGCACAGTTCGAACTGAAGGTTCCCGCGGGCGCCGCCGAAAAATTTAACGCGAATATCCAGCAGGTGCCCGAGGAGAAATGGACAAGCTGGCGACTCCACGAAGTCGAGACCGGCGAGAGTCTTGTAGAAATCGCTCGCCGCTACGGCGTCACGCTCGGCTCGCTCGAAAATGCGAATCACCTCGAACCCAGCGCACAGGTTCCGGCAGGGTTCTGGCTCAACATTCCGACCGCACCGCCCGCCGCACGTCTGGTGCATTATCGCGTGCAACGCGGTGAGACACTGGCCGCGATCGCGGACCGTTTCGACGTGACCGTTTCCGAGCTGAAACGCTGGAACCACATCCACAGCGATCGCGTGCCGCGTGGAACGCGCCTTCGAATCTATGCCGGGGGCCAGCCGGCATCGCGGGCAAGCTCGAAGCTGGTCGAGAACCGCGGCGACGTTCGCACGGTCTCGACCTCCCGCTTGGGCGAGCCGAACAACGATCCAGTCGAACACAGAGTGAAGCACGGCGAAACGCTTTACTCGATCGCCCGTGAGTACGGCACTACCGTAGCGGCGCTGCGCGGATCGAATCCGTTTTTGTCCGAGCGCGGGCTGAGAGCAGGGGACGTCCTTAGAATTCAGCGCTAATCTCACTCGTGGCCCGTTCTGCCCGATTCCGCCCCTAAGCGTGCCGGGGCCAGTCCTCTTGCTTCCTCATTGTTGGTCGCCCTAGTACCTCTGTACTGAAAACTCCGTCCCAAATTGACCCTCTTGCTCTATTGGCCTGAAGGGCGGCAAACCCTAGCCTAGGCCTGGGCTCACCAAGCGTGGTTCGTGACCCCGCGAATCCCGCGTGCGCGAGTTTTCAGGGTTTGGCCCAAACAGAGGTGTTTTGTGGCTTTGAAGGAGCGAAGAGCATCCCGGCGTTTTCTAATGCGTCTCCCGCTGACCGTCCGATGGACCGATGAGACGGTCGTCGGAGAAGCCCTTACCGAGTCGCGTGAGGTGAGCTCACGCGGGTTGTATTTCCATCTGCCAAAAGGACTTAAGTGCGGCGCGCCGCTCGAAATCGTGATGACCTTGCCGCACGAGCTGACCCAGGCTGGCCCCGTGCGTGTGCGTTGCCTTGGGCGCGTCCTGCGCAGCAGCGCGGAACATTCCGGCGAGGTCGGCGTGGCGGCCGCGATCGAGCGCTACGAGTTCTTGCGGAACAGCGAAGCCGCCGTCGCCTAAGTCCATTCAGTCTCTTACCCAGCCTGCGGAGATGGGTGAGAGTGCCGGTTGGCTCGGAACCCTCAGCCGGGCCGCCGGCCTTTTCTTATCGGCCCGGGGGAAATGACCCTAGTTTTGAGCTGGTGTGGGAAAGCTGGGTGTTCAGCAAGAACGGCTCGGAACTGTCGTTCGGCCGCATTGCACCTCGGGCAAACGCACGCGGCAATGCCCCCCAAGATTCTCAACCCTCGAAATCGAACTCAATCGGATCGATCGTCGTCGCGGAAGGAGAGATCACTCTTCAGATTCGCGAACGGCTTGCCGTCGACTTCCGCGTAGGGATAGACGAAATAGTTCAATGGATCGCCGGCTTGCGCTGGATCGAGGCGTATGTCACGGCCGAGTGAAAACATGACGCGGTTCGCATCCGTGGCGCCGAAGAAGTAGTCATGCTTGGCGGGATTCTTCCACGCCTCGGACGCGTCGATCGGAATCCAGCCCACTGCGTCCGCGTAGAACTCGGCCCAGCAGTGATAGCTCGGAATCACGCCTTCATGCGCGCTGACCGGGAGCGGGAAGCCAATCTCAAACCGCGCCGGAACCCCCGCGGCGCGAGCCATGGCGATGAACAGAGAATGAAAGTCGGTACAGTTTCCATGTTTTGCCGTACACGCCCAGATCGCATCACCTCGACCCCAACCGGTTCCCTGGTGATCGTAATGCAGCGTAGCGACCACGTAATCGTAGATCTTGCGGGCCTTCTCGACTGCCGTCGTTGCGCCGGCGGTCTGCTGGCGCGAGAGTTCCGCGATCTGCCCATCGACCGGGACCAGCCGGTCGGGCTGCAGAAAACCCGTCCAGTCCGCGGGCCCAGAAGCAAGATTGGAAGCCTCGTCGAGCCGCACGCGATGCTCGAGGCGTGTCACATGAAATGCGAGCTCGATGTCGACCGGATTTCGGGTCTCCTCCGCGTTTACGGTGAAGTAGGCGTAGCGGTTGTGGTGAACCGGTTCGCGGCGTATCTGATACCTCACCGGTGCATGGATTTCGAGCGCGGAGATTGTCTGGTAGGCGTCCTCGTACGGCAGGGGAACCCAGAGCCGCCCTTCCCGACTGCCCGAGGGCAGCGAGGGAAGGTGCACGACGTACCTGAATGTGAAGCTCCGCGA
>Ga0187783_10004007_pt1 | contig 10897 bp, 10 predicted proteins | sample 1015_SJ02_MP02_2_FD_132471 | JGI IMG/M metagenome (GOLD analysis project Ga0187783, IMG submission 132471) | Tropical peat soil microbial communities from peatlands in Department of Meta, Colombia - 1015_SJ02_MP02_20_MG | ecosystem: Environmental > Terrestrial > Soil > Wetlands > Peat | place...
AATTGCCCCGTGCGCGACGGACCTGTACGTTCCCACGAATGTGTGAATCTCTCGTCACCGTTACGGGCCCTAGTGGGGGCTCAATGTCGAAGCTGACGACTCCATGATCGACTTCGACGACCAGGTGGTAATCGTCACCGGAGCAGGTCGGGGATTGGGTCGTCTCTACTCAATCGAGTTCGCGCGTCGGGGCGCGTCCGTCGTTGTGAACGACGTTGGTAGCAGCATGCAGGGCGAAGGATCGGATCCTGCCGTTGCTGACAGTGTCGTCTCGGAGATAGAGCAAGCGGGCGGTAGAGCCATTGCCTCGTACGAGTCCGTCGCAAGTCCCACCGGTGCTGAAGAGATCGTTCTCGCAGCAGTGAACAGCTTCGGGCGTCTAGACGCCGTCGTGAGCAACGCCGGGATCTTTCACACCATTCCTTTCGAGGAGCTTGCGGCCAGAGACTGGGACCGCATGCTCACGGTCCACCTGAACGGTGGCTTCTATCTGAGCCAACAGGCCTTCCGCGTGATGAAATCTCAGGGCTACGGGCGGTTTGTTTTCATGGTTTCAGCGGCAGGGCTCTTCGGACAGCCGAATTCCGCGCATTACGCGGCTGCGAAGTCGGGGCTAGTGGGGCTTGCGAACGTGATCGCCATAGAGGGTGCGCCGTTCGGGATCATGTCGAACTGTGTGCTTCCGATGGGTTACTCGAGGATGGTCCTCGAAACAGTCGGAGACAGCCCGCATCCAGCGGTCGAACCCTTCCTAACCGCAATCAAGCCGGAGCTCGCGGTCGCGATGGTGGTCTTCCTCGCCAGTCGAGCCTGCGAGCTCACACATCACAACTTCTCGGCTGCCGCCGGTCGCTACGCCCGAGTATTCACGTCACTCGGTCAGGGCTGGCTCAGCCCACCCGGGTCCGTGCCAACCGCAGACGACATCGCGTCACATCTCAGCGAGGTGTCGGAGATCGAGCCATTTACGGTTCCGACGTCGATCTTCGACGAGGTAGCCGAGATCTGCCGCAGACGCGAGATCCCGATCTAACTAGTGGGAGCAGGAGTGGGAGCCAACTCGCGGGAACCGGAGAGTGCGAGGTCGTGGCACAACGAGCAAGAGGCAGCTCTCCGATTGACGCAACAAGACCCTCTGGATAGTGTCGGAACAAATGTCAGGTTACGCCCGGCGGCGGGGGGTTGAGGTGGGACGAGCGGCAGGACCTGCGCCGTTCGGTCGTGGGAACGCAGGGCGCCCAGCTTCGCTCGCTGAATCGTGTTAGCCGAAACGTTCGGTGACTGGGGCGTTCGGTGACTGGGGCGTTCAGTGACTAGGGCGTTAGGTGACTGGGGCGTTCGGTGACTAGGGAATGACGACACAACTCGCTCGTTCACCCTCTGCGAACGAGGAGAGGTCGCCAACCACCGAGCCGCCGGAAAAGCGTGATCGCCGGGCGGTGATCGTCGGCTTGACCGTGTTCGCAGTTCTCGCGTGCGCGGTCGTCGTCGGTCACAACGCTCGACACGGCGCCGTTGCGAGCCGCATCAAGAACCCCGCTCTCCACATTCCGCCGAGCCATGTCGCACCGCTCTTCGGCTGGACCCATTGGCTCGGATTCCTGCAGTACGGCACGGTCATTTCAATAGCTCAGATCATCGTGATTTTTACCGTGGCTTGGTGGCGATGGCCTAAACATCCCATCCTTCTCATGGCGATCGCCTGCACGTCGCTGATCTGGCAGGACCCGATCATGAACTGGGCGCCCTATGCGGTCTACAACCCCGCGTTGTGGCACTGGCCCGAAACGTGGCCGTTGGTCTCCATTTCACCGACAGTCGAGCCGTTCGTGGTCTTCGGCTATGTGACGTTCTATCTGCTGCCAGGCCTCGTCGGAATCTGGATCGTGAGACGCATACAACGGCGAAGACCGGTGACGTCCTTCGTCTGGCAACACCCTCTCATCACGTTGGCAATCATCATCTATGTCGTCGGCTTCACCTACGACGCCATTCAGGAGATCCTGCTGGTGCGGATGCAGCTGTACATCTATTCGCAGGTCATCCCGTTTGGCTCCGTGTTCAGTGGAAAGCCATATCAGTTCCCGCTTCTTTGGGAGTCGACACTCGTCACAGCTGTGATGATTCCCGCGGGCGTTCTCCTCTACCGGGACGACACCGGCCGCACCGAAGCCGAGAAACTGGCCCGCCGCTTGAAGGCTTTTCAGCGTCGACCAGCCCTGGGCTCGTTCTTGGTCATGGCCCTCATCCTGAACGCCTGCTACCTGTTTCTGTACGGCGGCAGCTTCGCGATCATCCGAGCGAGCGGCGCCGCAACGTCGGTGGCATGTCCGTACCCCTTCCCCACGGCAAAGGTCTACGACCCGCAGGGCTACTACGAGAAAGCTGGCGAACCGGGTCCTTACTCGGCCGGGATCTGGGATGGTTGGGAAACTGGCCAATCTGGCCGGCCGAATGTCGCCCCTCCACCAAGTGGAGGCCGCTGCAGCACGAAGAACAGTTGAAACTCGGTTGAGTCTTGTCGAAGGCTGAAGGACAGAAGGGGCGACAGAAGTACTGAGCGACAGAAGGACTGAGCACAGACAGATGGTTGAGCGCAGAAAGACGTAGGACAGAAAGAGGTAGGACGGAAAGACGTGGAACAAAAGACCGAGGTAGAGAAAGACGAAGAACAGAAGGCCGACGACGACGAATTCGGGCTATTCGACGATGCCGTTGCCGGAGACCTTCGAGACCCTTATCCCGAACTGGCCCAGGCGCTTCGCGAGACTCCGGTCCAACGTCTCGACTCTTCGCTCATGCCGCACGAAGAAGCGGCTGCCGTTTTCTTCGTCTACCGCTACGAGGATGTGGCCCGGGTACTTCGGGACCCGAAGACGTTCTCCTCCGCACACATCATCGACCTGATCATGGGCCCCGTAATGGGCGAGCACATCATGTTGGGGATGGACGATCCCCAGCACAGCCGGTACCGAGCCCTTGTTTCCACCGCATTCCGCCAGAAGGTCCTCTCGCGTTGGGAGACAGAGCTCGTAGAACGAGTCGCCAACGATTTGATCGACAAGTTCGCTGGTCGCGGCCACGCCGAGCTAGTGAGAGAGTTCACGTTTCCCTACCCCACACAGATCATCGCTCGGATCCTGGGACTGCCACAGGAGGACTACAAACAATTTCAACGCTGGTCGGTCTCGATTTTGAGTTTTTATACAAAACTCGATCAGGCCATCGAGGCCTCCCGCGAGGTAAAGGAATACGCCGCTTCGATCCTCGCCGAACGGCGCAGGGAACCTCGCGACGACCTGATCAGCGATCTCGCTCAGGCGGAATTGGACGGAGAACGACTCAGCGACGAGGAGATCTTCTCGTTCTTGCGCTTGCTCCTGCCTGCCGGTGTCGAGACGACGTTCCGATCTACAGGAAACTTTCTCTTCACGTTGCTCTCGAATCACGAACAGCTCCACGCAGTCCGAAACGATCGAAGCCTGATCCCACAGGCGATCGAAGAGTCACTGCGATTCGAAACGCCGCTCCTCAACATCACCCGGCTGGCGACGAAGGACACCGAGATCGGCGGGGTGCCCGTGCCCGCCGGTTCGACGGTGATGCTCATGCTCGCCGCAGCCAATCGCGAGGAGAGCCGGTTCTCTGATCCGGACCGCTTCGACATATTCCGAAGCGGCGCGAAACCGCACATCTCCTTCGGTCACGGACCTCACGTTTGCCTCGGCATGCATCTGGCACGGATGGAGATGCGGGTGGCGGTGAATCTCCTTCTCGATAGGTTGCCCGATCTACGGCTCGATCCAGATTCGGACGATCCGCATATACGAGGACAGGTGTTCCGCTCTCCTACTGCGATACCCGTGCTGTTCGGTTGACTTCGGCTCTAGGCAGTTGACCCTTCACCGGTCGGGGCCGCGCCCTCACGAATTGCTCCCTCCAGGACCTCGATAACCCAGCTGACGGCTCGGATCGCCTGGTCCGAATCCAGGTCCCAATCCCCCACGAGTCGCTCGTAGCAAGCGACGCTCCACAGCACGTCGAAAACGCCGGCCGCCATGACGCTGTCCTCGTCGGTCCATTCTTCAGACCACGTCCCCACTGCTTTCAGCAGAGCAATGTGCTGACGCCTCTTTGCCTCGTCGAGGGTGGGGTCGAGCGCCTGGCGCGGTGAAAGAGGAAAGGACGAGACCTGGCGCAGGGTACGCGCTGCGACATCTGCCACGTCCTCGAGCTTCATCCCCTCGAGATCGATTCCCACCTCGTCCTCGAGCCGGCGCATCACCGCGTCGCGAAGACCCCGCTCGTTGACGAAATGGCGGTATACGGTCCGCTCGTTCACACCAGCGCGCTCTGCGACCGCCCGTACTGTGAGCCCGCGCCAATCTCGGACGTTCGAGGATCGCAGAAGCTCCGAACCGGCTATCACGATCCGTCTGCGCGTCTCGGCGGCCCGATCGCGCCGGACAACGCTGTTGTAACGCCTGCGCGTCCGCCCGTCGTCGCCTTCTGACGTCTCGGGTTCGTGCATCCCGGGTGCAGTCTCGGTTTCGTGCACCTCGACCGCGATCACGGGACAACCACAGGAAGGGTCTCCCACCCGCGCACGGTCGAGGTGGGAGAGATGCTGGCCGCGTCAAGGTCCACGTCCCACTCGGGGAACCGGTCCAACAGCTCGTCTAAGACGACCCGACCTTCGAGCCGGGCGAGAGCGGCACCGAGGCACAAATGGATGCCCTGACCGAAGGTGAGCGTCTGACCGGCGTCGCGGTGGATGTCGAAGACGTCGCCGTTGGCGTACCGACGGTCGTCGCGATTCGCTGAACCGACGAGAAAGATCATGACGCTGCCTTCCGGGACGACCTCATTGTGCAATTCGACTTCCTTGATCACGTACCGAGCCATGTGATGCGCCGGAGGCTCGAAGCGGAGGATTTCCTCGATCGCCTTAGGGACCAAGGAACGGTCCTCTACGACCGCACGTCGTTGGTCGGGGTGCTCGGCGAGAACCTTGGCGGTCCAACCGATCAGCCGGTTCGTCGTCTCGTTTCCAGCACCCGAGATCACTTCTAAGTAGGTGAGCAGTTCTTGGCGTTCAAACCTTCGCGTTTCGCCGGTCTCGTCGGTGAATTCAGCCTGAAGGAGATCGGTCATCAAATCGTCGGAAGGGTGCTCTGCCCGCCAGTCGATGTAATCCGCGAAAACCTCCCCGCTCAAAAGTCGCTCCGTCGAGACCTTCATCGGTTTCCCGGCCTCGGTGCGCAGGTTCGCATCAGCGTGATCGCGAATCGCCTCTTGGTCCGACTCTGGAATCCCGAGAAGCATGCTGATCGTCTTCATGGGTACCTGAGCGGCCAACTCAGCGATGATGTCGAAGCGGCCGGAACCCACTAGAGGATCGAGACACTGGACGCAGAACTCGCGCACCTTGCCCTCGAGCTCGGCCACGCGCCTGGGAGAGAAGACGCGCGACATGAGCCGCCGGTGGATGGTGTGGGCCGGTGGATCCTCGAAGATGAACACCCCGGGCGGTAACTCGATGTTCGCCCGGATGAGCTCGAGGATCCCTCCGCGTCCGGAGATGAACGTGGCGGGGTCCATGAGTCCGCTCTCCACGTCCTGGGCCCGGGTCAGGGCGTAGAAGTCGTGGCGATCGTTGTAATAGAGCGGAGCCTCGTCCCGCATGCGCCGGTACACCGGGTACGGGTCGGCCACGATGTCGACGTCGTAGGGGTCGTAGTAGAGCTCGGTCGCTGGCTGGGTCGACACGGTCACCCTCCGAAGAGTATTGGTGTCAGGAATATGACACCAATAGCCTCTGAGGTCAACCGGCGGGGCTCATAACCGGCCCATCGCCCATTTGTCCGCTTCCAGATGCTGCGCGATATTTAGGCATCAAAGGAAACGCGACCTGAGTTGCCCAGCTGCTCGGAGGTGCACGAATCGCCATGACCCTGACCGATCTGGAGGCGACGAACTTCTTTCGCGACCGGTCGATCCAGGACGACCCCTACGCCTACTACGACGAGCTGCGAGGACGATCGCGTGTATGGCAGGAACCGCACTACGGGGTCTACATGGTCACGGGGTACGAGGAGGCACTCGCTGTCTACAACGACGCCGCCAGCTTCTCGTCGTGCAACACCGTGAGCGGGCCGTTCAAGAGCTTTCCCGTCCCGTTCGAAGGTGACGACGTCAGCGACATCATCGAGCGTTACCGGGACGAGCTTCCCTTCAGCGACCAACTCCCGTCCTTCGACCCACCCCGGCACACCGAGCACAGGCGCCTTTTGATGCGCCTGCTAACGCCTCAGCGGCTCCGCGCCAACGAGGAGTTCATGTGGCAACTGGCGGATCGACAGATAGACGAGTTCATCGAGAAGGACACCTGCGAGCTCATCTCCGCGTACGCCGAGCCGTTCACTTTGCTCGTGATCGCCGATCTCGAAGGGGTGCCCGAGTCGGATCACGCAATGTTCAAGGAACAGCTGTCGACCCTTCCGGGTCAGCTCGCTCACAAGCCGCTCGAGTTTCTGTACGAACAGTTCGCGGCATACATCGAAGACCGGCGCCGCGCGCCGCGTGACGACATCATTTCGGCCCTGGCCACCGCCACGTTTTCAGACGGCTCTACGCCCGAAGCGAAGGACGTGGCGTTGCTCGCCGCAAACCTGTTCGCCGGAGGGCAAGAAACCACGGTAAGACTCCTCTCGTTTGCGCTGCGGACGATCGCCGAGCATCCCGACGTCGAACGTCTCCTGCGAAACGACCGCGACCGTATCCCCAACTTCATCGAGGAGACCTTGAGGTTCGAGAGCCCACTGCGCGGCCAGTTCAGAATGGCTCGCACCAGTGTGACCGTGGGTGGCGTAGACATTCCTGCAGGGGGAACGGTGATGGTGCTGCCCGGCGCGGCCAATCGCGACCCGCGCATGTTCCCGAACCCAGCAGTGTTCGACATCGACCGCGCCAACGCCAAGCTCCATGTCGCGTTCGGCCACGGCATCCACCGTTGCGCGGGAGCGCATCTCGCCCGAGCCGAGGGGCGCGTGACGATCAATCGGCTTCTCGATCGGACCGAGGACATAAGGATCTGTGAAAGTCGGCACGGCCCGGCCGGCCAGCGCCGCTACGAGTACCTTCCCACGTACTTCCTTCGTGGCCTGTCGAACCTGTTCGTCGACTTCACGCCGGCATAAGCGGGTCTTCAAACCAGTGTATAAACCCAGTCTTCAAACCGGGTCGCCTAATCCGGCTTTCAAAGCCGGTCTTCCGAAGTTGCCCCGAGCATCAACTTGACCTGGCTGACCGGAGTCCCAGCCGTGGTACCCCCGTCGATAGGTAGCAAGACCCCTGTCACCTGGGCCGACCGATCACCGGCAAGGAAGACCACAGCGTCTGCGACGTCGGCCGGCAGACCCTGTCGTTGAAGCGGCTGAGTGAACCGCGTGACGGATTTCATGTCATAACTGGTCATCGCGGTCTGAATATTGCCAGGGGCGATGCAGTTGACCCGGATCCCATAAGGAGCGAGATCGACGGCGATAGAACGGCTGAAATGGATCACGGCTGCTTTCGAGGCCCGGTAGGTGGCAAGGCCCGAACCTGCTTGAATCCCGGCGATCGACGAGCAATTGACGATCGATCCTCCGCCGTGTGACTTCATGTGACGAGCTGCGTGCTGGCTCCCGAGCATCACCCCGAGAAGATTCACGCTCATCACCCGGGAGAAGTCACTCAGGTCGTCGTGCAAGAAACGGGTCATCGCGCTCGCCACGCCTGCGTTGTTGAACATGATGTTCAGATCGCCGAAACGATGCGCCGCGAAGTCGACGAGCTCCTGCACCTGGTCGGTGACGGTGACGTCGGTCTGCTTGAACGCGACGGAATCCCCGAGCGCTTCGGCCAGCTCCTGCCCCGCGTCCGCATCGATGTCCGCGACAACGACTCGAGCGCCTTCCTCGGCGAATCGCTCCACGGTGGCACGACCGATGCCGCTCGCGCCGCCCGTGACGACGGCGACCTTGCCTTCGAGCTCGTCAGACATGGAACGCCTCGGGACGCCGGTACTGAGAGAAAAACGGAGAGAAAAGACGCGAGGCCGTCATTTTGATGTCGAAAGAACTCCCTGATAGGTTCACGACGCTCCTTTTGCTCGAGGAAGGGGGATCACATGCCCAGCAGGTCTCGTGGGCTTCGCGTATTCCGGCGGTCGGACGCAACCGATCTCGCCGATACAAAAGTCATGAGCAGACCGGTCATGGACCCGGTCCCAGATCGCGCGGTGCTTGCAGAAGTAGGCGCCGCGACCGGCTATGTGACCCAGGTCCTCTTCGGTGATCCCGAACAGGGGGGCATGAGCCTCATTCGGCTCTGGTACCCGCCTGCGTACGCCCTTCCGCGACATTCCCACGATGTCGACTGCCTGTACTACGTCGTAGCGGGTGAAGCGCATCTGGGGAACCAGATCGTGGCGGCCGGTGACGGGTTTTACGTACCTGCAAATGCACCTTATGCCTACAGCGCCGGCCCTGAAGGGGTCGAGGTGCTCGAGTTCCGCGCGACCAGCAGTTTCGGGATCCGCGTGACCGAGAGCTCGGAGCGTTGGGCGCAACTGGCCGCAATTGCCAGAGAGCACCGAGAGGACTGGGCGGCAAAGACCGCCACCGCACGCTGACCGATCAGGACTGCGCAACCGGCTCAGCCCGCGCACAAAGCCTCGGTCAGGGCTGCGCGGCCCGCGCAACCGGCTCAACCCGAGGACAAAACCTCGGTCACGACTGCACACGCACGCCTCGTTTCCGCACCACCGCGTCGCCGGCCAATTTCAACCTGCACGCGAGGCGCCATCTTCGCCCGCTTTTTCCGAGCAGGGTCAAGGCCGCCGCCTCGTCGTCTCCGACGGCCGATGCGTGTTCCTCGCCAGTGATGATCTCCACATGGCAGGCGGTGCACTCGGCCTGTCCGTAACAGGTGGTAGGCCACACATATCCGAGTCGCCAAGCAGCCTCGATCAGAGTCTCACCGGGTTCAACCGTGAGGACGATCGCTTCGGGCTCGACGCGAACAACCGGCACGTTCAACCAGGATTCAGCTGAGGGCGAACGCGGATGCGTCGGCGCCGGCGATGTGACCCCAGAAAAGCGCCATGCCGATCGTCGTCCCCCCACCGAAGTACGCCGGACCAGCGGGGCTCGCAGCGGCGTTGCCCGCACCGTACAGACCCGGGATCGGCCGGTCGCGAACGTGCTGGACCCGTCCCCTGTCGTCGATGCGGGGGCCTCCACTCGTACCGACCGCGCCGGGATAGACGGGGCACGCGTAGAAAGGCGGTTCTTCGATGCTGCCCAATGTGGGGTTAGGTGCAGCAGGATCGCCGTGAAACCGGTCGTAGAAACTGTCGCCGCGACCGAAGTCCCGGTCCCGGCCCGATGCAACCAACCCGTTCCACCGCTGCACCGTCTCCGACAGTCCGGTTGCGTCTATCCCAGCCCGTTCAGCCAGCCCCTCGATCGTCTCCGCGAACAAGAGCCAGTCTGGACTCGGCGAACCTGGCCGAACGTTGACCACGGGATATCGCGACCGGTATTGCTGGTCGAAGACGGCCCAGCAAGGCAGGTGCCTTGGCTTCGCGTCGTTGGCGTCCAACCCGAAAAAACCCTTTTGCATGTCGTTGTAATTGGCCGCCTCGTTCACGAAGCGATGACCGAACCGGTCGACCATGATCGAGTGTGGAGCGGTGCGCTCCACAGCGATGAAACGAGCGAGTTGGCGACCTTCGTATTCCTCGTTCGGTATGGCCGCCGCCGGGTACCACCAGGCTCCGTTCATGTTTGTCAGGTCCGCACCGACTTCCAGCGCCATCAGCAATCCATCGCCTTCGTTCACCGGTGGGCTCGTCGGGTGGGTAAGCGGTCCCGGAAGGAACCGCGAGCACAGCTCCGCGTTCCACTCATAGCCGCCGGAGGCTAGAATAACGGCGCGCGCGTGTGAGTCGATCCTCCGTCCGTCGCGCTCGAGAACGATCCCCCGGATCTTTCCGTCCCTCATAATCAGCTCCACGCCTCGGGCCCCGAGGACAGGCTCGATCCCGCGCGCAAGGCAGGCTTCGAGGAGGCCCGCTGCAAGTGCCTGTCCACACGCGACCTGGCGCGCCTGGACGCGTTTTTTGATCTCGTCGGCGTCATATCGATCGGGAGTGAACGACGGCCTCCACTCGACGGTCGACTCCTGAAGGCTCAGAGGGAGACCGAGCACAGGTGCTCTTCGCAACCGCGTCGCCCAGTCTCCGAGGAGCGTCATGTCGAACAACTCAGGCTCGACCATGCGACCGGACCTGCGGGCACCTTCCATCTCCGGGTGATAGTCGGGCCAATCGATCGGTCGAAAGCGGAGCCTCGTCCGTTTCTCGAGCCCGGCGAGGATGTCCGGTCCTTCGTCGACGTAGCGCGTCATCAGGTCCGCTTGAGCGCGGCCTCCGGAGAGTCGAGAAATGTAGGCCAAGGCCTCTTCTCTCGAGTCACCTTCACCGGATACGTGGTTGCACGGCATCCAGACCCCGCCACCTGACACCGCAGTCGTCCCCCCGACCGAGTCCGAGCGTTCGACGATCGCGACCGTCGAACCCGCATCGTGTGCGGCAAGAGCCGCAGCAAGCGCAGCTGCCCCGCTGCCGATGACAAGGACGTCCGCGTCGGGAGCGGGCCCGTCCTTCATGATTTCTTCTCGAGGGGTCGCGCAAGATATCGGTCGATCTCGTGGTGGAGGTTCGCGATGCCTACCTCGTAGACGTTCGAGATCCGCGTGCTACCGAACGTCCGGTTGTGCACGCCCCGTTGTTGCCGAGTGATGTTGGAGAAGTCCTGCAACGGGATCGTCGGCCAGTGCTGGGTGTCGT
>Ga0187783_10004008_pt1 | contig 10894 bp, 9 predicted proteins | sample 1015_SJ02_MP02_2_FD_132471 | JGI IMG/M metagenome (GOLD analysis project Ga0187783, IMG submission 132471) | Tropical peat soil microbial communities from peatlands in Department of Meta, Colombia - 1015_SJ02_MP02_20_MG | ecosystem: Environmental > Terrestrial > Soil > Wetlands > Peat | place...
ACCTGATCTTTTTTGCGCTGCTGATGATGGGCGCGGCCATCCTGGTGGGGCAGATTTCCATTGGAATCGACCGGCTGGTGATCATCAACCTGGGCCTATCGGCGATTTCACTCATCGGGCTGGTGATGGCCATCTTCATTGGCGTGGGGCTGGTATCGAAGGAGATAGAGAAGCGCACGCTCTATAGCTTGCTGGCGAGGCCGATCCGGCGCTGGGAATTTCTCATCGGCAAATACGCCGGCCTGGTGCTGACGCTGGTGGTAAACACATCGTTCATGACGCTCGGGTTGGCCGCTGCGCTGTTTTTTGTGGGCCGGCCGCTGGTAGGGAGCGATGCACTGATTCTCATCGCCGTCTATTTCATCTTGCTGCAACTCGCTGTGGTTACGGCTCTGGCCCTTTTCTTCTCTTGCTTCACGAGCCCGATGCTCTCGACCCTGTTTACCTTGGGCACTTACATCACCGGATGCTTTGCGAGCGATATTCGTGCTTTCGGAGAACTCACAAAGAATCCGACCTTAAAGACCCTGACGCGCGTCATCTACTACCTCGTCCCCAATTTTCACAACTTCAATGTAATCGCGGCTGCCGCTCACGGCCAGAGAATCCCCGGTTCACTCATCGCCTACAACACGCTGTATGCCGCTCTGTACATCACCCTGCTGCTGGTTGCCGCGTCGTTGGTGTTCTCAAGCCGCAATTTGAAATGACCCGGTCGACCCAAAACCACTTCCGATGGACCGCGCTCCTCGCGCTGCCTCTGCTTTTTGCTGCGATCGCAGGCTTGCAGACGCGAATCGACCCCGAGATGGATTCCTTCGCGCAACAAAAGGATGATTTGCTTCTGCGCTCGCCTTCGGCGATCAAGGAAATGAGCCTCGGGTATGACTCCTTGCTCGCCGATATCTATTGGACGCGCGCGGTACAGTACTATGGCGCACGATTTGCAACCAAAGGTGCGACGTTCCCCCTGCTCTGGCCCTTGCTTGAGATCACCACGACGCTTGACCCGCACCTGATCATTGCCTACCGATTCGGCGCCTTTTTTTTATCCGAGTCGGGCACTGGCGGACCGGGGCGTCCCGAGCTTGCCGTCGAACTCGTGAGGCGGGGGATTCGCTCAAATCCCGATGAGTGGCTCCTCAATGTGGACCTCGGATTTCTTTATTACTGGAGACTTAAGGATTACCCGTCAGCGGCAGCCGCATTCCTTGACGGCAGCAATAAACCCAACGCCCCGCCCTGGATGAAGGTGATGGCCGCGCGCGTGGCTCAGAAGGGTGGATCGCTTGAAACAGCGCGTATGATCTGGTCCGAGATTTATGAATCGAGCAAGGATCCGAAAATACGCGAGCGCGCCCTCGATACCTTGCGTGGACTGAAAGCTTTAAAAGACGAGAACGAACTCAACCAGCTGGCCGACGAATACCAAAAACGCTTTGGGCACTCCCCTGTCACGGTGAGCAAATTGCGCTCGGCTGGCTTGATCGCAGCAGTTCCAGTTGATCCGGACGGTTACCCCTACGTCTTCGGACCGGACGGAAAGGCGGCACTGGACCCAATGAGTACGGTGGTCATCCCCAAGGAAATCAAAGACCCGCCCAAGAGCCGCTGACCCAGGAGAGAAGCGCGACCGACCCATACAGCGCCAGTCGGTCGAAAACATGGTTACAATAGAGGTCTCCGGTGAAGGTGATGGGGACCCTCAAGCCGTTTGCCGTTTGGGCCGCGACCTTGGCTCTGGCCAGCTTCACGATGCCCGCGCCGACTTTTCTGGCTTTCGCGGCGTGGGAGGAAAACCAGTCGGCCTCGAACGACACCTTTCCGATCAATTCACAAGGTCCGGCGCCCTCCCCCCAAGAAGTCCACGCCCGCGCCGACAAGTTTGTGGCGAACCAGCACCGAGACGACCAGGCCCTGGAGCAGTATGAGCGGGTGGAGCGTCACATCGATCGCACGGCTGGCTCGATGCCACGCACGATCGAAGACAAAGTGTACCGCATCGTCCCGACCGGCGCGGGAACCGCAAAAATCCTGGTTCGCGACGGAAACAAACCTGTCGACCCAATCACTTACAACCGGGAAATGCAAAACTTGGAAGAGCTGTTGAAGGAGATGGCGAATCCCAACGACTCAAGGGCGAAGGCAGCCTACGCCAAGCGCCAGAAGCATGACAGTGATCGCGCCGAATTCGTGGACGCCGCCAAAGAGGCGTTTACGATTCGGTGGCTGGGAACCTCCACCGTGCGGGGACATGCCTGCGACGTTTTCGAACTCGATCCAAATCCAGACTTCCGCCCCCATGGGATCTTTCAGGAGGCGTTCGCCCATGTCGTGGCCCGGATGTGGGTGGATCACGAAACGACTCAGATGATGCACGGGGAAGCACGGGTGATGAGCGACGTTTCGTTTGGCGGGGGAATTTTGGGAAAGCTCTATCGTGGCGGGGTAGTGTCGATGGAGCAGACTGAAGTGGCGCCAGGGATCTGGTTGCCAACGCATTATCAGTATGACTATTCCGGCCGAAGGTTCCTGTTTTACTTTGAGCAGCACCAGAGCATCGACGCCAGCCGATACCGCCGAGTCGGACCTCCTGGCGAGGCTCTACTGTTGGTCCGGAGCGAGTTGGCGAATCCGAAATCCTTCCTCCTAGATCCGTAACTTCTCGACCCATCTTGGTGTTCAATAGAAGTATCAACGGAGTGATAAGGAGACGTTATGAGCCGATTTCTCTCGCTTGGCCTGGTGTCTCTGGCGCTGTGTGCTCAGGCGGTGCGCGCACAGCAGGCGGCGGCCACACCGGCCGACACTCAGACGTCCTCGGCGACTGACCCTGCGCCACGAAAGGTTTGGACGAACGAGGATGTGCCGACGCTGCGCGAGGACTCGACGATCTCGACGATCGGCGCACGGCCCACCTCGCCACCTGTGCACAAGGCCACGTCTAGCCGCCAGGACGCCAAGTGGTACTCCGATCAGATCACGAAGCTGCAGACCCAGCTCCCGGCGATCAACGACAAGATCGCGCAACTTCAGGCGGGCATCGACGGGAAGTTTACCGGAGACTCTCAGTCGTCCACGCGACCGAAGTATGCAACCTCCGGTAACTGGCAAACCGAGCTTGCTCAGCTTCAAAAACAGCGCGACGACATCCAGGCCCGCATCGACGGACTTCGCGATCAAGCGCGCCGTCAAGGCATCCCGCCGAACGCCCTGCCGTAAGGGTGGCCCGGCCGGCTGCCCGTGGGTCAGCGTGCCGAGGCGGCCACTTCTTTCTCGATCGGTGCACCGATCAGGTTGCCCCACTCGGTCCACGAGCCGTCGTAATTCTTCACGTCGCCGTAGCCCAGAAGATATTTCAGCACAAACCAGGTGTGCGAGCTGCGCTCGCCGATGCGGCAATAGGCAATCACTTCGCCGTCCCCCGTCAGACCTTTGCTTTCGTAGAGCTGCCTTAACTGATCGGCGGATTTAAACGTGCCGTCTTCGTTGGCAGCCTGCGCCCAAGGGATGTTCGCCGCCGTGGGAATATGTCCGGCGCGCTGCGCCGTCTCGTTCATACCAGGGGGCGCGATGATTTTGCCGGTGAATTCATCAACCGAGCGTACGTCCACAAGCTGGCCCGCGGCCCGCTTTTCGATCAATCGAAGGACCTGCTCCTTGCGGGGGCGCAGAGACTCGTCAGGACCCGTGGCCCGATACGTCGCCGCCGTGACCGGTGGCCTGTCGGTCGTGAGTGCGCGTTTTTCCTCTATCCATTTCTTGCGTCCACCATTCATGAGGCGCACGTCCCGGTGACCGTAATACTTCAGTTGCCAAAAGGCGTACGCTGCGAACCAATTGTTGTTGTCGCCATAGAGAATGATCGTGGTGTCGTTGGAGACGCCTGATTGACCGAGCAGCCTCTCCAGCTCGGACTTACTAATCAGGTCGCGGCGGATGTTATCCTGAAGCTGTGACTGCCAATTCCAGCCCACTGCTCCGGCAAGGTGGCCCTGATCGTAGGCGGAGGTATCCACGTCCACTTCGACCAGCCGGATCTTGGGTTCGTGCAAATGTTCCGCTACCCATTGCGTCGAGACCAGCACCTCCGGATGCACGTATTCAGACATATGATTTCCCTCCTTGAAGAACACCTGTCAAATTCCTGTTGCCCGCAAAGCAAAAAACCCACCGACCAGTTTCCTTCTGGCGGTGGGTCCAAGTGATCCTGAGTTCGAACGATTTTCTCAGGTGCCTCGCGTGCCCGCGCCAGCCACGCCCGTACAACACAGACAACAACCACACACGACCGAGTCCTGGCAGCAGGTCCTCACTCGCGCAGGATACACCGGAATTCCCTGAAACAGCAACTGCAGTTGAGGCTTCCCTAAACGGCTTGTAGGGAGCCGGTGGCGACCGACTCCAGCTCGATGCGGAGCAACCAGTCGAAGTGGAACTTCTCAGCCCCGAGCCACTTTTCCAACTCCTCCCGCCCCGGCGCTTCAAACTCCACGAGCATCTTGCCCTCGTGCATGTTGACCAGGACCCGACGGGCCGATACCGGGCCTTCCCGATAGAAGCGCTTGGAAAGCTCCTCGGCGCCCTGGCGCGTCATGCAGGCCAAACTGTGTTGCGAGATGTAGCGGGGCATGGGACCTCCTCGGTTCTGCCATCGCAGCGCGACGGAAGGAACCGAATACAACGGAGGTGTGGAAAAAGCAAACGCCTCGGACGCAAGCGGCGTGACTGAACGACCGGACAGGTGATGGAGCGGAAAACGTGCCCTTGAAACTCGCGCCAGAGGTGGGGGCGATCACTAGAATAAAGCTGCAAGAACGCGAGGTGCGACATGAGGAAGCAATCGATATTTCTCGGTCTGCTGATGGCGACGCTGTGCCTGTCGGCGGCGCTGCCACCGAACCCTCCTACTGGGACGATGGCGGGAATTGTGCTCGACGCGCACGGCCGGCCCGTGGCCGGTGCAACCGTGACCATGCAAACGTCCGATGGCACCCGTCCCTATGCAACGCACACCGACGCCGAAGGCCGTTTTGAGTTCGCACGCTATCGGACGGGCCAGTACGACCTGCGGGCGTATGCGAAGGGAATGTTCTCTGATTGGACCAAGCGCATTTCCATACGATCGGGAAAAACGACCGACGTAACCCTGCGCATGCCGCCGGTAGCGGATGAATCTGTAGTCGTTTCGAAATAACAGTCGTTCGGCACTGGGTGGCTGAGCGGCTATAGTACCCCGGTACCTGATGATCGTACGTTTCGAACCATTGGCGGGCCTTGCTTGATTCCCTAAGCTGACCACGCGGGTTGGGAGCTGCGTTGCGGGGACGACGGTCCTGAGAAGGGCCGTAGCACGCTGACCAACCCGTCCCAGCCCTCCTGCCGACGCGACCCTCCTGACCCCTCGTTAGCGGGAGGGCTCTGCGCGGACCCCTCTCCCGATGGCAAGCGCCGTGCCTTTGAGCCCTAGGGCTTTGCCCGCGGATGGGATAAGTCGCTTGCCATGTGTCGCGCCGCGACAAGGCTGGCCCAAGCCGCGCAGCCAACGGTGTCACGTGATGGGAAGATCTGACAGGATTGGGGAATTAGCGCTCGCCTTTGTGGTCGCGGGACTCTGCGCGTTTGTCCCGCCTGCGCACGCCGCCGACCTTGGCTCCAAGACAGTTCAGCAGTTTGATCACTACATTCAGCTTGCGGAGAGGCGCATGGAACCCGCAGGCCATGAACCCTTTCTCTGGTTCGAGCGTCTGCCCCCGGACCGCCGGGCGGACGCCCAAAGCCAACTGCGGGCGGGCCAGGTGGTGATTGAATGTCTCGACGCGAATAGGGTGGACGGGGAAAACGACGACCCGGCGAAACCCATCTGGGTTCCTGGCGGAATGATTCACGACTGGGTCGGCACTGTGTTCATCCCGGGAGCCACTCTGGCCGAAACAATTGCGTTCGAGCAGGACTACGACGATCACCAGGACTTTTTTCGTCCGAACGTGGTGCGATCGAAGATCCTGCGGCGTGAGGGGGACGATTTCATCATTCAGTTGCGCCTGTTGGAGAAAAAAGTGATCACGACGGTGATCGATACCCAGCAAGAAGTCCACTACCAGGCCGTGGACCGTACGCGGGCGTTCAGTCGGTCGCGGGCTACGCGGATTCAGGAAGTGGACCACGCCGGCGAGGCAGACGAGACGTTGGAACCGGTGGGGCATGATCGCGGGTTTCTCTGGCGGATGAATACCTATTGGCGGTTTGAGGAAAGCGACGGAGGAACCTACGTCGAATGTCGGTCCATTTCGCTGACGCGGGACATTCCCACCGGTCTGGGCTGGCTGATCGAACCGTACCTAACCAGTGTGCCGCGCGAGTCCCTCACTTTCACCCTGGCCACGACCCGCAGCCAGGTAAGCAAGCGAATCGCCGCGCGTCACAGCTCCATCGCTCCCTAGAATTGTTTTGAGCCGAACGCTACTGGAATTTGGCGGTGGCAGTGTTGTTTTGAATCATGGAGAACGTGCAGGTTTGCGTCGTGGTTATCGTTGTCGAGATCGAGCAACTGGCATTGCTCACTGCCGGGGCCGAGCCTCCCCAAGCCGTGAAGCTGTAGCCCGACGCCGGATTGGCCGTGAGAGTCACCTCCGTGCCGCTGACGTAGCGCGCGACACAGGTCCCCGATTCGGTAAGAGGCGTGGTCGAAGTGGCAGCTGTCTGCGTGCAATCGATTTGACCTGTACCGTCCGTCACAGTCCCCGTGCCTGTGCCCAGTAAAGTGACAGTAAGATTAAACACCTGATTTGTTCCGGCAAGGAAGACGTCTGGCAAGCCGTTCGTGTCATTCGCGACAAGATTGTCTGCCGAAGAAATAAAACTCACCGAAAGTCCATCTCCGCTGAGCGCGGGCGCTACGCTGCTGCCGTTGGCCGGCGGGGGAGCGGTACCGACAGGCTGACTGCTCAAGAAGGTATACGTTGTGCAAAGTGTCGTGACGGTTGAAACAACGGTTGAGACTCCGTTACAGGTGTTGCGCGTGAAGATGTTCTCGACGCCGTTCTGGACATTCGCGCCCAAGTTCGTGGCAACAGACGCAAAGGCGATGAACTGGCCCGTCGCGCAAGGAGTCGTCGAGGTGGTAGAACACAAAGTGTTGATGCTCGGGCTTTCGCTCAATCCATTTGCAGGAGTCGTGCCGTCGGGCGTAGAGATGAGTTGGGTCGAAGGAGTGCAGGACAACTCGTCCGTTACGGTCGTTCCGGTGCAGGTATCACGCACATAGACCTGCTGCGTAGGGCCCACGCCAGCCAGAAGGTTCGTGGCGGTTGAGGCAAAAGCAACGAAGCGACCATCGCCCGATATTGCTGGCTCGATGCTCGCGCCGTCAGCTGGCGTCGTGCCATCGGGAGTCGAGCCAAGGGTCGTGGCGGGAGCACACGTGTTGTTGACCGTGCTGATCGTGGTTACACACGTGGAGCGCACGAATACTTCGCTGGCGCCCGTGGGATTGGAAGCCGTGGCGCCCAGATTTGTCGCCGTGGAGACAAAGGCAACGAACAGGCCGGTATTGGCAATGGCGGGCCGGGAACTCGCCGCGTTTGCGGGCGTTGTGCCGTCGCTCGTCGAGACGAGATAGGCCGTGGGGACGCACGTTCCGGTCGCAGGCGGTATGAGGCTGCACGTATTGCGTACATAGACTTGCGGCGTGATGCCATCGACGAGCGCGTTGCTTACAAGATTTGTAGCCAGCGAGACAAACGCCACGTATTGCCCATCGGGGCTGATGACGGGATCGTAGCTGTCTCCGTTGCCCGGGCTCGTGCCATCGGCGGAAACCGAAACAAGCGCAGGCAAGGCGGTCGAGCCACTGCAACCGGCGTTTGTGGAAGCCGAAGCGCACGTCGTCTGCCAGTAGACCTGCCGCCCGCCTCCGGAAACGGCTACATAGCTTACGAGGTTGCTAGCGGTGGAAGTGTAGGCGACATGTGCACCCGCACTGTCGATCGTGGGCTGCGAGCTCGAACCGTTGGCGTCGGTCGCATTGGTCGCCTGGGTCAGCTTGAGCGTCGTGGGCGAACACGTGCTGGTGGTCGTCGTGGTGCTAAGCCCAATCAGACACGTGCTGCGGAGGAAAATGTTGCTCACGGCGTTGGCTTGATTCAGTACGAGATTGGTCGAATCGGAAGCAAAAGCGACGAGCTGACCATTGTCGCTGAGCGATGGCCCGGCGGTTGTCAGCGTGGGCACGGATGTACAACCCCCGGCGCAGACGCCGTTGTTTGCTTGCGTGCCGTCCGGGGCAAGATCCAAGATGACCGGCAGACCCGTGATGGGCGTCCCGTTCACGGCAAACGTCACGGTGTTGGAGTTGCCGCCGCCGGGAGCGGGGTTGGTCACCCCGAGCGTATAGACTCCCGCGGCTGACAAGTCTCCTTGCGTAATGATGGCTTGCAATTGAGTGGCGTTCACAAACGCTGTGGCGCGCGGTGATCCATTGACGGTGACCACGGAGGTAGACACGTATCCGCTGCCGGTCACGGTGAGAGCGGACCTGGTACCGCCCGCGGGAAAGGCCGTAGGGTTCAACGAAGCAACGCCTGGAGTGGGGTTGCTGACTGTGAACGAAGCCGTGTTCGAGCTTCCGCCGTTCGGCTGCGGGTTCACGACGGTGATCTGAAGCGTGCCGGCTTGCGCGAGATCGGAGGCAAGGAGGGCCGCCTCAAGAGAAGTCGAATTGACGAACCTCGTTGTGCGGCCATTCCCATTCACCGTGACAGTGGCCAGCGACACAAAATTGGTTCCCATCACCGTGAGGCTGAGACCGGCGGCGCCGGCCGAAGCGCCGGACGGGGAAAGCGAACTGATCTGCGGCACAGGACTGGGGCCAGCAGTGATCGTGAACGTCAGTGCCGTGGTCGTCCCGCCGCCCGGCGAAGGAGTCGTGACCTCGATCATGGCCTCACCGGCGTTCGCGATGTCGGTAGCCAGGATCTGTGCCGTCATGCTCGTGGTGCTCGAAAAAATGGTGATACGCGGGGCGCCGTTCCACAGCACAGTCGATTGCGGGGTGAAGCCCGAGCCGGAAACGGTCAGATTGAAACCGGGCTGTCCCGCGAGGATATTTGCGGGAGAAAGCGCCGTGAGAAAGGGTGTGGGGTAGTTGAGCTGCGTGGTACAGCCGGTAAACACCCAACCCGAGAGCACGAACAAAAGCCAGAAATGACGAGATTTGCCCCGCAACCTTTCGCACCTCTAAGCAAGCCCGCAGGGTGGAGCAGGCAGCTACACGTAATCGTAGAGACTACTAAAGATGGCTCCCATGGGCAATCGGGATGCCTGCCTGCTCCCCTGCCGGAAAGCGCAGAGCGAGCGCGCACGGGTCGCTGTCGTGACGTTGTCGGTCCCTTTCCAAAGACCTAGCGCACAGCGTAGTACGTGAAGATTGTGTAGTCGGGCTTGGCGTGACGCTTTCCCGTGCCGACGATGACGGTGCGGGTAAGCCAATCATGCGGACCTACCGGAGTGTCAAATACGGGAGTGCAGCGGAAGTAGAATTCGCGGTCCCCGCCCCAACTCGGGTCATTTCGGTCGATGGGCTTGCCGTCGATTGGGTAGAGATACCCCGTGTTGTTGATGTAGATCATGGTCCCGTCGGAAGCCTTGAGCATGTAGTGCGCGTTGAGCCGGCCGTTTCCTGCATAGTCTGCGCCGCTGTGCGGCACGACGATGCCCTGCAGGCGAGGGCCTTCGATCACACCGGAGATTGCGGGCACATAGGCTCGACGGCCGTTGGGCGTCTGGAAGGAAACGCGCTCCTGGAAATCGATGCGAATTTGAAACACATACTCGAGCTTGATCGGCTCGATGACGTCGAGGTGCGCTGGTTCGGGCCCCGCCGGAGAGTGATCCGCGTTTTGAGGCGGGCGACCCGCGGCGGCAGGGAGCGGAAGGGTTATCGCTGCCCAGAGGCCTCCGGCCAGTCGAGTACCTCCCTCGAGCATCGCCCGCCGGTTGATTCGGGACTCTGGAAGCGTTGTTGTTTTCATCAAGCGACCTCCTCGGTGTGACCGACCTATGTTACTGGCGGCACTCGAAATTGCCGCCGTCCTCCGGGTTACCCTGGCCCTTATAGGAAGCATACTTCGGATAGGGGCAAAGCGGGCGAGTGCGGCCAGGTAGGGACTTCCCCTTGGCGAGGACAGAATCGGGAGCGATCCTTTTCTCGACCCAGTTGACAACGGCTCCCAGCATGTCGAAGTTATCCAGCGTGGCCGGCCCGCCCGCGCAGTGGTTCATTCCCGGAACGAAAAAGAAGCGACTCCAGTTCTCTACTTGATCGAGACCGCCATTGTTTTTGGCCATGCGTTCGTAGTAAGCGAGTGTGTCAAAGGGGGAAAAAACGGGGTCGCTCGTGCCATGGTAAAAGATGAGCTTGCCGCCGTTTCCAGAGAATGTGCTGAGATTGGTCCACGTCGTGTCGGTGAGAGTCTGATTTTCGTTTGCCTCGACGGTCGCAACGAGTTGATCAATCGTCAGATCGGCCGACGGTTGGACCGAAGAGAAGGCGTTCGGGCCTTCGGTCGGAAGGAAGCTCGACAGCACGGTGCCGGCACCGACGATATAACCTGTGTCGTAGGGAAAGGGTGCGTAGACTGGACGCCCGCGGGAGTCCTTCGGGCCGCCAAACGCCTTTTGGAGCGCGCCAACCTGCTGATCGCTGAGACAAGCGTCCGTCTTCGCACCTTTGCACTTTAGAATGGCGGGATCAAAGTCGCAGGCTTTTACATTGAAGATCATTCCATCCTTCAGCCCATCTTTTTCGTCGCAGGATTTCAGGATGGCATCGGCGAGAAGTTTTTTATCGCTTGCCGAGAAATCCTGGCTGGGTACGGACTTGCCCGACGCATCT
>Ga0187783_10004009_pt1 | contig 10892 bp, 8 predicted proteins | sample 1015_SJ02_MP02_2_FD_132471 | JGI IMG/M metagenome (GOLD analysis project Ga0187783, IMG submission 132471) | Tropical peat soil microbial communities from peatlands in Department of Meta, Colombia - 1015_SJ02_MP02_20_MG | ecosystem: Environmental > Terrestrial > Soil > Wetlands > Peat | place...
CGGGCTCGGCATGGGTAACGTCGCGGCACACGAGGAGTCGCTGACCGCGCACGCGCTCGACGCGCTGCGCGAGATCAACGGCGTGCGCATCCTCGGCCCTGACACGACCAAGGACAGGGGCGGCGCCGTCGCGTTCGACGTCGAGGGCGTCCACCCGCATGACGTGGGCCAGGTACTCGACGAGCTCGGCATCGCGGTGCGCACCGGCCACCACTGCGCCTGGCCCCTGCATCGGGCCCTGGGCCTGCAGGCCAGCACCAGGGCGACCTTCTACGTGTACAACACTCACGCCGAAGTAGACGCCATGGCCGACGGCATCCGCTACGCCCAGCGCTTCTTCGGTGCCCGACAATAGGCGGCCCGGCAATAGGCGGCCCCGCAATAGGCGGCCCGACAATAGGCGGCAATAGGCGACAGGATTTCCGCGTTAGGAGATGACGTGGCGCAGCTCGAGTCGATGTACCAGGAGATCATCCTGGATCACTACCGCAACCCACACCACAAGGGGCTGCGGGAGCCGTTCGACGCCGAAGTGCATCACGTCAACCCGATCTGCGGGGACGAGGTGACGCTGCGGGTTGCGCTCAAGGATGTCAACGGCGAGCCCGTGGTGGAAGACATCTCCTATGACGCGCTCGGCTGCTCGATCAGCCAGGCCAGCGCGTCGGTGATGAGCGACCTGGTCATCGGCAAGCCGGTGGCCGAGGCCATGACGATCAGCCAGGCGTTCCTCGGGCTCATGCAGTCCAAGGGCGAAGGAACACCCGACGAGGGCCTGCTCGAGGACGCGGTGGCGTTCGCGGGCGTTTCCAGATACCCGGCCAGGATCAAGTGCGCGCTGCTCGGCTGGATGGCATGGAAGGACGCGACCGCCCAGGCTATGAAGGATGAAGGGTTGGAACGATGACGGAGAACGCGACGACGCGGGACACCGAGCCCGAGGTCGACTCCGACCTTGCCCCTGAACTGATCGAGCTCACGCCCGAGCAGGAGGACGTGCTCGAGGCCCTCCGTGACGTGGTGGACCCCGAGCTCGGCATCAACGTGGTGGATCTGGGCCTGGTCTACGGGGTCGACGTCACCGCCGACCGGGTGGCGACCATCGACATGACCCTGACCAGCGCCGCGTGCCCGCTCACCGACGTGATCGAGGACCAGGCCCGCGATGCGCTGGACGGGGTCGTGACCGACTTCCGGATCAACTGGGTGTGGATGCCGCCGTGGGGGCCGGAGAACATCACCGAGGACGGACGGGAGCAGCTACGCGCCCTCGGCTTCAACATCTGATGTAGAACGGCTCCGCGTGCGCGGAGATCCACTGGTCGACCTGGTCCGGACCGGACTCGCCGGGAAACGTGACGTCGATCGGGAATCCCTGCTCGGGCACCGCGCCGACGGCCCGCTCGATCGCGCTGATGACCTGCCCGTGCGCGGCTTGCGAGCGCGGGTCGTGCAGCGTGACCGAAATGACCAGGCCCTCGCCCTGCCCGGGAACCGACAGCCACGCCCGGGACGCCTCGCGGACATCCGGAATAGTCCCAAGCGCGGTCCTGATCTCGGTCAGCAGCACGACCGGGTCGGCGGGCGGGCGGCCGACCCGGACCGCGGTGCCGTCGGTGATCACCGGCGGAATCGGATCGGCCGCCAGGTAGCTGACACCCTCCGGAGAGATGGAGACGCTGGCCTCCGCCCCCGGGTTGAGCGCTATACCGACGCCGGCCGGCAGCAACCGGGCCAGTTCGGCCGCCGGGACCACAATGTGCGGCACGTCCCGGCCGGGCCACGCCGCCAGTTGCCGCGCGGAGGTGAACGCCGGGACGAACTCGGCGCCCAGATAGGTGACCGTCGGCAGCGACACGGCCGATCCGTCGGTGACCGGCCGCCCGTCGTTCGGCAGCGGGAGCCAGAGCCGGCCTCGGCTAAGCTCGTCGAGCAGGTCAGCGGTCCGGTCCGGATCCTTGACCGCCGCGGCCAGGGCCTCCTCGACCGCTGTGGTTATCACGTCATGGTGGGGCGTCTCGGGCCGGTGCCCCCAGACGATGGCGCCGTGCCGCACGAAGGTGGGGTCGTGTGACAAGGCAGGTCCCGGAACAGCGGGGCCCGGATTGGTCGGGATCGGGTTCATGGGCTTATTCCTGTCATCAACTGGCTGGGCGGGATCAGGCAACCAATAGTACGGATAGTGAGTACATCAGGGCGGTGCGTAATGAAAAATCCCGCGGCCGGAGGTGGTCGCTGGGTAGATGTTCCGCCAGAACGCCTGGTGTCCTGGATCGGCACGTTTACCCGGCGGCACGGCATCGGTCCGGTTTCGCGCGACCCGGCCGGCGCGAGCGTCACGTTCACCGCGGCGGACGGTACGGCAGCCGAGTGCCATCTGCCCTTCCCGCCGTTGCCACCGTTCCCGCCGTTGCCACCGTTCCCGCCGTTGCCGCCGTTCCCGCGGTTGCCGTCGGCCGGCGAGCCGGATCTGGATCCGGTGGCGGCCGCGCAGGCGATCGCGGCGCACGCCGCCGCGGACCGGACGGTTGGCGTCCTGCTGGCCCGGCTGGGCGGCTACGCGGCGGGCGTCTTCACCGGCGCGCCGCCCCGGCTGGTGAGTTCCAAGACGGGCAGCCGGCCGGTGCACGGCCGGAGCGCGGCGGGTGGCTGGTCCCAGCACCGCTTCGCCCGGCGCCGGGAGAACCAGGCGGCCGTCGCCCTGCGGGCCGCCGCGGACGCCGCGGCCGGGATCTTCGCGCCCTACGGCCCGGCCGGCCTGGACGCGGTGGTCCTGGGCGGGGACAAGCGGTCCATCGCCGGGCTCCGCGGCGATGCCAGGCTGGCGCCGTACCTGGACCGCGCCACGGACCGATTCCTCACCGTCCCCGACCCGCGGCTGGCCGTGCTGCAGGAGATACCGCGCTCCTTCCTGGCCGTCCGCATCCGCCTGACCGAGCCGGAAACGCGCTAGCCTGGCACGAAGCGGTCACGTACACTGAGTGCCGTGCTGCCGACAACGGACTGAGGACACCTTCCGGGGGAGAAGTCTGTCCGTTTTCATCCGTTCTCAGGAGCAGCTGAATCATGATCGTGGCAAGCGATATAGAACTGCGGGCGGGCGCGCGCCTGCTGCTTGAAAGCGCGTCGTTCCAGGTGGCGGCGGGAGACCGGATCGGCCTGGTGGGCCGCAACGGTGCGGGCAAGACCACGCTGGCCAAGGTGCTGGCCGGGCAGGCACAACCGGCCGCGGGCTCGGTCCGCCGGTCGGGCACGGTCGGATACCTGCCGCAGGATCCGCGTACCGGTGACCTGGACACGCTGGCCATCGACCGGGTGCTGTCGGCCCGCGGGCTCGATCGGCTCCGGACTGACCTGCGGGTGGCGGAGGCGCAGATGGCCGACGCCGATTCCGGCGCCGCGGCCGAGGCCATCCGCCGGTACGGCAGGCTGGAGGAGCGCCTCGCGGTGCTCGGCGGGTACGCCGCCGAATCGCAGGCCGCCTCGATCACCGCCAGCCTGGGCCTGCCCGACCGGGTGCTGCACCAGCCGCTGCACACCCTGTCCGGCGGCCAGCGGCGCCGGGTCGAACTGGCCAGGATCCTGTTCTCCGATTCCCAGGCCATGCTGCTCGACGAGCCGACCAACCACCTGGACGCCGACTCGGTGGCCTGGCTCCGCGATCACCTTCGGGGTTACCGTGGCGGCCTGGTGGTGATCAGCCACGACGTGGCGCTCCTCGCGGACGTGGTCAACAAGGTGTTCTACCTCGACGCGCAGCGGGCCTGCCTGGACGTGTACAACCTGGGCTGGCAGGCCTACCTGCAGCAGCGCGAGACCGACGAGCGGCGCCGGCGGCGGGAGCGGGTCAACGCGGGCCGGCAGGCGGGCGCCTTGATGGCGCAGGCGGACAAGATGCGGGCCAAGGCGACCAAGGCCAGGGCGGCGCAGAACATGCAGCGCCGAGCCGAGCGGATGCTGGCCGGGGTCGAGGCCGAGCGCGCCGCGGACAAGGTGGCCAGGCTCCGCTTCCCCGTGCCCGCGCCGTGTGGGCGCACCCCGCTGGCCGCCACCGGGCTGTCCAAGTCGTACGGGTCGACCGAGGTCTTCGCCGGGGTGGACATCGCGGTCGACCGGGGTAGCCGGGTGGTGGTCCTCGGCCTCAACGGTGCGGGAAAGACCACCCTGCTCCGGCTGCTGGCCGGACTCGAAACTCCGGACACGGGAAAGGTCGCGCCAGGACACGGCCTCAGCCTCGGGTATTACGCGCAAGAGCACGAGACGCTGGAAACACAGCGCACTGTGCTCGACCATATGCGCACCGCTGCGCCGGGCCTTACCGAATCGCAGCAGCGCAACGTGCTCGGGTCATTCCTGTTCTCCGGTGACGACGTGGAAAAGCCCGCGGGCGTGCTTTCCGGCGGCGAGAAGACCAGGCTCGCGCTCGCCCTTCTTGTCGTATCGGGCGCTAACGTGCTGCTGCTCGACGAGCCGACCAACAACCTCGATCCGGCCAGCCGGGAAGAGGTTCTCGCCGCGCTACGGAGCTTCCGTGGCGCGATAGTACTCGTGACTCACGATGAAGGCGCGGTTGAGGCGCTTTCACCAGAACGGGTTATCGTACTGCCTGACGGCGTGGAAGACGCATGGAGCGAGGATTTCGCAGATCTCGTCGCACTTGCCTAATTGCCCACTCATCTTGCTCGCTCCGCGCAAAGTCTGCTTTACGCCTGCATAAAATTGGCAGTCGATTGCGCTCTCCTGACTAGTCAATCGACCGGTGATGCCTGATCATTGCGAAGGGAGATCTGTAAACTCACGGGTGACTTCAGTTAACAGGAGGTGCATGTGCCCGATACCCTCAAGAAGGGTACGCGGGTGACCGGTGTGGACCGCACTAAGCTGGCGACGCTCCTCGGCAAGAGGTACGACTCCGGCGAGAGCATCCGGTCACTGGCGGCCTCGACAGGAAGGTCCTACGGCTTCGTCCACCGGATTCTCACCGAGACCGGCGTGACGTTGCGCGGGCGTGGCGGCGCAACCCGCAGCAGCAAGGCCAAGGTATAGCGCGCAGCCCACGCCAGGTGGCGCCGGCCCGGCTCAGCGCCGGGACCCCGCCCGGATAGCCGCCGCGGGATTCGCTAGAAGCTGACGCTCCCCGGCCCCAGCCGGGAACTAATCGCGATACGGGGAGGTTTCCCTCAGCGTGTACGGCCGGGGAAACATGATGATGGTGCGGGGGTTCCGGATGGACCCCAGTGTCACCAAACAGAAGATCAGGCCGGGTACGGTCCGCAGGATCGCCGGCTACGCGCGGCCTTACTGGCTGCCCCTCACGCTTTTTCTGTTCACCACCTCGATCGACGCGGTGATCACCGTCGTCAACCCGTTGCTGCTACGAGCGATCATCGACCACGGCATCATCGGCCGCCACGAGGCGGTCGTGATCTGGCTCGCGGTCATTGCCGCCGGGGTCGCGATATTCGACGCGGGGCTTGGCTTCGTGATCCGCTGGTTCTCGGCCAGGATCGGCGAGGGCCTCATCTATGACCTGCGCACCCAGGTATTCGATCACGTGCAGCGGCAGCCGATCGCGTTCTTCACCCGGGCGCAGACTGGCTCCCTGGTCAGCCGGCTCGACGGGGACGTGGTCGGCGCGCAGCAGGCCATCACCTCCACCCTGTCCGGCGTGGTCTCCAACGTCCTGGCGCTTATCGCCCTCCTGGTGACGCTGTTCTCGCTGTCCTGGCTGATCAGCCTCATCGCGCTGGTCATGATCCCGCTGTTCATCCTGCCCGCCCGGCTGGTGGGCCGCAGGCTGCAGCGGCTCACCCGCGAGTCGATGCAGCTCAACGCGGAGATGGGCTCGACCATGACCGAGCGGTTCAACGTGGCGGGCGCGATGCTGGTCAAGCTGTTCGGCCGTCCCCGCACCGAGTCAAGCCTGTTCGCGTCGCGGGCCGCGCGGGTCAGGGACATCGGCATCGTCCAGTCGATGTACGGCCAGGTCTTCGTCATCACGCTCACGTTGCTCACCGCGCTCGTGACCGCCCTGGTTTACGGGCTCGGCGGCTCCCTGGTCATCGAAGGCACGCTCCAGATCGGCACGCTGGTCGCGCTCACCGCGCTGCTGACCCGGGTCTACGGCCCGATCGCGTCCCTGTCCAACGTCCAGATCCAGGTGATGACGGCCCTGGTCAGCTTCGACCGCGTCTTCGAGGTGCTCGACCTGAAGCCGCTGGTCGACGACCGTCCCGGCGCGGTCACCCTGCCGCCTACGGTGGAGGTCCAGGGTCTGGACGGCCTGCGAGACAGCGTCGCCCCCGGCATCGAGTTCGACCACGTGTCATTCAGGTACCCGTCAGCCAGCGAGGTGTCGCTCGCCTCGCTCGAGTCGATAGCGCTGCCCGCCCCTGAGCGCCCGGCGTCGGCCGCCGGGGTGCTGCACGAGGTAAGTTTCGTCGCGCCGTCCGGCCAGCTGACCGCACTCGTCGGCCCGTCCGGCGCGGGCAAGACCACGATCACCGCGCTGGCGGCCCGACTGTATGACCCGGGCGAGGGCACCGTGCGCATCGGCGGGTACGACCTGCGCGACGTCACGCTGGAGTCACTGCACGACGTGGTCGGGGTGGTTACCCAGGACGCGCACCTGTTCCACGACACGATCCGGACCAACCTGCTGTACGCACGGCCCTCGGCCACCGAGGCCGAGCTGATCGCGGCCTGCGAGGCGGCCCAGATCTGGGAGCTGATCTCCAGCCTGCCCGACGGCCTGGACACCGTGGTCGGCGACCGCGGCTACCGGCTGTCCGGCGGGGAGAAGCAGCGCGTCGCCGTGGCCAGGCTGCTGCTCAAGGCCCCGACCGTCGTGGTGCTCGACGAGGCGACCGCCCACCTGGACTCCGAATCCGAGGTCGCCGTGCAGCGGGCCCTGAAGACCGCGCTGGCGGGCCGGACGTCGCTGGTGATCGCCCACCGGTTGTCCACCATCAGGGAAGCCGACCAGATCCTCGTCGTGGACGGCGGCGAGATCACCGAGCGCGGCACCCACGCCGAGCTCCTCGAGGCCGGCGGGCTGTACGCCGACCTCTACCACACCCAGTTCGCCGGCCAGGCCGCCTAGCGGATCCGCCCGGTTCCCCGATTACTCGTATCCCGCGGCCTGCAGGGCGAACAGCTCGGCGTAGATACCGCCCCGGTTCATCAGGGCCTGGTGATCGCCTGACTCCGCGACACGGCCGCCATCCACGACCACGATCTGGTCGGCCATGTGCACGGTGCCGAACCGGTGCGAGACGAGCACGGTGACCGGCCCGCCCGGCCCGCCGGGCCCGGCCGACAGCGCCGCCTCGCGGTAGCTGGCGAACAGCGCGGCCTCGCTGGGCGCGTCCAGGCTGGCCGTCGGCTCGTCCAGCACGACAAGCAGCGGCCGCGCCCGCATCAGGCCGCGGGCCAGCGCCAGCCGCTGCCACTGGCCGCCGGACAGGGCCCGCCCGCCGATGTAGGGTCCGAGCAGCGTATCCAGCCCGAGCCCTGCGGCCTGGCCGTTTGCCTCCACCAGGTCTCCCGCCCCGGCCCGCCCGATCGCGCTGAGCACGGCCTCGCGGTCGTCGATGCGGGGCAGGTCGCCGACGCCGACACCGTCGCCCAGTGACATGGCGAACCGGACGAAGTCCTGGAACGCCCCGGTCGTCGCCTCCCGCCAGCGCTCAGGGCCGATGTCGGCCAGATCCCGTCCGTCCACCATGATCCGGCCCGTGGTCGGGCGGTACATGCCGGTCAGCAGCTTGATCAGGGTCGACTTGCCCGCTCCGTTCTCGCCCACGACGGCCACGGTGGTGCCGGCCTTCAGCGTGAGGCAGATGTCGGTGAGCGCCGGGGTGTCCTGGCCCGGGTAGGTGAAGCCGACGTGGTCGAGCCGGATGCCGTTGGTCAGCTCGGTGGGCGCGGCGCCGCCCGTTCCCGGGCGCAGGTCCGCGACGTAGTCCTCGAGCCAGATCAGCCGGTCGGCTGTCGTGGCCGCGGTCGCGAATGAGCCGGCGCTGTTGCTGGCCCCGGTGACCTGACGCTGAGCCCGCCGCAGCAGGCTGACCACCTCAACCACGGCGCCCGGGGAGGCGTCGCCGTGCGCGGCCCGCAGGACCAGCGCCACGATCGCGGCGCCGAAGCCGGCCGCGTACACGATCCACCCGGCCGCCTCCCACAGCGCGGCGACGTGCGCGGCCCGCAGTGCCCTTGAGCTGACCTCGTCACCGAGCCTGACGTGCCGGGCCAGCACCCCCTCGGTTGCCCCGAACGTGCGCAGTTCCCTGGCCGGCGCCGCGGTCGACGCCAGCGTGAACAGCTCGCCGAGCAGCCGCCTGCGGTCGGCCAGGTCGTCGTCGGAGCGCTTCTCGACCCTGGCCGCCTTCCGGTCGGCCACGGCCGGCGCGATGGCCAGCAGCGGCACCACGATAAGCGGCGGCCAGACCAGCGCGAGCAGTGCCGCCGCGCCGACGAACGTGATCCCCGAGCGGACCATGCCCAGGGTCTGGGCGGGAGCGCCCGCGAGGGTCCGGCGGCGTTCTCGCAGCGCGTCGATCTCGCCCAGGTAATCGGGCCGCTCGTAGTGCTCGAGGAACGGCGCGTCGCAGGTCAGCCTGCCGATCCGCAGGCCGAGGCTCAGGTTGCCCAGATCGGTCATCTTCGCGTTGAGCGAGGCGCCTATCAGCTGCAGCACCCAGCCGGCCGGGAAGGCGATGGCGGTGATGATCAGGCCGGTCACGATCATGCCAAGCCGATGCTTGTCGGCGCCGTCCACGATGGCGCGGAAGCCGAGCGGATAGGCCAGCAGGAACAGCGAGGAGCCGAGCGCGGCCAGCACGCACTCCGTGGCCAGCAGCGGGGCGGCCCGCCATGCCGTGCCGTACAGGAGGTCAAGCCGCCGCAGCTGACGGATCAGCCGGCCCGTCATCCGGCACCGCCGCCCGGCGGGGACGCCTCGGCGAAGCGGGCGGCCTGCATGGCGAACATCTGCGCGTAGCCGCCGCCGGCCGCGACGAGCTCGTCGTGGCTGCCGAGCTCGGTAATGCGGCCCTGGTCGAGAACGGCGATCCGCTCGGCCCGGCGGACGGTGGCGAACCTGTGCGAGATGATGATCGTGGTCAGGCCCGAGGTGAGCTCGAGGAACCGGTTATAGAAGGCGGCTTCGGCGCGGATGTCGAGCTGGGCCGTCGGCTCGTCGAGCACCAGCACCCGGGCCCCCCGCGCGGCCGCGTAGAGCGCGCGGGCCAGGGCGATCCGCTGCCACTGGCCGCCGGAGAGATCGGTGCCGTCGCGGTATCCGGAGGCACAGATGGTATCCCACCCGTGCGGCAGGCTCCGGATGAACTCCAGCGCACCGGCCCGGCTCGCGGCGGTCTCCATGGCGGCCTCGTCGAAGCCGGGGCCGAGGCCGTCGGCGGTCAGGTCCCCGAAGGCGATGTTCTCCCGCGCGGTCAGCGGGTAGTGGCCGAAATCCTGGTTGACCACGGCCACCTGGCGCTGCCACGAACGGGCGTCCAGGTCCCGCAGGTCGGTGCCGTCCACGGTGATGCGGCCGCCGGTCGGTTCGCGCAGCCGCGCGAGCAGGGTGACCAGGGTGGTCTTCCCGGCTCCGTTGGATCCCACCAGGGCCAGTGACCGCCCGGCCGTCAGCTCCAGGTCCAGGCCCTGGTAGACCGGCGCGCCGCCGCTGGGATAGCGGTAGGCGACCGACTCGAAGCGGATATTCCGGGCGGGCCGGCCCGCGGCGCTGTCCGCGCCGCTTTCCGTCGCGGAGTCGCGGAGCCTGCCGACCAGGTCGTCAAGGTCCGGTACGGCCGCGAGCATCTGCTCGAGGCTGACGTCGGCGGCGCTCACCCCGCCGACCTGCATGGTGGACGAAAGCATGGGCAGCATGATCGCCACCGTCTCCAGGGTGATGTCATGATGCCAGGCCGCGAGCCCAAGGATGCCCGCCCCGGCGACGTACATCGCGCCGACGCCAAGGCCGAGCAGCAGGGCACGGTTACGGAAGTGGCGCATCTGCTGCCACGGCGGCTGCATGCCCGCCAGCCACGTGTCCCTGTGCCGACCAAGGATCCAGCGGCCGAGCCCGAAGACCCTGACCTCCTTGGCGAACGCGGGCCGGTAGGAGCAGCCCAGGTAGTACCAGCTGTGCCGCAGCTCCGGCGTGGCCCGCCGGACGAGCGTGGCCCGCTCGGCCAGCAGGCGGCGCAGCGGCGGCCGCAGCAGGGACCAGCCGACGAGGAAAAGCAGCCCGATATACCAGCGGAACGTGGCCAGCACCACGCAGGCGATGAACCCGCTGAGCCGGTCGCCGAACGCGCTGGCCAGGGCCATCGGGGCGTCCGCGGGTCCGGAGCTGGACAGTTCACCGCTGGCCGCGGCCAGCTGGTCGAGCACCGCGGAGTCCTCCAGGTGCTCGACCCCGTTCGGCGTGCAGACCGCCCGGGCTAGGCGCCGCTGCATGCCGGTCGACATCACCGCCGACGCGTGTGCCGACAGCAGGTCCTCGGCCGGGCTGCGCAGCAGCGACAGGGCGTATGCGGTCGTCCCGATGGCGAGCGCGATCAGCAGGGAGTGCCCGGCCGCCGACCCGAGGCCGTGGGTCACCGCCGCCGGGATCCGGCCGACCGCCCGGCCCAGCGCCACCAGCGCCAGGATCGGCAAGAACCCGTCGGCCACGATGAACAGCCCCATCATGATCGTCAGCGGCGGGCTCGTCTCCCAGAGCAGCCGCAGAACGCGCAGCCGCGGCGATCGGACCAGCCGCCGCCACAATATGTCCGGGGCTTGCCGCACCGCTGGTCTCAGCGCCGCCACGCCGCGCCTGGCCCGGTCCACTCCCAGCCACTCCCTCGCCCCGCGCCCCGTCACGCCCGCACCCCGGC
>Ga0187783_10004010_pt1 | contig 10892 bp, 7 predicted proteins | sample 1015_SJ02_MP02_2_FD_132471 | JGI IMG/M metagenome (GOLD analysis project Ga0187783, IMG submission 132471) | Tropical peat soil microbial communities from peatlands in Department of Meta, Colombia - 1015_SJ02_MP02_20_MG | ecosystem: Environmental > Terrestrial > Soil > Wetlands > Peat | place...
GAGGCCGGGCTGAAGATCCTCGCCGACGTCCGGGCCGAGACCGGGCTGCCCATCGTCACCGAAGTGATCGACCCGGCCGACGTGGACCTGGTCACGAAGTACGCGGACATGCTCCAGGTCGGTACGCGCAGCATGCAGAACTTCACGCTGCTGCAGGCCGTTGGCTCGGCGAGCAAGCCCGTCCTGCTGAAGCGCGGCATGAACGCGACCATCGAGGAATGGCTGATGGCGGCCGAGTACATCGCGCAGCGCGGCAACCTGGACATCGTGCTGTGCGAGCGCGGAATCCGCACCTTCGAGACCGCGACTCGCAACACTTTGGACATCAGCGCGGTACCGATGGCGCAGCGGCTCTCCCACTTGCCTGTGATCGTCGACCCATCACACTCGGGCGGCCGGCGCGACCTGGTGCTCCCGCTGAGCCGGGCCGCCATCGCCGTCGGCGCGGACGGCATCATCGTCGACGTGCATCCGCATCCTGCCGCTGCCATGTGCGACGGTGACCAGGCACTGACCGGTGCTGACATCCGGGAGCTCGCGGCCGTGGTCAACACGCTCCCGCAGTTGCTGGGCCGGACCCTCACCCCGGCGCTGCAGCCAGCCGGCGTCAGCTAGCCAGCCGGCGTCAGCTAGCCAGCGGGCCGGGATCACAGCCCGGCTACGGCCGGGATCACCCTGCTCCCGATCACCTCCAGCGGAGTCAGGCTCCAGACGTCGGCCACTGCTCCGATGGCCATGCCGAAACCCATCTCGGCCAGGCCCGCCAGCTGGTCGGCAACCTCTGATGCCCGTTCGCCACGCTGGCCGACGTCGAAGATGAAGTAGCAGGTCTTCTCGACGCTGTCGTAATCCCGGCCCTCAGCCTCGCAGTGCGCACGCAATACATCGAGCTTGCGGGCAAGGTCGGGGCCAGGGAACAGGTTGCATGCCTGGGCATAGCGCGCGACCAGCCGCAGTGTCTTCCGCTCACCCGAGCCGCCGATCATGATGGGCGGATGCGGCGCCGATATCGCCTGCGGCACGTTGAGCGGCCGTTCGAGCTGGTAGTACTGGCCACGGAACGGCGACGCGTCGCCCTGCCACATCTGCAGGCAGATGCGCAGCGTCTCCTCAAGCCGCTCGAACCGTTCGGCCACCGGCGGGAACGGCACGCCAAGCCCGCGCGCCTCCTCCTCGTTCCAGGCCGCGCCGATGCCTAGCCAGGCCCGGCCACCGGACAGCACGTCGAGGGTGGTAACGATCTTGGCAAGGATGCCAGGCTGGCGGTAGACAGCTCCGGTCACCAGCGTCAGCAGCCGGGCCCGCGAGGTGCAGGCAGCCAGGTAACCCAGCGTGGTATAGGCCTCGAGCATGTCCTCATCTGGTGCGCCGATCACGCCGATCTGAAAGAAGTGGTCCATGACCGCGATGCTGTCGAAGCCCGCGTCATCGGCTGTTCTGGCCACGGCGGCCAGCCGGGGGCCAAGCTGGTCCGCACCGCCCGCGCCGCCAAATTCCGGTATCTGCAAGCCAATTCGCACTGGCACTCACCTCAGCACTACAGCTTGCCACAGGCGCGACACGTGCCTGGCGCCGTGATCCATCCTGCGGCGCGCTTGACTTCCAGGTATCTTGAATAAGCCTTGACCTGAACGTTGCTCGTCTGCGAACGAGAGCGCTAGGCCGGAACACGCGCGGAGACACATCAATGCTCAGGATCCGCTGCACCGCCGCCCTGGTAGGCTTCGTGCCCGCCCTGGCGCTCAGCGGGGCCGTGGCGGGCCCGGTAGCCGCCCGTCCCGCGGCTAAGGTCAGCGTCGCATCGTTCCGGGTCGGGGTCATCCGTCATTACGGTCAGCCATCGAACGCGTCCGGCTACTCGGTGCTCGTCGCTACCGGCCGGCACTCTTCCTGGGTCTTCGGCGGCACCAACCCTGGCGGGCCGAGCGTGCCGGTCGCTGCGCGCTGGAACGGCTCAACCCTGACGCCGTCCGCGCTGCCGGCCGGGCTGACCGGCTTCATCAGCGACGCCAGCGCACCGTCCGCGGATGACGTGTGGGCCGCCAGCGAATATGGCGGCTACGTCCTGCACTGGAACGGGCAGCGATGGGCGGTGGCCAGGACCTGGCAGCGCGGCCTGATAACCGGGCTGGTGGCCATCAGCGCCAATAACGTCTGGGTGTTCGGACCCGCCGCCGGCTCCGCAACATCCGGGGCGTGGCACTATGACGGCACGTCCTGGACTGCCGTGACCGGTGCAGCAAGTTCCGTCTATCGGGCCAGCGCGGTCTCGCGACGCGACATCTGGGCTATCTCCCTCACCGGCTCAGGCGGGGCGGTCTGGCGATTTGACGGCTCGCGCTGGCGCCGCGTGCGCACCGGCTCCGTTCTCCGTGGCGTCGAGGTGACCGACATCCTCGCGATCTCCAGTCACGACGTCTGGGTGGCCGGCAACACAGTCAGCCAGGCCGGCGCCGTCCGGCTGGTCCTGGCGCACTGGAACGGTGCCGTCTGGACCAGGCTCTCCAGCAAGATTCAGGCCTGGGCCGGGCGGCTCGCCGCAGGCTCGCCAGGCACCGTGCTGGTCACCGCCACGCCAGTCGGCCCCGCGGCCACCGGGCTGGTCTTGCAGGCCTCGACCTTCGGCTGGGCGCCAGGCATCAGCATCCAGTCCGCTCTGGGCAGCGGGGTCAGTGACATCGTGCTGGCGCGCGACGGCCGGTCGCTGTGGGCGAGCGGAGGCATCCTGACCGACCTTGGCGGCGACGCCGCCATCTGGGTGATACCGCTGGTGCGCCGCCCGGCCGGCCTCGCGGCCTAGGTTCAGGCCGACCTGTGCCCCGGTCAGGTACTGCCCAGTGCGTGCTCCTGGGCAGCAGCTGCCAGTTCCTCAGCAAGATCGTCGGCATCGAGTCGCGCTTCGATCCGGCGCAGGTCCTCGATGCGTGCTCGCGTCTCGACGTGACGCGGCATCAGAACCGAGCAGCAATCCTGGTCTGGCAGCTCCGAGATGGCCAGCGTGGCGATCCTGCGGGCCTCCGCGATGATCTCGGCCTTGTCCAGGCCGATCAGCGGCCGCAGGATCGGCAGCGGTACCGCGTCGTCAAGCGCGGTGATGTTCGTCAGCGTCTGGCTGCTCACCTGACCTAGCGAGTCTCCGGTGACCAGTGCGGCCGCCCGCACCCTCCTGGCCAGGGCCGCGCCGGTCTTGAGCATCAGCCGGCGTTGCGCGATGATCTGCAGCCTGCCCGCGCCCGAGGTGGCCAGCCGCCGCTGGGCAGACCCGAACGCCACGACGAACAGCCGCGAGTCCCGTTGGAATCGGTCCAGCTGCCTGGCCAGGCCGTAGGCCTTGTACACCGACTCGGGCCCGGTCAACGGCATGCCGGAGAAGTGCAGGTAACTGCAGCGCAGGCCGCGTCGCATCATCCGGTATGCAGCAACCGGCGAGTCAATTCCGCCCGACATCAGTACCAGGGCCCGGCCGCTCATGCCAACAGGCAGGCCGCCTTGCCCTGGCCAGCCCTGGGTGAAGACGAATACCTCGCGCTGGTCGACCTCGACGAACACGGTCGTGTCCGGGGCACGCAGGTTCACCTGATAGCCGTAGGCCTGCTGGATCCGCGCCCCAATCTGCACGGCCAGCTGTGCGGAGGTGACGGGGAACCGCTTGTCCCGGCGCCTGGCCCGCACTGCGAACGTGCCGGGACAGCCGGCCGCCAGCTCGACCGCTGCGGCGATGGCGGCCTCCGGGTCCTTGGCGACGCGGACCGCACGGCACACCCTGGCCAGGCCCATCACATAGGTCATCCGCTCGGCGACCATGTCAACCGCCGTCTCGGCGACCAGGCCGCCGGCCTCGGCTCCGGCCACCCGCACGACGATGACGCCTTCTCGCTGCCAGACCCGGACGTCGATGCCAAGATCCCGCACTGCCCGCCTGATGTTGTCGTGCAGCAGCCGCTCGAATTGCTGCCGGTTGCGCCCCTTCAGCACGATCTCGCCGAGCTTGAGTAGCACGCACGGTTCATGCAGGCAGGCGGTGGCCACATCGGGATCTGCCGACTTGGCGGCGGGCAACGCTGGCATCACCTCAGTCTGCCACCGAACCGGCACCCGGCCGAGGAGGCCAATTATCGACTCCGGGGTAGTGCTCGGCAGCTTCCGAACCAAAGCCACTAAAAGATAGGAAACAGGGACGGCCCGCAGCCTTCCTGCCCCTCCGTCGAAGGGGCAGGAAGGCCAACAAGGCAGTCGTAGCGGCCCTGGTGCTCTGGTCTGCCTCCCCGCACGCTATGACCTGGGTGTCACCTTCTTCGCCGTGGCCGGAAGCCCTCGGCCGAGCTTGTTGGTTGCCTGAACCGTGACCGTCCAGGCAATACCGGGCGCAAGGTTCCTGACCGTAACCTTGGTCACGATTGCGGAGACCTTGATGGTGACCTTCTTGTGGCCCTTCGCGGTAGCCGTGATGATGTAGCCGGTTACCGGGCTGCCTCCGTTGTTAGTCGGAGCCCTCCAGCTGACGGTCGCGTCCCGCACGCCTGCCTTGGCGACGACGTCTCGCGGAGCGGCAGGCGTGCTCTTCTTGTAGGTGAAGACGGCCTTCGGGTTGACCGCACTCCTGGGTTGCGGCGGGGAAGTCAGGGTCCCGCCGACCGTAGTGATGGTGATGCTCACCTTCGTACCCGGGTTACCCGGTGGCGCCTCGACCGTGATCGGGCCACTCGCCGTGAGGACCGGCTGAACAAGGATCGTTCCCGGCGTCTTGCCGAAATCGACAGCGGTCACCTCCGAGTCGAGTGCGCCCTGAATCGTCACGACGGTGCCACCGTGAGCCGGACCGGAGGCGGGGCTGCTTGAGTCGACGACCGGCCGGCCGGCGTACGCCAACTCGAACGTATCCACCTTGGGATCGGGCGGGCTGCACCCGGTGACGCTGCAGACGAGCACGTCGGCCGGGAAGGTGTAGTTCTGCGGGATTGCGACAGTCAGTGAGGTGTCGGTCTGGTCGGTAATCGCCGTCGAGGTCGATGACAGGAAGGACAACGAGCCCTGCAGCTGGAACACGACGCTGTTGACGTCCGATAGACCGGCACCGGTAATAGTGAGGTCGCCGGGATCCGCCTGGGCGGCCGCGTGCTTAGAGATCTTGGTCAGCACGGGCGTGCCAGCGTAACTGAGCGAGGACACATTGGACAGCCCGCCAGCAGTGAGGACTGATACCGGGACTGTGACCGGCTCTGTGGTCGGCGCAGCGGGCGGTATCCCGATCACCATCTGCGTCGGCGTGATTCCTTCAATGTCGAAGTCAGCGGAGAAGTTCACGTTTGCCGGACCGACATTCGTGAACTCCCACGTGAGCAGGTTGAATCCGGTCCCCGTGATCGTGTCGCTCGACGTGCCGTTCTCGCTGGCGAACTCCGGCGTCACCGAGGTGATGGTCGGCGCCGGCGCGTAATCGTACTCCTCCGGGGCCGGCACGATCTCGCAGCCGCAGCCGGCCGGGGCAGCGAACGCTCCGTTCGGCTGGAAGACGAACGGTCCCTGGTAGGCCGGCAGAATTGCCGGGCCTGAGCTCGTACCCGACGGCGTCGTCACCGTGACCGCGACGGCGCACGTTCCCTGCGATGCGCTCACGGCGCAATCGCCGTCGCTAGCCGGAACCGTGACGCTTATGTCGTTGTCACTGAGCACCGTGAACGCAGCAGCCGCCACGTCACCGAAGTCGACGCTGGTAGCCCCATCCAGGGCCGCCCCGACGATGTCCACGGTGTTACCGCCATCGGCCGGGCCGTTCGGCGAGCTGACATAGTCGATGACCGGGGCGCCGGATGAGTTGGCCGTGTACTGGTACACCGAAGCCGGACCCGGCGAGCTCGATTCCGGGGGCGGGCCGGCCGTGACAACGGTGACATCCGCACGGCCGCCGACCCCGGCTGCCGTGCCAGGAGGAGCCTGGTAGGCCGGGATGTCGACCGTGATCGAGGTTGGTGACCACGCAGTCACGCTCGCATCGGTGGTGCCGAAGTAGACCGAGCCCTGGGTGCTGCCGAAGTTCGAGCCAGCTATCTCTAGCGTGCCACCGCCGGCAATGCTGCTCGTCCCGGTCAGCTGGGTCAGCGACGTCACCTGCGGCGGCGCGACCGCGCCGGTGCCGGCGGCCAGGGTGCACAGCTGCAGCGCCAGGCCGGGAGCGCCGTTCGCATCGGTGATCCGAGGCGTGCCGAGTCCGCTGGCAAGGTCGTAACCCTTGGCAGCCGGGTAGTCCACCGCGCCGCCGACGCCGAGATTGTCGTTGTTGCCGACTGTTATGTCGTTGAACGCGTCTGCGTAGTCGGCCGCCGACGACGATGCAACCGCGTACAACAGCGGACTTACGAAGCCGACGCCGCGGGTCAGGCCGTGGCAGCCAGTCGAAGCATTGATCTCGGCGAGCATCGCGGCCCACATGGGCGCGCTGGATGACGTGCCGCCGATAGGAGTCCAGAAGCCGGCATAGACGATCGTGATGCCGGTCTGCGGATCGGCAAGCGCGCTCACGTCCGGTACTTCACGGCAGGTGGTACCGGACGCGACGGTCGTCGGGATGCCTTGCACGTGGTAAAGGTCTGCAGTGCCGGAGGGGTCGTTGCTGCATGCCTCGTCGGCCGATGTCTGGGGCACGGCTACAGCGGTTTGCCAGGCCGGCATCGCCCAGGTCTCGGAGATGCCGCCGCCGCCCGCGCCGCCGCTGCTGCCGTTGTTCCACACGGTCTCCGCTGGTGGCTCCGTGGGGTCGGTAATCGTCGTGCCCCCGACCGAGACCACGTACGGCTGGCTGGGCGGGTCGTCCACGGACAGATCAGGTGCAGTAGGCGTTGATAGGTGACTGGCGCAGTCATCAGAGCCGTCGTCTCCCGCGGCACCGAAGACGGTCTGGCCTTGCGCCGCCTGCTGCTCGAAGATCTCGTTCTCCACTTGCTGGACGCCAGGGGCGCCTTGCTGCAGCTCCGGCTCGCAGATGCCCCAGCTGCTGGTGACCTGACTGGCGTCATCTGCCTCGGCGATGGCGTTATACGTGTCCAGCGGGCCGAAGGGATCGTCCATGTTCGGTCCCTCGAAGACATGAATCTTCGCGCCCGGCGCGAACGCGGAGACGTCTTCGATATAGAGCGCCGCTTACCCGCTGCCCGGAACGGTTCCGGCGCCACCGTCGACTGACGTCACCGTGATCTGGCTGGTGTGGCTGGCGCCGAAGTAGCACTCATCGAAGGTCGCGATGTCGGACATGGCGAAAGGCTCGAGCTCGTAGATGTCCACCGTCTGTCCCGCCCCGAGATCGCCAGCGGCGTACAGCGGGTGCAGGCCATAGGCCGTTGACACTTGCTGATCGGTGAGTGCGCCGAACACATCCTGCGCCTTGGCGGCGCTGCAGGCTACCGGACCGCCATAGCTCGCGGCCGATGTCGCGGCGGCAGTGGCCGATGCACGAGCTCCCCTGGCCGCCTCCCCGGCGATCCCGTTGGTCTCACGCACTAGCTGGTCGAGTCCCACAACGGCCTGGACGTACCGGGCTATGGAGGCCGGGAGGCGAAGGGCAGAGGTCGTGGCTTGGCCGATGCTCCCGTCCGCGAGCCGGACCCGCTGGAGCCCGGTGTGGAAAGCCGCCTCCACGTTCGCAGCCGATCCCTTGAACGTGACAAGCAGCCGGTTGGCGGACACGCCGCTCACCGCCAGGCCGTCATCCCCGAGCTGACGCTCGATGGCCGCTACGGCCGAACGGCTGGGGCCGAAGCGACTCGCGAACTGGCCGTGCGCCAGGTACTGGTGGTAGTCGGCGGAGCGCGGATTCGATACCGCGCTGATGAAGGACGTCACAGCCGCCTGGTCCGGGAGCCTGAGAGCCACGGCGCCGGTCAGCTCGGCCGTCCTCGCGACGGCGCCGACAACGTGCGAGCCTTGTGGCAGTCTCGGCGTGACGCTGACCGAGACCAGGGACGAAGTGGCCGACGGCGCGGCCGACGGCGCTGACTGGGCGGCGGCGGCCGGGCCCGACGCCGCCAGCGCGGCGGTCAAGGCGACTGCGGCAATTAAGCAAACCCTGCGCCGGGAGTGCCCAGGTGAGCCGATACGTAGCTGGTGATGCGATAGGCCGTCTGTGTCCCGCTCAGCTGACATAGTTCCTCTTCTCAGAATCCACTCGACGTTCCGGCGTCCGCGCGCGACTGGGGCGCCGGTGCGATCGGTACCGAGTGACATGTCAGCGACCTGGGCGGCCCCGAAGTCCAGTTCGCGATGGTCAGAACAGATGATGTTGCCTCGTCGTGGTTGCGGTCAATAGTGTCCCGCAGTAACGCGAGCGGTGTGCGTGAACCGGATGCTCACAGTCGCGATGGAATCCTCATCTCGGTGGCGTCCGAATGTAGGTGGGCAGATACTGATGGTGATGTCGCTCAGGTCCTGGTCCGGTCGGTTGACAAAAGGGCTCGATCCTCATGGCACTGTGCAGCACATGCGGACAGCAAACCGAACCTGACGCGGACCTCTGCCTCACCTGCGGCCGAGCACTGGACGAGAACGAGACATCGCTGCCAGCCTGGCAGCCCCGCTATCCCGGATCTGAAGCGGTCGGCTCGGCCGGACCGATGACGGCCGCGGCCCTGAAGGTCCGGCCGCCGACCGAGCCAGCTGAGCCTCAGCCTGCACCCATGCGCTCGCTCATGGCCGCGCCGTCGCCGACCGGGTCGTCGCCCGACTTGGCTGCGCTCCAGACCGCCAGCAAGCCCATCCCGGACGGGCCGCGCGACGGGCGGTTCATCGCGCTCGCGGTAGCCGCCGTGGTGGTGATCATCGCTGCTGCCGCGGCGCTCCTGGTCCTGGGTCACTACCGGGCGCCCGCGAGCAACCGCGCTGCCGGGGCCGCGCATTCAGTGCGTCCGACCGGACGTGCTGGAAGTCCGCTGCTCGCGCCGGGGCTCGGAAACAGCACGGTGGCGGTGCTGCAAGGGGCCGCCACGCAGCCGCACGTCACTGCTGTTGTTTCGTTCCTGACTCGCTACTTCACCGCCATCAACTCGCACGACTACCAGGCGTATCAGCGGCTGTTCAGCTCGTCGGTCCGCAGCCAGCTCTCGGCCGCCGCCTTCGGCTCTGGTTACGGCAGCACAACTGACTCGCGTGCGGTGCTGCGCAACATCAGCGCCGTCGGGCTTGGCCGGCTCGCCGTGCTCATCAGCTTCACCAGTCACCAGCAGCCGGCCGGCAGCGTCACGGATTCCTCCTGCACGACCTGGAGCATCGTGCTCTACCTGGCCAGGCAAGGACATAAGTACGTGCTGCAGTCGCCGCCCAGTAACTACCAGGCATCCGCCACTAGCTGCTCGTAGCTTTCGTCGTCAGGCGGCAGCACGCCGCACAGCAGCCGGTTCTCGCCATGCTGCCAGAGCGTGCCGACCTCGGTGAACCCGGCCGCTCGCAACGCCGCGACGTGCACGCTGAGCCGCCCGGCAGGCGAGCCGTGATGCTCGGATTCCACCCGGCGTGCCTGACGCTGCGCATACAAGCCGGCCAGCTCGCGATCGGCGGCCGCGGCCGCCCACCAGTCGGTCCAGGTTTCGCCCTGACCATGCGAGACGCGCCGCAACTGCTCGCGGCCGAGCAGAGCTTCGCCCAGCCTGACCAGCACCGGCGCACTGTCATCTTCACGCAGGTGATCACCGTTGACAACCACTCCGCCCGGCCTGAGCAGCCCCGCCAGCTCGGCATAGAGCGCGGCCAAGGCCCGCTCGGTTAGCCAGTGCAGCGCCGTCGTGCTGACCGCGGCGTCCGGCCGCCGGTCCAGGCCAAGGCCGTCCGACCAGCCTGGAGTGCGCAGGTCGACGTCGGCAAACCGAAGCCCTGGCACGTCATGCCATGCCGACCTGCCCAGGGCCAGCAGCAGCGGATCGGCATCCAGCGCGATCACGGTCGCGGCCGGGAGCCTTGCGAGCAGCCGGACCGCTAGTGACCCTGGCCCGCTGCCCAGGTCAAGCACGACCGGATCCGGACGGCCCGCAGCGTCCTCGACCACGTCGATCAGCGCGGTGAAGCGCTCTTCCCTGGCAGGCAGGTAATTCTGCTGCTGCGAGTCCCACCGCTCGAGCCAGGCCATCGCAGTCTCGTGCCCAACCGCGCAGGCCGCCTTACCGCGAGCCTCAGACATCAGCCGAAGAAAACCTCAGCCTCGGCGTAGCGCTCCGGCGGGACTAGCTTGAGTCCACTGGTCGCTTCGGCGAGGGGAACCCGGATCATGTCTGTTCCGCGCAGCGCGACCATGGTGCCGAAGTCGCCACCCGCGATGGCCCGGATCGCGTGTATGCCGAAACGCGTCGCCAGCACCCGGTCGAATGCCGTCGGGGTGCCGCCGCGCTGGATGTGCCCGAGCACCGCGCACCGGGCTTCCTTCCCGGTCCGGCGTTCGATCTCGTCCGCCAGCAGCTGGCCGACGCCGCCGAGCCTGGCATGGCCGAAGGCATCACGCTTCTCGTCGGCCACGGCTTCGTCCAGAGTCTTGGAGTGGGCACCCTCGGCAACCACCACGATCGGCGAGTAGCGGGTCTGGAATCGGTGCTCGACATATTCACAGACCTGATCAATGTTGAATGGCTTCTCTGGGATGAGGATCACGTTCGCCCCGCCCGCGAGGCCAGCGTGCAGTGCGATCCAGCCGGCGTTACGGCCCATGACCTCGACGATGAGCGCCCGGTGATGGCTCTCGGCCGTCGTGTGCAGGCGGTCAATAGCCTCCATCGCGATGTTCACGGCCGTGTCGAAGCCGAACGTGTAGTCGGTCGCACCGAGGTCGTTGTCGATCGTCTTGGGCACGCCGACGACGCGTACCCCGGTCTGCGACAGCCGGCTGGCGACGCCGAGCGTGTCCTCACCGCCGATCGCGA
>Ga0187783_10004011_pt1 | contig 10891 bp, 10 predicted proteins | sample 1015_SJ02_MP02_2_FD_132471 | JGI IMG/M metagenome (GOLD analysis project Ga0187783, IMG submission 132471) | Tropical peat soil microbial communities from peatlands in Department of Meta, Colombia - 1015_SJ02_MP02_20_MG | ecosystem: Environmental > Terrestrial > Soil > Wetlands > Peat | place...
CGTGCCGTTCTATTTCGGCGGCACCTCGTTGTTGATTGCCGTCAGCGTGACCATGGACACGGTCGCGCAGGTGCAGGGCCATCTTCTCGCCCACCAATACGAGGGTCTGATCAGGAAGGCGAAGCTCAGGGGGGCGACGCGGCGATGATCAACCTAATGCTGCTGGGGCCCCCAGGCGCGGGCAAGGGGACCCAGGCCAAGGCGATCGCCGCCACCCATGGCCTCAAGCAGCTGTCGACGGGCGACATGCTGCGTGCCGCCGCCGCCGCCGGGACCGAGACGGGCGCGCGCGCCAAGGCGGTGATGGACAGGGGCGAGCTCGTCCCCGACGAGGTCGTGATCAAGATCATCGCCGAGCGCATCGTTCAGCCCGACTGCAGCGGTGGCATCATCCTCGACGGCTTTCCCCGCACGCTGGCCCAGGCCGATGCCCTCGACGAGATGCTGAGCGAGACCAAGCACCGGCTCGACGCCGTAATCGAGCTCAAGGTCGACGACAACCAGCTGGTCGAGCGCATCGTCGGCCGCTTCACTTGCGCGACCTGCGGGGAGGGCTACCACGACCGCTTCAAGCAGCCTTTGGTGCCGGGCAGGTGCGATGTCTGCCACGGGAGCCAGTTCATCCGCCGGCCCGACGACACCGCCGATACGGTCACCCGCCGGCTGATGGTCTATTACCGGGAGACCGCCCCCCTGATCGGCTACTACTACTGCAAAGGTAAGCTGATCCGCGTCGACGGCATGGCCCCCATCGCCGCGGTGACGGCCGAGATCGGCGACCGCCTAGCCGAGATCAAACGCGGAACGTCGGCACGCCCGGTGGTTGACGGCCACCGGCGCGTCGGGTAAAAGACCCCGACTTTCGCGACCTTGGACACAGCGATCGGGTCCGGCGGAACCAACGCTGGAGGCCGGCGCCGATGGCTGTTGTGGGTTGTCCCAGGCAACGCAGGCGGGCGGGAGATCGATGGCGGTTCGCGGCCGGATTGTTCCCGCAAGTGTGGCGTGACCCATGGGCCGCCGTCGGCGGTCGTCTCGATCGGCGTGCATGACCGGTGCAGAAGTCGAGATGCTGCATAGGTCGAGGTGGATGGGTGCATAGGTCGAAGTGCATGAGTCGAGGTGCATAGGTCGAAATGGCCGGTGTGATCGGCCTTTGAGGAGAAAGCCGTGGCGCGCATCGCTGGCGTCAATATTCCCACCCAGAAGCGGGTCATCATCGCCCTGCAGTACATCCACGGCATCGGTCCGAAGTTCGCGCGCGACATCTGCACAAAGGTCGGCATCCCCGACCAGCGCCGCGTCAACGAACTGACCGACGCCGAGGTGCTGCAGATCCGCGAGGCGATCGACCGCGATTATGTCGTCGAAGGCGACCTCAGGCGCGACGTTGCCATGAACATCAAACGCCTGATGGACCTGGGGTGCTATCGCGGACTGCGCCACCGTCGCGGCCTGCCGGTGCGCGGACAGCGCACACACACCAATGCCCGCACGCGCAAGGGCAAGGCGCGGCCGATCGCCGGCAAGAAGAAGGTGACTACCTGAGCCTCCGACCGCGCAGCCCGGTATTCCCGCTTCCTCGAGCGCAGCTTCGTTTTGTCATCGATCCGTCCTGGAGCCTGACCACATGGCCAAAGAACAGCCCCAAGCCGGCAGCCGCGGCAAGCCGCGCCGGCGCGAGCGCAAGAACATCACCTCGGGCGTCGCCCACGTCAGCGCCACCTTCAACAACACGATGATCACCATCACCGATGCGCAGGGCAACACCATCGCCTGGTCGTCGTCCGGCACGATGGGTTTCAAGGGATCGCGCAAGTCGACGCCCTACGCGGCGCAAATGGCGGCCGAGGATGCGGGCAAGAAGGCGATGGAGCATGGCATGAAGGTCCTCGAGGTCGAGGTGATGGGGCCGGGCTCGGGACGCGAATCCGCGCTCAGGGCTCTGCAAGCGGTCGGCTTCCAGATCACCTCGATTCGCGATGTGACGTCGATCCCCCACAATGGCTGCCGGCCGCGCAAACGCCGCCGGGTGTGACGGCCTTTGCTCGACCGCTTTTGAGGCGCCGGCCAAGGCGCAATGACGACCAGCTACTCCGTGAGGCCTCCCGTGGCGAACGTGTTACAGAAGAATTGGCAGGACCTGATCAAGCCGACCAAGCTCGAGATTCAGCCCGGTCGGCAGAAGAACCAGCTGGCGACGATGGTCGCCGAGCCGCTCGAGCGCGGCTTTGGCATGACGCTCGGCAATGCCCTGCGTCGGGTGCTGCTGTCCTCGCTGCAAGGCGCGGCGATAACGACCGTGCACATCGACGGCGTGCTGCACGAGTTCTCCTCGATTCCGGGTGTGCGCGAGGATGTGACCAACATCGTCCTCAACATCAAGGAGATTGCGCTGCGCGTGCACTCCGACGGCGTCAAGCGCATGGTGCTGAAGAAGGAGGGTCCTGGCCAGGTCAAGGCCGCCGATATCGAGGCCAGCTCGGAGGTGGAGATTCTCAATCCCGAGCACGTCATTTGCACGCTCGATCAAGGCGCCGCGATCCGCATGGAATTCACCGCCAGCATGGGCAAGGGCTACGTGCCCGCGGAGCGGAACCGGCCGGACGATGCGCCGATCGGGCTTATCCCGGTCGACAGCCTGTTTTCGCCGGTGAAGAAGGTCTCCTACAGGGTTGAGAACACGCGCGAAGGGCAGATCCTCGACTACGACAAGTTGACGATGACGGTCGAGACCGATGGGTCCGTCAGCGCCGAGGATGCGGTCGCACTGGCGGCCCGCATACTCCAAGATCAGCTCGCCGTGTTCATCAATTTCGAGGAGCCCAAGAAGGCGATCGAGGAGAGCGCCAAGCATCCCGAGCTTGCCTTCAATGCGGCCCTGCTCAAGAAGGTCGATGAACTCGAGCTCTCGGTCCGCTCGGCCAACTGCCTGAAGAACGACAACATCGTCTACATCGGCGACCTGATCCAGAAGACGGAAGCCGAGATGTTGCGTACGCCGAATTTCGGGCGCAAGTCGCTGAACGAGATCAAGGAGGTGCTGGCGAGCATGGGCCTGCATCTCGGCATGGAGGTTCCCAACTGGCCGCCCGAGAACATCGAGGACTTGGCCAAGCGCTTCGAGGACCAGTACTGAGGCGCGTCGTCGACGACGGCGCGCCGGGAGCGGGCGCAGGAGGAGGGGATCGGCATGCGACACAAGAAGTTGGGACGGCGCTTCTCTCGCGATAGTGCCCACCGCCAGGCGATGTTCGCCAACCTGGCGGCTTCCCTCATTCTGCACGAGCAGATCACCACCACCCTTGCCAAGGCCAAGGATCTAAAGCGGGTGATGGACCGATACATCACCCTGGCCAAGCGCGGCGATCTGAACTCGCGCCGGCTCGCGGCCGCGCGCATGCGCGATGAGGCGATGGTCAAGAAGCTGTTCGATGTGCTTGGCCCCCGCTACAAGGGCCGCGCCGGCGGCTACACGCGAGTGCTGAAGGCCGGTTATCGCCATGGCGACTCGGCGCCGGTCGCCGTGATCGAGCTGGTCGACCGCGACGCGAGCGTCAAGGGCAGCGCCGACAGGGCCCGCCACGCGGAAATGGCCGAGCGGAGCCCTGCCTGACCGCGGCGGCGCCGACAGGAAGGCCGTCTTGCCTCAGCGGCGGAATTCCTGGTAGTCGGCGTTGGTGGCTTTGGCCATCTTCTTGGCCAGCCCGGTGAGCCAGCCTTGTTTGCGGGAGGCGAGATCGGCGGTGATCTCGGCGGCGTTGCGGCTGCCGAGGTGCACGTTGGCGAGCTCCAATCCCATGACCTCCAGCATCGTCGCGGAAACCTCGGCGAAGGCCCCATCTTCCGCCTCGATCTTGCGGTTGTTCGGGGAAAGCCGGCGCACGACGATGCCGTCTTTGACGGCGTACCAGGGGTCGGGCGCGCGGTGGCGCGCGCCGGCCATCGCCGCGCAGCTGATCTTGCCGGTCCCCGGGCTGTGCACCCGGTACCAGCTCGAGACCAGCAGCGCCTTTGCCTCGCGCACGACGGGACCCCCGCGCCAGTTGTCGAGCCTGCCGACCCAGCGTGGCCGCCCAAGGCTGCCGGCGCCGGCGACCCGGCGGGCGGTCTTGATCTCCAGCACCGGCTCCGGCATCGCCTCGGCGAGGACCTTGCGATAGCGCTCCGGCGCCAGCTCGAGCGTTGCCGCCTCGAGCTTCTTCCAGAACTTGGCGCGCTCCTTCTCCGGCACGACCACCAGCTCGCGCAGCCAGGCGCGATCGCGTTCGAGCACCACCGGCAGGGGGTTGCCGAGGCCCTGGCGATAGCCCGCGAGGATGGCCGCGCACGCATCGTCGGCGGCGACGTGCGCGTCGGCGACGAGGGCGCTGGTGGCGAGGCGGAGCAGATCCAGCGCAAAGGGCATTTCGGCGGCCTCATCGAAATCATTGACGCCCCAGATCAGGCGCCCGTCGGCGTCCCGCCAGGTCCCGAAGTTCTCCAGATGGATGTCGCCGACGGCAAGCAGCGCCGGCGCCGCGGCGAGTTCGGGACAGATCACCAGCACCGTCTCGGCCCAGCGCCAGTAGCTGGCGCGCAGGAAGGCGAAGGCGCTGCCGCGCATCTTGGCGTGCTTGCGCTCCAGGTCCTTGTCGACGATCTCGCCGCGCAGCTCCGCGCGCAGCCAGTCCTCGTAGGCCTGGCTGGAGTCCTGGATGTTCGCCATCGACCGTCCCTAAGCCGTTGCGATCGTGCGACAATCTAGAAGCGGGGCGAAGCCAGGGCAATGGTGTAGGACATCGTCCGCCCGTACCAATTGCCTGACCGCTCCTCTATAGTCGGATCCGGTCGGCGGCCGCCGACGTGCAGAAGGGCTCGGCGATGAGGAGGATGGCTTTGCGAGGGCTCGCATCGGGGTTGGCCCTGACCGTTGCCTTCGCCGCATGCGGCGATCCGGCCGCGGCCCAGAAGAGCGAGGTCCCTCCCTCGCGCGAGACAGCGATCTACTCGTTCGCGCCGGTGGTCAAGAAGGCGGCACCGGCGGTGGTCAACGTGTACGTGCGCGCGCGCGTGCAGACCTTCGTGTCGCCGTTCGCCGATGATCCGCTGTTTCGCCGCTTTTTCGGCGAGAGCTTGGGCATGCCCGCCGAGCGCATTCAGAATTCGCTGGGTTCGGGGGTGATCGTCAACCCCAATGGCATCGTCGTGACCAATACCCACGTCATCAAGATCGGCGGGGCAACCGAGATCAAGGTCGGCCTTGCCGACCGTCGCGAGTTCGATGCCAAGGTCATCCAGCAGGACGAGAAATCGGATATCGCCGTGCTGCGGATCGAGGGCGGGGACGGGCACTTTCCCTATCTCGAGTTCGAGAACTCGGACAAGGCGGAGGTCGGTGACCTCGTGTTGGCCATCGGCAATCCGTTCGGCGTCGGCCAGACGGTGACGAGCGGCATCGTGTCGGCGCTGGCGCGCACGGAGATCGGCAAGTCCGACGCGCAGGTGTTCATCCAGACCGACGCGGCGATCAACCCGGGAAATTCCGGTGGCGCGCTGATCGATATGGCGGGACGCGTCGTCGGCATCAACACGGCGATCTACTCGCGCTCGGGAGGGTCGCACGGCGTCGGTTTCGCCATCCCCTCCAACATGGTCAAGCTGATCGTCGACAGTGCGGTGGCCGGACACAAGCTCGAGCGGCCCTGGCTCGGCGCCCGGCTGGACGGTCTGACCCGCGATGTCGCCGAGGCGCTGGGGCTGCCGCGCGTGTCGGGGGCGCTGGTCGTCAGGGTGTTCGCCAAGAGCCCGGCCGCGGAGGCGGGACTGGAGACCGGCGATGTGATCGTCGCCGTCGACGAGTACGAAGTTGCCGATGCGCGCGCCGTCAACTATCGGCTGATGACGCACGGCATTGGCAACAGCGCACGCCTCGATGTCATTCGCAAGGGCCACAATCTCAGCGTCCCGGTGGCATTGCGCGCGGCGCCGCCGGTCGGCAAGGACGAACTGCGCAATCTCTCGGGCGTGCATCCGTTGGATGGCGCGCGCGTCGCCAACATCCTTCCCGCCACCGCCGACGAGTTGGGCCTGGAGGATCAGGAGGGTGTCGTCATCGTCGCGGTCAAGGAGGAGTCGACGGCTGCCCGCGTCGGCTTCCGCATCGGCGACGTGATCGTTCAGGTTGGGCGCAAGCGGATCGAGACCGTCGTCGAGCTGGAGGCGGCGCTGAAGGCGCGCCAGCAGCTTTGGCAGATCGCGCTCAAGCGCGGCGATCAGATCATTCAATTGCAGGTGCCGGGTTGACGTGACGTGAGCAATCTGTTTCAGGCTGCGGGAATGGACAAGCAGGCGCCGCGGCCGCTCGCCGACCGGCTGCGGCCGCGGCGTCTGGCCGAGGTGATCGGGCAGCCGCATCTGCTCGCCGATGGCGGCACGTTGACGCGCATGCTGGCGGGCGGCGGGCTGGCGAGCATGATCCTGTGGGGCCCGCCGGGCTCGGGCAAGACCACGGTGGCGCGGCTGCTGGCGCAGGAGACCGATCTGGCGTTCGAGCAGCTGTCGGCCATCTTTTCGGGCGTGCACGACCTGCGCAAGGCGTTCGATCGGGCCAAGGCCCGGCGCGACACCGGCCAAGGTAGCCTGCTGTTCATCGACGAGATCCACCGCTTCAATCGCGCGCAGCAGGATAGCTTCCTGCCGCACATGGAGGACGGCACCATCACCCTGGTCGGGGCAACGACCGAGAATCCCTCCTTCGAGCTCAACGGCGCGCTGCTCTCCCGCGCACGCGTCTTGGTATTTCACCGCCTCGATGAGGCCGCGCTCGAGGAGCTGCTGGTGCGCGCGGAACACGACGTCGGCCGTCCGCTGCCGCTCGATGCCGAGGCTCGGCAGACGCTGAAGGCGCTGGCCGACGGCGACGGGCGCACCGCGCTCAACATGGTCGAGGAGGTCTATGGCGCGCTGGAGCGGCGCGCGCCGGCCATTTCTCGCGCGGGGCTGGTGCAGCTGCTGCAGCGCCGCGCGCCCCTCTACGACAAATCGCGCGACGGGCACTACAACCTGATCAGTGCCTTGCACAAATCGGTGCGCGGCTCGGACCCCGACGCCTCGCTCTACTGGCTGGCGAGAATGCTCGACGGCGGCGAGGATCGCCTTTACATCGCGCGCCGACTGGTGCGCATGGCGGTCGAGGACATCGGTCTCGCCGATCCCCAGGCGCTTTCCCAGGCGCTGGACGCTGCGCGCGCTTTCGAGCTGCTCGGTACGCCCGAGGGCGAGCTGGCGCTGGCGCAGGCCGTCATCTATCTGGCGACGGCACCCAAATCCAACGCCGGCTACGTGGCGTTCTCCGCCGCTATGCGCGCGGCGAAGGGGCACGGCAGCCTCCCGCCGCCGAAGCACATTCTCAACGCGCCGACCAAGCTGATGGAGGAGGAGGGATACGGCCGCGGCTACGTCTACGACCACGCCGTGGCGGAGGCCTTCTCGGGCCAGAACTATTTTCCCGATGCCATGCCGCGCCAGCAGTTTTACGATCCACGGGAGCGGGGGTTCGAGCGCGAGATCAAGCGGCGCTTGGAGGATTGGGCGAAGCGTCGCGCCCGGGCCCCCAGGGATCCCAAAGATCCCAAAGATCCCAAAGATCCCAAAGATCCCAAAGATCCATGAGCCGCATGGGGCGGCAGTTGCGTGGCGCGCCGCGGCGGCCCGCCGGGGTGCGGCACATGCCCGGGACATCGCAGTGAGTACGCCGGTTGCGAGCATGAGGGTCGAGCGCGAGGAGGCCGGCATGCGCCTCGACCGCTGGTTTCGCCTGCATTTTCCCGCAATCAGCCACGCCTTTCTGCAGAAGCTGTTGCGCTCCGGCCAGGTGCGCCTCGATGCCAAGCGCGTCGCCGCCGGCGAGCGCCTCAAGGAGGGACAGGAGGTGCGCGTGCCGGCGGGCGTGCGCGAAGTCCTGCCCTCGCCGCGGTCCTCCGCGGCCGACCGCGAGCTCATCGAACACATGATCCTGTTCGAGGACGAGCATGTGCTCGTGCTCAACAAGCCATTCGGCCTCGCCGTCCAGGGCGGAACAGGCACGCGGCGGCACATCGACGGCATGCTGCTCGGCATGGCCGACAGGTTCGGCGACCGGCCTCGCCTCGTGCATCGGCTCGATCGCGACACCACCGGCGTACTGCTGATCGCCAAGCGCCGCGACGCGGCCGCGCGGCTTGGGCGCATCTTCTCGACGCGCTCGGCCGCCAAGACCTACTGGGCGCTGGTCAAGGGCGTACCCAGCCCGGCGCAGGGCACAATCGAGGCGCCGCTGGTCAAGGCGGCGGGTCCCGACGGCGATCGCGTGCGCAAGGCGCGTCCGGGCGAGCAGGACAAGGCGATGCACGCAACGACGCACTATTCCGTCATCGATCGCGTCGCGCACAAGGCGGCCTGGGTCTCGCTCAAGCCAGTGACCGGACGCCAGCATCAGCTGCGCGCGCACATGGCGCTGATCGGCAATCCGATCGTCGGCGACGGCAAATACCATGGGGAGCATGTGCTGGCCGAGACCGGCATCGAGGCGAAGCTGCACTTGCACGCGCGCCGCCTCGTCATTCCCCACCCGTTCCCCGCGGCGCCGAAGATCGACGTGACCGCGCCGCTGCCCGAGCACATGCGCAAGACCTGGGCCTTGTTTGGCCTCGATGCCGGCCGCTTCGATAGGGACGGGGCATGAGCGATGCTTGCCTGCTCCCGCGTCGGCGTCCCGGGGCGGCGTGCAGGACGAGCGACGCCACGAAGCGGCTCATCCCGGGCTGGCGTCATGACGAAGATGCCAAGGCTGATGGCGATCGCAGCGCTCCTCTGCGCGCTGGCGGGTTGTGCCGGCGAGGACGCCGAGCGCAGCCGCATCTGCCGCAGCATCATTCCCGCGCTCAATCCGCCGCAGGCGGCGATCGAGATCGTGCGCACCGCGGCGCTCGCCGACGATGCGGGTGTGCGCATCGACTATCGCACGCGGCCGCCGATCGGCGCCGCAAGGCTGCGCCTGCTCGAGTGCCGGTTTTTACCCGTCGGACAAGCCTCGCGCCAGCGCGACCGGCTGATCGGCGTGGCGACCGAGGCCGGCGCGCTCGGCGAGCTGCGCCTCTACCTGTTGCGCCGTTTCTGGCTCGAGAGGGAAGGCGCGACGGCGGATCCGGAGCCGATCGCCGCCGCCGCGCGCGCCCCGCAGGTGCCGCGCGCGATCGCCGTCTCGCTGCAGCATCTGCTTTTTGCCCTGCCGTCGATTGCCGTCTATGCCCTGCTTGCCGCGGCCTACTCGCTGATCTACGGGCTCGTCGGGCGCATCAACCTCGCCTTTGGCGAGCTCGCCGCGGTGAGCGGCTATGCCGCCTTTCTCGCCTTTGCCCTGATCGGCAGCAGGGGCAACATCGCGATCGGGCTTGCCCTCGCCCTCGTCCTGGCGCTCGCCGCCGCGCTCGCCCACGGCGTCGCCGCCGGACGCCTCGTGCTGCGGCCGCTGATGCTGAGGCGCGGCCAGCAGGCGCTGATCGGCACCATTGGACTGGCGATCGTGCTGCAGGAGTATCTGCGCCTGGCGCAGGGCCCACGGCTTCTCTGGTTGCAGCCGATGTTCAATGCGCCCTACGCGGTCGCGCGCGCCGGAGACTTCGTGGTCACCATCACGCCGATCGCCCTGACGACGGCGGCGAGCTGCCTCATCGCCGCCTTGGCGCTCATCGGCGTCATGCGGTTGAGCCGATTCGGCCGCGCCTGGCGCGCCTGTGCCGATGATCCCCTGGCCGCGGCACTGTTTGGCATAGATCGCGATCTCGTGTTCTTCCAGACGTTCTCGCTGGCCTCGGCGCTCGCCGGCCTCGCCGGCTGCGTGATCACCATCTATTACGGCAGCGTCGGCTATGCCGGCGGCATCGTCCTCGGGCTCAAGTCCCTCTTGGCCGCCATTGCCGGGGGGATCGGCTCCGTGCCCGGCGCACTCCTCGGCGGGGTGCTCATCGGCGGCGCCGAATCGATCTGGTCCGCCCTGTTCCCGATCGAGTTTCGCGACCTTGCCATATTCGTCCTGCTCGTCCTGCTGCTCGTCCTGCGCCCGAGCGGCCTGCTTGGCATCAGGGAGCCCCTGGCACCAAACGCGTCCGCGCGCGACGAGGCGTGGTGAGCCTGGGGAGGGCGGTGCGAACCGGCGCACGCCCCAGAGAGGGACGGGTGCGGCCGGCAGGGAGAGTGCTATAAGCAATGCTATAAGATTTGAGGTCCCGGGGGGTGGTGGTTTTGGGCCCATCGGCGACGCCGGCCGGCAAGCAAGGTGTCGGTCCGCTCGGCGCGACTGGCCGCCGAGCAAGATGGCGTCCTTGGCAACGTGATCGCGGGGGGCGCGGGAACGGGGCCGAACAGGACCGCGAAGGAAAGTGGTCTCGGGAGGAGAATGGCGTCGAAGGAACATGGCATGGGAGTCCGGCGTGGCCTCGTCGGCGGAGGTGCGCTTGGCCCCGATGCGCGGGTGCGCGGGTTTTGCCTTGGCATCGGCGCGCCGAGGCCTGGCGCTTTCCTGCGGCGGTTCCCCATTGGCGCATCGATTTCTCGCTTGCCCTGGCGAGATCGTTCGCCCTCGCCGGGGAGGCTTGCCATCGCGCAGGCGCTGGCAGGGGGCGCCAACGTGCGCGCCGTTGCCGGAGCGAGAGGGTGAGCGCGACCAGCCAGCGGCCGCGGCGCGGCCAGGCCCAACACACGACACACCCCAAAGATCCCACCGCCAGGAAGATGCAGAGGTTCGTAAGTGGGATCAGCCACGCGAAGTGCCGGCTCATCCCGTAAAGTTGAATGGGATCGAACACGTGCTTGCGGAACACGATTGTGCCCACCTCGAGCAGGCCCGCGACGAGCCCGCACCACGCCGACA
>Ga0187783_10004012_pt1 | contig 10888 bp, 8 predicted proteins | sample 1015_SJ02_MP02_2_FD_132471 | JGI IMG/M metagenome (GOLD analysis project Ga0187783, IMG submission 132471) | Tropical peat soil microbial communities from peatlands in Department of Meta, Colombia - 1015_SJ02_MP02_20_MG | ecosystem: Environmental > Terrestrial > Soil > Wetlands > Peat | place...
GTCGCACTCGCCGCCGAATGCAACAACCTTGAGGCGATCAAGGCGCTGGTGGACGCTGGGGCGGATCCGAACATTGCGACCGAACGGGGCACGACCCCGTTGATCCTGGCGTCCGGCGCCGGCACCGACGTGCAACGGGCCCGCCCGCTGGAGGAGAGAGCCACCGCGGTGCAGACTGCAAGCTATCTCCTGGATCATGGCGCCGACGTGAATGTGGCCGGCCAGTTCGGCTGGACCGCGCTGCATGCGGCCTCCTATCAGGGACTGAATGACGTCATCGAGCTCCTGGTCAGCAAGGGCGCAAAGATCGATGCCTTCGACGAGCTTGGGCAGACGCCCTTGAGCATCTCGCTCTCGGTCCTGACCAAGGAAGCAGGCGCTCGCCGGCTTCAGATCCCGCGCCGGTATCTCCGCGGGACCGCCGAGCTTCTGCTGCGGTTGGGCGCCACCCCGCTCGCCAAGTCGGGGGTGCATGTCGTGCTCCAACGCAATGGAGATTTGGCCGCAGGTGAATAGACCAGCGGCTCAACATCATCATGGCCGGGAGCTACTCCCGGCTATGACGTTTTGGCGGCTTCGCCCCTTCGGACCTTGCTGGCTCAGAGCGATCCCAGATAGGCGGTCAGTCGCCCCATCACCAGAACACCCCACCACATCAAAAACGTCGCGGTAGCAAATCTGATCGCGCGTGAGGAGACCCCCGTAGCTTCCCAGGCGGCGGCCTCTCGCCTGACGACTCCCTGGACATGTAGCGTGAGAGCTGCTCCGCCAACCACGAATGCGATCTTCAACGTGAACGCAAGATCGAAGACATACTGGGTCGGCTTCGTCATCCAGAGCGCGAAGCCGGTGAGGAACTGCAGCGCGAACGCAATCCAGATGACCGGGAACAGGCGATTGAGCGAGGCAACGGGGATCGTCTCGAACAACCCAACGAGCCGAAGCCAGATTATCAGGACGAAGCCGACGACGACGGCCGTCCCGAACTCGTGAAGCGTGAGCGCGAGCGGCCAGCCCCATAGCTCGTCTCGGACCCAGTCGGAAAACTGTGAACCTTCAAGCCTCGACAGCATTGCTCGATCCTCCCTCGCAGTTCGCCAGGTCCCCTCCCGACAAGCGGGGAGGGCCATGGTTGACGCTTATTGGCCGGATGGGCGAACGGCCTTGTTGAGCAGCCACAACGCAAAGAAGGTGATGCCGAGGACACTCGCATTGACCGCCAGGACCGTCACAAGAATTTGAGATGCGCTCAACGCCGTCCCCTTCCTGATCAAAGATAGCCTAGCAGCCGGCCGCAGACGATCACCCCGGCCCATGCCAGCAGCACCACGACCGTCATCCACTTGGCGGCTGTCGGCGCGCGCTCTCCCGCCTTGACGTTCCAAAGTTGGCCCGACGTTGAAAAATAGAGGACCGCCGTTGCGCCTATCGGGATGAAGGCAATTTTGAGCGCGAACGTGTAGCCGTTCACCACATAGCGGTAGGTATCGGCAAGCATCATCAGCATCCCGGAAAAGACGTTCAGCAGCACTCCGAGGAATCCCAGCGCCAGCAGCCGGTGCACGGCCGCAAACGACACCGACTTCCAGAAGCCAAACACCATCAGTGCAACAGCGAGCACGCTCGCGAATATCAGGCAGTACCCGAAGAAATGCACGATCTGCCAGGGGATGAACCAGAGCTTGGCGCTCATCTGTTCTTCGATCACTCGGGTGATGCCGCCGTTCGGGTCGCTCGGCAGCACATCGGTCGCGGTGCGGACCTCGGGATGATTAATCAGCCCGCCGCGGTGCCCGGTTTCGGTCATGATGCCAAGCGTGACGAGCGCAAACAGCAGCACCAGGGCAAGCGAGAGCTTGGAGAAGCGCCCGAAATAGCGGGACCGCCACAGCTCGATCCAAGCGGCGGAGCCGGTGAAAGCTAGGCCGAACAGCGTCCACAGCGCCATGTCGCGATGAGCATTGATGACGGCCCTAGAAATCCCGGGGACCGGCGGCTGGGTCAAGGCCCACATGGCGGCGGTGCCGGTCACATAGGCCGGGACCCCGACGATGCTGCAGACCACGAACAGCACCAGGCAGCCCCGTTTCATGCCCTCATTGTTCGTGGCCAGCGCAATCAAATAGAAAAAGAGTGCAAACACGAATCCCGCAGTCGGGACGTGGTTCAAAATGATATGGGCGTGCGGCCAGAGCGGCGAGGTCGAGACGTTCGGAATGTTGACGGTCGACGACAGCTCGCGGTGATCGATGCCAAAGCCAAGCTCGCACGTGAAGACAGTCAGGCCCAGGCTGATCACTGTCAGCCCCAGCACTATATGCAGGGGATCGATCCTGCGGCCGGTGCCGCGGGATCGCAACAATTCGATCCAGGCAGCGAGACCTGTCACCGCCAGGGCAGCAAGCGCTGCCTGCCCCCAGCCGTAGTGGCTGGCCATCACATTCTTGGGGAATCCGGGATTTCTGGACAGCACCGCCATCGAGCCGTCGCCGCTGAGATAGATCGGGACACCCAGCAGGGCCAACAAGCCGACCAGAGCGAGACAGGTTCGCTTGATGCCGTCATTGCCGCTGCCGATTCCTGCGATGAAGAAGCAGAGCGCAATCAGAAGCCCGAAGGATGGCAAGACGCTGACGAGGATGTGCAGATGCGACCAAGACTGCGGAATCACATGCACGCAAAGTCCTCCCCACGCTTCGGTCTATGTAGCCTTTTTTCAGCACGCCCCCGGCGCGCCGTCCCGCCCCTCCTGGACGGCGAGATCCTTCGCCGGCCAAGGTTTCGCGAGCGGTCGACTATGTCATGAATGTTTGGCGCGCGGCAATTTCTTGGCACTCATTCGGGCGAAGATGAGCACGAACGGCGGCCGAGACCGCCGACAGCACCGTTTATGGGCTATTTTGAGCGGAGCGTGTCGCGCGAGAGCGTAGCAGTAGCGAAGCGGAAGGCCGCGGCAGAAGCGTCAATGACGCGGTGCTGGCGCCAGGGCAATTGAACATAGTAGCTTTCCGCCCAGCGGTACTTGATCGCTACATCTTTGCTTCACAAAGCCGGTTGCGCCGGCGCCGTTAATTTTTGGGCGTTCATTGGCTCTGGAGTCCCGGTCCTCCGTCACCAGCTCAATGTTTTGCGGCGCAAGTCGCCAAAGAGGTTCATTCTTACAGACGCTGAACGACTGATCTTTGTCGCCCTCGACGATTGCCGGAGAGAACCGCCAAGTATATCGTCCGCGATCGTGATAGCGTGCATGGCAAAGCCTTCGTTCGGCGCGTCAAAGCTATGGGTGTACGAGATCGATCGATATCCTGATCGAATTTGCCCGCTTTCCCGCGCTTACCTCTTCCTCGCCTCTACAAGCATGTCTCGCCCGAAAAAATCACGAATGCAAGATAAATTTATGAGAGTGTCTCGAAACATGACCAAATCGAAAATATTCCTCGGGTACAACTCATGAAATACGCGTTCTGTTTCAATATCGAAAAGAGATGAAAGCATATCTCGAAGGGCCCCAAACGAGAAAAAACGAACAGGCAGAACACCAACACTGTTTACAACGAGCCGATTGAATTCTTTCTCATCGATCGGCACCTCGGACGATCGATCCCCATTCATTACCGCTTTCGAGAACGCGGTGCCATTACCCTGCTTCGCATGAGAAGTAGTAATGATGAGCTTTCCCCTGCGCTTGAGAAGCTGGTGCGCCTTACTAAAGAAGTTTGGCACTGTGCAAATATTGATATGTTGTATGACATGGCTGATCATTACCACATCAAAAGATTCGCCTGGCATTTCCAAAGTGAGGAACTCCTCTTCGAGAAATCGAATGTTGGGCACACCGTGCTCGAGTGCGGCGGATTGCGCTTGCGCGAGCCTTCCGTGGTCCGGATCAAGCGCAGTCACTTCCCTAAAATACGGTGACAGCTTTAGCGCGAGCCGGCCTTCCCCTGCTCCTACATCAAGCATTGCCTCACGTCTGGTCTCTTTACAAAACGCGTAGAACCCCGCGAACGCACTGTCCTCCGATTGCTCCCAATATCCTGGGTAAGGCTCACTCCGGGCGATAAAGCTGCGGGTGATCCGATCGCCTTTGTCAGGATATTCATATCGATCAGGCAAAGGTCCAGTGTGCAGTTCGTTCGCTGTTACTGGTCTCGATTCCTTCTTCTGCATGTCGATTGACCCGCGCAGTGTTTCACTTCGGGAAGACGAAGTTATTTATGATTTTTTTTCCGGCGAATTCCTCTACATTGTTGATAATTTTCCTTTCCACAAGCTCCTCTACAGAATAGACCTGCGCGTACGGCTCGTTCAACAGGAAGTAGATCCTGTTATCGTACACGCTGTGGGACTTCTGCACGCCAGATAACCTCTTACAGCTCTTGAGAATGTTGAGCACTTTGTCGTCATTACCAGCCTTTGGTTCCGCGAAGCACTTGAACTGTGTTCCTATTCGCCGATGCACCGGTAGTTTAAATTTCAAAAAAGCTGTTCCCTTTTTGTCATATGCAAGGCGACATCGCTTAATACGCAACTGAAGTTTCCCATCTTTTCTATCGTTATCGGTCGCCAAGTCACGCAGGAATCCATCAGTCCCGTACCGTACGATAAGACAATAAAAATCGGCCAACCCCAAAATTTCATCGCGCTGAACTTCCAACTCAAGTGTGTACTTTTTGGCAATTGGCAACAACTTGAATCGCAGAAAATCATAGAGCTGACCCAACAACCACAGAACAACCCGCCCGACACCCGTGACGACCGCCGTCACAATGGCAACGAACTTGATGAGCTGTAACTCCGATACTGACTTCGCAAAATCCGCAAAGGCCTTTAGGTCCAGCGTTTGCAGCTGATCCAGCATCTCTCGCTCCTGTTGTGCCTCAAAAGCTCGAACCGCCTGTTAGCCACGACGACGGGTGGGACCCCCACGGATAATACTCCGACACAATCCCCGTCGGCGATCTGACGTTCGCAAGATTTGCGGAGGTACCGGCAAATCGTGGAAGGCGCTCTTCCCGAAACGTGCGGAGCGGGTCACATGGCTTTTGAGACGATAGGCCATATTTGAATACGTGGCAACGTGGTGAGCTGTCGTTCCCGAAAATTCCATCCAACGATTCGCGCAATCGGCAGAATCAGCGCATGTGCGGTACGATGCTTGCGATCATCCAGCTGCTTGGGGCGTTGGTCGCCAACCTGTTCAGGTCGCGGCGCCGGCTTGAAGTCGAGAATTTTTCTCTCTGGCATCAGCTCAATATCGCCCTCAGGCGTGCAGCGCGTGGCCGCATCTACACATCTGAATGTTTGCGGCCAAAGTGCACTGCGGACCCAGCCGATGGCGCCTCTTTGGGGTAGCGTGTGGCTGCGTATGCCGAAAACTTATGTATGGACGGTGCCCGCGGTGCGGGAGGAAAATTGACTATCAGCGAAACGTTGGCGTGCGGTCATGTATTCGGCCTTGAATGAGGCCGCTTGACCGCTCGGCCTGATGCGATCCGCTGATCGGTCCCAATCAAACACAGCGCTCTTCTGCGCGGGTGTTTCCCAGGGCTCCCCGATCGACAGTTTCCACCGTTTCGCATCGAAGTCGTCATCAGCCTTGCAGTTCGTACGCTCGTCTATCCATCCATGTCCCTGGCTAGCCCTTATGGGGCAGTCAAAAGGTCGGGCGCACAATGTGTGCGGTGCCGGCGCACTTGCGATATCAGCGCGCGCGGCGCCGATGATCCTTGGTTGCGCGATCTACTAGCGCAGCGCCCGTTCAAGGTTGCCATAGTCGGCTACGCCGCGAAGATGGCGCGGATCATCTGGGCCATGCTGGCCACGCTGGCCTCGGGCAACCCGCTGCTCCGACTATAGTTTCAATTTTTTGCCGATACGAGGTGACGCAAGCATCACTCCCGAGTTGCGATTGCACGCGTGAACCTGATGACTTCGGATTGCGCTTGTGTTTGATTTGGATTACGCGTAGCAACTAGCCGCTTGGTTTTTGAAAGTCGATCGAACCAGCCTTGCGAATCAACAGGAAGCGCATTGGACATGAGTTTGACTTACCGCCATCTCGGATCCGCAATGCTGATTGTTCTTCTTATTTGCGCTTCGCCGAACGCTCACTCGCAATTTACACAGCAGCACGAACACGCGCCGATCGGGACAGCGACAGTGGTCGTTGCAGTCGACCTTCGCGAACCGACGTCGTTTCGCGACCTACCCCAAGTGGGAGACGTGTTTTTTCGTAAGATCGACGTAAGGTACGCAGATCGCGCGAAGGATGACTACGATTTCGGAATTCAGGGGTCTGTGGCGGCCGATTGGCGCGCCACTTTCGGCGGTGCCGACGATAACCGCGCGCCACATCTTTTTGTAGTCGAGCCCGGAACCTATGCGATCGAGAAGATCAACATCGGCAGCGGTCCGACCACAATCGGATCTGGGTACGACCCAAAAAGCCATAAGCCACAATTTGGCAGCTTCGTCGTGAACGCGGGCGAGTGTATAAACCTGGGTCAGCTGGTTGTGCGCATGCATTGGAACGAAGGATATTTCTATGCACAGGTGCTCAACAACGCAGCGGACGTCCGACGTTTCCTCTCGGAGAGTCACCCGAATCTTCTATCGAAGTTGCAAACGAGAATCCTAACTGTGACGCCGAAGTTCGAATTTCAACAGGGTGGCGGTCGTCTTTGACACTCTGATAGGGCCGCTGTTCGGCAGCTTAACGCCCCGGCTGATCTCCGCGACCGGCAGTCGCCTCCGAATCGCCTCGAGGCGTTGGTCGGCAATCGCAAGAGGGCGACATTCGATTCGGATCAACGGCCAGTTATATTGCATCATTGAGCGGTACAATCGTCGAGATCGACGTATCATCCCCTGATACAGCTGTCGACAGCGTAGCGCCAGATGTTCGTGCCGAGGAGCGCGCGCCTTCTGCCAGCAGAGTCTGTGGCTTGCCGGAATTCTCGCGGTGCCGCGCTGGCATTTTGAGTCTACGAGCGCGCGCCACTCCGCTCCCCTGTAGGGGTGTGCCTCCAATTTGCCGCTAAAGTGCGACACTCTCGACGCGGGCCCGAACTCGAGGAGTCGGATTGTTGCAGCGGCGAAGGGCCGCCCGCGAAGGCGGCCCTTCCATTGTCAAACCGTGATACAGCTGGCACGTGATGCCGCGGTCAAGCGGCACGGACCTCCTGAGAGATGGAGATCCAAATCACGGAAGCAGCCGATCGCGGCGATAGACAATGAGACATTGGATCACCTCCTTTCAGTTGTTAACAATTTCGCGAATATAGGAGCCGCGGCGTGATTTTGGAAGGCATATTTCAACGCGCTTCGAAAATTCGAACCGATGAGCCTCTGGCAAATCGCAAGCTACTTGGTGAAGGCATCACATAGCTCGCACAAGCTTTGAGCATTGAGCCCTGACTTGAATGGGTAGGTGGGTGTCCACCATATTCCGCGCTTCGGCCGAAAGCCCTGCTGGGCGCATTGCCCCCAGAACGTTGCAAAATTCGGCGGGATCATATCGCCTGTGACGAGCTCAGCGCCGACTGATTTGAATGCGATCCCGAGGCTACCGCCTGGTGCACTTGACCGAGGACGAAATCGTGCGGCTTCGCCAAACGCGGCCAACGGACCGGTGCGTGGACTTACATTTCCGATCTTGAACGTGCGAGACTGGGCGTTTGCTGGGATAACGCGCAGAACCGTGGGCATCGCAATTCCAGCGATGATGGATTTTTCCAGCATTCTGCGATCGATCTCCGTGCGATCGTCCGCCATTTTCATCCGCGTTGTTGGTCTGACGAACACGTCACACCGGCGTCCTTCATCACTTTAGCCTCGGGGCTTGTAAGCCCAGTCATGCCAGCGGATCGACGGCGAGGCCGAGGCGGAACTTGCCGTGGTTCTCGTAAGCCGTGTCACTCGTTACTTGGTGGAGGCCGCCGGTGTTCAAGTCACGCAGTAGCCGACCGAGGACGTGCGGCTAGTGCAATCCGGTATTGCCGGCGAAGCGATATGCCATCGTGGCCGTCTCAATCGCCACGTCGGTCGCATAGACGCAGATTGCCCGCACATCGGCGATGTCGGTTCCGTTCGGCAGGTGTCCGGCGTTGACTTTCTGCCAGAGCTGCCCGTCCGCCACCGTGGAAATTGCTGTGATTGGCACTCCGCGCGCCCGCGACCAAACTAGGCTTGCGCGAATGCGGTTTCTAGAACCGCAGTCATTTTTGATCGTGCCTTATGGGTATAGTAGGCCTATAGCTGACAGGATCGTGACCGCTCGCTGGAGGCGTTGTTGAAGGTCGTATTTGCCGAAGAAGACAAGATGTTTCGCTTGATCGGCGAGGCGCTCGCGCCTTCCGTAGAAGCTGAAGAATTTCTTGCCGCATTCTTTCTAACGGAAAGCGCTGACCCCGTCGATCTGCTGCGGAGATGGTCCGCGCGACGAAAGGTTCCGCCTGGGATAGAGGTCTCGTATTGCACGTGTCCCAAACGTCTTGCGGGGATGCTCGCCGACGCGACTGTCCTCGTGATCGAGAATAGTGGTGTGCGCGCCGAACATCTCGAGCAGGCGCGATCATTGAAGTTGATCCAAGTATTCGGTCGCGAGGCACCAGGCCTCGATCTCGATGCCTGCGCTCGCCACAATATCGTGGTTCGCCTGCTCGACCGCTATTCGAACCGGCTTGTCACCGAACACGCTGTCATGCTGATGTTGGCTTTGACGCGCGGTCTTGACGAGTCGCGCGCGGCGTTGCAACGCCCGTGCCCGCTCTATCCTGGTGCCTGGGCCTATAATTGGCCGGCCTGTACCGCCGTCCGAGGACTCGCAGGGCGCGTCATTGGACTCGTCGGCCTCGGGCAGATCGGGACGATGGTTGCGGAATATCTGCGCCCTTTTGGAGCGACTATTATTTATACGCGGCGCACACGCAATCGTCTGGTGGAAAAAAAGCTCGGTATATCTTATGCGACGCTCGATGAGCTGGTGTCCCGTTCCGACCTGATATCTCTGCACGTTCCGGGAAACGCTGAAACACGAAACCTGATCAACGCTGCGGTCCTGGCGCGCGCCAGACCCGGATTGTTCATCGTCAACACCGCCCGCGGCACGCTCGTTGATGAGGATGCACTTGTTGCCGCCCTGGAGAGCGGAAAAATCGCGGGTGCTGCGCTCGACGTCTTCGTCAATGAGCCCTTGCGAGACGATCATCCGCTGCGCCGGGCCAAGAACGTGATCTTGACGCCGCACGTTGCGGCGGGGAGCCGAGACGAGGCCTGGCTTGATCGCGAGATCGGACCGGTCGTCGATTCAATCGTATCAGTTCTCTAGTCGAGTCTTGTAGAGAGATGGGATTAAGCGAGAGAATTGCGAAGTGCGCGTCGAAGCTTCGCGACGACGGCCTGTCCGACAAGGTTGTCGACAGCACAAAATGGCGCATTCTAGACATCGTCGGCCGCATGTTCGGCCGCGCGGGGCATGCCCATAAAAGAAATGGCGGGCGGTTCGCTGCACGGACGTTTCCAAAAGCGCAAGCGCGCTCGGCACCACGTCCGGACGATTGCTCGATTGCAGGGGCGGCGTTCGTCAACGACATGTCTGCGTTGGTACTCGAGTTTGACGACTGGCGTCCTCACGAAATTTCGCGGATGCGGCCACGCCCAATCAGCATGCCAGATCGTTTCCGGCCGCGATCGCTTCATCCGACCGGAATGTTCGGTACCTTCGGCGTCCTTTATGCCGTATTTCGCCGCTCGCGTTTTGATCGCGCGAATACCGCCAATGCGGTGGGCATCGGAGGGCTGCTGATCGCTCTGGTCCTTTGCGGCGAAGTTATCGCCAATATTCCGGCTATGGCTCAGGACTACCCCACTAGACCCCTGAATCTCATTGTCCCGTATGCGGCTGGTGGCACAGCTGATGGAATCGCCCGAATCATCTCGAAGCACCTGGGCACGAGCCTCGGTCAGACGATCATAATCGACAATCGCGGCGGGGCAGGTGGGCTCATTGGGGCCGCCGTGCTGACGCATTCGCCTGCGGATGGATACACGGTCGGCGTGCTGGCAACGGCGCACGCCGCTACGCCACCTGACCGGAGTTCCGGTTTCGACCGCAGCGACGTCACGGCGGTTGCGCTGGTTGCAGTAGTCCCGGGTCTCCTCTGCGTCAATAGTTCGGTCCCGGCCTCCTCGTTATCTGACGTCATCAGCTTGGCGCGCGCCAAGCCGGGTCAGCTGGCCTATGGGAATCCGGGAAATCTTACGGCCGGTCACCTCGCCATGGAGATGTTGAAAGCGCAATGGCACGTTGATATCGTCCCCGTGCCCTATCGAGGAGGCGCGCCGGCTGTACAGGACCTCCTAGCCGGCCAAATTCAGATGAGCATCAGCGGGTCCTCGAATTTCTTGCAGTACATCAAAAACGGGCAACTTCGCGCGATTGCTTCGACGAGCCTTAAGCGATCCACGGCCGTGCCGGACGTGCCGACGTTCTCGGAAAGCGGGACGTCCGGTTTCGAAATGAACGAGTGGTACGGGATCTTCGCGCCGAGCAAGACAGCGCCGCAATTCGTGGCGCGGCTCAATAACGACATTGCGCAAGCGCTTGACCAACCGGATGTTCGCGCCTTCTTTACCACCATTGGAGCGGAGCCTCAGAACATGTCTGCCCAAGAATCTGACGCTTTCTTTCGAAAGGAGACCGATAGGCTCGGCAAGCTCGTCACCGACCTCGGGCTCAAGAACGAATAGCGGCTGGGTGCGTTACGCCTGTCCCTCCGGAAAATCAGATAGCTCGTAGCGGTGGTGCAATCCGAACCGGCGTGCGGTAATGGCCCCAGAGCACTGAATCTCTCGCTCGATGCGTATCCTCGCCCAATCCCGGAAC
>Ga0187783_10004013_pt1 | contig 10888 bp, 11 predicted proteins | sample 1015_SJ02_MP02_2_FD_132471 | JGI IMG/M metagenome (GOLD analysis project Ga0187783, IMG submission 132471) | Tropical peat soil microbial communities from peatlands in Department of Meta, Colombia - 1015_SJ02_MP02_20_MG | ecosystem: Environmental > Terrestrial > Soil > Wetlands > Peat | place...
CCCGTCGCGAACTGTGGGTGCAGCACCTGCTCGAGGTGATCGGCGCTGACTCGCTGGACCGCCTCCGCTCTCGTGAGCCGGATGTCCGCATCACGCGTCATGTCCACGGCCATTTTCAGCGCTGCGCGGCCGGTGCGCTTTCCGACCCTCGTCTGCAACATCCAGAGCTTTCCCTGCTCGATGGTGAACTCGGTGTCGCACATGTCGCGGTAGTGCTTTTCGAGGCGGCCGAAGATCGTCGTGAGCTCTTTGTGGATCGGCGGGAACTTCTTTTTGAGAGCGCTCAACGGTTCGGTGTTGCGGATGCCCGCCACGACGTCCTCGCCTTGCGCGTTGACGAGAAAGTCCCCGTACTCGCCCTGGGCGCCGGTGGCCGGGTCGCGTGTGAAGCCGACGCCGGTCCCGGACTTGTCGTCACGGTTGCCGAACACCATCGCCTGCACGTTCACCGCAGTACCCAAGTCGTGCGGGATCCCCTCGTGCTCGCGGTACGCGATCGCCCGAGGTCCGTTCCACGACCTGAACACGGCTTCGATGGCGCCCCGAAGTTGATCCGACGGGTCCTGGGGGAACGCGGAGCCCGTGTGCCGCTCGACGATCTGCTTGTACGAATCAACGAGGTAACGAAGAAGCTCGGTAGGAATACCTGCGTCCGATAGGGTTCCTGCAAGCTCCTTTGCAGCATCGAGAAGGACGTCGAATTCCTCTCCGGGCACGTCCAGCACGATCCGCCCGTACATCGCCACGAACCGCCGGTACGAGTCGAACGCGAACCGCTCGTCGTCGGTCTGTTTTGCGAGGCCCTCCACCGAGTCGTCGTTGATACCGAGGTTGAGGACCGTGTCCATCATGCCGGGCATCGAGAACTTGGCGCCCGATCGAACCGACACGAGCAACGGGTCCGCCGCATCTCCGAGGCGTTTGCCCATCACCTTTTCGAGGCGAACGCGAGCCTTCCGAACCTCCTCGGTCAACCCCTCGGGCCAACCGTCCTCCATGTACGCACGGCACGCGTCGGTCGTGATCGTGAAACCGGGAGGTACAGGCAGTCGCAACACCGACGTCATCTCCGCCAAGTTCGCACCCTTGCCGCCGAGGAGGTCCTTCATGTCCATGGGGGGCTTGCGGTGTGCGTGATCGAAGTCATATACGAACGGCATTGAAAGTGCTCCTCACGAGAAGCGAGTCAAGAAACGGGTCAACAGGTCAACAAGTCAACAGGGGTTAACAGAACGAGCGTAGTGGGCTTGGTGGCCCCGTCAGGCGCTGATCAGCAGCCGGGTAGGGCCAACCGGTCCTGGATGTGGCCGGCAAGGTCCTCGATCGGGACCCGCGACTGCTCGGTGCTGTCGCGGTCTCTGATCGTCACGGCTTTGTCCTCCAGGGAGTCGAAGTCAACCGTCACGCACAGAGGCGTCCCGACCTCGTCCTGGCGGCGGTAACGGCGCCCGATGGACTGCGTGACGTCGAAGTCACACATGCAGACCGGCTGGACCCGCTCGAGCACTTGTCGGGACAGGGGCACCAACCGGTCGTTCTTCGACAGCGGGAGGACTGCCACCTGGTAGGGCGCGAGCCTCGGGTCGAGCCGCAGGACCGTCCTCTTCTCGCCACCCACCTCGTCCTCGTCGTAAGCAGCAAGCAAGAACGCGACCATGGTGCGAGTGGCGCCGGCCGCAGGCTCAATGACGTAGGGGACATACCGCTCGCCTGTGGACTGGTCGAAGTACTCGAGGCGTTGACCTGAATGGGCGCTGTGAGCCTGAAGGTCGTAGTCGCCGCGGTTCGCGATCCCCTCGAGCTCGTCCCAGCCCCACGGGAAGGCGAATTCGACGTCGGCCGTAGCCGTCGAATAATGCGAGAGCTCGTCAGGGCCGTGGTGACGCAGTCGAAGTTTGTCCGCGGGCATCCCAAGGTCTAGGTACCACTGCATGCGTGCTTCGGTCCAGTACGTGAACCACTGATCGGCCTCTCCCGGAGGTACGAAATACTCCATCTCCATCTGCTCGAACTCGCGCGTGCGGAACACGAAATTCTGTGGGGTGATCTCGTTGCGGAAGGACTTGCCGACCTGCGCGATACCGAACGGAGGCTTCTTGCGGGTCGTCTGCAGGACGTTCAAGAAATTGACGAACATCCCCTGTGCAGTCTCGGGCCTCAGGTACGCCACGGTTCCCTCGTCTTCGACAGGCCCCGCGTACGTCTTGAACATGAGGTTGAACGCGCGTGGTTCTGTCAGGTCGTGCGATCCACAGTTGGGACACGCGTCGCCGATCTTGTCGGCGCGCCACCTTTCGTGGCAGCTTCGGCAATCGACCATCGGGTCGGTGAAGTTCGCCAAGTGGCCCGATGCTTCCCATATGCGTGGACTCGAAAGGATCGCCGCGTCGATTCCCACGACGTCGTCTCGCAGCTGCACCATCGAACGCCACCACGCGTCCTTCACGTTGCGGAGCATGAGCACCCCGAGCGGCCCGTAGTCGTACGTCGAGCGAAATCCCCCGTAGATCTCGGCCGAAGGAAAGATGAACCCACGTCGCTTCGACACGTTGACGATCCGCTCCATCAGATCGTCTTTAGGCAGATCGTCTTTAGCCAGATCGTCTTTAGCCAGGTCGTCTTTAGCCAGGTCGTCTTTAGGCAGGTCGTCTTGGGAAGCCGCGTCCTCCGCTGACATGGAGCGCAGGATACCGGTCAGGAGTTGACGAGAAGTCGGGCGGCGATGTCGTTGGCGAGCAGCCGGCCGCGCACGGTCAGAACGGCGCGGTCGCCGGACCGCTCGAAGATGCCGGTGAGATCGAGGTCGTCGGGAAGAGCCGAGTGCGGGACGCCGCGTGCGGTGCGTAAGCCCATCGCGAGCGCTTCGAAGGCGCGCCGGCCTGGGTCGAGCACCTCCTCCCCCGCTACGACCGAGTCTCCCGACTCGATGAGTCGCACGTAACGGTCGGGCGTGCGAACGTTCCACCACCTCCGCCCGGCTCGGTGCGAGTGGGCTGCGCAGCCGATCCCGCGGTAGTCGCCCTGGGTCCAGTACAGCTGGTTGTGCCGGCACTCGTATCCCGGCTTCGCCCAGCTGGACACCTCGTACCACCGGTATCCGGCACCGGACAGGATCTCCTCCGCGATCTCGTAACGTCGCGCTTGCTCGTCGTCGTCGGGATGCCGCTCCTCGTCGGCTCCGAGCGGTGTGCCCGGCTCCACCGTCAACGCGTAGGCGCTCACGTGTGTCGGCGCGTACGGCGAGCCCACGACGGCGATGAGGGTTCTCGCCCAGCTGTCGTCGGTCTCACCCGGACCTCCGAAGATCAGGTCCACGCTGACCGAATCGAAACCGGCGGCCCAGGCCTGAGCCAGAACGGGCTCCGCAGAAGCGGGACCGTGCCGTCTGCCGAGCCCGGCGAGGACGCGTGGATCGGTGGACTGCAACCCGAGAGAAACGCGCGTCACGCCCGCTGTCCGCCATCTGTCGAACGTGGCGGACGAAGCGTCCTCCGGGTTGCACTCGACCGTCACCTCGACCCCCGGCACACTCGGCACCGCACGGACGAGAGCTTCGATGAGCTCGGGCGAGAGGCGCGACGGGGTTCCCCCACCGACGAAGACCGACGTCGCAAGCGGCGTCTCTTCGCCCACGCGCGCTATGCGGATCTCCTCGATGCAAGCGCGCACGTAGCTGTCCATCAGATGATCGCGATCGGTTCATATCGCAAACGCGCAATAGTCACACCGCGATGCACAGAACGGAACGTGAATGTAAACCCCGAAACCGCCTTCGTTCGTCATATCCCGTGACCGACTCGGAGGCTGCGGATGCGGCGGTCGAGGTGCACCTCCATCGCTTCCGCTGCGATGTCCCCCATCTCGTCCACAGCCGGGCCCTCTTCGCGAAGCACCGCCGCGAGATCGCCGCCGAGCACGCGCCGCATGAGGTCCAGCGCTCCGGGAGAGAGTGGCCTCCCGCGTCGACACGAACGGCACAGCGCCCCGCCCTCTACTGGGTCGAACGCAACGAGCTCATCCGGTTCGCCACAAGAGACACAAGCATCGAGAAAGGGCGCGGATCCTTCGAGAGCGAGCGCTTTCAACAGAAACGCCGGAACCAGTGCGACCGGGTCGTCGCGACCGAGCACGCCCAGGGCGCGAACGAGCATGTCGTAGAGGCTGGGGTTCGAGTGTCCTTCTTGAGAGAGTTGGTCGACGACCTCGAGAAGCGTGTAGGCCTTCGTCACCCGGTTCAAGTCTTCACGAACAGACCTGAAGGAGTCGATGACCTCCACCTGATTGACGATGTCGAGCTCGCGGCCTCGCCAGCACATCATCGTCACGTGGCTGAGCGGCTCGAGGCGTCCGCCGAACTTCGACTTGGTGCGCCGCACGCCCTTGGCGACAGCTCGGACCTTTCCGTGCGCGCGGGTGACGATCGAGACGATCCGGTCTGCTTCGCCGAGGCGCATCGTGCGTAGGACGACACCTTGGTCCCGGTAGAGGCTCATTCTTGGGCTCCCGAGCCGCCGGAGTGGTCACCGGCGGACTGACCGCCAGCGGACGGACCGCCAGCGGACGGACCGCCGGCGGACTGACCGTGGCCGGGCCGATCGGCGCCAGAGGACGTACCGCCCTTGCGTCCTCCGAGAATGCTCCCCAACGCGATCATGACGAGTATCGCGAACGCCGCGACGAGTATCGCCTCGGCTCCGGAGACGCCGGCGATGGCGAGCACGATGAGGCCACCGAGCGCCACCAGCCCGAGCAGAACCGCTGCAGCGCGCATCTGCCTCAGCCGTGAACGCCGCCGTAGCGGCGCTCACGACGTTGATACTCGGCGACCGCTTCGAAGAGGTCCCCTCGCCGAAAATCCGGCCACAACGTGTCGCAGAAGTAGAGCTCCGAATACGCGAGCTGCCACAAGAGAAAATTCGAGATCCTGTACTCGCCGGACGTCCTGATCACCAGGTCGGGGTCAGGTTGGTCGGGATGGTAGAGGCGCGACCTGATCGACCGCTCGTCAACCTTGTCGGCCCGCACGCCGTCGGCCACCAATGCCTTGACCGCGTCGACGATCTCGGCGCGACCGCCGTAATTGAAGGCCATGGTGAGCGTCATCTTCCGATTTCCCTTGGTCAATTCGGCCGACTCGTCCATCCGCCGCATGACCCGCCGGGGTACCCGCCAGTCGCGTCGACCCGCGAAGCGTATCCGTACTCCTTTGTCGTTGAGCTCGTCGCGGCGGCGAACCAGAAGTGATTCGTTGAAGCCCATGAGGTAGCGCACCTCGTCTGGCGGTCTCCTCCAGTTCTCGGTCGAGAAGGCGAACATCGTGAGCCACTGAACCCCGATCTCGAGAGCTCCCTCGACGGTATCGAGCAGCGCCGCCTCTCCCGCAGCGTGGCCCTCTGTCCGCGGCAAACCCCGCTGCCGGGCCCAACGGCCGTTCCCGTCCATCACGCACGCGATGTGGTGGGGCACCCGCTCGAGGTCGATGCCGAGTGGCCCGGAAGGTACGTCGGATCGGGGCACGACTCGAAGCTATCGCCACGGCCGCAAGCCTTCGGAACACCTCGGGAAGCGCGGCCGCGTCGCACCGGAAAACGTCGACCGCGAGTAACGTGGAGATATAGAGAAAAAGGTGATGGCGTGAACGCTTGGATCTGGCTTGTGCTCGCGTTGGTGTTCGCCGTGGTCGAGGTCACGAGCCTGGCCTTTTTCGCAATTTTCGCAGTCGTCGGTGCTCTGGCCGCAGCCTTCGCCGCGGCTCTCGGGGGAGGAGCGCTGCTCCAAAGCCTCGTCTTCGCAGGCGTGTCCGTCGGTGGCGTGGCGCTCGTCCGTCGGCCCCTCATGAACGCTCTCGGGACCCATCGTGCCCCAGCTCTCCGTTCGGGCGTTGCCGGACTCGTGGGACTCAACGGGACCGTCGTCAAGCGCGTGGAGGGTCTCGACAACCCAGGATGCGTACACGTGCGGGGTGAGGACTGGGCGGCAGTCAGCTACGACGAGGACGCCTTCGAGCCGGGACAGATCGTGCACATTCTCGATGTGGACAAGACACGGCTGGTGGTGACGTCGCAATGAACATGAATGCAGGTTTCGCCGTGGACAGAGGTTTCGCAGTGAAGAGAGGTTTCGCAGTGAGCAACGGTCTCGCGCTGAGCGGGATCGAAATATGGGAGGAGTTTCAGTGATCGCGTCAAGCGGTGCCGTGGTGGGGATAGTCGTCGCAGCCATCGTCGTGCTGGTGTTGCTCGTGCTGTCGCGTTCGGTGCGGGTCGTGCAGCAAGGTCAGGTGGGTGTAGTCAAGCGAGTGGGGCGCTTTCACCGGCTCCACGATCCGGGTGTCGTCATAGTCGTCCCCTTCATCGACACACTCACCCGAGTCGACATGCGCGAAGAGCCGCGCGTCGGCGATATGCAATCGGTCATAACGAAGGACAACGTGAGCGTGCTCGTCAACGCCACGATCTTCAGCCAGGTCGTGGACGTGAGGCTCGCGTTGTTCGAGGTGAGCAACTACCACGTAGCGGTCGACCAGCTCGCGCGAACCGCTCTTCGCGCCGTGTTCGGCGGGATGACGTTGGACGAAGCGCTCAGCGAACGCGAGCGCATCAACGCAGAGCTCCAACTCCACATGGCTTCGGCTACCGAGAAGTGGGGTGTTCGGCTCAACCGGATCGAGATCGTCGACATCGTGCCTCCCGACAACATCCTGAACGCAATGGCGATGCAGAAAGAGGCCGACCAGCAGAAGAGGGCCGCGATCCTGACCTCCGAAGGACAACAGCAGGCCGCCATCAACACCGCACAAGGCGAGAAGCAGGCCAACGTGCTGCGAGCCGAGGGTGCCAAGCAGTCGGCGATCCTCTCGGCGGAAGGTGAGAAGCAGGCGACAGTCCTGAAAGCAGAAGGCTTCAAAGAAGCGCAAATCCGCTCCGGTCAGGGCCAAGCGGGATACGTGGGAGCGCTCTACGCAGCGATCCACGAAGGCAAGCCCACGCCCGAACTGCTCGCCGTCCTCCAGTTGGACGCTCTCCAGAAGATCGCGACCAGCGACAATGCGAAGCTCGTGGTTCCTGTGGAGACAGCGGGCCTTTTGGGGGCGGCTCAGACGCTCAAGTCCCTTCTGTCAGAGGTATCGGTCTCCGAGTCATCGGGCAACGGCTCTGCGCCATAGGCCCTTCGGGCGCACATCTAAGCCATAGGCCCTTCGGGCGCACATCGCTAGCCATAGCTCCTTCGGGCCCACATCGCTCCGAGTAGGAGGTGGTCGAACTGGTCGGACGAATTGCTTGCGCATACGAATGCCGAGGTGCTCGCGTACCTCTGCTATTTGCTGCTCGCGACTCTTTCAACACCTGACGTGCCCTAAGACTCCGCTTAGTCCTGAGTCCGTGCTCAACCTGGACTCAGTCGGCGGGGGCGGCCCTGCCTCTTCAGAACTTGTAAGAATCTTGCCGGTTCGAGGAGGTGCCCCGAGGTCCCGGGATAATCGAGCGGTCTTAATGTACGGGATGTGGTGCCCATCGATGTCTACGCGGACATTTGGTGTCCCTTCGCCCACGTCGGCTTGCGTATCGTCCGAGAGCGCCGTTGGGAGCTCGGTCGCATCGACGTCGCGCTGCTCATACACGCTTGGCCCCTTGAGCTGGTCAATGGGCGACCCCAGGATGCCGAGGCAACCGCGGCGCACATTCGAGAACTGAGGAAGCAGATCTCCACGGATCTTTTCGTCGCATTCGACCCAGAGAACTTTCCTTCGACGACACTGCCCGCGCTCGCGCTCGCCGCGCGTGCTTATCGCCAATCCGACGCGAAGGGTGAAGCCGTGAGTTTCGCCGTTCGTGACGCGCTCTTCGAAGAGGGCCGCGACGCCTCGGATCCCGCCGTCCTGCGTGACATCGGAGCGAGTCACCTTGTACCCGCCGCCGAAGAGCGTGATCGGGCGAGCGTCTTGGAGGATTGGCACCAGGGGCAGGTCCGACGAGTCAAGGGGTCACCTCACTTTTTCTGTGGGAAGAGTGAGGTGTTCTGCCCCTCGTTGGTTATCGGGAGGAGTGGTGAAGGCCACCTCCTCATCAAACGCAATCGAGAGGCCTTGGATGCATTCCTAAGCGGTTGTTTCGGGGACTGAGAATCCGCTCGGTCAGAGCGACGGCGGAAAAAGGGAATCGTCGGGGAAGGGTTAGATGGCCGAGATACCGGGTAGTCGGCTTTCCGTCGAGCAAACGATCTTAGCTCTTCCAGGCGATCGGCCAACCAGTTCGGTAATCACGCGCCGGCGATCCAGCGCGGTTACCCGGCGTTCGGGCCAGCGCGCACCCTGGCATTTACGAGCGGCAAACGCTGTCGCTGAGATTTCAAGCCACTAGGGGCTCGGGGTGGGCGTGATTCTAAGACTGGACCCGTTCCAAGATTCTGCGAGTGAGATCGTCTTGTCGCTTGTTGTAGACGAGCCCACGGTCATGCAACTCTCGTCGGACGTGCAAGAAACACTTAGGAGTTGGCCCGATGTAAAACCAGTTGGCATCGGCACAGGCAGTGCGGCCCAGGCGCTTCCATCCCAGGCGAGCCCGATCGGGCCCACGCTCGACGATCCCACTGCCAGACATGTCGAGGAGCCGGGGCACGAGACTCCGTATAACGAGCCGTTGGTCGGCGGGGCGCTGGCGACTGACCACGATGTTCCGTCCCAATTCTCGATTAGAGGGTTACCGTCGCTATTTCCTACCGCGGTGCATGCCATCGCAGAAACACACGACACGCTGGAAAGTTGAGACGATGTTCCCGGACTAGGGATGGCCATCTCCGACCATGATGAGCCGTTCCAGGCCTCCGCCAGAGTCTGCGCAGTGCCGAGAGGGTTGCTTTGATACGACCCGACTCCCACACACATCTCAGCCGAGATACAAGACAAGCTGGTCAAGTAGACGAATGCGGTGGGATTGACAACCGATTGTTCGATAGACCACGAAGTGGTGTCAATGGGTCGAGACGCGAAAAACGATCCGTGCTCACCTGTGATCGGCCGACCGACTTCAGTCCCAAGTGCGAAACAAGACCCCTGAGAGCAGGAAACTCCTTCGAAGCTTGAAGCCACTCCTCCGCTCGAGCCAACGATAGGAACCTTCGACCAACGCCTCGTTACAAGCTTTTCGCTGCTCGGGCCAACCGACGAGCTGTTCATCCCGACAGCAATGCAGGCACCCGGTGACAAGCACGCAACCCCACTGAGAATGTCATGTCTAGCCGCAGCCCTCATGGTTGACCACTTGTGGCCGTTCCAGTGCTCGAGCAGGTTCGGCTCGATCGTGCCCTGACCCGTAGCTACACAGAACGTGGAGGTCGCGCAAGACACAGAAAGCAACACGTCGTCGGTCTGTCCAGTAGCACCGGCCGAAGCCGGGCCAAGCATGGCCAACGTTGCGACTGTCACAGTGGCCAAGATCAATCTGAGCGGTCTGCATCGAGGTTCTAGGGCTTCATTCCCCGAGGCGACTTTCCCGGGGCGAATGATCCGCCTCATCATCGGCCCCACGATGCTCAATGCGCACACCTCACATATGGCCCGCCAAGGCTTTGCGATTAGAAATCTTGCAACTCAACTTCAGCATGATTCTCCCACCCGGTGGCTCGCGTAACAAGTGTTCGTCGCCGTTTCATTAGGGTCGGGACGCCAATCGGCTCGTGGTGACGAATGCTCTCGTCGCTCCGTTCGGTGATGCACCCACCTACTCGTCTTCCGTCGACCCCGGCCGAGCGGCCGCATCCGATCCATAGAGATGGGTGCCTGGTCCGAACGACCAGTCGCTAAGTGTCCGCTTTACGCGCACCCACATGAGGGAACCGACAGCCAGTTTTATCCTCGGGCTGGACTTCAGCAGTGCCCCGCGTCAAGTGGGTCGTTACCTTCGACGAGACCGTCTGGGCCGTATCTCCCGGGGGAAGAGTTTTCCCCACCTGGAGTTATGACTTCAACGCCGGCATAGCTGGGCACGTTGTTTGCACCTTGCCCGGTGAACTTGCCGGGACTGAGGTTGCCAGTCCCGTCGAAGTGAAGAGTTGTCTTCGAGCCCCTGCTGGTCCAAGTGCCACTGTCACCTTTGTCACCGCTGAACGTGTTGTCAGAGAAGGTCAGCAGCTCGCACGGGGGAGGGTAATTGAGCGGATCTATTCCAGCGGGCCCTGAGTACGACCCAAATTGGTAAAAGGTCCACGTGCTACCGGACGTGACACGTGGGGGAGGGGGAATGACTGATGTTGTGGCATTTTGACCTTTCACGTTTGAGTTCGCTGAAACCCAAGATGTCATCATCAATCCGACTCCTGTAGATATCAATGCAACAACCACGGCAAGAACCAGGCGCGTCTTCACTGTTTGCCTCCAGGTACACGGGAGTTTCGATCGTCGCAATCGGCGAGCGGGCGGTTTATCCGACCGCCACCATTTACGGTATCGGCAGCGGATGACATCCTCAACATGGCGAGCTTGCTCACCGAGAGAACCGTCAATTCTCAACCTGTGCGGCAAAGGAGAATGAGGATGCGCCTGGCCCTCGACCGGCACCCGAGATGTGATGGGAGGAGAGCGGTTCGTTTTTTTGCGCGAGCCGCCCGGTGACCATCATCTGAGCGATCCCGCGTGGTTTGAGCTTCCCCGGGCGGATCCACAGGTCATATCTGCATGGAATGCGCCCAGCACGCGATCAGCGCAGACAAAGGGGGGGTGTCTGGGGCGCGACGACCCCCAGACAGCGCCAGCGGATGCGGAGGGCTCGACGATGTGAAGGTCGGCGTGACAGCTCAGCACTAGCGTCCCAGTGGTGAACGACGTGAGCCCGGAGGAGGTAACCGACCAGCTGCGCCGAGTGACCAGGGCTCTTCCCGGCGGTGGCGAGGA
>Ga0187783_10004014_pt1 | contig 10887 bp, 6 predicted proteins | sample 1015_SJ02_MP02_2_FD_132471 | JGI IMG/M metagenome (GOLD analysis project Ga0187783, IMG submission 132471) | Tropical peat soil microbial communities from peatlands in Department of Meta, Colombia - 1015_SJ02_MP02_20_MG | ecosystem: Environmental > Terrestrial > Soil > Wetlands > Peat | place...
CAGGCGGCATACACCTGCCAGTCCGCGGACAGGTACTGGGCTGCAAACTCGAGTCCGATGCCACGATTTGCGCTGGTGATGAGTACTGCAGGCATGGGGAATCCTCACGGGCCGCTGCCGCCGATGGTACCGGGAATGCCAACGGACGGCGCCAATCTCTCTCTTTTGACAGACGCGCGCCGTGGAGCCAGGAGCGATGCTGTTAGGAGTTAGACTGCCGGGCGCGAAAGCTGCAGTGCCGCGGAAGCGTCAGCTTCGGCGGAAGAGGTGGCGGTATCGCCGGCAGTCCTTCAGGCGAAGGGATGACCGTGGTGATCGCTGTGGTGGTGCTGGCGGCGCTCGCGCTGGCGAGCGGCCTGGCCGTGCTGGCGGCGATTGGTGCCGCGATCGAGTTGTTGCCGGCAGCCTTGATGCCGGCTGCGGATCCGAGTGACGATGGAGAGGACCCGCAGCGACAGGCGGATGCGGACGATTGGCGAACTCAGACAGGGGGGAACTCATGGCGGTCAAGATTCTCTTCACGGCTCACGCCACCGCGGTCGGCGGACGCAACGGGCACACCGAGGCCGACGACGGACTGATCAGCCTCGATCTGTCGATCCCGAAGTCGATGGGCGGTCCGGGGCGGCCCAACACCTCGACTCCCGAGCACCTGTTTGCCGCCGGCTACGCGGCCTGCTTCGGCAGCGCCTGCGAATTCGTCTCACGGCAGCTGAAAATCATCCCGAAGCGCATTACCGTGAAGTCCGCGGTCGGCATCGGTGAGGCCAGTGGTGGCGGCTTCGGCCTGGCGGTCGACCTGAACGTCGAATTGCAGGGCGTCTCGCAGGCGGATGCCGAAAAGATCGTGGCCGCCGGTCACCAGGTCTGCCCCTATTCGCGGGCCATCCGCGGCAACGTCGATGTCACCCTGAAGGCGACGGCCGTCAGCTGAGTCCGATGACGCAGGTCATGCGGCGCGCAGTATCATCGAGACACCCACCCTAGGCACAGCTGCGACCAGAAGGAGAGCCGCGATGAGCCAGTCACAAAGCAAGGCTGCGGAACAGCGGGCGACGTCGGAGAAGCTCGGCACCCCGACCGATCTGTCCGCGACCGCCACCAAAGAGATCTCGGGGGCGATGAACGCCATCCTGGCGGACGTTTACGCCCTGTACGTCAAAACCAAGAACTTCCACTGGCACCTGAGCGGGCCGCATTTTCGCGACTATCACCTGTTGTTCGACGAGCAGGCGGATCAGATCTTTGCCATGACCGATGCGATCGCCGAGCGGATCCGCAAGGTGGGCGGCTCGACCCTGCGCTCCATCGGCCACATCGCGCGCTTGAAGCGCGTGTCGGACAACGACGCCGACTACGTCGAGCCCTCCGACATGCTCGCCGAGCTGCGCGAGGACAACAAGGCACTCGCCGCCCGGCTGCGCGAGGCGCACAACGTGTGCGATGAGTACCGCGACATCGCCACCGCCAGCCTCATCGAGGTGTGGATCGACGAGACCGAGCGGCGCACCTGGTTCCTGTACGAAGCCGGTCGTCGCGGGGATTCCGGCGGGCGGTGAGCCGATCGGCCGCCGCGTATCCGGCTCGACTGACCACGCCGCGTCCGCAGGATCTGCGCCTGCGCCGCATCCATAACGTAAGCGGGCTCGTATTCAGCCGCCTGCCGAACGGGGGACTGTTCGCCCTCGAGCACGCGCAGCCCGGCGGCCGAATCATGCTCAACCGCGGGCTCGGCTCGCCGCTCGCCGGCGGCCTGGAGCGGTTGTGGCTGCGCATCGGCGGCAGCGAGCCGCGGATCGTGCCGATTGCCGGCGCGCAGGCGCGGGCTCGAATCGGCGCGGCCGAGCGCCGCTTCCTGTGGCACGGCGCCACCGACGGCGTGCGTCACGAAGTCAGCCTGCAGCTGCACCCCCGCCGCAGTTTATGGCTGTGGCAGGTCGAGGTCGCTAACACGGGCGTGACGACGCTGCCCTGCGACAGCGTGCTGTTACAGGACTTAGGTCTCGGCGACTTGCACTTCCTCATGAACAACGAGGCGTACGCCAGCCAGTACCTCGATCACCACATCGCCCCGCATCCGCGTTTCGGGCCGGTACTCATGGCGCGGCAGAATCTGCCGCAGAACGGCCGGCATCCCTGGGTCGCGCACGGCTGCCTGACGACGGCGGCTGGCTTCGCGACCGACTTCCTGCAGCTGCTAGGACCCGCGCACCGCGACGCGGACGGGCTCGCCATTCCCTTCGGCGAGAGCCTGCCGTCGCGCCGCCTGCAGCACGAGACCGGGTGCGCGGCGCTGCAGTCGGCGCCGGCACGGCTCGCGCCCGGCGAGAGTGCTCGCTGGACTTTTTTCGGGCTCTTCTGCCCCGACCATCCCTCCGCGTCGGCCGATACCGACCTGGCGCTGATCGAGGAGAGCCTGCCGTCGCGCCGCGCCTCGTTCCGCCGCGCCGGGAAGCTCGCCGCACCGGCTCGCAGCGTGCTGCAGGACTCTGCGGCCGCGGTCGCCGCGCCGCTCGCAGAGTCCGAGCTCAGCGAGCGTTATCCGCGCAGCAGCCACCACGAGGGCGAGGCGGCCCAGCCGTTGTCCTTGTTCGCGCCGGTCGCGCCGGATGACACGTTGACCCGGCACGTCGTTCTGCGCGACAAGGAGCGGCAGGTGGTGCGCCGTCACGGCGCGGTGCTGCGCAGCGGCACCTCCCTGCTGCCCGATGAGACGACGCTGTGCGTGACCTGTTGGATGCACGGCGTGTTCGGCGCGCAGCTCGCCATCGGCAACACCTCCTTTCACCGCCTGCTGTCCGTTTCGCGTGATCCGTACAACATCGGCCGCGGCAGCGGACTGCGGATACTGTTCGAAACGCACGCGGGCTGGCGGCTGCTCACCGTGCCGTCCGCATTCGAGATCGGCCTGGCCGATTGCCGCTGGATCTATCGTTTCGATGAGCGGACGCTCACCGTCACGCTACGAGTCTCGCCCGAGGAGCCGGCCGCTGCGTGGCAGGTGCGCGTCGATGGCGAGCCGTGCCGGTTGTTGATCTTCGGGCATCTGTCACTCGGCGAGCGCGAGTTCGAGCAGGCGGCGCGGGTCGAGATCGATCCGGGTCGCAAGGGCTTCAGCTTCCGTCCGGACCCAAACGACATCTGGGGGCGACACTATCCACGGTCACTCTATCGGCTGGTCGCGAGCACACCGGGCGCGATCGAGGCAACCGGGGGCGATGAGCTGCTGTACGCCGACGGCGCGCGCCGCAGCGGCGCCTACGTGGCGATGCGCACGCATCCGACGCGCGAGCTCGCATTCGCCGTGGTCGGCTCGTTGACCGACCCCGCACGGGCCGAGGCGCTCGCGGAGCGCTTCCGCGCGAAGCTCGATGCGGCGGCGATGGATGCCCGCTCGGCGCGCTTCTGGTGCGGTCTGACGCGCGGCTTGCGTCTCGAAGGAGCGGACAGCGGCGCGCGCGTCGCGCTCGCAGTCGGGGCGGTCGAGACGATGTTGCCGTGGCTGGCACACGACGCGCTGGTGCACCTGACCGTACCGCAGGGGCTCGAGCAGTACAGCGGCGCCGCGTGGGGAACGCGCGATGTGTGTCAGGGACCGATCGAGATGCTGCTGGCGCTCGGCCACGATGCGCCGGCGCGGGCGGTGCTGCTGCGCCTTTTCGCCGAGCAGTTCGCGCCGGGCGGAGACTGGCCCCAGTGGTTCATGCTCGCGCCTTACTCGGACATCAGGGATTCGCAGGCGCACGGCGATGTGATCATCTGGCCGCTCAAGGCGCTGTGCGACTACCTGGAGACGACCGGAGACTTCGCCATCCTCGATGAGCCGCTGCCGTGGCGCGAGCGGGACAGCCTGCAGCCGAGCGCGACGGCGGACCCGCTGGTGGCACACGTCGAGCGGCTGCTCAACACCGTGCGCGCACGCTTTGTGCCCGGCACGCAGCTGCTGAGCTACGGCAATGGCGACTGGAACGACTCCCTGCAGCCGGTCGATGCGGCGATGCGCGAGCGCATGGTCAGCAGCTGGACGGTCGCCTTGCTCTACCAGCAGCTGTGCCGCTATGCCGCGATCGCACAGCGCGCCGGCCGCTCCGACGGCGCGGCCGAGCGGCGCCTGGCCGAGGCCGTGCGCGAGGATTTCAACCGCTGGCTGGTGCGCGATGGCGTGGTCGCCGGCTACGCCATCTTCGGCTCCGCGACGGGGCCGCCGGAGCTCCTGTTTCATCCGCGTGATCAGCGCACCGGTGTGCGTTACTCGCTGCTGCCCATGGTGCAGGCCATCAGCGGCGGACTGTTCACACCGGAGCAGGTGCAGCAGCACCTGCAAATCATCCGTGGGCAGCTCACCTTCCCCGACGGGGTGCGGCTCCTCGAGCGGCCGCTCGCCTACCACGGCGGCCCGCAGACGCTGTTTCAACGGGCGGAGTCGGCCGCCTTTTTCGGCCGCGAGATCGGGCTGATGTACACGCATGCGCACCTGCGCTACGCGCAGGCCATGGCCGTCCTCGCCGAGGCCGACGCGCTCTGGGACGCACTGCTCATCGTCAATCCGATCGCGGTAACCGAGCGCCTCGCACACGCCTCGCTCCGTCAGCGCAATACCTACTTCAGCAGCAGCGATGCCGCCTTCGCCGACCGCTACCTCGCCAGCAGCGACTGGCCGCAGGTGCGGGCGGCGACCATCGCCGTCGATGGCGGCTGGCGCATGTACTCGAGCGGGCCCGGCCTCTACCTCTCGGTGCTCGTCTGCCAGGCGCTCGGGCAGCGCCGCCTGTTCGGTGCGCCGGTCACCGCGCCGTGCCTGCCCGAGAAGCTGCGCGCACTCAGGCTCGAGTGGTCTCAAGGGAGTGCGCCCGGCTCGCCGCCGCAGTGATGAACGCCGCGTAGCTCCAGGTGAGATGCCGCGCCGAGGCCTGCTCGCCGGTGGTGCGGTCAAACTGCTCGGCGAGCGCACCGTCGGCGGGGGTGAAGACTTGCACGGTGCGCAGGAACGCATCGCCTCGTTGCAGCGCGAGCGCGCCGAGCGACTCGCCGGCTCGCGGCCCATCGCCGCGCGACGCCGACGTCGCTCCCAACCGCTGCCGGAAGCGGGCATTGTCTTCCGTGGCACGGAGCTCCGCGCCCGAGCGCAGCGCGTACGCCAGCTTGAAATAGAACTCCGCCGCCGCGAGCGTGGAGAAGTAGTAGGCCCCGCCGCTGTAGTAGCGGTCACCGGCGTAGCGGCCCATCGCCGCTGCGCGTGTGGCAGGCAGTGCGCGGTTGATGGAGTAATCGCGCTCGAACAGCTCCTCCAGGGCGCTGAGTGTCGCGTGCACGCGAGGATCGAGGACACTGTGGCTGCCGCGGGTGCGGCCGGCGTGCAGCACCGCAAGAATCACCGCCATGTCGAGCGCCGCGCGCTCATCGCCGCCGGACACCATCGCGTGCGCCCGGTAGCAGCCCTCACGCGCGCTCCACATCCCCTCAAGGCGCGCCTCGATCCTCGCCGCTGCAGTCTCGCAGGCGTGCGCGCGGCCAGGCTCGCCGCCGGCGGTGAGCCAGGCGCCTCCGAGACGCAGGGCCTGCGCCTGCACCAACTCGGTGTAGTAGTGAAAGCCGTGGCGTTCTTCCCAGATGTCAAAGCAGGGCTGATCGGCGTGAGCGGCGGTGAAGTCGAGATCGTCGGCGATCAGCTCGCGCAGCCGTGCCCGCGTCGCCGCCGCGGGCGGCAGCTGCTGCCACCAGCGCAGCAGCGCGATGCAGGTCATCGCCGGGCCGTCCGCCTGCGGCCGTGCCCAGCGGATGAAATCCGGCGTGCCATCGGCGTTCACACGCACATCGCCCGCCACGGTTGCACCGGCAAGCGCCGCCAGCTCGCTCTCGGGACGCAGGAACTCGCGGCAGGCCGGCTGCACCCGTGCGGTGAGGTGGCTGTTGCGCAGGAAGGTAGCGCCATCGAGCGAGCGCAATGCCCGCGTGAATGCGGCGAATTCGCGCAGCCGCTCGAGCGCTTCCTCGCCGAGGTGGCCGGCGGCGTGCGCGACCCGCAGCGCGTCGATGGCGATCGCCGCATCGCGGAACCAATGAAAGAAATAGTCCGGCTCGGGATCGTAGTGAGCAACCACGGGGGAGGCGAGCACCGAGCCCGGCAGCGGCACGACGCGCTGTCCGAAACCGGGGCGCTCCATCACCAGCTGAGTGGCCGAGATCGCCGCCGCCAGCGCCGCGGCGGCGACGCGGGTCTCCGCCACGATCCATTCATCGAGTGTCATCGGCCCGCTCACCCGGGCTGCGGGCTGCGCAAGCCGAGCTTGCGCAATCCCGCCTGCACCTCGGCGATTCCCATGAACAGCTGCCAGGGAAAGCCGCTGCGGTAGTTCTCGATCATGACGATCGTCGGCCCCTGGTCGATGGCCACAAAGGCATCGTCGTACCAGTCCTGTTGCTCGCTGAACGCGTCGACGAATCCGAAGCGTCCCCAGATGCGCTCACCGAGATCCTGGTAAAAGTGCCGCAGCGCCGCCCGCGCCTGCTGCGGAGCGTAGGCGAAGCTCGCCAACGCAGCCGCCGGCGTGATGACACCGCGATCGTCATCGGGCGCGTGCGCCGCGTACCCTTCCGGGCTGTCACTCGCGCTCAGCCCCCAGCAGTTGGGGCCGTAGCCGCGGTAGCCGTGCGGGTTGCGCACGCAGTAAGCGTAGTTGATGCGGGTGTGATTGACGTTCTGCCGCCAGTAGTCGGCGTAGGTGTCGCTCAGCCCCCGTGGATCGAGGCCGCAGAAGGAGAAGTGCGCGAAGAACAACGGCCCGCCCCAATCCGGTCCGAGCGGCAGCTCGATGCCTTCGAAGCTGCGGCGGTTGAGGAAGGTGCTGCCGGTCGCCCAACCCTCGGTGTAGGCCTCGCGGGCGATGGCGTAGCGCGGCGAGCCGGCCGCGAGCACGTAGGTGATGAGCGCCTCGTTCCAGCCGTGAATCTCGTGATTGAGCGCGAAGCCGTGGGTGGGACTCCAATGCCAGGTGAGCGCCTTGTGTCCCGGCTGGATGTGCCAGCTCCACTGCGCCTCTTCCCACAGTCGCGTGATGCGCTCGCGCAGCTGCACCTCGCCCGCATCACGGGCATCGAAATAGGCCCGCACCGCGAGCAGCCCCTGAAACAGGAAAGAGGTCTCGACCAGATCTGCGCCATCATCGAGCGCGGTGAAGGCAACCGTCGCGCCGGTATCGCCGCGCATGAAGTGCGGATAGATGCCGTGGTAGCGCTCGGCTTGCTCGAGACAATCCAACATCAGGCTCAGCCGTGCAAGGACCTGTGCCCGGCTCACCCAGCCGCGCTGGCAGGCGATGAGCAGCGCCAGCGCGCCGAAGCCGGAGCCACCGACCGCGACCGGGGCGAGGAGGCCGCCCGGCTCTCGCGGGCAGCGATCGAGCGCCAGCCCACTCTGCGGATGTGCCCCTTCCCAGAAATAGCGGAACGTCTCGCGCTGCACCTGCTCGAGCAGCGCTTCATCGCTCAAAGGGCTGCGTGCGGTCATCGGTGCGCGCGATGCCCCGCCACCGCGGTGCGCAGCTCCTGCGGCGGCTTGAACGCCGGACCGTGCGGGTCGATCAGCAGGCGCAGCCGGCGGCTGAAGAAGCTGCCTTCCCCGCGGTCGAGGCCGATATCGATGAGACCGACACCGGCGAGCTGCTCGGACAGCAGCGACTCGATCCGGGCACGCGAGTCGGCATCGAGAACGTCGAGTGCGCCGTTGAGTACCACCCACTTCGGTCGCTGCAGCAGCACGCGGGCGAAGGCCAGGCACTGCTTCTCATCGTCGCTCAGCTGCCGGTCCCAGCGCGTGCGGGTCTCGAGCTGCGCTACCAGCCGCCCGAGACCAACGGCAGCCAGGGCCTGCCGCACGGCCTTGTCATCGTACTCGGTCGCTCCGCGCGGATAGGCGAGCGCTTGACGCAGGTTTCCGGGCGGCACGTAGGCTCGCGCCGGCAGGAACATCACGGCCTTGCGCGGTGGGCGTCGGATGCGGCCGCTGCCCCAGGGCCAAATGCCGATCAACGCCCGAAACAGCATGTTTCTCCCCGCACTGCGCTCGCCGACGATGAGCACCCGCTCGCGCGGCTCGAGCTCGATGTGCTCCCGGCTCAGGTGGATGCAGCCGACCGGCGCCGCCACCCGCAGGTCATCGATGTGGATGGCGGCGCTGTCGGTTTCCTCGAGCTCGATGCGGCTGGCGTGACCGCCGAGAGTGTCGAGGGTCACCAGCGCGGCGCGGAAGCTCGCCACGCGCAGCAGCGTCGCCCGCCAGTCCGCGATGGTGGAGAAGTTGTCCACGAACCAGCGCAGCGATGTCTGCACCTGGTTGAAGGCGCCGACGATCACCATCAACTCGCCGAAACTCATGTCTCCGGACATATAGCTCGGCGCCGCGACCAGAATGGGTGCCACGATCGTGAACCAGCCGTAGCCGGCCGTTACCCAGGTGAGTCGCGTCAGCGCGCCGACGATCCGCCGCGAGATCTGCAACACCGTGTCGAAGACGCGCTCGAGGTGCGCGCGCTCGTCGGACTCACCGCCGTAGATGGTGATGCCCTCGATCTCCTCGTTGGTGCGCACCAGGTCGAAGCGCAGCTCAGCCTCGCGCGCGTAGCGCTCGGCGTCGAGCGCGATCAGCGGTCGGCCAACACGCCAACTGAGGAAAGAGGCCGTGCCGGCGTAAAACAGCGCGCACCACACCATGTAGCCGGGTACGTGCACGTGCCCACCGGGGAGCGGCAGGGTCATCTGCTGCGACAGCACCCACAGCACGCCGATGAACGACAACAGCAGCAATGTCGACTGCAGCAGGCCGATGCCGAGGTCGGTCATCAGATCCGTAAGATGCTGGGCATCGGCGTGCAGCCGCTGGTCGGGGTTGACTCCGATCCAGCCGGCGTTCGAGAGGCGGAAGGCTCGCGCCGGCTGCAGCCAGGCGTCGAGCAGGTCGTGCACCAGGCCCTGGCGCAGCGTGACCCGCGAGGTCTGATTGAGCCAGGTTTGTGCCACGTTGAGCACCAGCAGCACTCCGGCCAGGACGGCGAACACGCCCAGTTGTCTGACGAAGCCCGCCATGTCCTTGTGAGTCAGTGCGTCGTAGAACGGCCGGTTCCACGCATTGAGGCGGATCTGCGCATAAGCGGTTGCCGCCGTGACCACCACCAGCGCGACGGCCAGCATCACTAACCGGTTGCGCTCGCGCGTCGCCCAGAAGTAGCTCGCCATCCGCCTGACCTGCGAGAAGAGGCTATCCTGCATCAGGGCCTCTGCGGCATCGCCGCCTGAGGGGGGCGCGCCCGGGGTTTGCGTCATCGTATCGATCCGTCCAGCGAGGGTCGCGAGAGCTTACAGCAAGGGCAGTTCATGGGACGCGTCGACACACTGCTCGCGGCGATGACGCCCGAGGAGAAGATCGGGCAGCTCAACATGGCCGCCGGCTCCTCCGCCGTGACCGGTCCGGGCGAGCATGGTGCGCTGGAGGAGGGCATCCGTCGCGGCCGTATTGGCAGCCTCCTCAACGTCTGGGGTGCCGAGGAGGTTTCCCGACTGCAACGACTGGCGCTCGAGCATTCGCGGCTTGCGATCCCACTGCTGTTCACACTCGATGTCATCCACGGGTTTCGCACCATCTTCCCGGTACCGCTGGCCGAGGCCTGTCTGTTCGATCCTGATGCCTGGGAGAGAACGGCGCGCGCGGCGGCGATCGAGGCCGCGCAGGAGGGCGTGGCACTCACCTTCGCACCCATGGTCGATGTCGCGCGCGATCCCCGCTGGGGACGAATCGTCGAAGGCCCGGGTGAGGACCCCTGGGTTGCCGCGCAGTTCGCCGCCGCCAAGACGCGCGGCTTCCAGGGGAGCGGGCTGCGCGATGCCTCGAGCCTCGCGGCTACGGCCAAGCACCTCTGCGGCTACGGGGCGGTCACGGCCGGGCGCGAATATGCCTCGGTCGATGTCAGCGAGCGGACGTTGCATGAGGTCTATCTGCCGGCTTTTGCGGCTGCGGCCGCCAGCGGGGTGGCCGCGATGATGCCGGCGCTGATCGACATTGCCGGGGTACCGATGACCGCCAACGCGCACCTGCTGAATGACTGGTTGCGGGTGCAGCTCGGCTTCGAGGGCGTGCTGATCAGCGATTACAACGCGGTCACGGAGCTCATCGCGCACGGGGTAGCCGCGGATGAGGTTGAGGCCGCGGCGCTCGCGCTCACGAGCGGTGTCGACATCGACATGGCGAGCGAGGCGTACCTCCGCGGGCTGCCGTCCGCACTGGCGCGCGGCCGGGTCAGCGAGCGTCAGCTCGACGCAGCCGTGCGGCGCGTGCTGACGCTCAAGGAGCGGCTTGGGCTGTTCGACGATCCCTACCGCGGCGCCGCCGCTCGACCGCGGTCGGCGGCGCCGATCGAGCTCGCGCGCGAAGTGGCGCGCCGGGCGATCGTGCTGTTGACTCACCGCGGCGGAGTTTTACCACTGTCCCCGGGTATACGGCACATCGCGCTGATCGGGCCACTGGCCGCCGCCGCCGCCGAGATGCTCGGGCCGTGGTCGGCTGACGGCCGCGCCGAGGACGCGGTCTCGGTGCTGCAGGGACTGAAAGCCGCCGTGCCCGGCTGCCGCATTGACTGCGCCGCGGGTGTCGCACTCAGCGGCGCTGAGCTAAACGGCATCGGCGATGCCATCGAGCGCTGCCGGGCCGCCGAGCTCGTCATCCTCTGCATCGGCGAGAGTCACGACATGAGCGGCGAGGCGGCGAGCCGCGGCGATCTCGGCTTGCCCGCAGCTCAGCGCGCGCTCGCCGAGGCCGCTCTCGAGACGGGTAAGCCCGTGGTGGTGGTGCTGTTCTCGGGCCGGCCGCTGATCCTGCCGTGGTTGTTGGAGCGCGCA
>Ga0187783_10004015_pt1 | contig 10887 bp, 10 predicted proteins | sample 1015_SJ02_MP02_2_FD_132471 | JGI IMG/M metagenome (GOLD analysis project Ga0187783, IMG submission 132471) | Tropical peat soil microbial communities from peatlands in Department of Meta, Colombia - 1015_SJ02_MP02_20_MG | ecosystem: Environmental > Terrestrial > Soil > Wetlands > Peat | place...
CTCATCGACAGCCACGTGCACACGACGTTTGGCGACTACACCCCACGTCAGAAGACGGTTGGCTTCCTCGAGAGCTACCTCCAGGGTGGGATTACGACCGCTATTTCCGCCTCCGAGGTCCACGTCCCCGGTCGCCCGACCGATCCGGTCGGGGTGAAGGCTTTGGCGGTGGCCGCTCGCAAAAGCTTTGAGCACTACCGGCCTGGTGGCATGCGCGTGTACGGCGGCTCGATCATCCTCGAACCCGGCTTGACCGAGGTGGACTTCCGCGAAGTTGCCGCCCAAGGGGTATGGCTGGCGAAGGCTGGGTTTGGCGCGGTCCAGACGCCATTCGACTATGCGCCGCTGATCGCCTGGGCCACGGCTGCAGGCATCATCACGACGGTTCACACCGGCGGATCTTCCATTCCCGGCTCGACTGCTATACGCGCTGAACATCTGGTGGCGATGCAACCCCATGTGTCGTTTCACGTCAACGGCGGCCCGACGGCTCTGCCCGACCAGGACTACCGCATCATCATCGAGCAGACCAAGGCCGCGCTTCAGGTGTGTACAGCGGGCAACCTTCGTACCACTCTGCTGTGTGCCAATTTGGCTCATGAGATGGGAGTGTTTGAACGGTTCATCATCGCCAGCGACACACCGACCGGCAGCGGCGTCATGCCACTTGGCATGCTCTACACCATCGCCCATTGCGCCAGTTTGACTTCTCTACCGCCGGAATGGTTTCTATGCGCAGCTACGGGATCCAACGCGCGCATCTATCGCCTCCCCTCTGGCCTGTTGGCTAGGGGTCGCGACGCCGATATCGTCTTACTCGATGCACCCAGCGGAGGTCGAACGACCACGGCACTGGATGCAATCAAGAACGGCGACATCGCCGCTGTTTCGGCCGTCATCACCGACGGTGTGCCGCGCTTCGTAGGGAAGAGTCGTAACACGCCCCCCGGCATCCGGCGTGTGCGTGTTATCGAGTGCCGGGTACCGCGGGACTTTTCGGGTTAGGGAACCAGCACCATCGTTGTGCACCTGATGGAATTCCTTGTCTTGATCAATTTCTGACGCTAGGTTTTCGAAAGCAGAGCATAGCCTACACATGGCAGGAACAAACAGATGACCGGTGAGCGGCCCGGTCGCTCGCAGCGGGAGCAGGGCGACCTCAGCATCGAAGATGTCAGCAAGCGATTCAGCGCGCGCGGCAAGTTCATCCAAGCGCTGTCGTCGGTCACGCTGACGGTACGACGTGGCTCCTTCGTAGCGATCATTGGCCCATCCGGCTGTGGCAAATCGACCTTGCTGCGGCTGGTGGCCGGCTTGGAAGAACCAGACCATGGATCCGTGTTGGTGCACAACGAGCGGCCGCAGATCTTCCGCGCGCGTGGTGAGCTGGGTATCGCATTTCAGGATCCGGCGCTGCTGCCCTGGCGAACCGTTCGGCGGAATGTGGCCTTGCCCTTCGAGGTTCTCGGTATGCCGGCAGGCGACTATCGGCGACGCATCGACGATCTGATCGAACTGGTGGGCCTCACGGGTTATGCGGACGCCTTGCCCGCCCAACTTTCTGGCGGGATGCGGCAGCGAGTGGCCATTGCCCGCGCTTTGGTCACGAACCCATCGGTGCTGCTGCTCGACGAGCCGTTCGGGGCGCTTGACCAGATACTCCGGCGGTCGATGAACCAGGAGCTCGAACGTATCTGGATGGCCAGCCCCACGACTGCCTTGATGGTGACGCACAACATTGATGAGGCCGCCTTTCTGGCCGATCAGGTTGTCGTCATGGATGCCGCACCGGGACGCATCATCGATACAATCCTGATTCCCTTTTCCCGACCACGAAGCTCAAATCTGTTCGCGGCTCCGGAGTTTCACTCCGTCTGCGATCGCTTGGCTGCAGCGCTCGAACTCTGCGGTACCGCATCATGACAGGCACGCACGCCAAAACAGCTTTGTGGTTTGTCGTTGCGCTTCTGCTTTGGGAAGGTGCGGCCCGGTCATCTTCCGCGGTCCGCGACACGATTGCGTCCCCGATCTCGATCTTGGTTGAATACTGGTCCAACACTGATTTGTATGCTCCCCATCTGCTGGCGACGATTCGCAGCGCTGCACTAGGTTTCGTCGCGGGCAACTTGGTTGCTGTGGCCGCGGCGATCTTGTTCGGTCGCTTTCCTGCCCTCGAAGGCGCATTTCGCGGCGTCAACGTTGCGCTCTTCGCCATGCCTCCGATCGTGGTCGGACCGGTTCTCGCGATCCTGTTCAGCGATCATCTGCCCCAAATTGTTTTGGCGGCGCTGGTGGTCTACTTCCCGACGATGGCAGCGACTCTTGTCGGTTTGCGGGACATTGATCCGCGACTTGTTGACGTCGTCTGCGCCTACGGAGGTGGCCCGAGCGCGATCTTGCGGTTCGTGCGGCTGCGTTCGGCTCTACCTGCCGTGCTGGCCGGACTGAGCGTCGCGGCCCCTCTTGCCCTACTCGGTGCGATGCTTGGCGAATTTGGCTCGGGAGTTCGCTGGGGCCTGGGCAGCTTTCTGCTTGGATCGTTGGGGAATGCCAATCCGGCACGGCTGCTGGGAATCGGATTCGCTGCCACTGCCATCGCTCTCCTAGGGCACGGCGTCTTCGCGTGGATCGGCCGACGCGCTGTCGGAGCCGCCATGGCTGTGAGCATTGCCCCCGAGCGATCGCCGGATCAGATTGCCTTGGCGGGCAAGCACTCCTGGGCGCAGCGTGCGGCACTTGCGGCCGTGGCGTTGCTCCTGCCCTTCCTGCTATGGGGGTTATTGCTCCGCTTATCGCACATCAGTCCGATTATTGCCCCCGGTCCGATCGAAACCCTGCGCTATCTAGTGTCCGGCCCAGAAGGTGCTGATGCCCGCCACGAACTGCTCGCCGCTCTAGGCCACACGCTCCCGCTCACGGCGGCGGGCCTGGCCTCGGGCATGGCCGCGGCGTTCATTGCCGCGGCTTTGGCGGTGCTGCGCCCGGGGGTGACGAAAGCGATTCTGCCCGTGGCAACGCTCCTGCAAAGCACGCCTCTGGTCGCGCTGGTGCCGCTGGTACTTTTGTTGTTCGGCCGCGACACAGCGGCTTCGGTTGTAATGGCAGTGATCGTAGTCTTCTTCCCGGCCTACCTTTTGTTGTCCCAGGGTTTTGCCCTGGTGCCTCGACCAGCACGTGAACTGGTGGAAATGTACGGCGGAAAGCGGATGAAGGAACTCAGGCTGATTTCTCTGCCTTATGCCGCGCCTTACGTTTTTGCTGCCGCCAAGCTCGTGGCCCCGCGTGCGCTGCTCGGTGTGATGGTGTCGGAGTGGCTCCTCAGCGGCAAGGGTCTCGGCAATTTACTAAACGCCTCGCGCGGCTCGCTCGACTACGACATGGTGTGGGCCGGCACCGTAACGAGCATACTGATTTCGGTCGCCGCCTATCAGGCCGTAACGCTGCTGGAAAGGCTGGTCCCCTAAACTTGCGCGCGCTGCCAACCGAACTCTGGAGATGGGATGCGGTTGATCTGGCTCGAGGGATTCGGAGCAGGGTCATTTCGAGCCGGGAGGCCGTTGCCGCCTGCTTGGATCGAATTGATGCGGTAAACCCGACTCTTAACGCCGTGGTCCTTACGTTGGGCGACGCGGCGCTGGCTGCCGCCGACCGATCCGACCAGGCGGTCGCCCGCGGCGACGAGCTGGGCGTCCTGCATGGCGTTCCGATCACCACCAAGCTGAACGCCGATCAATCCGGCGTACCGAACAGCAGCGGCGTAGTAGCCTACAAGGACCGCATCGCGAAGGCCGACAACGCGGCCATCGGTAATCTCAAGAAGGCTGGCGCGATCGTGATCGGACGTACCAACACCCCACCGTTCTGTTTGCGCTGGATGACGGAGAACGACCTGCACGGCCGGACGCTGAATCCTTGGTCCGCTCAGCATGTGCCGGGGGGATCGACCGGCGGTGGGGCGGCTGCGGTCGCCGCCGGAATGGGTCCGCTCTCCCAGGGAAGTGACAATGGCGGCTCGATCCGGTATCCCGCCTTCTGCACGGGCATTGCGGGCCTTCGTCCGTCACTTGGGCGCGTGCCGTCTTACAATCCATCACAGGCCGAGCGGACACTCAGTTCGCAGCTGATCGCCGTGAGCGGTCCCCTGGCGCGGCGCGTCGGCGATCTGCGCATCGGTCTTGCGGCCATGGCACAGCCGGACATCCGTGACCCCTTCTGGGCGCCGGTGCCGCTCGCCGGACCTTGCTTGCCACGACCGATCAAGGTGGCGCTGTCGACCGACCCGACGGGCGAAGGTGTTCATCCTTCCATCGCCGAGTCGCTCCGCCGCGCCGCGCGGATTTTGGAGAGCAGTGGCTACGTGGTCGAAGAGCCCCCGCTGCCGAGCGTTACAGCAGCGCATGAAGTGTGGGACCTAATTTGCCAAGGGGAATTGCGCGAATTATTTGCCGATGCGGTTTCAGAACTGGCCGACGCTCCGATGAAGCAGGCGATGAAATACATGATGTCTCGCCTGCCCCGGATGACGCTGGCCGATTACTTGACGCTTTACGCGCGTCGCGCGGCCATGGTGCGAGAATGGTCGCTCCTGCTCGAGGAGTATCCGCTGCTTCTTGCGCCGGTGTCTACGCGCCCGCAATTCCTCCATGGGGAAGACATTCAGAGCCAGGAGGCCAACGACGCTTCCTATCGTGCGCAGAGCACCCTCACGGCCTTTGCTCTGATTGGCATTCCGGGCCTGGCGGTTCCTACTGGTGTAACCGGCGGGCTGCCGACCGGGGTGCTGGTGATGGCGCAGCGCTTTCGCGAGGATGTGGCTCTCGACGCGGCGGAAATCATCGAGGCCAATTGTCCGATGCCCACGCCGATTGACCCGTGTTTCTGACTCAAACGGCCCGAAGGAACCGCCGAGCAGCTACGCCGTGTTCCTGGCGCAGGCGCTCCACGTCGACCCCGCACGGGGCGCCGTCGGTCACACGCCAAGCCCCACCGATCATGACGCGGTCGGCGCGATGAGCGCCGCAAAGGACCAACGCCGCGATGGGGTCGCCGGCGCCTGAAAAGCGCAGCTCATCGAGGGTATAGAAGGCGAGATCGGCTTGCTTGCCCGCAGCAATGGCACCGATATCGGATCGCCGCAGACAACGGGCCGAGCCTTCGGTGGCCCATCGTAAAGCGTCGAGATGGGTCACGGCGGCTGCGCCATAACGCAGGCGCCCAAGCAAGAGCGCGTGGCGCACACTCTCCATGATGTTCGAGCTGTCGTTCGACGATGATCCATCGACACCCAGGCCAACAATCGCGCCGGCCGCTTCCAGCTCCTTGGTGCGACATTGCCCCGAGGCTAGGACCATGTTGGAGGTCGGGCAATGGCAAATGCCCACCCGATGCCGGCCCAGCCGAGCGAGCTCAGCATCCGAGAAGTGGATGCCATGAGCAAGCCAGGTGCGGTCACCGAGCCACTCGACCTGGTCGAGATAATCCAGGGGCCGACACCCCCAGCGCGCTAGGCAGAAGTCATTTTCGTCGCGTGTCTCCGCCAGATGAGTGTGCAGCGTACAGCCAAATCGGGCTGCCAGCCGGGCAGTGGCCACCATGATGGATTGGGTCACGTTGAATAGCGCGCAGGGCGCGAGCGCAACCTGGCGGAAGGATCCCTCCGAGGGGTCGTGGAAACGGCCAAGCACACGCTCGCAGTCGGCCAGAAAGGCGTCATCATCCTGGATCAGGCTATCGTCGCCGATGCCGCCATCGCGAGAGCGCAGATTCACCGTGCCGCGGGCGAAGGTGATGCGCATACCGAGCGCGTTTGCTTCCTCGTCCTCAATGTCGATCGCATCCTCCATGCCAGGCGGAAACAGGAAGTGATGGTCACTCGCCGTCGTGCAGCCGGACATCAGCAGCTCGGTAAGGGCTACGCGGACGCTTAAGCGGAACGAATCGCGATCCAGATGCCGTGCCCAAATCGGATAGAGCGACCCAAGCCAGCCAAACAGTTCCTTGTTGATCGCTTTCGGATGGGTTCGCGTGAGGTTTTGATAAAAATGATGATGGGCATTGACCAAACCGGGAAGCACGACGTAGCGGGAAGCATCGAAGGTTTCATCACAGGGGCTTGTGGGTCCGCCGCTGCCAACGACTTCGGTGATACGGCCATGCTCGACGACCAGGCCGCGCTCGGCTCCGGCGGCGAATACATCGATGGGGTCTTTAATCCACAAGCGCATCAGCGAGCCTCCGGGCTCAGCTGCCAATTGACGTGGCCCTTTGCCGGGCTTAACATCGTGTCCTGTTCGAGACAAAAGACACGGGCGCAGCCCCGGTTCCTAAGCCGTGGTATTCTCAACGGTCGCGAGTAGGATCCTAGGCGACCGCGGAGCCTTCCGCCATGGGGTTGGCTCCACCTGGTGCGGTGAAATCGCATTCGGGTGCTTCGTCCGCCACGTAATAATAATGATGATAGCGATAGCCGACCGCCAACTTCGGATTCGGGAGTCGAGAAAAAAGATCTGTCCTCCCGCCCAACTCGACGACGATCTTTGCTTTTACAGCCCTCAGGAAAATGTCGAAGCGCTCGAACATCCCCGCATTCAACGGTGGCTTCAATTTGTGACCGAGGAATATGTCCCCAGGATCGATCACCAGGCTCGTACGATCCTTCTTCTTCTACCCTGCACTAAGACGAAGCCGTATCCGCTTAGTCTCGAACATCTCTGTGTCAATCGCGGTCTGATGGAAGCGGGTTTTCGCCCGCTCGATCAAGAAACGTTGGCGGAGCATTTTTCGGCTCATCTCCCTTCCGGGTTTTCCCCTGAGGTTCTTTCGCTTGCGCCACTTCAAAGGGGCCCGATCGTCGTTCATCGCGCCGTCATATCCGAGCCGCTCGTTTTTGTTCCTTACGAATCTGTCTTCTGCTGGGGGAATGGGCCGTCCCCAGCATGCGCCTACGATGATCCGGGCTTGTTCGAGGGCCGCGGAAACGCCGTGGCGCCCTGGCGGAAGGATTTTACCGGCATTTCGGTTTCCCGAACCAGGTGGCGATGGGGTGACGAAGAGCGTCGAGCCTATGTCAGGATGCACAATGAGATGTCGAAAAGACTCGCCCATGTAATCGGCCGACTCAAGCCGCATTATAGTGATGTGATCGCTTGGGTAGCACCGGGCCTCACCCACAGAAGTTTCATCCTCGCGCGGGTGGAGCGGAGCGCGAATGGAGTCGCGGCCGCGCGCCGCGTTGCAGGCGAAAACCTACCTCTGCAGGGAGCCAACGATTTTCTTCCACGCGATGCCCAGATTGAGTGCTTACCCACGACAGCGCAGTGTGAGATCGCTAAGCGACGCCTGGCCAAGAGACTCGGCCGCCCCCTTCGCGGGATCGGGGGATACTATTCGCGCGGTGGCGGAGAGGCCACGCCGTTGGCCCTGCCCGAGTTGATCGAGTTCCTGATTTCCCGCTTGAAGCGTGACGACCACTGAACGCGATGGTTTCTCCCCCGATGATCTCGGACTCGGAATCTCGCCATATTCTCTCGCCGGCAACCAACCGCGAATTGGGCGTGGTACCGACGGTTTCCGCACGCCAGGTCTCCGAGGCGATCTCGCAAGCGGTCGCGGCGCAGCCGGACTGGGCTTCCCGGCGAGCCGGTGAGCGAGCCGAGACGTTGGAGCGGGCCGCAGCGCTGATCGATGAACAGGCTCTGGCTTGGTCACGGCTGCTGGCCGAAGAGAGCGGCAAGATCCTTGCGCAAGCCGAATTTGAGTTAAGGCTTTCTGCAGCCCTGACGCGAGCAAACGCCCAAAGGCTCAGGACCATGGGCGGTCGCTTGCTCCCGACGGAGGGGCTTGCGTCCACAGCCGATGACGTGGCCTGGGTGCGCAGGATGCCACTTGGCATCGTCGCCGCCGTGGTGCCGTTCAATTTTCCTGCGGAATTGTTCGTGGAGAAGGCCACAGCCGCTCTAGCCATGGGGAATGCGGTGGTTGTCAAACCGCCCGAGCAGGATCCGCTGACCGTGATCGAGATGAGGGAAGCCTTCCTCCGCGCCGGCGTTCCGCCAGAGGTGCTGGCTGTCGTGCCCGGAGGGCCCGAAACGGGGGCCGCGCTTTGTTCCGACCCCCGGCCTGCGGCGGTCAGTCTGACTGGATCGACCCGCGTGGGCCTCGAAGTAGCGCGGGTTCCCCTGCTGCGTAAACTTCATTTGGAATTGGGGGGCAACGACGCTGCCATTCTGTGTCGCGATGCGGATCTTGAGCTGGCGTCGGCCGAGCTTGTTTTCGGCCGCACGCTGATGAACGGGCAAGCCTGCGCAGCGAACAAAAGAATCATCGTTCATCGGTCCCTATCGTGTGAGCTGACGGAAAGACTCAAGGCGCTGCTCGCAGCGATGCGCGTGGGCGATCCGCTCGACTCGGCTTCGTCGATTGGTCCGTTGATTTCCCAGGCAGCCGCCGAGCGCGTGGGTTGTCAGGTGGCCCGGGCTATCGAGCAGGGAGGCAAGCTCGTTCTGGGAGCTACTTCCTCCGACGGCGCCTATTTTCACCCTTGCATCATCACCGATGTTCCACGATCGGCGGACATCGCCCGAGACGACGAAATTTTTGGACCCGTGTTCGCCTGCATTCCTTTCGACAGTGAGGAAGAGGCAATCTCGATCGCCAACCAATCCAGCTTCGGCTTGTCCGGCTGCGTGTTCAGCCGTGACTGGGCGCGCGCGCTCGAGCTCTCAGACAGGCTCGCCTGCGGAGGTGCGGTGGTGAATGGGACCGGAAACTACAGGCCCTTCATCGTGCCCTTCGGCGGAGTGAAGCAAAGCGGCCTCGGCCGAGAGGGGCTTGGCTATACGCTCGAGGAGATGAGCCAGCCCCGATACACGGTGCTGCGGCGTATCCGGAAGGGAGGAGAAGCTCGAAGCCGATGATGCGAGCGCTTCGATTCATCCTTGTGGTGGTAGCCCTGCTGTTTTCCAGCTGCCGCGATAAGGGCCGCGAGTCTGCCAACGGATCGCCACGACAAATCCGCGTCATTCTCGACTACCTTCCGAACGCGGTGCATGCCGGTTTATATCAGGCAGAAGCGGCGGGTTACTTTCGTGACGAGGGACTTCAGGTGAGGATCGACGCCCCGACCTCGTCGTCCGACACGCTTCGCCTGATGGCAGCGGGGCAGGCGGAGTTTGGTCTGGTTTCGTTGTTGGATTTCATAAGCGTGCGGGCTAAGGGGGAGCCGCTGAAAATCGTGATGGCGGTCGAACAGCGCCCGCTGGCAGCCCTGATAGCTTTGAAGAAGTCCGGCATCCAGCGGCCCAAAGACCTGAACGGTCGCCTGGTGGGCACGACGGGGGTCATAAGTGACGACGCTGGCGTGAAGTGGATGATCAAGCAAGACGGGGGAGACCCAGCGACGGTCCGACTGATCAACATCGGATTTAACACGGCGCAGCAAATCATCGCTGGGAATGTCGACGCAGCCTTTGGCTTTTGGACCCAGGAGGGTGTCCAGGTTGCCGCCCGCCAACCGGCGACGGTGATGCGCATGGACGATTACGGCGCGCCGCCGTACCCTGAACTGATCGTTTTTGCACGCGAAGATTATCTTGCGAAGGACCCCGGAGCCGTGCGGGGGTTTCTACGGGCTGTTACCAGGGGATATGAGGACGCCATTTCTAAGCCGGATGTTGCATGTGCTGCGATGGCGTCGCGAGTTCAGGGGGAAACCACCAAAGGTCTGGAGCCTTACCTGGAAGCCCTGGCTCCGGTCTTGCGCGCTGATGCTCCCGCGTACGGCCGACTGAATATCCCCGTGCTACGAGACTATCTTGTCTGGATCCGGCAGATTGGAGTTTTAAGCTTCTCCGAAGATCCGACGGCGTTTGCCACAAATGAGTATTTGCCGCGAATCCCCGGTGGTGAAGGGGGCGGGGAATGATGGCCGAGACCATCGCTATGAGTGTGCGCGGCGTCGCTCGGACCTACCGCGACGGGACTCGGACGGTCACGGCGCTCGAGGGTACCGACATGGACGTCCCGGATGGGAAGTTCGTGACGATCGTGGGTCCCAGCGCTTGCGGAAAGTCAACCCTGCTGAACTTGTTCTGTGGCTTGGACAAGCCCGACGCGGGATTGATCCAGACGCCGGCGCTTGGCACCGGCGAGCTGCTTGGGCGTGTGGGGTACATGCCGCAGCAGGACTTGCTTATGCCCTGGAGGACGGTGACCGACAATGCGGCGGTAGGACTCGAGTGCCTAGGCTGTGATCGCGAGGAGGCGCGGCGGCGGGCCCGCGAACACATGGCCCGCTTCGGGTTGGAAGGATTTGAGCTCTCCTATCCGGGCCAGCTCTCCGGAGGGATGCGTCAAAGAGTGGCAATGCTCAGAACATTTCTCTGCGGCAGGAGAATCAACCTGTTGGACGAGCCGTTCGGAAAGCTGGATGCGATGACGCGGGCGTCGATGCAGACGTGGCTGCTCGATTACTGGCAGGAGAACCGCTGTACGATCGTGTTCGTCACACATGACATCGATGAAGCGTTGTTCCTGTCCGACGTAGTCCATTTGATGAGCCCTCGACCGGGGAGGATCATCCGTTCGATCGAGGTGGACATTTCCCGTCCCCGAAAGTACAGCGAAGTTGTCACGTCGGTGCACTTCAACGAACTCAAGGCCGGCCTGCTCGAGAGCTTGGGGAGGGAGCCGTGAGATCGGGAATTTGGCCGCCTCTGCTGTTGGGGGCGGGAATCATTGCTGCGTGGGAGATCTACGTCCGTCTGGCCGGCATCGACGCGCTGTTGTTGCCTCCTCCAAGCGCTGTGGCGCGGTACCTTACCGAGAACGCAGGGGTATTGGCAAGCAATGGGGCCGCGACGCTTTCTGAGCTGCTGCTGGGATTTGCGA
>Ga0187783_10004016_pt1 | contig 10887 bp, 8 predicted proteins | sample 1015_SJ02_MP02_2_FD_132471 | JGI IMG/M metagenome (GOLD analysis project Ga0187783, IMG submission 132471) | Tropical peat soil microbial communities from peatlands in Department of Meta, Colombia - 1015_SJ02_MP02_20_MG | ecosystem: Environmental > Terrestrial > Soil > Wetlands > Peat | place...
ACGGATGCGGTGATCCCAGAAGCCGAGAACGCGCACCGCCGCCGGCCGAAGCTCCGCGATGAGCTCGCGCGCTCGCTGCGACACCGCCACCGCGTCCTTGACCCAGCGTGGTTGATCGTGCGCGAGACCTGCGGTGTCGAGCTCGGAATCGGCAACCGGCGCGACGACCGGCTCCGAACGGCCGGCGCCGATCGCCAGCGGCAGCGCGGCCGCCGTTTCGTCGAGCTCAATGCGGCGCAGCATAGGCGTCGCGCTTCAGCTTGGCAAGGGCACTGGTATGGAGCTGAGACGCCCGCTGGGGCGAAATCGCCAATCGTTTTCCGATGGTGCGCAGCGACTTCTCCAAGAAATAATGCATCAGCAGCACTTGGCGGTGCCGGTCGGGCAGTTGGTCGATCGCTTGCGCCAATCGCGCGCGCTCGGAACGGCGCTCGACGATATGAGCCGGGTCGTCGTTCCAATCAAAGGCCAGCGATTCTCCCCTCGGTAACGGGGCATCCAGCGATAGCGGCTGGCCGCGGTACGCGGCGGTCAGCGCGCGCCGGTAACCCGGGAAACGCGCTTCCATCTCGCCGGCGGTCGGTACGTCGCCCAGCGCAGCGGCAAGGGTGTAGCGCTGATTCTCCCCGTCGCGCACGATGCGCCGCGCCCGTTCGGAAACGGGATCCATTCGCCGTATGCCGTTGAGCATCGCACCCACGACCAGCCGCCGCGCATAGTCGGCGAGCTGCGGGCCGCGTAAGGGGTCGAACGAATCGACGGCCCTGATCAAGCCAACGCATCCGTCGCCGATCAAATCGTCGACGTCCAGGCTGGGAACCAGGCGCTTGAGCCGTCGCGCAACCGTTCGCACCAAGGGCAGCAACGAGCGGACGTGGTCTTCACGCGCCGGCTGGTCGGTCATCGCGCCCGTTCCAAACTCGCAGCGATGAGCGCGGCAAAACCATGCTGGTCGTGGCGCGCAATCTCCTGCGCGACCAAATCGAGCTCGTAATCGCCGAGCACGGCGCCATCCATCATCGGGCGCAGCATCGGAGCGAGCAACAGGCCCTCGAACACGACGGCCGCGCGCTGCGCAGTAACGCTATCCACGCTGCAGGTTGTTGGCGATGCGCAGCAGTTCGTCGGCCGCCTGAACGCCTTTGGCATTCGCCTCGTAGGCGCGCTGCGCGCTGAGAATTTGCATCATGGCATCGATGATCGTCACGTTCGACTCTTCCAGCATGCCGAATCGCAGCTTGGGGCCGTCTTGCGAGCCGGCCGCCACCTCGCGCGGCTTTCCCGATTGCGGGGTTGCCTGAAAGATCGTGCCGTCGAGTGCGCGCAAGCCGTCGGGCGATGGGAATTCGACGATGCGAATTCGGCCGATCGTACGCGTCCCGTTCTCAAAGGTCGCGCGGACCGTGCCGTCGAGCGCTACCGTGGCCGAAATCGCGCCGGCCGGAATTCGCAGGCCGGCTAAGCGTTGGTCGCGCGCGTTGCGCAGCGATCCGTCCGCAGCTCGAGAGAACTGACCGTCGCGCGAGTAGCAACGCCCGCCCCGGTCATCCTCGAGTGCAAAGAACCCCGGGCCGTCTATGGCGAGGTCGAACGGACCGGCGCTGCGCGCAAGCTTTCCTTGAGCAAAAAATACGTGCGCTCCGCGCGCGACCGTGCCGACGCCGCCTCCGCCGGGCTCGACCAGCTCGGCGAAAGTTTGCGCCGACCCCTTGAAACCTACGACGCCGGAGTTAGCGAGATTGTCCGCAATCGTCTCGAGGTTGCGCTGCTGAGCGGCCATCCCGCTGGCTGCGGCAAAAAGTGCGCGATCCATCGGCGTCTCCCTCTTATTGAATGCGAGCGGCTTCGGCGGATTTTTGGTGCGCGAGGTCGATCGCGGTAACCGCTTTTTGCGCGCTTTCGAACGAACGCTCGGCCTCCATCACGTGAATCATCTCGGCGATCGCGTCCACACCGTTGGAAACGTGCAAACCAGCGAGCGCGCGATCCGGTACGGCTCGGTCGCGCTCCCGAGCGATCGTCACGCCGAGCGAGGTTAAGAAGCCTCGCGCCGAGATGCGCCGGAAGCCTTCGGTGGAGACGTTTGCCAGGTTTTCGGTGGCAATTTCAAGTCGCGTCCGCGCCGCGATCATGGCGCTTTGCGCCCATTGGGTTCCGTCCATCAGCGCATGATAGCGCATCGGGGTGGCCGAATCGTTTCCGCACGATGACCTCACTTGCAGTGCGGCTGCGCGCGCTGGCAATGGTGTTGCTCGCCGCGTGCGCGTCGCAACAACCCCCCGACGACGCGGAAATCGCCGCGCTCCAGCCGTTGAAGCGGCAGTACGTGGGGCTGATCGCCGGCTTTGACGTTCGCCCGCACAACACGCTGATCGTCAGCGTCGACTTGCAGCAGTACATCGAAAGCGACGACAATACGATCGCCGCGATGAAGCGCGACACGCTGCGCCGCTGGCGCGAAGCGTGGATCGCGGAGCATCCCCGCGCCCACGCCGTTTTGCGCGTGCGCTTCATCGACTTCATCGGGCGGAAAGTCGCTACGGAAACGACGAGAGCCTAGCGGCCTGACCGTTTATGCGGGAGACGTTCAATGGGTAAGGTAGCACGTCGAATCCATGTACCTCAGCTGACTAACACAGTATATCGGCAGGGGCGAAAGACGGTTCGGAACGAACTTCTCGATGTCGTTCGGGCGTGCTGCAACCGCAAGACGGATGCACTCACCTCCAGCCGGTCGAAGGACGGTGATCCTGACGAAATGTGGCATGAAGCGCTGGCTTCACGCGTAGGCGAAAAAGGAAATTCGCATTCGACTCACACTTTCTGCAGCATAACGGCGCCTTGGAACAACGCCTCGTACGCCCTTCGAAGACGCCGTGCACGGCGGTAGTGACTCCATCCCGAACGCACGTGCAGATAGCCGTGGCCGCGGTTTTGGGACGCAGGAGGAAAGCGAGTCACGATGCCGCTCGCCGAGGGCCTGAGGATCGACAAAGCGGCATGCTCTTGGGCAAGCCATTCGCGGCAGTTCGCGTGACGCGCCGCTTAGTGGCTCTCGCACTAGCCGTTGCGGCCGCGTGTTATTCGTGTTCGCGCGCCGGGCAGCAGATAGCGCCCGCTCACGTGCTGCGCATCGCTGATGGTTCCGACCCTTCATCACTCAATCCGTTGCTGGCGGTCGATCAGGATACGATGGGATTCGATCTTCTCTTCGCCCAGACGCTGGTCGGTCTCTCCGCAGGCAACCGCCTCGTCCCAATCTTGGTCTCGCGCGTGCCGTCGCGCACGAACGGCGATATTTCGCGCGACGGCCGAACGATAATCTATCACCTGCGCCGTAACGTGCGCTTCGCCGATGGCAGGCCGCTGACGTCGGCCGATGTCAGCTTCACGTTCCGCGCCATCATCGATCCGCGCAATCCCGTGCTTGGCGCGGATGCCTACCGCCACATCGCCGCGCTGACCGCACCGAACGCCTCCACTATCGTCGTCCGTCTGCGCTCTCCCTGGAACGCGGCTGTACGCGAACTCTTCGCCGAGTCCGATTTCGCCTTTGGTATTCTTCCGTCGCATGCGTTCAAGAGTACTGTGATGGAGAACGCGTCGTGGGAAGAGCACGCCTTCGGTACCGGGCCGTTTCGGGTTCTGGAGTGGAAGCGCGGCGACCGAGTGCTCCTCACGCCAAATCCCTATTTTTCGCCCCGCCCGAAGCTTGAGCGGATCGAGTTACGGATGATTCCCGACCCCAATGCCGCTTTGGGCGCCGAACGCACGGGAGCGATCGATCTGGCGCGGATAACCACGGACCAGGTTGGGGAGGCGTCGTCCGTTCGAACGTTGCGCGTGGCTGCTACGGACATCAATGGCGTAGATTACATCGCGCTGCAGTCGAGCACCGCGCCGACCGACGACCTTCACGTGCGCCGTGCCATCGCTTATGCGCTGGACGTTTCGCTGATCGAACGTGCGAGGCACAGGCTCCTTGCGCGTGCCGCAAGCTTTCTGCCGCCAACCTTCGCCTGGCATGATTCCCGATTGGCGTTGATCGATCGGAACGAGGCGGAGGCAGCGGCCGAGCTAGACCGTGCTGGCTGGCACCTTACGCACGGTGTTCGGGAGAAAGAGGGCGTCCCGCTAGAGCTTCAGCTCGTTCGGGGAATCGGCGCGTCCGTTAAATCTTCCCTCATCGTGCAGCGCCAGCTGGCGGCCGCCGGGATTAGCGCAACGATCAAAGCCTTTCCGCCGGCGGCGTTCGACGGACCGGACGGGCCGCTGCGAACCGGCCGGTTTAACCTAGCCTTCGTCATGTGGATCGGCGGCGCAGACCCAGAGCAGAGCGTGTTCTTTGCTTGCAGTCAAATTGGCCCGAACGGCAACAACACTCAGCGCTTCTGCGACCCCGCCTTTGACGCAAAGTTTCGAGATCAAGCCGATACATCAAGCGAGTTGCGACGCCACAAAGACTTTTTAATCATGCAGCGGATCATCTACGATCGACTGCCGATCCTCCCGCTCGATTATATACGATTTTTCGATGTCACGAGCGCACGCGTGACCGGCTTTGCTCGCAACATGCTGGGTTTTCCGGTCGGCGCTGAAAGCTGGGATACAAAGTAGGGCGCTGCTCGCGTCTCTAAACATCGAGAGCTTCCCCGACCACGTGGTCCTCCGGCCATGCCGCACCCTCGGCTGCGAGTCTTTCAATCTCGGCTTCGCTAAGCGTCTCGCGCAGCGCCGCGAGCAGCTTGTCGTGGCCCCATTGCTCGGTGTGTTCGCGCGTTCCTAGTCGTTCGTATAATGCGTTCACGTAGCCCAGCAACTGCGCGCCGCGTCGCGGATCGCCGCCAAGTGTCGCAAGCAACGCGAGATGCTGGAGCGCATTGGCGAGGAACAACTCCTGTCGCTGCTGTCGTGCAACCCACAGCCCCTCGCGAGCCGAGTTGTAGGCATCTCTCAGGTGACCAAGCGCGATGTGATAGGCAGCCATATTGCTTCGCCAAGAAGCGGCCTCTCCCAACTTTGACGTTCGCGACCGCCGGAGTTCCAGCGCCTCGTTTGCCAAATCCAGTGCCCTTTTGGGGTCACCGGCCGCAAACTCCAGCTCGGCCATGCATCCCAAGACGTCAGAGGTCGTCAGGAAATCCTCGAGCGTTTTGCTGGCGGTGAGCGCCTGCGCGAACAACTCGCGCGCGGCGGCGAGGTCACCACGGTGCATCTCAATATACGCGAGCTGCTTAAAACCCCATGCCACACCCCATGTGTTTCCATACGCGCGCGACGCCGCAAGCGCCTCGGCAATCACCTCATGTGCTTGGTCAAGGTACCCCATCCGAAAAAGAGCCCACCCGAGGTCCTGCTGTACGCGAGCCGCGCTACGCAGGTCGCCGACCATTTGGTACAGCCGCACCGCCCTCTTGGCCGCGTCGTAGGAGCGCTTGTCCGGCGACAAGCCGGCTAGCGCCGATTGCAAACCCGCCGCGATTGCGGGCTGCTCGGCTTCGTTCACGCCGGGGAACGCAAGCTCGATCCAATAGCGACCTTCGGCGCGGAGGTCGGTAAGAATCCAGAACAACTTCAATGCACCGGCAGTCGCGCCGCCCAGTACTGCGTCATTCCCACGCGTTAGCGCCCATTCCAGCGCTGCCCGGTAATTGTCGAGCTCCAGCTCTAGGCCGGCAAGCCACGCTTGCTTCGAGCCCGTGCCCATGCGTTCGTGGGCCGCTTCGGCCTGTTCGCGAAAATGCTGCGCGTGACGGCGAGCCAAGCGCTCGCGCTCCCCCAAAGCAGTGAGCTTCTCGAGTGCGTAAGCCGCCGTGGATTCCAACAGGCGATAACGCGCGGTTTCTCCGCTGGTGTCGGCGACGAGCAGCGACTTGTCGGTGAGCGAGCTGAGCAGATCGAAGATGTTGATCTCATCGAGACCGTCGCCGGCGCAGACCGCCGTTGCGGCATCTAAACCAAAGCCACCTGCAAAAATGCCCAGCCGCGCGAACAAGAATTGCTCTTGCCGGTCGAGCAGATCGTAGCTCCAGTCGATCAAACCGGTCAGCGTCTTCTGACGCGGCAGTGCGCTACGGCTTCCACCTGTGAGGATTTTGAAGCGCTCGTTTATCCGCTGCGCGAGGTTTGGTAGCGAAAGCATCTTCACACGCGCCGCTGCTAGTTCGATCGCCAGCGCGATGCCGTCAAGCCGCCCGCAAATCTCCGCGACGATCGGGGCGTTGTCATCGGTGAGCAAAAAGCGCGTGTCGGCGGCCGTGGCCCGATCGACAAAGAGTGCGACCGCGCCGTAATGCAGAGCCTCGTCGGCCGTCAAACCGGCAGGCTCAACCGGCACGGCGAGCGATGGGAGCCGGTGGACCGCTTCTCCGCTAATCTCGAGCCTTTGGCGCGACGTTGCCAAAATGCGAACGTCTTGCGCCGTTGCCAGGACGGTATCCGTGAGTGCAGCGACCGGCTCCAGCACGTGCTCGCAGTTGTCAAGAATGAGCAGCAACTGCTTGTGTCGGAGCCATTGTGGAATCGACTCGTCGAGGCGGCGCTCTTGCCGTTGGCTTATGCCAAGAACTTGCGCGACGACGCTTGAGGCCAGCTCGGGGTCAGTGATCGGAGCGAAATCGACGAACCAAACTCCGTCGACGTAGCGTTCGAGAAGTTCCGCGCCGGCCTGGATCGCCAGCCGCGTCTTGCCGACGCCGCCCGAACCAACGAGCGTGAGCAAACGATACCGCTCGAGCAGTTCTTTGACCTCGGCAACATCGCGTTCGCGACCGACAAACGTGGTGCGTTGGATCGGCAGGTTGTTGGGCACCGTGCTGAGCAAGCGCAGCGGCGGGAACTCTGTGGGCAAACCGGCGACGTCGAGCTGCCACACATGTTCGGGTTCGGTGAGATCGGGTAGCCGCTGTGAGCCGAGATCGACGAGTGCTGCGTCGCTGGGGAGGCTATCGTGAGCAAGATCTCGCGCGACGTTCGAGATCAAAATCTGGCCGCCGTGGCCGATCGAGACGAGCCGCGCGACGCGGTTGACCGTCGGTCCGAAGTAATCGCCTTCGCGCTCATCTGTCGTGCCGCTATGCAACGCCATGCGTACGGCCAGTCCTCCGATCGCACTCCAATCCTCAGCCGCGAGCGCTCGTTGGGCATCAGTGGCCGCAGCGACGGCATCCGAGGCACGCGAAAACGCCGCGCAATGGGAATCGCCCACCGTCTTGAAGACGTAACCACCATGCGATTCGATGGCGGTGCGGATCAGCTCGTCATGGCGGCGTAGCGCTTCGGGCATTGCCACACGCTGTTGCTCCCAATGCTGCGTGCTGCACTCGATGTCGGTAAAGAGCAAGGTTACCGTCCCACTCGGAAGCGGAGATCCTAGCGCCATGGGCAGACGTTCGCCCGTAAAGCCTTCTCGCCCCGTTGAGGATAAAAGTGCGAAGATTGGCGGCGCTGCGTCCGAACATCCCCGCACTGCGCAGACGTCTTGCAGCTTCCCTCCGACGGCAACCGAATGGCAGCCATTGATTATTGGAAGTGCAAGAAAACCTTTCGGAATAAGAATTCCAAGAATAGGCCCCAGCGGGAGACCGATCCGCGATTCCATCTTTGTATCCGACGATAACCCTGCGAACTTCCTAGCTTGAGCTTTGCTCACTTGTCGCCACCGCTGAGGAAGCCGAGGCACCCCACGATTACCGGGTACCTCGGCGATTTGTGAAACTGCTCGACCCTTTGAACTCCGTAAGCTCGTGTGCTGCTTCTCTCGGGCGCGCTACGGTGCGTGCAATTGCTTTAACTGAAAGCGTTTTCGCCGCGGCGGTCGGGTCAGAATTTGCGCCGATGTCCGAGTTCAAGGACCGCTCGAAGGGATGCAGGTACGCGACGCTTCCGCCCGATCTTGGCGCTTTAGGCTGGCCGAGGAGAAGTGCGAAGACCTCGTTGTCTGCGTACGGCGCGCAAATGCGGTTGACAAGGCCGGGCCTTGGACGGGGCGCTCGCCGTCTTATTCTCTCTCACAATGAGAGAGCTTCCGCCATCACATCGTGTTCAGTTAGCGCTTCGCCCTCGGCCATGTGGCTTACGAACTCGGCGCTGCCGAGTTCCTCCCGAAGCGCGGACTGGGCAACTTCATATTGCCGCCGCTCCGGGCTGTCAAACCACGTCCACGTCGTTGGCACCGTCGCGATCCGACCTTTCACGAAGCCGATGATCCGCGCTGCTGTTTCGCGCGAGCTCGCCGTCACCGTTGGCTCTTTTCGCAACGCAGCGACTACGGCAAGGTGGCGCAAAGACCTACCAACGTAAAACGTGACCTGAAAGTCATTCGAGAGTACGAGCGCTTCACGGGCATAGTTTCGAGCTTCGTCATAACGGCCTAGGCAGAGAAGGGACGCCGCTGCGTTGGTTAGGGCGTCGGGTAGTTGCCTCGGGGTTGTAACGTTCGACGTGCGAACAGCCGTCAGCGCATCACAAGCGTGTTTTAGCGCGAGTTCCGCGTTACCAGCCCACAGCTCGATACAACTGAGCCAGTTCGTGCAATCTGCGACTAGCAGTTCGCGGCGGAGTGCGGAAGCGGCTTGCAACGCGTCATTGAGATAGCGGCGCGCGGAGGGAAAGTTTCCTTCATGACCATCGATAATAGCAAGGCCCTTTAACATCTGCACGCCGAGTCTCCGATCGCCCACGTCACGGAGCGCCAAAGCCTCGCGCAGCAACCGACGCGCATGTGCAAGCTTACCGCGAGTCAATAGTGACAACGCTAATAGGTGCTGCCCCGAGACTTTACCTAGGGTGTCGCCAGCCCTTTCGTACAGGTCCATGGCGGCCCGGCTGCTGGACGCAAGAGTCTCGTGCTTTCCTTCTGCATCTGCGACCAACGCACAGGCAAGATTCAGGTCCGCAAGTACGCCCGCGGTAGTATGCTCGCTTGTGCTGTCGAGTGCTACGGGCAGCCAGCGTCGGCCGTCGCGAGGATAAAGATACCACAGCGAGCGCAATTTGCCCGCGAGGCGTTGGCCCAAACCGATATCGCCGCGCTCGATCAAAGCCCAGTGCAGCGCCGTCCGCCAGTTACTCAACTCCTCGATCGCGAGCGGGCTCCAAACCTCGTCCGGTTCGAATTCGTATGCATGCTCGAAACGCCTGGCCATTTCGAGGCTCGCTCGCGCATGCCGGTGCGCAACTGCGACCTGTTCGCCTCGAGCAAGAAGTTTCTCCGCCGCATACTGCCGGAACGACTCGAACAGGCCATATCGTGCTTCGCTCGCATCGAGATAGACTGCCAGCAGCGACTTTTCGGCCAGCGAAACAAGCAGATCCGGAATTTCGTCTTCTGCAATTCCGTCGCCAGCACAAACGACCCCAGCCGAATCGAGCGCGGCGCCACCAGCGAAAACGGAGAGCCGCTCGAATACGCGTTGCTCCTTGGGGGCAAGCAGGTCGTAACTCCAATCGATTGCCGCGCGCATCGTCTGCTGCCGCGGAAGCGCTGTCCGGACGCCCCCCGTAAGGATGCTAAAGCGATCGTCGAGCTTCTTGACAAGCGCCTGCGACGAGAACACGCTCATCCGCGCCGCCGCGAGTTCGATCGCCAGGGGTATGCCGTCCAACCGACGGCAGATCTCGACCACGTTCGGTCTGTTTTTGTCGCTGAGTAAAAAGGAATGGTCGACCGCTTGAGCGCGATCGGCAAAGAGCTCGACCGATGCAGCGTTGGTCAAAGATGGGAGGCGGTAGGTGTGTTCACCCGACGCTTTAAGCGGTTCGCGACTCGTTGCCAGCACCCGCAGCTGCGGGCAGCCACCTAGGATCGTCTCGGAAATGCTCGCCGCCTCCATAACGACGTGCTCGCAGTTGTCGAGAAGCAACAGCAGCACTTTGTTCTTGAGATAGGCGACTATCGTTTCGAGCAGCGGACGACCCGGGACCTCCTGCACGCCGATCGCCGACGCGATCGCGGTGACTGCATGCGCCGGATCGCCGATCGGTGCGAGCGCCGCAAAACTAACGACGGTCTCGTTGACGTGGCTGAGTGTACTCGCGACACGCAACGCCGTCTGCGTTTTGCCGACGCCGCCGGTCCCGATAATTGTGACGAGCCGGTGCCGTCGAACAAGCGTGGTAATCTCATCGAGTTCCGCCTCGCGCCCGACGAAGCTGGTCAGCGCGAGCGGCAAGCTGAGCCGCCGAGAGTCGGGCCACGGCCCAACAGCTACGGGGCCTCCGCGGCGTTGCGCGGGTGCGCGAAAAGCCGCTGCTTCAAAGTCCAAACGTTGTGCGCCGCGGAGCGCGAGGGCGCCGGCAAGAAGTGCTAGCGTCTCGCGATGCGGCGTTCGCCGGTGCCCGCGCTCGAGCGCGCTGATGCCGTCGCAGCTCATACCTGCCCGTTCGGCCAGTGCCTGCTGCGAGAGCCCCGCGGCCAGCCTATGCCGCCGCAAGAGCCTCCCGAACTCCTGACTCGTCGCCCGGCCCTCGACCTCCATGAGCTCCGTAGCGTTCGGCTCGCCGCCAGGACGGTCCTGACAGCGAGCGCGTCTAGCCGATTCGTCCGGGGTAATTTGTCCGGATGTCGGTTACGCCGATCGGCCTGCCATGAGACCATAGCAGCAGAGCGACGCAAGCCCACCGCGCCGGGAAAGGAACACTCTTATGAAGGACACTATCGGCAAACAAACGCACCGCGGTTTGCGAAAGGCCTTGAATCTTACCGCCGTCGGCTTTGCAATAACGTTCGCCGACTGTTCAAGTGGCGCTCCTGCGAATACAACCTTGCCGGAACCGAACGCTCTTCGGTCTGGCTGGTCGCGAACGGCTGCATACTGTTTATCGAAGCCCTGCCTTTACGTCTCGAACTCGGAGCAGCCGAATCCGACCATAACGATTTACACCGAG
>Ga0187783_10004017_pt1 | contig 10886 bp, 6 predicted proteins | sample 1015_SJ02_MP02_2_FD_132471 | JGI IMG/M metagenome (GOLD analysis project Ga0187783, IMG submission 132471) | Tropical peat soil microbial communities from peatlands in Department of Meta, Colombia - 1015_SJ02_MP02_20_MG | ecosystem: Environmental > Terrestrial > Soil > Wetlands > Peat | place...
GCTGTTAACCGAAGGGTTGCAAGTTCGAGTCTTGCCCGGGGAGCCATTCTTTTCAATCAGTTAGCGCGAGCGGTTCCCGGCCCACCGGAAGAGTGTAGCGGATTTTGTACCACACCACTCCCAGAAACAGGCTCGCAGAGTGCATCGACGGCGAGCCGCTGAGCACGGTCTCCGATATGTCCGTAGCGCTTCGCCATGCGAACGGTAGTGCTGGCGCTCCACCCCATGATGGAGGCAACCACGGAGAACGAAACGCCGGCTTCCAGCATTCGCGTGCATCCAGTATGGCGGAGATCATGGAACCGGCATTGGACACCCGCTTGAGTCTTCGCGGCTTTCCACGCCTCTTTCCAGCGGCCAATCGGCTTGGCGGGATCGGTGCTGTGGACGAACGCGCGCGTCGAGCCCTTGAGTTCGTCCTTGCGCTGCGCCAGGCCGTACTTCTCAGACGGAAAGACGTAATGCTCCGGCTGGCGGTTCGGGAATAAGCCCGCCCAGAAAGTCAGGATGCTCAAGGCGCGGGCATTCAACGGAATGAGGCGGCCCGCCCCTGCCTCGGTCTTCGAGGCGCCCACCGCGACGGCTCGCGCCACGAAATTCACCTGTTCCCATTTCAACAGGCGCAGTTCCGAGTAGCGCATGCAGGTATTCAGGGCGAGGAGCACTGCGGTGTGAAGCGAACGCGAACGGCTCGACTGGCAGGCTGCCAGCAGCAGATCCTCTTGCTCGCGCGTGATTGCTTGGCCTACGTCATCCGTTGACCGGAGCATCCGCACATCTGGTTGAATCGCAAACCATAGGCGATTCTTTCGCAGCACTGCCCGAAGCGTTCCAATCTCGAGGTTCACTGTCTTGGGGGCTGCGTTCTCCTGCAATCGGGCAGCTTGATAGCGCGCAATTTATGGATGGCAATGGGATAGCTTTTCGGGTTGGTCAAATAGAGTTCGGCGCATCAGTTGGCGATGCCGCTCTTGCGCGATGTTGCGTTACTCGTCCGAAGGCGGCTATCTGCGCCCCGCTTATGGCCGGCTTGGACAGCTCGGCACAATGCTTCGCGCCTCTTGGGGAAACCTGCCCCGGCCTGTGCGGTGGTCTCCTTTTGTGTTCACCTCGCCTGAAGAAGCGGCTGAAGCGGGCTTCTGCGCGTTGAAATGACTCGCCGGGTTTCTGGCCCTCCTCGCCACCTCCGCGTTGAATAATCGCATGGTTCCCGCACATCGAGCGGGCGCGTGCTGTTTCCGACGCGAACATAAAGAATTTGGCGGCCGCCGTCGCCTTCTATGAAAACGGGCTTCGAGCAAAGAACAAAAAATCAGGTCTTTACAGTATCGTGCGCTCCGGCTCTCGCCGATGGCGTTGATCAGCATTTCTTGAACATGGGTATCGACAAAACGCAAGGGGACGAGCTCGCGTTCAGTAAGGGTAGAGAGGGATTACATCCTCTTTTTTCGCATCGAGGCGGAACTCGGCGGGGGCTCCTTTGGGGACGATCGGTTTGCGCGGCACCACGGGTTTTAGTCTGTCGTAGCCAGAGCCGAGCGAAGGCCGAGTGTCCGCGTCGCCCTTGTGTGGCCAGAACGACATCGCGCGCTCGGCCAGGGCCGTGATCATCAACGAAGGGTTCACGCCGGGATTGGCTGGCATGACGCTGCCATCCATCACGTGCAGCCCAGGGTAGCCGAAGGCCCGCTGGTAGGGATCGACGACACCTTGGTCGGCCTTCTCGGCAATCGGCATGCCGCCGATGAAATGTGCCGATGCAGTCTTGTTGAGAACTTCGAACCACAGCGCGGTTTCTTCGGCGTGCATCTTCTTCGACAGCCGGTCGGCGAATTCTTCGACGACTGGGATATGCCGCGGCGGCGGCTCACCTTTCCCCTGGCGGCTGTGCAGCATGTCATCCTTCCAGTAAAGCTCAATCGACGTGTCAGTAGTCTGCATGCAAAGCATTACCATCATGCGTTCAGACCAATGTCGGGCGTCATCAATTCCGAGCACCTTGAGCGGATGCTCGGCGAACTCTTTTACCCAGTTAGCGGTAGGATGCTGCTGGTCGCCCTCCTGGTGCCAGGTGAACAGCAAAGCCATCAGGTTGTTGCCAACGCTGTAGTAAACCGGTTCGATACTGGTCTGGGCATCCGGCCACACTCCGGAAGTGATGGAGACGGAACCAGGCGTGATGTGGATACGCTCTGGATCCCGCTTCCAGACCGAGTACGGCATTTTTTGCGCGAGGAGCTGCTCGGAGTTTGTGCGGGCGAGCTGCCCGAGCTGATCCGAGAGATGCGGCAGGATCCCCTTGTGCCTCATATGGTGGAGGAGTTTCGCCGAGCCATACGCGTGCGCGGCGACGACTACCTGCTCCGCGGTGTATTTGTCGCGTTCGAGATGCGCGGTCCGTTGCAGCCAGCCGGGGTGACGCGTATGCACTTCGAATCCACCGCCATCGAGCGGCTTAACCTCATACACCTCATGCAATTCATGGATCTTTGCGCCAAACTTCTCCGCCAGGTAGAGGTAGTTCACCGTCAGCTTGTTTTTTGAGTCCTTCCCACAGCCGACCATGCAGTTGCCGCAATTGACGCACCCGATCCGCTTGGGGCCGACGCCACCGAAATACGGGTCTTCCGCTTCGACGCCGGGGCTGCCAAAGTAGACGCCGACGGGCGCTCGGTTGTACGACTTCGGAACGCCCATTTCCGCCGCGACTTCGCGGCACAGCCGGTCAACCTGCGTATCCATGTATGGGACCCGCACCACACCGAGCATGCGCTTTGCTTGATCGATGAAGGGCGCTAGTTCATCTGCCCAATCGGTGATCCCCGACCATTCTTTCGCTTCAAAGAACCTCTTGGGCGGCGTGTACAGCGTATTCGCATAGACGTGCGACCCCCCGCCTACACCGGCGCCACATAAAACGAAAACGTCGTCGAGGTACTCCAATCGCTGAATGCCATACATTTCAGCCTCGGGCTGCCAAAGGAACTTGCGAATATCCCAGTTGGTTTCGGGAAGATCCTCGTCTCTCCAGCGCTTCCCCGACTCCATCACGCCGACCCGAAAGCCTTTCTCGGTCGCCCGCATCGCGGCTACGCTTCCGCCAAAACCCGAGCCAATCACGATCACATCGTAATCGAATCCATTTCTTGCCATTTGATGGTTCCTCTGTCGCGGCCCGCCCCAAGCGTTCTCTAGACTCGAACCTGGATCTGCCCCTCCTGCTCTCGGACCTCGTAGGTCTCAAGCCCCTCTGTCGCCGGACCACGCAGGACTGCGCCCGACGTCACGTCGTACTGCGACCCGTGGCACTGGCACATGAGTGTCGTGCCAGTGAGCAGCCCTGCCGAGAGCGGGCAACCCTCATGCTTACAGAGATCTTCGAAGGCATACAACTGGCCCTGAACGCGCGCGATCGAGATTCGCTTCTTCAAATCCTCTAGGTAGTAAGGGTTGACATAGTTCTCGGGCAGACGGTCCGCATTATCAAGAGTTCGGAATTCAGTGCAGATTGCGGTGCTCAGTTGCGTTCTCCTTGCCGTTGACACATCTACCTCCGTGCTCCAGTAACAATTACAAAGCCGGTATCCGCCCGTTAAACTATATGGCGAAGCCCCGCAATTCCACTGGCACAAGTGACAGTTCTCGTATAAGGAGATGAAATCGCGCGCTACGCTTCACGTGTGCCAGGTCTCAGCTCCTCCGGTCATTCTCTGTTTTCGCAAGCACTTGCTCGAAAGCACGCACAGAAGATTTTCTAACGCGTTCCTACGCGACGGAAACTCCTTGCGAGCTAATCCACTTGATAACCTTCTCTGGCTGAATATAGATGTTCAGCTGACGTGAGCGACCGCAGAGGGACCGTTGAAAGCCCCTCAGGCTGTACCCAAACAGGTCACGTCGATTGTGTGTACCCAACTGCTTGCGGGCCGATTCGACGCGCTCGAGTTCAGTGGGTTGATGTGGGCAGACTGACTGAAAACGCAGTGTGGAGTTCCCAGTGCGGGTCCTTCGTCTCCCCCGTAGCACCACCAGGAAGGGGACTCAAATGCCATCTCCCCTTCTCCAGAACACTTCTCCTGTGCCGGCTGCCGGACAACCTGGGGACGGCCACCTCAGGTGCCGTCGGACTTTCCTGGCTCTGAAGTCTGCCTCCGTTCGCCGCTCGTGGTCCCCTGATACTGTGCGACCGCCTGTTCCAGGTCGAAGAATATTCGCTCATGACCCAAGGCCGCGCCCAGCGGCGAACGTCGAACCAGCGCCAGTACCCCGGGGTTGAGGCCCGTAAGACACAATGCTCTGCCATCGTCACGCACCTTCTCTTCCGCTGCGGCCAACATCTTCAGTGCCGTGTACTCAACGTCGAACACCGCGCTCATGTCTAGGAGGACAATGCGCGGATCAGCTTCGGTAATCAGTGCGTGTGCTTTTTGCGTCAGGTGCTCGGCGTTAGCGAAGAAAATCCGCCCTTCCGTGCGCAACAGCAGCAGCCCGGGGCAACTCTCGTCCAGTGGATGTCTCGGAGAGACCGGCCGAAAGACATTGGTCCCCGGTTTGCGTTTGAGGACATAGAGAGGCGGGTCGGATTCTTGATATACGAGCGCCAGGAGCGAGACACAAACGGCCACGAGGATACCCTGCAAGGTACCGAGCAGTACCACCCCGACCGACGCCGTGAGCGCCCACAGCAGTTCCATGCGTCGGATCTGACGGATGGCTCGAAATTCTGCGGGACGTATCAGTGTCATTGCGAATACGATGACCACGCCCGCCAGCGTAGCTTGCGGTATGTCGCCGATAAGCGGCGCGAGCAGCAGCATCGTGCCCAGTGCGAGAGCTGCGGTCACCCATTCCGCCAACTGCGTACGCGCGCCGGCGAGCCGGTTCACTGTTGTCTGCGTCGTTCCACCGCCAGCCGGCATCGCTCCCAGCAGGGCACCGCCGGCGTTGGCGACACCCGTGGCAAGCAGCTCACGGTTCACGATCGGCGCAGGCTCGTCGCCAGCGACAAACGCGCGGCCGGCTGCCGCCGTCTCTGTGAAGCTCATCAGCGCGATGGCCAGGGCCGCCGGCCATAGGTCCGCCAGAAACGACGGGTCGGGCAGGGTGAGGGTCGGCAAACCCGTGGGGATGTGACCGAGGGTCGCGACGCTATGAGCTTGCAAGACGAACAAATGCACTGCTGCGATCCCGGCGACCACCGCAATAAGCGCTGCTGGGACCCGCGGCCAGAGACGCCTCATCGCCGCCACCAATCCGATGGTCAGCGCGCCCACGGCGAGGGTGGTGATCGACGTCTGCGGAAGTTCTGTCCAGATGGCAGCGAGGTTGTGGAGAAAAGAGCCCTTGGCAATATGAATGCCCAAGAGCCTAGGCAGCTGCTTCGAGACGATCACGACAGCGATTCCCGCCTTGAACCCCGTCAGAACGGGTGCGGATATGAAGTTGGCGATGAAGCCCAGCCGCAGCAGCGCGGCCAGCACAAGAATCACGCCGACCAACAAGCTCAGCGTCGGTAAGGCGGTCAGAAAGCCCGCGGTATCACCTTGTGGCGCGAACTTGTCCAACGCCTCGCCCGTCAGTATGGCAAGTGTTGCCGTGGTGCTGACGCTGAGCGCGCGAGAGGTGCCAAGCCACGCGTAGATCACCATTGGCAGAAATGCCGTGTAGAGACCGACCTGCACCGGCAGTTCGGCAATGGTCGCATACGCTATGGCCTGAGGGATCACGACCGCGGCGGCCGTCAGGCCAGCAATCACATCAGCCCTTAGCCAGCCCCGCCGGTAATCCCGTAGCCACGCAGGGAAAAGGAGCCAACTGCGCCTTGCAGAAGTTCTTGAGTAGTTCGCCTCCATAGGATCCGCCGGCTCGCGAAAGGGATTCACTCAGGTGCTTCGACTGTTAGTAGGCAACTGGGCTGATGTTCCACCGGGCCCGCGGCGTGCTTCGAACACGCGGAGTGCATGCACCAGAAGGGCAGGGTCCAGGCCCTGGGATGACTTGCCCGAGCCCCCGCGCTCTTCGAGCATAAATCCTATCATGCGGCACGCACGACCTGCTCGGGTACCCATGTAGTGGCTGAGAAATTTGACAGTTGTAAACGCGACCCAGAGAACCACCATCGTAAACTATGGATCTATTCTGCAAGTCACGTCTTTCAGCATCTCATCTAGGCTCTTCTTGCGATGGTCGGCAAAATGGAGAGCAAAACGTCGGTGCGATGGATCGTCGTTCGGCCATATATCTTTTGGGCGCCATGCCCGTGGCTGCATCGATCGCCGGATGCCTGCGGGAGGCGGCTAACGCAAAAACCAAACGAGTGCCAGAAGAACCGCTACCCTCGTGGAACGATGGGGCTGCAAAGCAGGCGATACTCAACTTCGTAAAAACTACGACGGACGAGTCCAGTTCAAATTTTGTTCCGCCCGACCAACGCGTAGCGGAATTCGACCAGGACGGCGCCCTCTGGGTCGAACACCCCATGTATACGCAGGTTGTCTATTGCCTGGACCGAGTGCCAGAGGTGGTGAAGGCAAAACCGGAGCTCGCAAACGTCGAGCCGTTCAAGACCGTGTTGTCGGGGAGCCGCGATGCTCTTGCGAAACTGTCGTTCAAGGAATTGTTTGAGATTGTGATCGCAACGCAAAGCGGGATGACAGTGGAGGAGTACAGGGCCGATGTAGGAAGGTGGCTGGCGTCGGCCAAGCATCCGCGCTGGGACCGCCCCTATACCGAATTGGTGTATCAGCCGATGCTAGAAGTGCTGCACCATATGCGCCTCAACGGCTATAAGACGTTCATTGCAACCGGCGGTAGCGCAGGCTTCGTACGTGAGTACTCCCAGAGCGTATACGGCATTTCTCCAGAGCAGGTGTGCGGCACCGAGCAGCCATTCAAGTTCGGCTACGACAAGAATCAACGGCCCATCCTCACTCAGGAACCCAAGTTCATCCTCGACAATATGGAGGCTGGAAAAATCGAGGACTTTTGGTTGCTGTACGGGTGCCGACCGTACGCGGCGTTCGGGAACTCCTCTTCGGATGATCGGCAAATGTTGGAGTACACAGGGGCAGGCGAGGGCATGCGGCTCGCGATGCTGGTGCTGCACGACGATGCGCAACGTGAGTACGCCTACGGGCCGGCGCAGGGCCTGCCGGACACCGAGGTCGGTATCTTCAGCCAGGCGCTCTACGACGAGGCCAAGTCGAAGGGATGGACGGTAATCAGCATGAAGAACGACTGGAACCGCATTTTCAGTTTCAGTTGATGAGCCGCGCCAATTATTGATAAGCCACGGCGCCCCCTTACCCCGCGTCCGGTTGCAATTGTCCGTTCGTCAGCTACCGAAATCTTGTCTCTTTAGACCTGAATGGACTGTGGGCTGGTAAAATCAAGGGACTAAAAAAGGGCTGGAGCGTCGCCGAAACTCCCTTCCAAAAAAGAGCCACCTTCTTCCCGACGGCCCTGAGCCAAGATGAAGTGGGCCCAACAGCCATCCGCCGGAACTTCCGTGAGTATGGCTTCCGTTTCACTTTGCAGCCCTTTCTCTGCAAAGTGTGTCCATCGGAACTGTCTAAAATTCAAGGCGTTAGTCCGTTCCACATGCAGTCGTGGACATCCTGAGCGCATTCTAGAAGTGCGCTGCCTCCAGGGCTTTGGTCCACGTGTAGAGCGTGGTCCAGAAGTCATCGCTCAGAGCGCTGGCAGGCCTGTCAAATGTGACAGTTGCCCGCCAACCTGCACTGGTTTGGAATGCCTAGGGGATATTTGCTCCGTTCAGCACCACCGAAAATGCCGTATATCGCGTTTAGACACCACTGGCTCCGAGCCGGCACACCGCTTTTGCTGTTGATCCTGCTCCCATGCGTATGCATTGCCGCGCGGCAGAATCCGCGTGCGACAGGAGACGAGACGCAAGCATCTTCGGTGAATCAGAATCCGGAACAACCAGCCAACTCGACTGAAGCCTTAGAGAAGGCCACCCAAAATCCAGTTGCCAGCCTCATCAGTGTGCCGCTTCAGAACAACACGAACCCAGGCATTGGCCCGTTTGAGCGCAATCAAAACGTGCTCAACGTTCAGCCGGTAATTCCAATCCCGGTAAGTGAGAACTGGAACCTGATTATTCGCTGGATCGCGCCAATCATCTGGCAACCTGCCCCAGGGACACCAAACCTGGAAGTATTTGGGATTGTAGAAGGCACACCTCCCTACCTAGCAGGCCAAGCTGTCGAGAAAAGCGCAGGGGTGTTTGGCTTCGGAGACATGACCCCCACATTCTTTTTCTCCCCCGCCAAACCGCACAAGTTGATTTGGGGAGCCGGGCCATATTTCGTTTTGCCGTCAGCGACGAGTAAGGTCCTGGGGCAAGGAAAACTCAGCATGGGGCCTTCCTTTGTTGCTCTCGCCCAGCCAGGTCATTGGACAATCGGTGCGCTGGTCAACAACGCGTGGTCGGTGGCCGGCCCGTCAGGCCGGGCAGCCGTGAACCAGATGATCCTCCAATATTTCATTAACTACAATCTAAAAAAAGGCTGGTACCTCACGACCCAGCCGATCATTAGCGCCAACTGGCAGGCCGCGAAGGGAAATGTGTGGACGGTGCCGGTGGGCGGCGGCGTGGGTCGGCTTATGAAGCTAGGCTTCCAGCCAGTGAACCTTTCCGTGCAGTTCTTTGGCAATGCCGCGTACCCATCCCACGGGTCCCCTTGGCGCATGTGCTTGCAGCTTGCCTTCCTCTTCCCGAAGCTCAGTAAGGAAGACGAAAAGGCGATACTGGAAAAACGACTGAAGGAGCTTGAACAGCAAGCTCCTCAAAAACAGTAATGTCGCAGATGTCCGCCTCACCTGTACAGCATCCCGGGACCGAGAGTCTCTCCGCTGTCTCAGATCGAGTTTAAAGCCCAGTTTGTGTGCGCTGGGGCGGCTAGGGAACGACGCAATTCTTTCGCTCGCATATTGGTGGGGCCGCTTTGGCTGCAACCGAAGTCACGGACTGAAAAACGCTGAGCCCATCTCGTGTAGCGGAAAGTGTACCTACCCACGGTCATAAAACATCGCACACGGTAGCAGAGTGGAAAGGCAGACTTAGCCTCTACTGGCGCGGCAATTCAACAAGGTAGCGCGGCGTCGCATTCGGTAGTAGAGGTACGCGCCGCACCTGTTAACCGAAGGGTTGCAAGTTCGAGTCTTGCCCGGGGAGCCATCTGCTTCTAAATCAGCCATTACGGACGTGGTTTGCCAGTCTGCGCTCCAGTGTCACGGAAATGTCACGCGTGTCTGCTGTGAATCTGGTGCTCGGACGCCACGCTATTTCAACAAACTGTACACATCGACTTCACCGCGTGCCCCGAAGTAGACGCGTCCGTTCACGACGAGAGGAAACACGAAACGCGTGGCGATAGGACCATGATCGCGTTTAGCGTTCTGTTCGGAAGTGTAGATTGGCTCGGCGATGTTCCCGGCATCGAAGGCGTACAGTATCGCGGGTCTGTCCGCGCCGTTCCATGTTTTTGTCGAGATGGCCCACACGATAGCGTCGCGATTTCCGTTCGCGGAGACGGACGGCGTCGCGCCCGGATTGTCGAACTTAATCGTGGAAGATCGCATCGGCAGGAGTTGGCCATCCTTGACGGCGTAATCGCGCAGGAAATCATCGCTGCACGCGAAGAACACGTGGCCATTCCAGTAGGCCATCGCACCATAGCCGCCCCCAGACATCTCGATGCGCTGAACCACAGCATCCGCGTCATTGTGAAATTCGCCCATTTTGTCGCGGTCGATTACGTAGATTTCGGCGCCTTTCGTCGGCTGCAATAACAGATGAGGATGAGAACCCGGCTGATCCGGCAGAAGCAGCGGCCCGCTCGAACCCAAATCGGCATCGGCATCGCTGATTTGCGCCTGATCGTGCGGAGTGAAGAAGTCCCGGACCGCAATTGATGAACCGTGGAGGGTTACTTTCAGGACGGAATCGCCGTAATCTCGGCCACTTGACGCTGCGTCGAACGTGCCGTTGCCGGTTGGAATATAAACGTAGCCCGCGGCGTCAACAGCTGGCCCTGTGTCGCTGGCCCAGATTCCTCCCTCATCGCCATCCGGCGTCACGTTGAGCACCGCTTTTTGCGCCAGCGTGCTTGCGTCATAGGCCATGATCCAGCCATGATAGGGATCGACATCGCACGAAGAAGCCCACGTCAGATACACAGTTCCATTCGTGAGCACGAGCGCAGCGCGCGGATTTTCCCGTAACGCGTCGAAGCGAACTCGCCCGTCTGTTGCCGCTGCGCCGCGCCCCGGAACAGAGGCAGTAATGAGCTTTGGCCCTCCGAATTTCTCGACGCCCGACGTGATCGCCAACGCGTGCAAATGCTGGAAGTATTCACTTCGAGTTAGCATGCGGCCGATCATCGTCCGAGCTAACACGTATAGAGTCCCCGTTTTCATGTCGATCACGGGCGTGGATGTGATCCCGACTTCAGGCTGAATAAAAGGACACTGCACGTCCTGCGCGGGAACAGTCGCGACGCTCTGCTTCTTGTCGAGAAAGCTGACGTGCCACAGCGGCGTGTCGTTCAGTCGGTTAGCATCGAACGCGTAGACGCTGTCGTGTTCAGTGGCTACGAACAGCACGTCGTGTTTGCCCTTACCGGGGATATCGAGCGCCGGGACAAACAGCGGCTGCGCGTACACCGCACCGTCAACCCGGAACGCTCCAGCCTTCCCGAACTTCTTTGAGTTCACGTTTCGTGGAGTCAGGATTTCCTCGTTCAGCGCCGCGCCAGTGCGGGCATTGTTGTATTGCGACGTAACAACCTGTCCGGTAGCAGTTCGCGCTGCGAGCGCCAGCTGGAGAGCCATGAACAAGACGATCCGGATTCTCATTTGAA
>Ga0187783_10004018_pt1 | contig 10882 bp, 10 predicted proteins | sample 1015_SJ02_MP02_2_FD_132471 | JGI IMG/M metagenome (GOLD analysis project Ga0187783, IMG submission 132471) | Tropical peat soil microbial communities from peatlands in Department of Meta, Colombia - 1015_SJ02_MP02_20_MG | ecosystem: Environmental > Terrestrial > Soil > Wetlands > Peat | place...
CCCCACGGCATTGACCTTCCACAGGTCACAAACGCGGCACGCGATTACGATCTCGTCGTGCTGCATACGTCAACGCCTTCCTTCAGTTCGGATCTCAAGACGATCGAGGCCCTTAAGGCGAGCAAGCCGGATATTAAGGTCGGCCTGATCGGCGCAAAGGTTGCCGTCGATCCGGAGGGCAGTCTTGCCGCATGTAATCATATCGACTTCGTGGCTCGCAACGAGTTTGATTTTTCTATCAAGGAGATAGCCGAAGGTCGGGAGCTGAGCAGCGTTGCCGGGATCTCCTACCGAAACCGCGAAGGTGTCATTGTCCACAATGACGAGCGGTCCATTCTCGCGAATATGGACCTGCTGCCGTTCGTTACGCCGGTTTATCAGCGCGATCTCGATATCAGCAAATATTTTATCGGCTATCTGCTGCATCCCTATATTTCAATCTATACCGGCCGCGGCTGCAAATCGCGTTGCACATTCTGCCTGTGGCCCCAGACGGTCGGCGGGCATCGCTACCGGACGCGCAGCGTTGGTCATGTCGTCGAAGAAATTGCGTGGGCCAAGCAGGCATTTCCAATGGTGCGCGAGTTCTTCTTTGATGACGACACCTTTACCGACAACGCGCCACGCGCCGAGGCCATCGCCAAAGAACTTGGCAAACTCGGCGTAACCTGGTCTTGCAACGCCAAGCCCAATGTCGCGCGCGATACCCTCAAGGTACTGCGCGATAACGGATTACGGCTTTTGCTGGTCGGATACGAATCCGGCAATCAGCAGATCCTGCACAACATTAAGAAGGGCATCCTGATCGAGCGGGCCCGAAAATTTACGAAGGATTGTCGCGAACTCGGCATCGCCATTCACGGCACCTTCATCATGGGGTTGCCGGGCGAGACCAAGGAAACAATCGAGGAGACGATCCGTTACGCCTGCGAGATCAATCCCAACACAATTCAGGTGTCACTGGCGGCTCCCTACCCAGGCACGTTCCTATATCGGCAGGCGTTAGCGAACGGCTGGCTCGACACGGCAGATCCCGATTTGGTGGGGGCGGACGGCGTTCAAATTGCACCACTTCATTACCCGCACCTGAGCAGCACGGAAATCTTCGATTCGGTGGAGAAACTGTATCGCTGCTTCTACTTCCGTGCCGGCAAGATCGCGGCAATCGTCGGCGAGATGGTTGCAAGCCCGCAGATGATGAAACGGCGACTGCGCGAGGGGGCCGAGTTTTTCCGTTTTCTGCGCGAACGCCGGAGGACGGCACGCTGCGCCAGCTGATCGTCACGGCCGACGATTTCGGGCTCGCCCCCGAATTGAATGAGGCTGTCGAGATCGCGCACAGCGACGGTATCCTCACCGCCGCAAGTCTCATGGTTGGCGGTGCCGCGTTCGATGACGCGGTGTCGCGAGCGCAGCGGTTGCCCACATTGCACGTCGGACTGCACATCGTGCTCGTGGACGGCACGCCGGTATTGCCGGCCAAGCAAGTGCCGGACCTCGTCGATACCGCTGGTCGTTTTCGTAATGATTTATTGCGTCTGGGAGCCGGCATCTTCATGGTTCCGCGAATGCGCCACCAGGTTGCTGCGGAGGTCGGTGCCCAGTTCGAACGGTACGCCGCAAGTGGGCTCGCATTTGATCACATCGACGCTCACCGCCATTTTCACCTTCACCCGACCATCTGCGATATCATTCGTCGGATCGGTCAACGCTATGGGGTCAAGTCACTTCGGGTGCCATTGGAGCCAACCGACGTTCTGGCGCAGGTCGAGTTCGGCACAATCGGACTAGAAGCGCGCCTCGCAGGAAAATTTGCTGCGTGGACGGCGAGACGATTGCGCAGACGAGGTTTTTTGATGGCCGATCAAGTGTTTGGCTTGGCCTGGTCGGGCGCCATGACAGCGAAACGGGTTGAAAGGCTTATGGCCCGCCTGCCAGACGGGGTAAGTGAGATTTATTTTCATCCGGCGACGTCCAATCGTTTTGAGGGCGCCGCAGGCGGCTATCTTTATACCGAAGAATTGGCCGCCCTGATCGATCCCGACGTCCGTGCGGCCGTTCGCAACCAAAATCTGCGTCTGACATCGTATTCAGAGCTCGCGGGATCATAAATCTCCCGCGCTGAACTGCGGCGAGCGGAGGACAGCAGTTGGCATTTAGCAAAAAACACCATCGAAGGATGCGTATATGCATCGTGGTGATCCTAATAGCCACGTTCCCAATCGACGACATTGAGCATTGGCTCGCTGTCGATATAGGCGCGCAAATTCTGACAAAAAATGTCGATGGCACCATGTCGATTTTGATCAGTGGCTGCGGAAATGTGCGGCGTGATGAGTACCCGAGGATCGGACCACAGCCGCGCTATCGGGGTGCGTTCGAATTCGCCGACATACACATCAAGCACGGCGCCGCGGAGGTGATCGCTTTCGATCGCGCAGGCGAGCGCCTCTTCATCTACGATCTCCCCTCGGGCGACGTTGATGAGCACGCTTGCCTTCTTCATCGCCGCAAACCGCTCGCTGTTGAAAAGACCAGTCGTCTCCGGTGTCCATTGACAACAGATAACCACGAAGTCGCTTTCGGGTAGCAAGCGATCCAGATCGCCGGGTCCGCCAAGCTCGGTAAATCCGGGTGGCAACGGAACGCCGGGTTGAGGCGAGCGGCGGGTGCCGACCACCGTCATCCCCATCGCCGCGCAAAGCTTACCGACGTTGCGTCCAATCCCTCCGGCCCCCACGACGCAGACCGTCTTACCTTCAATTGAAACCGACCGGTAGCCGCGATGGTTAAATGCGCCCAGTTCACGGTCGATGGCGGCGCGGTCGAGGCCTTTGGCGAAATACAGAATTCCAGCAAGGACGTACTCCGCCATCGCCGTGGTATTTGCCACGCCCCGCGAGGTCGTCACCACGACTGAACTGCCCCATAGGTCGCCCAAGATGAGATTGCTGGCTCCGGCCGGGCGTTGATGAAACCACTTAAGCTTTGGTGCCCTCGCTTGCAGGTCCAGCGGATATGGCCAGCCCCCGAGGATGACCTCTGCTTCGGCGAGGAGCCGATCGCGATCCTCGCGCGTTCCCGAGCCGATAGCATTCGGCGCCAGGTAACGGGCCGAGGTAAAGGCCGGCCACGTTTCTCGGATCTCGCCGTCGAACCATCCTCCGATGTCGGTCAATTCGATTGCCGGATCCGTCGCCTCGATCTTCGTACGGTCATCGGCACTGATACTTTGAATGCAAAGGACCTTTATTCGCCGCATGAGTGAGGGTTCCCGAGGAAGTCAGCGCAGGCGCAACAGGTGCGCCAGTCAGCAAACCATCTAACACTCGAAGCTTCGGCAGTACTATAGTTTCGAGGCCCGCAGGCGTCTTGCCTGCTTTCGAATTGTCGCCCGCCTGGAGCTAATAAAATGCGGATTGCCGCCCGATAGTCCTAAATGTGACCAGGCCGCGTTGACGGCCAGATGACTCTGGTCCCGCCGAGCTGTCCGGCCGGAAAGGCAACCGTTTGCATCGGCTTCGACGCCCGTTGGGATCAGCTTGTGGTATCATCGGCGAGGGTCGACACGCTCTCGCCAAAAAAACTTGTTCTCGGCCTTGTGCCTTGTCACGATGGGTAAACAGGCGAGAGTGCCGAGACCCGCAGCCGAGCCCAAAATAGGAACATCGCGCGGTCAATCATGGCCTCCTTAATAGCGTCAAGAACGTCTGCGCCCTTTGAGGTTGAGGGAGGCCAGATCGCGGATATCCTCCCGGACGCGTCCGGGATCCGGGTCTTCAAAGGAATTCCTTATGCTGCGCCGCCGGTCGGCGAACGGCGCTGGAAGGCACCTGCGCCGGTCGAAAGATGGAGTGGACTGCGCAGTGCCACTGAGTGGGGGCCGCGCTGCGTGCAGAGCAGTCGGCTTGGCAACCTCGATCCGCTCAACGCGCGGATGGATGAGGACTGTCTTTATCTGAACGTGTGGACAGGTACGAGGAGTACGAATGACAAGCTGCCGGTCATGGTTTGGATTCATGGCGGCAGTAACCTCAATGGCGCGGGCTCCCAGCCTGAATACGACGGCGCCGGTCTTGCCCGAAAGGGCGTGGTGGTAGTGACCATCAACTATCGGCTCGACGTCTTCGGTTTCCTGGCCCATCCGGAATTGACAAAGGAGTCGGGCACCAATTCCTCCGGCAACTACGGACTGCTTGATCAGATTGCGGCACTCAAGTGGGTACAGAAATACATAGGCGCGTTCGGCGGGGACCCCACTCAGGTGACTGTGTTCGGGCAGTCGGCTGGAGCATTCAACATTAGCCTGCTGATGGCATCACCCTTGACGAAGGGCCTGTTTGCACGCGCCATCGGCCAGAGCGGGGGTGCGCTTACTCCGATCGCATCGTTTGGGCCAAAGCCACTGAAGCTCGGCGAGCAAGAAGGCATCAAATTTACCGAGACCTTAGGTGCGAAGTCGCTGACCGAAATGCGGGCCAAGTCGGCCCAGCATTTGCTCGATGCGGCTGTCGCACGGCCGATGATTTACGGTTTTGGCGTCGTCGACGGTTGGGTAGTGCGCGAGCATCCTGCGTCAGCTTATGCTCATGGAAGATACAACGATGTACCGTTGCTGGTAGGTTGGAATGTCGACGAGGGCACTCTTTTTGCGGCGCGTGTTCAATTTCCCGTGGACGCTCCGCCCTACGCCGAGCGGATCCGTGCCCAGTTCAAGGACAAGGCTGACAGAATTTTGACGCTCTATCCGCCCGGATCGACGCCGGCCGACGAATTCGCGTCATTTGCAGCATTGCTTGGCGACGAGATTATCGATTACGGCGCCTGGGCCTGGTCCGAGCGCGCGGCAGCAAGCGGAAATTCGCCGGTCTATCGCTACTATTTCACGCGGCGGCCGCCCGGCGCGCCCCAACATTCGCTCAATCCACTAACGGCACCCGGCGTGTTTCATTGCGCCGAGCTTTATTATGTCTTCAATACTCTCCATGTCACGGGCTGGCCGTGGGAGCCGGCGGATCGGCGCCTCGCCGATGCCGTGTCCTCCTACTGGACCAATTTTGCCAAGACTGGTGATCCCAATGCGCCGGACCTGCCGAACTGGCCGACCCACAAGCCGGGCGGAGGACATCCGGTGATGGAACTCGGCGCCGATGTCGGGCCTAGCGCCGAGCAACATCGCGATCGCTACGAATTTTTCGACGCATTCTACCGCGTTGCGAGCGGCAAATAATCGCCGCGAGCTTGCGGTCGCTTGCCGCATGATTCAAGTCGCTCAGCAGGCGACCACGCACTCAACACCCGCAACGCGTTGCCGACAGGCGGTTGCGGTCAGCCAGTGCATCAGGCTGATATTCAACTGCGGTTCCATCGATCCTTGTAGAACTGAAGGCCTTGCTTGGCGGTTTCCGGTCTCAAGCGGATGAAATTCATTCTGGCGCTCTCAATGTCCTGCGGTGAGGCGTGGCCAGCGGTTCTCAGCAACAGGAGTTGCTTTGCGGTGGGCCACGTGAGATCTGCCGCCTTGGCGACGATCAAAATGGTGTCTGTCGGCTCGCTCGAGAGGAGACGGCTGACCGCACCGATTGGAAGCCGGACCACGACCGCGAGTGCTACTACGGTTTCCTCAAACTTTTCGGCTTTGGCGAATTCCAGTATGGCGGTGTCGTCAAGTTGGCCGGCGTCCGCTGCCGCCTTTACGGTCGCCTTCGCTTGTGAATAGTCACGTGATTGCTGCTTTGAAGCGCGCTCATTCGCGGCAATCGCCTGGACGATGCGCTCAGCCAGGCGTGGATTGGTCTCTGCGAGCCTCAATCGGACCGGTTCAGGTGCAATTGCAATCAGTGTTTGAAAATGGCGCTCAGGGATATCAGGGCGCACTGCTACGTGCTCGGCAAGGCTCGCGTCTTTCGCAGCGAAACCAACGAGGCTCTCGTAGCCTCGTTCAGAGACGCGCGCACTGGAATTGGTTGCCACGGTTTTGGCGATTTGCTGATCGCCGCGCGTAAGCAATGCGTCGGTAACGTGCTCATTGAGATTTTGGCGCTTGGCGATCGCGAGCATGTGGCGCCGATCTTTTGTCGACGCCAAATTGACCAACTGCGCTTGATTCAACTGGTTCGAGTTCGTCAGGACCGGAGCCGCGACGTCGATGGCTTCGTCGTCGGCAAGACGACCAATGACATTGACTGGGGCGTTATCGATGACAGCCAGCCGCCCGGAGAGTTCGACCCGCGCAGAGACATCCGTGTCGTCCAACAGCCGCCCGAAGACGTTGCCGAATAGCGTGACTTGCTCGTCGTTGTAGTTGGGCGCGTTGCCGACAAAGAGATCCGTAACTTGGCGTAATGTTTCTTGGCGTCGGCGATCCGGACGAGATCGCATTGCTTCATCGAGATCAGCGATAAGTGAAACGTCGCCACTCATTGGACACCAGCTGTACGGGCGGCCGGGATACTAATCGAGGCAACGTTAACAAACCACTTACCGCCGGTGCCGACGGTCCCGATCGGCTTCGCCACTGCGTCACCGATCTGACGCGGCGTCCCACCGTTACGCGTCGCGTCGGTCAGGCGACAGCGAGGGCGGTTGCGAGCCGGAGCTTTCTGCAAAGCCACCAGACCTCGGATGTGCAGCGAGTTGGAATTCCGTAGGCCGGACCGGCGCCGAAGATGTCTGTCGGTGGCATGGCATTTGCTCGTTCCGACCGGTACACTGACCTGCCTACAATCTGAATTCGGTGCTTTGAATCCTCAAAATCGTGCTCCGCCGAACTCTGCATCGGCGCGACGGGGGAGAACAAATGTACATCCAGGACAATGACGCGTTGGAACGTGAACTCGATGCCTTGCTGGCCCGAGAGGGAATTTCGGTGCCGCCTGACCGCAGGGCGGGGGTGGTTGCCGGCTATGCTGAATTCAAACGCATGAGCGCGCTCGTGCGGCAGCCAAGAATGGCAGCGAGCGAGCCATCGAACATTTATAGCCTCGACGTCATCCTGCGGAGCGTCTGACCATGCTGGCGGCCAAGCCTCTCTATGAACTCTCCATCGCAGACGCCGGCAAACTGCTGCGCAGTGGCGACCTCACGTCCGTGGCGCTCACCGAGCATGCGCTGCAACGCATCACAGCGTTGAATCCTTTGCTCCATGCGTTTGTATTGGTAACTCCCGAGCGCGCCCTCGCCGACGCCGAGCGGGCCGATCACGAACTCGCGAGTGGTATCGATCGAGGTCCGCTGCACGGAATTCCCTACGCGTTGAAGGACATCTATGAGACCGCAGGCATCCGGACGACATGCCACTCTAAGTTACGAATGGGCTATGTGCCTGATGCCGACGCGACCGTCGAGCTCAAGCTTAAAGCAGGAGGCAGCGTTCTCCTCGGTAAGCTCGCTACTCACGAATTCGCCTTCGGCGGACCGAGCTTCGACCTGCCATTTCCACCCGCGCGCAATCCCTGGAACCTCGATCACTTCACCGGAGGATCATCGTCCGGATCAGCGGCCGCAGTAGCAGCCGGCCTGGTGCGTATGGCCATGGGTTCGGACACCGGAGGTTCGATCCGCGGACCCGCCTCCTACTGCGGCACTGTGGGATTGAAGCCGACCTATGGGCTGGTGTCGCGTCGTGGCGTGTACCCGCTCTCCTACACGCTCGACCATTGTGGCCCACTCACCGCGACGGTCGAGGACGCCGCACTCACAATGCAGGTGATCGCCGGCCATGACCCTCGTGACCCGGCAAGCCACGACGGGCCCCTCCCCGATTTCACCGCGTCAATCGGCCAGGATCTCACCGGGCTGCGTATCGGCTACCCGCGTCATTTCTTCGTCAATGCGGACGGAGTTTCTACGGAAGTTGTTAATTCCATCGACGCTGCAACTCAACAACTCGCTGCACTTGGCGCCGCGATTGATGAGATTCGGATTCCGGACTTTGAACTGTTCAACTCCTGCGGTCGCATCATCCTTCTGGCCGAGGCCTATGCGATTCATGAGCACGATCTTAAGACGCGACCGCTCGATTACGGGCGCTACACTTATCAACGGATGATTGTCGGCGCGACGATCAGCGCCGCTGATCTCGTTCAGGCGCTGCGGCTACGACGCGAACTTGCAACGCAGTTCAACAAGGAAATACTCGGCAAGTACGATGCCGTCATTACCGCGAGCGCACTCACTCCGTCACCACGCTTAGACGAGTTCTCGGCAGACGCGCCGCTCAAGACAGCAGTTCAGACGATCCCATTCAACGTGACGGGAAATCCGGCGCTTTCCATCGCAACCGGTTTTTCCTCGAGTGGACTGCCGCTCGGCATGCAAATCATCGGCCGGGCTTTTGACGAGCCCACTTTATTTCGCATTGGCGCAGCCTACGAGAGGGCGGCCGAGTGGATCGCCAGGCGACCCCGGCTGGAACTGCCGATTGCGGTGTGAGATTTAGGGCCGCTCCGCCGAGACCGACTGGTTTGTCGATTTTGGCAACGCCGCGTGTTGATATGTAACCCCAACGACGACAGCGACGTTCTGGGTGCCTTTGCGGGAGCTTGCGATGTCGCGCAACGTGATGCTACTGATCGACGGCACATCCCATGGATGAGACTCAATGCCAGCGTCGGCCCGAACGCCACCGGCGTTGAGGCCAGCAATCAATGTGAGGAGCCGCACATGACCAAAGTTACCTATGAGATCGTCGAGCACGATGGGGGCTGGGCATACCGCGTCGACGGCGTGTTCTCCGAGACGTTTCCGAGCCACGATCTGGCCCGCAGGGCCGCGGAGCGAGCGGCGAGAGAGCAAATCGTCCCTGGAGAAACGACTGCGATCTCCTACGAGGATAAGGACGGTCGCTGGCACGAGGAACTGTCGCCAGGCAAAGATCGGCCCGACACCGATGTCAGCGGATGAGTAATGTCCGTTTCGCTGGTGAATGCGCGTACGGAAGGAGAAAGACCATGCCGGATCTTGCAGACGCGAACCGGTGGCCCGAGTTGCCCTTGGCGGCTTGGAAGGACACCTGCGATACGCTGCATCTGTGGACTCAAATCGTTGGCAAGGTGCGCTTGGCCCAGACGCCGTGGATAAACCACTCCTGGCACGTGGTACTCTACGTGACGGCACGCGGCCTGACGACTTCACCCATTCCATATCGTGGTCGCGCGTTCCAAATCGATTTTGACTTCATCGACCACGTATTGTGGGTAAGAACGAGCGACGGACACTTCCGTCAAATCATGCTGACGCCGAAGTCAGTGGCAGAATTTTTTAGTGAGCTTTTAACCGCGTTGGCTGAACTCGGGCTTGATGTGCACATCAGCACGATGCCGTGCGAGATCGCCGGCTGTATCCCCTTCGATCAGGACAACACCCATGGCTCCTACGACCGAGATTATGCCAATCGCTTCTGGCGCACTCTGCTCTCGGCACACGAGGTGCTCAAGCGATTCCGTTCTGGCTTTGTCGGCAAAGTAAGTCCGGTACATTTTTTCTGGGGTAGCTTCGATCTTGCGGTGACCCGCTTTTCCGGAAGACGAGCGCCACCGCATCCTGGCGGCGTGCCACACTTACCGGACGTCGTCACTCGCGAAGCCTATTCGCATGAAGTGTCCAGCGCTGGCTTCTGGCCAGGCGGGGGCGGACCAATGACGGATGCAGCATTCTATTCCTATGCCTATCCGCCACCCGAGGGCTTTGCGTCCGCTGCCATACGCCCGGCAGGCGCGTACTTTTCGAAGGAGTTGGGCGAATTCATTTTGCCTTACCAGATGATGCGCACGGCGTCCGACCCAGAGAGCACGCTGATGGCATTTTTGCAGAGCACATACGAAGCAGCGGCGAATCTCGGTCATTGGGACCGAGCCGCCTTGGAGTGCCCGTTCGGCCAAGCTGGGTATCCCCGCCCTGTCCTTTGATAGGCTTGGGGCAATTGTTATCAATTGTTATGATGTAGTCAGGAGGAGAACCATGTTCATCGCCATGAACCGCTTCCGAGTTAAGAAGGGATCGGAAACGGCCTTTGAACAGGTATGGCTGACCCGTGACACCCAGTTGCAGTCGGTGCCGGGGTTCATCGAGTTCCATCTGCTCAAGGGTCCCGAAGCCGAGGATTACACGCTCTACTCGTCTCATACGACCTGGCAAAGCAAGGCTGCATTTGAAGCCTGGACGAGGTCGGAGGAATTCCGGGCAGCTCACCGCGACGCTGGACAGAACAAGCCGCTCTATCTCGACCATCCGCAGTTTGAGGGATTTGAAGTCTGTCAGACGATCCGCGGTGACCGAACGGCGCTCGCCTAAATCTCAGCTAATCCAATTAGCACGTCGATGATCGCGGGGATCGCACTCAAGCGGATCGCCGATACGGGTCGGCGCAGGACCATGTTCTGTTGCCGTTAGAGAACGTCAAGGATATTCCACGAGCGTCCAACTACTCGGGTGGTCGCCGACGCCGGACCGGCATCGCTACGGGTATCAAAGTGCTCGGCCGCAACCGTGCTAGATGGACGAAACCGCCGGTGCGCCCGGCGCAGTTTCCGCGGACCAAACTCAAAGTTCCAGTCCAGTCGTGGACCGGATGGTTCCCGCAGGACACCGGTCCAGGCGGTCGCGGCCTCACCGCAAACCCGCCGGCGACTGCCGCCCCTACCGGGGGCTCGGCCTCCTAGCAGCCACAGCCGTACCCGCCATACCCGCCGCCGTACCCGCCATAGCCGCCACCATAGCCATATCCCGCGTAAGGATAGTATCCGGAATACGGGTAATATCCGCCGTAAGGATAATATCCGTATCCGGCAGGATACCCCCCATACCAAGGTCGTCCCCAACCTCCATAATAGCCTCGCCCCCAAACCCCCAAAACAACCCCCCCCCCCCCCCCCCCCCTCCC
>Ga0187783_10004019_pt1 | contig 10882 bp, 9 predicted proteins | sample 1015_SJ02_MP02_2_FD_132471 | JGI IMG/M metagenome (GOLD analysis project Ga0187783, IMG submission 132471) | Tropical peat soil microbial communities from peatlands in Department of Meta, Colombia - 1015_SJ02_MP02_20_MG | ecosystem: Environmental > Terrestrial > Soil > Wetlands > Peat | place...
CGCAACGACGCCGTTCTGAAAGAACGGTTCGTCGAAGTAGCTCACGTCGTCGACGATCACCTTGCAGCCGGCGGCAGCGAGCGCAAGGATGCCGTTGGCGAAGTCCTGCTCGCCGTCGAAGGCGGTGTAAAATGCGAGATCGGCACCGGGGGCGATGTCGTGGATGATCTGCATCATCGCCCGCCCCTCGTCGGTGCCGCCCGAGGGGAGGTCCTTGAGAATCTGGATGTCGGAGGCGGGCGGCAGCGCCCCGTCCGCCTCGTCGGCGGCGGCGCCGCCGAGATCGTTGAAGCTGTCGGAGAGGACGCCGACCTTGATCCCGGCGCCGGTGTCGCTCAGGCCGCTCTCGCCGAGGGCCGCCTGGACCTGGGCGGGGGTCGCACCGCTGGCGCCGACGGCCGCGCCGGTGATGGCTGGCGGGATCGTGCCGGGAGCCGGGTTTGCCAGCGTCGCGACATCTGCGATCCCGGCAGCGGGCGGCGCGGACGGACTGGAAGATGGTGCCGTGGATGGGACAGCGCCGCTCACGGGTGCGGTTGTGCCCAGGCCGAAGTTTTGGCCAGCCCAAATTCCTGTGGCGGCTGCAAACGCGCCCGCCGGCGGGGCGCCCGCGGCGCCGAAACCCGAGAAGGACCCGGCGGCGGTGCCGGAGAAATCGGGCACCCCGTCCGCCGAATGGTGCAGCAAGTCGTAGGGCGTATGGCTGGCAGGCCCGATGCCTTCGCCGCCTCGGCTGCCGACGAACAGGTCGCGGCCCGTCGCCTGCGTCATTGCGGGCACGGCCACGCCGAAGACGTCGCCGGTGCCCGCTGCCGCCGTCCCGCTGTTCCCGGTGAGGTCGGCGGACGGGTCACCGTTGCCAAACGCGACGGAGCCGTCGATCGCGCCGGCGGCGCCCTGCGTGTACTGGCCGAAGTAGCTCTCGCCTTCGTCGAGCGCGCCGGAGAGCAGCGCCTGTCCGTCGCTTTCCCCGTTACCCACGTCGATGTTGACAGGCTGTTTCGGCATCATGCTCTCACCTGCGGCCGGGGCAATCCCGGCCGACGGCCGGACGACGCACACGACCTGAAACCGCGCGACGCGCTCGCCCTACGGACCTTGGCACGGGCGTTGAGCGAATCGCCCGATCGTCCCGCCCACCGGTAAGCAAGAGGTTAACGGAACGTTGCCGACGCTTCAAAGGCCCGGGTGCCGCGACATTCGGGCAATTCAAGGGCGGAGTGTGGAACATCCGCTTCACGCCGCGCACGCGGCAGGACGGATAGGATCACAACAGTCGCGCAAAAATTCCCCGCCGCCTCTTGCCGGAGGCGACGGGGATATTTTGCCTCAGACTCGCGCGTGGTCTACTGCTGGCCGGGCGATATCGAAGTTGGCGCGGTGCCGGCCGAGCCGTTACCGAAGATTCTGTTGGTCAGATAGGACGAGGTCGCCCCACTGATCCCGGTGGTGTTGAACGTGATGTCGTTGTCGTTGAGGACGACCGTTCCAAGGGCCTGCACGCCGATATTGTTGTTGCTGATTTCGTTGTGGCTGGCGAACAGCTTTGCGCCCGGATCGGCCTCGACGCCGGAGCTGGTGCCGCCGCCCCCGGCCATGACCGACCGACTGAGCGTTACACTGTTGCCGCTCGCTACTGCAAGCCCGAATTTCAGGGCGCCATAGACATGGACGTTGTCGATGCTGACGTTCGTTGTGGCGGTCGAATTGACGACAATGCCGGCGTTACCGACATTTTCGATCCTCGTGTTGTTTATTGCCGCGAACGAACCGGCGGCGCTCGTCGAGATGGCGATGCCGTTGGTGTTGAAACCGGTGATGTCGCAGTTATCCACGATCAACGCCTCGCCCGAGGTGAAACTGATGGCGGTGATGCCGGCGGTGCCGGGACTGCTGCCGTTGCCGAGCAGGCCCTGGAACCTGATGTTGCGGAGGATGACGATGTCGGTCGAGCCGGCGGCAATGTTCATTCCGTTGGTGCCCGACACCAGGGTCGAGGCGACTGCACCGCCGCCGCCATCGAGTGTGATGGACTTGGTGATGGTCAGCGCCCCGAAGCCGCCGTCATCGAGATTGTCGATCTCGCCGCCCGCCGCGGTCTTCACTATGGCGCCGGCCCAGGTCTTGCACGGCGCGGTACGGCTGCACGGGTTGGCGTCGTCGCCCACGCCGGACACCCAGGTGCGCGTCGCCTGCGCCTGCGCCGGCGCAGCGTAGAAGAGGGGCGTCAGCATCGCCCCCAGAACTGTCAGGGACAGCACCACTGACTTCAAACGCATGACCAACCTCCCACTGTGTTTAACCCATTGGAATAGCTGAGGTCGCGATATCTCGGGTGCGCATGCGGCATCCTCGCGCCCCTGTACACCAGAATAGTGCGGAATGCCGCGATGTGACGGTAATATCGTACTTTGCCGCAAATATGCTTAAATTCCGCCAGGGTTGTGGGCATGCGCGAATGCACGGACAAGCGCGATCATCGACATGGGTCCCGGGCAGGACTCCGGCACCAGTGTCAGCGAAACTTGACTAACGGCGTCGAAGTGCGTCCACCGCGTCAGTCTCTCGAATCGATCCGTCGGCGACAAATCAGAGATTCATATTGCCGCAGCTGCGGCGATCGATAGTTGACGCGGCTCGATCGCTTGACAAAGCAGAAACAGGTCCCTTCACTTGCGTCGCTCGTCGGCAACGTCTGGGAACGCAGTGATGGAAACTTTTCCGGCGCGTTACGGAGTCAAGAAACAAACACGCAGCGAAAGCCGCATCGATCGGGCCGCCGAAATGATCCGCCTGCTCGGGTATGCGGTGGTGAACGGCAACTACAGTTCCGATGACATGAGCTGCTTCTCGACCGCATTCGATCGCGCTCTCGCGTCCACGTACGAACGCCACGGCGGCCGAGAAGCGCTGGTCGATATCGACGAGCACAACACGATCCGCGCGCCGCTGGCGATTGATCCCCTGTTTCTGAAGCTCGCCCTCAACGCCGACATCCTTTCGATATGTCACCAATTGGTCGACGAATACGTCGTCCTCAACCAGCAAAACGGAACGATCAATCCGCCGATCGGGCAGGCCTACAATCAGGCCGCATTCCATCGCGACCTGCCCTACCAGCATTTCGTGTCCAGCCGTCCCCTCGCGATCAACGCTCTCTTTTGCCTTGATGAATTTACCTCGGAGAACGGCGCGACGTGCGTCATTCCGGCAAGCCATAAACAGGAAGATTTTCCATCCGATGCAACGGCGCTGGCGTCGCAAGTTCAGATTTGCGCACCGGCGGGGTCTTACATCGTCCTCGATTGCATGCTCTATCACATGGGCGGCGTGAATCGAACCGACCGACCGCGCCGTGCGGTGAACCATGTCTATTCGGTTCCGATCATCCGCCCGCAGATCGACCTGCCGGCCGCGCTCGGCCCCGACTACACGTCCGATCCTGACGTCCGCCGTCTGCTCGGATACGATGTTCGCGTGCCGACCAGCATCGAGGGTTACTACGCGAAGCGAGCAAGGCAGCTCAATGGATGAGCGCTCGGGCTTTCTCGTTGCCAAAGGTCTCACATCATGGGAAGCCGAGGCTGCCCTCATCCGGGTAGCCGATCGCGTATCCAAACCCGCTGGCTCCGAACCCATCGCCATTGTAGAACATCAGGTACCGATCCCTGACCCGCACGACGTATGGATACGCCAGCATTGTGGAGTCCCACCCCTCATCGGAAACGGCGATGCCCGATGCCGCATCCTCGCGCTGCCATTTCACGGCGTCCGATGATCTTGCGTAGCCGATCCGATAGCTGTTCTTGCCTCCCCGATAGTCCTCGGCGCCGCGATAGGCAAACCACATGTGATAGACGTCGTTGACCTTGATGACTGTAGGGCGCGTGTTCGATTCGTATTCGGTTTTCGGCTCGATGCAGGTCACGTTTGGCTGATGCCACTCCATTCCGTCGAGCGAGCACGCGTACTTGATCACGTAGCGCGGTTCGTACTTGCCTTCGCTCGGATAAAAGCCGATCCCCGAACCATACCACGCGTGCCATCGCTCGCCTTCGCGCAGGATGAACGCCGCCATCGTCATGAAGGGCTCGTACCTCGTTCGGTCGAGGACAGGTCCTTCGAAGGCTTTGCGAAAACTCGCTCCACCGTCCCGGCTCACCGCGAGCCCGACCGAAAGGACGTAGGTGACGGTGGTGCCTCGGCTCCAGCCGGTATAGAACAACCAGACTTCATCGCCGTTGTCGACGATATCGCACGGCATGACGCCGAACTCGTCGAAGCTGCCCCGCCCGCCGACTTCAAGCAACGGGGACTGGTGGATGGAGAGTATCCTCTGAGGGTCGACGGCATCGACGTCGATGTAGCTCGGAAGGCTTATGTTCGGGCGCGGCCTGCTGGCGAAGTAGATGCGCAGGTAATCGTCACGGACAAGAACGGTCGGCCCCTGCGCATGCGAACCCCAACCTGCATGCGACGCCGGATCGAAGATTCGACCCTGCTTGAGCCACCTCATGACGAAACTCCCCGCCCCTGCCGGGCTTCCCCATAAATAATCGCCGCCCGCAAGTCCAGGCGCCGTCTCTTGCGCCTTGCCAGCGCGCGCCGTCGCGCTTTCGCCCCAGTGCGAAAAACCCAAAGGCTTGCGTCGCCCATGCGGACGGTGCAAAAACATGAACTGTGCTCAAGGCTCGCGCCACGAGGAGAGGAAGATGGCCCGGGTTGTCGTATTCGGGACCGGCGATTGGGCCCAACTCGCGCAGTTTTACCTGACGCATGATTCTCCGCACGAGGTCGCGGCTTTCACGGTCGATGCAAGCTACGCGACCGCGAAAGAATATCAGGGATTGCCGGTCGTCGCATTCGAGGAAGTCGATAAAGTCTACCCTCCCGGCGATTTTCGCATGTTCATCCCGATGAGCTTCAAGAAGATGAATCACAACCGTGCCCAGAAATATGAAGAAGCGAAGCAGCGCGGCTACGAGCTGATCAGCTACGTCAGCTCGAAGGCGACGACTTGGCCCGGATTCCGGTGCGGCGACAATTGCTTCATCTTCGAGGACAACACGATTCAGCCATTCGTCGAGATCGGCAACGATGTCGTCATGTGGAGCGGCAATCACATCGGCCACCACACGACAATCAAGGACCACGTGATGATCACCTCGCATGTCGTCATATCGGGCCACTGCACGATCGAGGAGCACTGCTTTTTAGGCGTGAATTCGACGATTCGAGACGAAACGGTGGTGGCGCGGGAAACCCTCGTCGGCATGGGCGTCACGATTGCAAAGGATACGAAGGAATTCGAGATCTATCGGCTGCCGACAGCGGAGCCGGAGCGCGTGCGCAGCAACCAGATACGCAGCCTGTCCCACAAGTCGAAGGGCTGAACGGCGCCGCCGCATGCGCCCGGACGATGGAGGAGCTGCGCTCGCCGGGCAATTGCCGACCGTTGGCCGCCGATTGGCCTTGCGGACGCTTCCGCGAAAGTACATCTTTGCGCTGCGCAGCGGTGCGGGTTATCGACCTCGGCCACACTGCGTTCCTGGACGGAAGACGAAACTTGGCCGATCCTGTGCATAGCGGATCCTTTTGCATCCTTCCTTGGATTCACATGAATCTGAATCCGGACGGGCGGCAGACGCTCTGCTGCGTGTCGCATCACCAGATTCTCGACGAGAAGGGACGATCGCTCAACGCGCAAACGCACAGTCTCGCCGAAATCTGGAATTCCGAGGGAATGAAGGACGTGCGCCGCCGCATGGCCGCGGGCGAGCAGCTGCCGCATTGCGAGACCTGCTTCAACGACGAGGCGTTCGGACGGCCCAGTCTGCGCAACCGCTCCAACGACGACTGGCTGAGCCGCCCCGAGGGACCGACGCTTGCCCGCATCATCGAAACGAGCGTGGACGGCTCGACCCCGCTCGATCCGATGTATCTGGACCTTCGGGTGGGGAACCTCTGCAATCTGAAATGCACCGCGTGCAAGCCCCTCTACAGCTCGCAGATCGAGCGGGACGCGGTCCATTCGAAGTGGATCGTCGATGCCCCTTATGTTCGCTTGGGGAACCGCTTCGGTACGGGCGGGGAGTGGTTCGATGCAGACCGCCTGCTCGACGAGATGACGAATATCAGCGGCAATCTCGTCAAAATTCAGTTGGCAGGCGGCGAGCCTACGATCAACAGCGCCCAGATGGCCTTTCTGCGAAATCTCAGGGATGCGGGGCGGGCGGCGGAAATCGACCTCGTGGTCGTCACCAATCTGAGCAACGTCAATCCGAGCGTCTACGATTTGTTTGCGCAGTTTAAATCGTTGGTCGTCTATGTGAGCGTGGACGGAACGCGTGAAATGTACGAGTACGTCCGCTATCCGGGAAAATGGCCTTCGCTGGTGAGGAATATCGCCCGGCTGCGGCAGGCGCGTCCGGGCGTGCAAATTCACGTCGATTTCGTGCTTCAGGCCGTCAACGCGCTCAACGTCGTCGACGTCTTCGAGTGGGCCGACGCGGAAGACATCCCGATCGCGATTTTGATCGGCCGCGGCCTCGACCATTACAACGACTTCCGTATCATGCCGCTTGCGGTTCGACACGCGTTTCGCGCGAGGTTTGCCGATTATTTCGCCCGCAAGGGCAATCGCATCGGCGCATCCGTGCGGCAGCATGTGGAGGCGACGCTCGCGGAGATGGACGCGGCCGACTTCCCCGATGAGCTGCGGCGCGAACGGATCAAGGATTTCATGCACTTCGTCAATGACATGGATCGATCGCGCGGCCTGTCGTTCCGGGCGATCGCGCCGGACGTTTACGATGCCGTCGTCGCCTACGCGGGCGGCTGGGACAGCACGACCCGCTACGCGTAGGGTGGCCTGCGCCGCGTCGAGCCAGCCGGAGACTGATGAATTCCATATTCGCAAAACTACCCTTCATGCGCCGGTCGTTCCCGCAGCCGGAGACTGCCCGACCCCCGCGGGCGGGCGACCGCTCGGTGCCGCTCGCTGCGGAGTTAGCGGCCCAGATCGAGGGCTGGTACCGCGGGCAGGAGTTCGGCGCTGACTGGACCTCGCCCCATTTCCCCGGCTGGACCGAGGTCCTCGCTTCCCTGCGCGAGCGGCCGACGCGGATCCTCGAGATCGGCTCCTACGAAGGTCGATCGGCCATCTTCTTCTTGAACTATTTCCGCCGATCCACGATCTGCTGCGTCGATCCATGGGACCCGGCGGTGTTGGAGCCCGATTTGCTCAAGCTCGACCCAACGGCCGAGGCGGAATATCTGAAAGCCGAAGGGCGATTCGACCGCAACCTCGCCCCATTCGCCGCGCGCGTGACGAAGATCGTCGGCAAGTCCGGCGACATCCTGCCCGCGCTCGCCATCAAAGGCGAACAGTTCGACCTCGTCTACGTCGACGGCGACCACACGAGCGTGGGCGCCTATCGCGATTGCATGCTGGCATGGCCGCTGCTCGGGTCGCGCGGCATCCTCATCATCGACGACTACGAATTCGATATGGGCCTGCCGGAGGCGAAACGGCCCAAGCAAGGGGTCGACGCGTTCCTGCGCGGGATCGGGAACCAGTACGAGGAACTCCACCGCGCCTACCAGCTGATCCTGCGGCGCCGCTGAGGATCATCTCGTCGGAATCGAGCCGTCCGACGCGGGCTGAAATTCGACGAAGATCGCCTATCCTTTCGTCTGCGAGCATCGCGGCATGAAGCACATGCTGTATAATGGCGACGGCTTCGGCGAAACTGGATTCGGCTCTGCCGTGTTGGTAGAAGACGACCGACCTGCGAGATCGAAACCGGGCTGACCGCCAAGCTTGACAATCAACGTCACCGACGGAATTCGTGGCTGGTTTCTCGAGAACGCGACATCTGCAATGAACACAGGCAATCCGCTGATCTCCGTCGCCCTACTCTGCTACAACCAGGAAAAATTCGTGGCCGAGGCCGTTGACGGCGTTCTCGATCAGACCTACGCGCCCCTCGACATCGTCATCGTCGACGACGCGTCGACCGACGCGACCGCTAGCATCATCGAGGAGAGGCTGGCGCACCGTAACAATGCGCACGTGACCTTCATCCGCAATCCGCGAAATTTGAGTGCCAATCTCACCAGCCGCGTCGCCATTCAGACCACCAAAGGGGCTTTTATTCTGGTCCGCTCCGGCGACGACATCATGCTTCCCGACATGATCGCCGAGATGGCCAAGGTCTGGATGGCGGAGAACGTATCGCTGGTAACGACGAATGCGATCTACATCGACGAGCAGTCGAAACCGCTCGGCCGCACCTATCGCGATCCGGCCGTCCGCGCCGACGACAGTTTCGAGACCCTGGCGCGCGACGGGTCCAATGCCTGCTGCTTCGGACCGACAATCGGCTTCGAGCGCGAAATCTACACGACCTTCGGGTGGCCGCCCGCGCACTTGAACACTTACGACATCATGTTGCCGTTCTATGCCTACCTGCTCAAAGGGGCGCGTTTCATCGAAAAGCCGCTGCTCAAATATCGCGTGCACTCGCAAAATACGTCGCTCAGTCTGATCGCGGAAAAATCCGACGACGTTGGGCAACTGCTGACGGCGGAACGAATCTTCTACGGCCATGTCGCCCACGCGGTGCTCATGCAGGACGAGTTGACAAGATTGGGCCGGCACATGCCCGAGCGCTATGCCGCCTTGGTCTCTCGAATCGATCCGTTGGTGACGAACCAAATCATCGAAATGGCAAGGAAGCTCGTGGCGACGCGAATCAGACTGCAGCAGCTGGGGCTGACCTTGGATGCCGAGCACTTTCGTTAATTCTCGATCCGGCGGCCATTGAGGGATCAGTCGCACGCCATGCGCGCTGCTCAGGCCGCCGCCAGCATAATTTCGGCGACCCGTTCGATCTCGGCAGATCCTAGATCCCGCCACAACGGCACGGCGAACGTCGTCTCCGCGAGCGCCTCGGTCACCGGCAGCGCCGCGCGCGGAAACGGCGCGGTCGCCGGGTGGGCGTGCGCCCCCTGGCCCCACCAGTGGCGCGTTTCGACGCCGGCGGCGGCGAGCGCGCCCTCGATCCGGCCGGCCGCCCCGTCGGCGGCGCGCAGCACGCAGGTGCTGCTCACCCAGGTCTCGCCGAAGCCGTCCTGGAAGCGCACCCGGTTCGACCCGTCGACCGCGCGGCGATAGGCGCCGGCCGCCCCCATCCATTGGGCGCGCGCGGCGGCCCATTCGTCCAGCGCCGCAAGGCCGACCGCCGCATGGTACTCGCTCAGCTTGGCGTTGGTGGCGGGGCTTGTCGCCCGGCGATCCGGGTCGAGGCCGAAATTGCTCGCCGTTCGCACCCGGCGCACCAGGGCGGGGTCGGCGCAGGCGAGGAAGCCGCCCTCCCCGGTGCCGAGCACCTTGGTGGCGTGCAGGCTGACCACCGCCGGCGTTGCGCCGGCCGTGAGCGCGTCGAATCCGGCCGCCGCATCGATCACCACCGGCAGGCCGGTGCGCGCCTGGAAGGCGTCCCAGGCCTTAGCGTCGAGGGGCCGGCCGAACGGCGCCACCGGCATCACCGCCCCGACCGGGGCCGGGGCGCGCGCCAGCGCATCGGCGAGCGCCTCCGCGTCGAGCGCCCAGGTGTCGGCGTCGACATCGACGAAATAGGGCACGAGCCCGGCAGCAACCGCCGCGTGCGCCGAGGCAACGAAGGTCCACGCGGGCATGGCGCACAGGGTCCCGCGCGCCGCCCCCTGGGCGGCGAGCGCCAGGGCAAGGCCGAGGGTGGCGTTGGCGACGGTGGTGACGGTCCCGGGGCCGAGCCGATAGCGCTGCGCCAGGCGCTCTTCGAGCGCGCAGGCGAGCGGGCCGAAATTGCTGTAGGATCGCCCCGCATCGATCCGGCGCAGATACTCGACCACCCGCTCGGCCGCCGGCAGCATGGGCCGCATGATCGGAACGCTGCGCATCGCGCGAACTGCCCTTCCCGCCCCGCCGGGGTTGCCGGACCGTATCGGAACGTCCGCCGGCTGGCCAGCCGCATGACGCAAACGTCGCCGGCGGCGCCTGCCGGACCATCGACGGCGCCGTTCACCATCGCGGTCATGCAGCCCTATTTCATCCCCTACGCCGGCTATTTCCGCCTGTTCGCGGCAAGCGATCTCTTCGTCATCTACGATTGCGTGCAATTCGCGCGCCGCGGCTGGGTCCACCGCAACCGCCTGGTCGACCGCAGCGGGACGGAGCGCTGGCTCACGCTCCCCCTGCAAAAGGCGCCGCGTGACGTGCTGATCCGCGACCTGCGCTTTGCGCCCGACGCGGCGGCGCTGTTCGCGCGGCGGCTGCGACCGTTCCGGCTGCCCGAAGCCGCCGACGTCGGAGGCATCCTCGCCGCGCTCAACGACGTTCGCGGCACGCCGGTCGACTACATCGTGCGCCTGCTCGAGGAGATCGTCGCCTATCTCGGCCTGCCGTGGCGCGCGATACGGTCGAGCGCGCTCGACCTGCCGCCGGCGCTGCGCGGGCAAGCCCGCATCCTCGAAATCGCGCGGCGGCTCGGCGCGCGGCGCTACCTCAACGCGCCGGGCGGGCGCAGCCTCTACGACGCGGCGGCGTTCGAAGAGGCGGGCGTCGAATTGCGCTTCCTGCCCGACTATGCGGGACCGACCGCCTCGATCCTGACGCGGCTCATGGACGAGGATCGCGACGCGCTGGCGCGGGACATTCGCGGGTGGGTTCGCGGCTCCCTCTCCCCGGAGGGGAGAGGGATGGGATGAGGGGGTTACGACCTAACAAATGAATGTGGTAACCCCCTCACCCGGATCGCTTCGCGATCCGACCTCTCCCCAGCCGAAGTCGGATTTATCCGACTTCGGCCACTCAATAATGCCGAACTCGGGTAAACCC